>Ga0208789_1001397_pt1 | contig 13644 bp, 13 predicted proteins | sample Methanotroph_Enr_FD_187368 | JGI IMG/M metagenome (GOLD analysis project Ga0208789, IMG submission 187368) | Enriched soil microbial communities from Old Woman Creek wetland in Ohio, USA - Methanotroph_Enrichment_5 (SPAdes) (version 2) | ecosystem: Environmental > Terrestrial > Soil > Wetlands...
TAAGCAATGCGTAAATCATCGAAAGTTACGGCTCTGTAACCCGGATCGTTTACATCTGGTGACATGCTTGCCGTTCTGTTTGTCGGGCCAATTGAACCGGCAACAAAACGAGGTTTTTCGGGATTTCGTGCGGTAAATTCATCGGCTACTTCGCGAGCGATTTTTGCCGATTGAAAGTTCAATTCGTAAACGATATCTTCGAGATGATAATCAGCCATACCGATGATTGTGCTCGAAAAAGTATTGGTCTCGACAATGTCTGCTCCCGCTTCAAAATATTGCGCGTGAATATCACGAATGGCTTTTGGCTGGGTTATGGACAATAAATCGTTGTTCCCTTTTAGAGAATATGGAAAATCTTTGAATCGTTCTCCCCGGAAATCTTCTTCCGAAAAATTATAGCGCTGTAACATCGTTCCCATTGCTCCGTCGAGAACGAGAATTCGGTTTTTTATAGCTTCTTGAATATTTGACATTTTAGCTTTTTAATTGTTTGCAAAAACTCAACACTTTTTCCTTTTAGCCCCGATTGCAGCGAAAATCCCGTCCCGTTATTTTAAACGGGATGGATTGTAACGGAAAGCGGGAAAATGGATGGCAAAAATGCACCAATCATTCGCTTCTGGAAATTATCGATATGTTATTTGGAAAGTTGGAGAAAATACTTGGGAAGTATTCTGTCGTTATCTATCCAATAAATTGGTAGAATGTAGCACCTTCTTTATAAATAAAGGGTTGCTAAGGTTTCATCGGGTCATTCCCTCCGCCTTTCGTGATAACTGTCAATCTGTGTATGAACGGTGCAAAGTAAACACATAGCGCCAATATTTGCAAGTATTCGCGCTATATATTTTTGTTCCTTTTTATATTATGGCTTTAACAACTGGTTTTGGGGCCTCTTTTCGGGTTCCGTCAAATCCGTCGATTCCGCTAACTGTAGTATATTTCAGTACGAATTTTTTTCCTGGATTGATGATTTGGTAAGCTGCCTGGCACATTAATGTGGCTTCGTGGAATCCACACAAAATTAATTTCAGTTTCCCCGGATAGGTATTTACGTCGCCAATGGCAAAAATTCCTGGAATGTTTGTTTGATAATCCAAGGCATTATTGACTTTGATGGCGTTTTTTTCGATTTCCAATCCCCAGTTTGCAATTGGACCCAATTTTGGGGTCAATCCAAAAAGCGGAACAAAGTAATCTGTAGCAATCGTTCTATGTGCGCCATTTTCTTCGATATCAATGGATTCCAGATGTTCGGCACCGTTTAATCCCACCACTTCTGCGGACGTGATTAATTTGATCTTTCCGGCGTTTTTCAGTTCCTGCACCTTTTCGACAGAATCCAAGGCTCCTCTGAATTCGTTTCTTCGGTGAATCAGGGTCACTTCGGAAGCAATATTGGAAAGAAAAATGCTCCAGTCCAAAGCGGAATCACCACCACCGGCAATCACGACTTTTTTATCGCGGAATTTTTCGGGGTTTTTGATAAAATATTTAATGCCTTTATTTTCGTAAAATTCAATGTCTTTGATAAGCGGTTTTCGAGGTTCGAAACTTCCTAATCCTCCTGCAATTGCAACTACTGAAGCATGGAATTTTTTTCCTTTGTTTGAGGTCACTATAAAGCTTCCGTCCTCTTGTTTATCAATGGTTTCGGCTCGTTCTCCAAGGGTAAATCCGGGCTCGAATTGTTTGATTTGTTCCATCAGATTATCAACCAAATCGCCTGCCAAGACTTCCGGAAATCCCGGAATATCGTAGATGGGTTTTTTGGGATATAATTCTGAAAGTTGTCCGCCAGCTTGTGGCAATGCGTCCAGAATATGGCATTTTAATTTTAACAATCCTGCTTCAAAAACGGCGAATAAACCTGTTGGTCCGGCTCCTATTATTAGTATATCTGCTTTAATCATTTTTTTAGTCTTTGTTTTTTAATACTTGGGTAATTTCATTCATTTTTTGGACTTTTTCCTGGAAATTCCCTTTTAATGTTTTGCGGTATTCATCCAGGTTTTCGACCATTGAATTGATATCGTCCGGGATTATTTCCTCGAAAAATTCCCGTAATCTTTTGGCTGTTGTTGGTGATTTTCCATTGGTCGAAATGGCGATTTTCACATTGCCTTTGGTCACGATTCCGCCCAAATAATAATCGCACAATGGCGGTGTATCGGCAATGTTGCAAATCAGGTATCTTTTTCGGGACAAGTCGTAAATTCGTTTATTCACTTTTAAGTCATCGGTGCAGGCAATGACCATGTGTCTTTTGCGGAGCATCCAGCGATTGAGTTTTTTATGGGTCAATTTTACCGAAGGATGTTTTTGTGACAAGGCTTCCAGTTCTGGCAAAAATTTTGGTGCAACCACCTCAACATTGGCATTAGGGCTTGATTTTAATAAGAAAGTCAGTTTTTCCAATGCTACATTTCCTCCGCCAACAATCAGTACATTGAGTTGATGCAGTTTTAGGAAAATTGGGTATAGCTCATTCCTCACCCCCAGCCCCTCTCCGAAGGAGAGGGGAGCCGAGTCCTTAATATTGGAATGTGATTCGTTTTTCTTCATTTTATTTTTCCTCTCTAAAAGAGGTCTGGTGAAACTGGGAATTTGTTATATATTTTTTTCCTTTCCTAGCTCCCTCTCCTTTGCTTCGCCAGTTCGCTTTCGCTCGGGTGCGGTGGGCTGGGGTGGGGATTATTCTCTCGCGCAAACCTTATTGGAAACAAATTTTCCGTAAAATCCTTTCAACTTATTGCTTTCTCTTACCACTTCCCCAATAACTATAATTGCCGGCGAACCCAAACCACTTTCTGCCACTACTTGCCCGATTGTATTTATAGTTCCAACGCCAATTTTTTCGTTTTGCATTGTTCCGTTTTGAATAATCGCAACGGGAGTTTCTCCTTTGGATTCATTTTGAAAAAGTGCCACAATTTGTGCCAATTTACTCATACCCATCAAAATCACTACAGTTGCAGAAGATTGAGCTGCGAGAGCCACATCTTTTGATAATTTCCTGTCAGAAGTAGTTCCGGTTATTACCCAAAAACTTTCTGAAACGCCTCTTTTTGTCAAAGATATTCCCTGATTTGCGGGAACAGCTATCGAAGATGAAATACCCGGAACAACATATGTGGAGATTCCGAAACTTTCAATATATTCTATTTCTTCGCTTCCGCGACCAAAAATAAAAGGATCGCCGCCTTTTAATCGCACCACATTCCCATAGTTAAGAGCATAATCTACGATTAGTTGATTGATTTGGTCCTGAGAATAGGCATGACTGCCTTTTCTTTTGCCCACAAAGATTTTTAAAGATTTTTTGGGGGCATAGGTCAATATTTCTTCATTGGCCAAAGCATCGTACAAAACCACATTGGCTCCGCCAAGTGCTTTTGCTCCTTTGATCGTAAGCAAATCCAGATCACCGGGACCAGCGCCTACTAAAGTTACTTTTGGTTGTATTTTATTTTGCATCTGATACATCTTTTTCTCGGTATGATTCGATAATTTCAAGAAAGCCTATTGCCTCTTGGATGTATTTTTTCGCAAACTCCTCTGAAGGCTCATTCTGGTTGATTTGGTAAACCAAATCTCTTAAAGTTGATTTCAAATCAATTTTATTTGTTTCTGTAAATACAGTGTCAAATAAATCGATGATTCCGGCATGATTATTTGTTTTTTGGTTTTCAGCAAGTAATAATGCTTTGGCACCATTAACAAAACCAGCATACGCCAAATAAATCGCATCCGACCATTTTTGCTCGTCAAAAGCTTCCTGAGCAAAAGTCAATTTGTCTTTTGCTTCGAATAATAGTGTAGCGACCAAATCGATTACTACACCCGCACATTCGCCTACACCGATAGCTTTTACATAATTATCGGCATTTCCCCAATCGACAAAATCAGCTTCTGTAAGATTAGTAACGTCTGAGAGTTGTTTCAATAATTCGAAAAAATACTTTTCTCCTTTGGCATCGTAATACTCCAAAAATGATTGTCCGTTTGCATTGGATTCAAAATCATTCAAAATAGAACGTAATGCGTCTGGTCCTCTACGGCTAGGGATTTTGATTACTTTATCAGAAAACCGTCCTTCTCCGTTTCCTAAAACGCCTCCGCCTAACAACACCTGAAGTGCCGGCGCAACTAACTTCCCTGCATTAATTGACATTCCCTGAAAACCAATATGCGCCATATTGTGTTGCCCGCAAGCATTCATACAACCGCTTATTTTTATAGTGATTTCCTTGTTATCGCTGTATTGAGGATATTCTCTTTTTAATACTCTTTCCAGTTCAGCTGCAATTCCGGTACTGCTTGCAATTCCAAGATTACAGGTATCTGTTCCCGGACAAGCAGTAATGTCTAAGGCAGATTCGTATCCTAAATCAACAAACCCAAGTTTGGCTAATTCCTGATAGAAAAAGGGTAAACTTTCTTCTTTTATATGACGAATGATAATGTCTTGCCTTATCGAAAAACGCAATTCATTTGCCGCATAATTTTTTATCAATTCGGCTAATGGTCTTGCTTGGTCTGTGTAGAAATCTCCTAAATGCACTTTGATTCCGATTGCAAAATAATCTTTTTGTTTCTGCGGAATCACATTTGATTTTTTCCACGCTTCGAATGCTGCCTGATCTTCAATTATCACTTTTGGTGCTGCCAATAAAGGCTCCGGAATAGGACCATCAAACGCAGTGGTATCAATTTCGAAAAGATGAGTCGATAACGCTTTTTTCTCTTCTTCGACCAATTTTTCAAATGCTTCTGCACCCAAATCTTTGATCAAGAATTTCAAACGTGCTTTGAGTCGTTTGGTTCTTTCACCATGGCGATCAAAAACTCTTAAAACTCCTTCAGTTGTTGGTATGATTTGGTTTGCAGGCAAAAACTCGGTCATCACTTCAGCATGATGTGGCTGAGAACCTAATCCGCCGCCAAGCATTACTTTAAAACCTCGTTCTCCGTTTACTATTTTTGGAATAAAACCAATATCATGAATATAGCTCAAGGCCGTATCTTTATCCGAAGAAGAAAACGAAATTTTGAATTTTCGTCCCATTTCCTGACAAACGGGATTTCTCAATAAAAATTCGAACATGGCATGCGCATAAGGCGACACATCAAAAGGTTCGTCACTATCAATTCCTGCTGTTTCGCTGGCAGTAATATTCCTCACTGTGTTCCCACAAGCTTCTCGGAGCGTGATATCATCTTTTTCAAGTTCAGCCCAAAGTTCCGGCGTCCTGTCCAAGCTCACAAAATGAATTTGGATATCCTGACGTGTGGTAATGTGCAAACGCCCAGTTGAATATTCATCGGAAACTTTTGCAATACGCAATAACTGCTCGCTGGATACTTTTCCAAAAGGCAATTTGATACGAATCATTTGCACCCCTTCTTGGCGTTGACCGTAAATTCCACGTGCTAAACGAAGGCTTCGGAAACGTTCATCATCGATTTTTCCTTCCTTGAACAGGTGAATTTTTTTTTCTAAGTCTATGATGTCTTTTTGGACAATTGGGTTTTCTATTTCTGTTCTAAAACTTTCCATCTCTACTATTTTTGGATAAAGCAATGCTTAGTTAATAAATCCCACTCCGGCAGTGGTATTGGTTGCTGTATCAATCAAAATGAAAGCCCCATTTGATTTGTTCTCGGTATAGGCATCAAAATATAGAGGTTTACTCAGTTTTATATGTACCTCACCGATTTCATTAATTGCCAGTTGAGTCGCTGGTGTTGTCCCAGAATAATCCGTTGCAATGGTATTTTTTATGCTTTCGATTTTTGCCAAAACACGATTCGTGTTATGCTGAACGATATATTTTGTTCCGGCAACCAATTTTTTACTGTCCATCCAGCAAATCGTGGTATTGATGTCTTTTTCGATTCTTGGAAGTTCGTTTGATTTTACAATCATGTCGCCTCTGGTCACGTTAATATCGTTTTCTAATTCTATAGTTATTGAAGAACCCGCAGTTGCTTCGTCAAATTGTTTATCGAAAAAATGAATTTTGGAAACTTTAGATTGGGTCAAAGAAGGAAGCACTGTTACGGCATCGCCAACTTTAATATTATCCCCATATAACTTACCGGCATAACCTCTAAAGTCATGGTATTCTTCAGTTTTTGGTCGAATCACCGTTTGAACTGGGAAGCGAACTTGTCCTTTTTCGAAAACATCCTTTGGTTCCAAAGCTTCTAAATGTTCCAAAACAGTTTGGCCTGTATACCAAGGCATATTTTCGGACTTATCAACCACATTCCCACCGTTGATGGCACTTAAAGGAATATAACTTACGACTTGTTCTTTGAACGTACTTTTTGCATTCAATGCCTGAAAATCGGCTTTGATTTTATTGTATACTTCTTCCGAATAATCTACCAAGTCCATTTTGTTTACTGCAACAATCACTTCTTTTACACGCAATAAATTATTGATAAAAAAGTGACGGTAGGTTTGCTCAATAACTCCTTTACGAGCGTCAATCAAAATGATGGAAACTTGTGAAGTCGAAGCTCCAGTAACCATATTTCGAGTATATTCAACGTGTCCCGGAGTATCGGCAATGATGTAACTTTTCTTGGCAGTCGAAAAATAAATATGCGCTACGTCAATCGTGATTCCTTGTTCTCTTTCGGCAACCAAACCATCGGTGGCCAATGAAAAATCCAGGTAATCGTATCCTTTTTGTTTGCTACTTTTTTCTATTGCTTCAATTTTATCGGTCGTTAACGATTTTGTATCGTATAATAATCTCCCGATTAATGTGCTCTTTCCATCATCTACACTTCCTGCTGTTGCTATTTTTAAAACTTCCATATTTTATTAAATTATCCTCACCCCAACCCTCTCCAAAGGAGAGGGAGCCGAGTCTGGTATGTTTTTATATATTAATTTCTATTTATAACTTTTTTTGTCCCAGTTCCTAAAACTCAAAACCAATACTAATCCGGTTTTAGCTCCCTCTCCTTTGGAGAGGGCTGGGGGTGAGGTCTCTAAAAGTCCCTTGTTGTTTTCTTTTTTCCATTGCGGCTTCCGAACGTTTGTCATCGATTCGGGCTCCTCGTTCGGAAATTGTTGAGGTTCTGATTTCGCCAACCACTTCTGCAATTGTTGCAGCATACGATTCAACTGCAGCAGTACAACTCATATCGCCAACGGTTCTGAAACGAACAATTCTCTCTTCGACTGCTTCGTCTTCTTCTTGATAAACAAACTCGGAGTGTGACCAAATCATACCATCTCTCAAAAACACTTTACGTTTGTGTGAAAAATAAATTGATGGAATTTCAATTCCTTCTTGTTCGATATAACTCCAAACATCCAGTTCAGTCCAGTTTGAAATTGGAAAAACACGAACGTTTTGACCATTTTCAATTTTTCCGTTAAGGATATCAAATAATTCCGGGCGTTGGTTTTTTTCGTCCCATTGACCGAAATCATCCCGTACCGAAAAAATACGCTCTTTGGCTCTTGCTTTTTCTTCATCACGACGAGCGCCACCAATGCAAGCATCAAATTTGAATTCTTCGATTGCGTCCAAAAGTGTTGTCGTTTGCAACATATTTCGACTTGAATAACGTCCTGTTTCTTCTATTACTTTTCCTTCATCAATGGCATCTTGTACATTTCTGACAATTAATTCCAATCCTAATTCAGCAACTAATCTGTCTCTGAATTCAATAGTTTCCGGAAAATTATGTCCTGTATCTATATGTAAAAGTGGAAACGGAATTTTCGCAGGAAAGAATGCTTTTTGTGCCAAACGCACCAATGTGATGGAATCTTTCCCACCAGAGAAAAGCAGCACTGGCTTATCAAACTGTGAAATCACTTCTCTAAAAATGTATATCGCTTCGCTTTCTAAGGCGTTTGTTTTTAATATGGAACTCATTATATTTTCTTTTTTGCCACGAATCACACTAATTCTCACTAATTTTTTTAAAAAAATTATAAAATAATAATTCGTGAAAATTCGTGTAATTCGTGGCTTTTTTGTTTATAAATTAATTTCTTTTAGCCGTAGCAATGCTACGCCTCTACTGGTGCAAACCACATTCTTTATGACTCGATTCCCACCACCATCTTCCGGCTCTAATGTCTTCGTCTGGCGTGATTGCTCTGGTGCACGGCGCACATCCTATGCTTACAAATCCTTGTTTGTGGAGTGCGTTTTGTGGCACGTTATTTTTTCCCAAATAATCTTCGACTTCTTTCAAAGTCCATTTTAATAATGGATTGAATTTGATAATGTCAAAATGGACATCGTATTCAAAAAGAGCTAAATCATTTCTGTTTTCGGATTGTTCTGCTCTTAAACCCGTAATCCAGATTTCATTTCCTTTCAAAGCCTTTGTTAATGGCGCTACTTTTCGAATGAAACAACATTCTTTTCTGTTTTCAACCGATTCGTAGAAACTGTTTGGGCCTTTTTCTTCAAGTAATTTTTCTACTGCCGAAGCTTCTGGAAAATAAACTTTGATTTCTTTTTTATACTTTTTCAAGGTCTTGTGAAAAACATCGTAAGTTTCTTGAAACAAACGCCCCGTATCCAAAGTAAAAATGGTAATAGGCAAATCGTTTTTAGCTATTAAAGCGGTTATTACTTGGTCTTCCTGTCCAAAAGAAGTCGAAAAACAAATTTTATCTTTGTATTCATTGGCCAAAAAAGACAAAGTTTCTTCAATGGAAAAATCTTTAATTTTTTCTGATAAAGTTTGTGCTATTGCTGTACTCATGATTTTGACTTTGGATTTTATAATAATTTTGACAAGGTTCTTAAACTCAATATGATAATTAAGATTCCAACTGCAATCATCATTGGTTTTCTTCTGATTTTATGGACCAAAAAGGCAGCAAAAGGAGCGGCAATTACACCTCCTAAAATCAATCCTGCGATAACCTGCCATCCTTTTATTCCTCCAAAAATCATAAATGTCACACCGCTTGCAAAAGAAACTGCAAATTCCGCAGCATTTACAGAACCAATAGTATATCTGGGATGTCTGCCGCGTCCGAGCAAAGTAGAAGTTACGATTGGCCCCCAACCTCCACCGCCGATGGAATCCATAAAACCCCCAAAAGAGGCTAAAAATCCCAAATGTTTCGTTTTCTTTTTTACAATAGTCTTTTTTGATGCTTTTATAATTATTATGATGGCCAAAACAATCATATATACTGCTATATATGGTTTTATCGCATCACCATCGATAACATCTGCCAAAAGATAAGCACCAACTATCGAACCTAATACTCCTGGAATTAGCAAATGCCTAAACAGTTTTTTATTAATATTTCCAAATCTATGATGAGAAATTGCCGATGCTCCTGTAGTGAACATTTCAGCCACGTGAACTCCGGTGCTACTGATAGCTGGAGGAACTCCATAAGCCAATAAAAATGATGTTGAAGTAGCACCATAACCCATTCCCAATGTTCCATCTACCAATTGTGCAAAGACGCCAATTAAAAAGAATATCAAAAATTCCTGATCAAATCCATCCAGGAAACTATTCCAGGAAAATTCAGCATGATGATTATAGACCAATGTAGATATTAGTCCTGCCAATAAAACAACAGGAACACCAACCCAAAGTCGTTTTGTAAATGATAGTTTTGGTTTCACAACCGCATTTCTATTTTTAAATTCTTTATTCATATTTATTTATAATTCAACTATTTTTTCATAATCCATTATCCTATCGGGATAGTGGATTAAAGCGCAAAAATACTACTATTTATGGAAATACAAAATTTTATTTTAATTTTTTTTGGTTAAAATGAGATATCAGCCAGGGAATTATTTTCCAATATCATCAGCGTATTGTCACGAACTTCTGTAAATAGTCTGTGAACCGAACAACTAGCTTCATCGACACAATCGTCGCATTTTTCGTAGAAATTATGGCTCACACATGGCAATAATGCAATGGGACCTTCCAGAATGCGATAAACATCAGCCATATTAATGTCTTTGGCTTCTTTTATTAAATAATAGCCTCCGCCTTTACCTTTTTTCGCGCCCAAAAAACCAGAATGGCGCAATAGTAATAATATGCTTTCCAAAAACTTTATTGAAATGTTTTCGCTTTTTGCTATTTCAGCTATTTGGATCGGAGTTTGATTTTCCTGGCGGGCCAAAAATGTCAACGCTTTTATTCCGTATTTTGTTTTTTTTGAAAGCATTTTTAGAAATTTGTTTTTGTAATTATTTTAAAATTCTGTACAAAAGCCAAATTACAAAAAATATTCCACCTATTATTAGAATACGATTCCCTTGTTTTCTGTCATTATCTGAATAAGCATAAATTCTGTTTCCATTTGGTAATGTTTTTTTGTGTGTTAACAAATGCCAGCCAATAAAAATCCCTAAAAATCCACCCAAAAACGCGAAAATATAACCTGCAATTATATATTTTTTTTGTCCTTCTTCAGGTTTCGAAAGTTCAATAATTCTTTCTCTTTTTATTTTTTCAATTTCACTTTGTGTAACTTCCTTTCCTCTTTCTTTTAATAACCTTTCTGCTAAAGAAACATCAAAAGGGCTCCATTCATCACTAGCTGCAATTAACTCGAATAATTCCTTGTCAGTAAAACTTAATAAATAGTAATCTTTGTCAATTTTAATACTTTCTTTTTCAGCTATTTCAAATAAAAGAGCATTTCCTTTTTCAAAATCGCTTTGTTTGAGTTTGACACAAAATTCTTTCCCAAATCCATTATTAGCAAATGTAGGGTCAAAACTTAAAGAATTATCCTCAAGTAAATATTCCAAATTGCTTTCATTAAAAAACTCTCCTAATTCTAATGCAGAATTTTGGTCGCTAAACTTTTGAAATGTTATAAATTCTTCTTCCATAGATGTTATAAATCGTTTATCCAAATTTTAACCCAAAGCCTGTTCCAAATCAGCAATAACATCTTTCACGGTTTCTAAACCAACGGAAACACGCACCAATCCATCAGTAATACTTACTGCCAATCTTTCCTCAACGGACAATTTACTATGTGTTGTTGATGCTGGATGTGTTACAATTGTTCTGGTGTCTCCTAAATTTGCTGATAATGAACACAATTGAATTTTATCTAAAAACGCTTTTCCGGCTTCGATTCCTCCTTTTATTTCGAAAGCTACAATATTTCCGCCAAGGCGCATTTGCTTTTTAGCAATTTCATATTGCGGATGCGATTTCAGGAATGGATATTTCACGCTGTTTACCTTTGGATGATTTTCTAAAAACTCGGCTACTTTCATTGCATTTTCACAATGTTTTTCAACACGAACTGCCAGTGTTTCCAGACTTTTGGATAAAATCCAGGCATTAAAAGGCGATAAAGCCGGACCTGTATTTCTGGAGAATAAATAAATTTGACGAATCAAATCTTCACTTCCCACGGTTACCCCGCCCAAAACGCGCCCTTGTCCGTCAATCAATTTTGTGGCAGAATGCACCACTAAATGTGCTCCAAATTTTATTGGATTCTGAATATAAGGTGTTGCAAAACAGTTGTCGATAATCAATATCAAATTGTGTTTTTTGGCAATATTCCCTAATAATTCTAAATCTATAATATCCACGGCAGGATTCGTAGGCGATTCAGCGTAAAGAATCTTGGTATTTGGCTTAATAAAACTTTCGATTGTTTCCGGTTTATTGATGTCAAAATAGGAAGTTTCAATATTCCATTTTGGAAAATAAGTCGTAAACAAAGCGTGAGTCGAACCAAAAACGCTTCCCGCAGAAACAATATGATCGCCGGAACTCAACAAAGCCGCAAATGTAGAATACACGGCTGCCATTCCTGTTGCAAAAGCGTAACCGGCTTCGGCACCTTCCATTTTGCAGATTTTTTCCACAAATTCCGTGGTGTTTGGATTGCTAAAACGGCTATAAATGTTACGTTCTTTTTCTTCCGTAAAGGAAGCACGCATGTCCTCGGCATCTTCAAATACAAAACTTGATGACAAATACAAAGGCACGGAATGCTCTAAATATTGTGATCTTTCTAATTGGGTGCGTATGGCTTGGGTTTCAAAACCAAATTCTTGTTCGTTCATTGTAATTTATTTACCTCTCCCCGACCCTCTCCGAAGGAGAGGGAACCGAAACTGGAGAGTTGTTATTATTAACTAATTTTCTAATTGACGTATTTTCTAATTTCCTAATTCTTTATTATTCAAAACTACTTTATAATGTATGGTCGCCGTTGGTTCCAATGTTTTTGAAACTGAACAGTATTTTTCGAAAGACAATTGTGCAGCTCTTGCTGCTTTTTCTTCGTTAATTGGTCCTTCCAAAAAGAAAACAACTGTAATCGTTTTGAATGGTTTCGCCTCGCCTATTTGCATTCGTTCGCCTTCGACTTCCGCTTTGAAAGACGTAATTTCCTGACGTTGCTTTTTTAGAATCGAAATCATATCAATCGAACTGCAACCTGCAACGCCCATTAATAATAATTCCATAGGACTTGGCCCCATATCATTACCTCCAAAATCTGGTCTGGCATCTACATTTATTATATGTCCACGATCATTTTTCAATTGAAAATGAAAGTTTTCGTTTACTCTGTCTAATGTTATTTTCATTGTTTTATTTTTTTCCTCACCCCAACCCTCTCCAAAAGAGAGGGAGCCGAAACTGGAGAGTTATTACTTTTTAAATTTCAGTTTCTAAAGTATTAATTCCCGATAAATAATCTTCAATTATTATTTTTGCTTCATCAAAATCCGATTCATCAACTTGTAGTTTTACAGGATTAAGTCCTCCCGAAGCAACAATCCAAGGCTCGATATTTGACATATATTCATTTTGGGTAAAAACTGAAATTTCTTTTTCTTCCAATAAATTTCTAACATTCATTGCCTCAAAATACGAACCACTAAAAACTGCTATCATAACTATTTGTTTTTATTTTTTCAATCTAAAATGAAAAATCGTCAATCCTAAATCATTATCCTTTATCCGACAATCTCAAAATATCTCCAAAAACTCCACGAGCCGTAACCGCCGATCCTGCTCCAGCTCCTTGAATCACGATTGGTCTGTCTCCATAGGATTCTGTGTAAATTTCGAAAAAGGAATCAGAACCTTTCAATCCGCCCAAAGCAGTATCCGAAGGTACGGAAACTAATTTTACTTCGAGGTTTCCTTTGTCATTTTGCAAATCCCCGGATAATTCGCCGATGTATCGCAAAACGTGATTTGGTTTTTGTTCACTTTTTATTTTCGCATAAATCGGATCAAATTCCTTCAATTTAGTCAAAAATTCAGTCGCACTTCCTTCTCTTAAATGTTCCGGAATCAGGTTTTGAATGTTGATTTCTTCAAATTCATTTTGCAAATCCAACTCTCTTGCCAAAATCAGTAATTTTCTTCCCACATCGTTTCCGCATAAATCCTCACGTGGATCTGGTTCAGTGTATCCATTATCGATTGCTTCTTTTAAAACTTCGCTAAAAGGAACGTCTTTTGCAGAGAAATTATTGAATAAATAACTCAAAGTTCCAGAGAAAACTCCTTTTATTTTGGTGATATTTTCACCCGAAAGATGCAATAATTTTATGGTATCTATCAATGGCAATCCTGCGCCAACATTGGTTTCATACAAATAATTCTTTTGGTTGTCCG
>Ga0208789_1001399_pt1 | contig 13635 bp, 14 predicted proteins | sample Methanotroph_Enr_FD_187368 | JGI IMG/M metagenome (GOLD analysis project Ga0208789, IMG submission 187368) | Enriched soil microbial communities from Old Woman Creek wetland in Ohio, USA - Methanotroph_Enrichment_5 (SPAdes) (version 2) | ecosystem: Environmental > Terrestrial > Soil > Wetlands...
AAATAGTTATTCAATTTTTCGGGCGATAAAGATATAGCTTGAATTTCAAACTTTATCACAAAAGTCACATTCAACTTCGCTTTATTGAAAATAAAATTATTACAGCGTTATATTGATCTTAAAATTCAGTTCTATCCAGAGTAAATTCAATTTTTGCAGCTAATTTTGCAGTCGAAAAATAGATTGAGAATATGATCTCGGTTATATACATTTATGGCCATCTACTCCGTTCAGTAATCACCAAAAGTCAATTAATCAAGACCAGAAAATTAGAATAATATGTACTTGCTTAAGAAATTGAATTTGCTGTTGATAGTTGCAATAATCTCAGCAAATGGGGTTAATGCCCAAAAACCAACTCCCCAAATGGGAATCTATGATGGAACTATCGGAAACGATCAGCTTATTCTAGTCGCGGATAAGGCCGATTCTTCTTTATTAAAAGGGTCTTTTGTCCAAAATCGTGGAAAAGCTGTTGAGGAAAGTCATTTCTTTATCCTGAATACATCCGGGAGCAAACCCATTTTCCAATCTGATTTATACTTGGGAAAAATTAAAAATTCCAAGGTAAGTTCCTCTGGTTTCGAAGGCAAGCTTACTCTCATGAATGGGAAGAGAATATTTCTTTTCTGGCGTCCCAAAGTTAATGTGATTTTTATTCTAAGACCTGAAGTTAAGGTAAATCCAACCAGGCGATACCAGGACGAAATATTTCCTGCTATCGAGATTAAAAGTGATTTGTTGTATGGGAAAGCCAAAGGATATTGGACGCATTCGCCGTATTCAGACGAACCATACATTACCACATTGAGCAAAGGATTGGTAAAAGCATTCAATGATCCTGGATTGCTTGATCTAAAGTTAGATGTTTATTATCCCAAAACCGACCTTTTTAAAAACCGACCTTTGGTGATGCTTATTCATGGTGGCGCATTTTATATTGGCAGTAAAGAGTCAGCATGTGAAGCAACGTTGGCTACATCTCTTGCTAAACGTGGTTATTTAGTAGCTTCTATCGATTATCGCTTAGGGTTTAAGTTAATGCCAAGCGATGTTGAACTGAGTGCCTATAGGGCTATTCAGGATGCCAATGCGGCGCTTCGGTTTCTGGCACATAACGCCAAAGGACTTGGGATTGATCCGATGCAAGTGTATATAGGTGGAACGAGTGCCGGTGCTGTCGCTTCGCTTAATACTGCTTTCATGAAGAATGATGAACGACCAGAACGTATTAAGAAAGCCAGTCAAGAAGGCATCCTCGGAAAAATCGAAGAATCGGGAAATAAGTACACTGAGAAGTTTGCGATTAAAGCTGTAGTTAATATGTGGGGAGCCGTTGCCGACCTCAATATCATCGATAAGGATGAAAATATACCAGTTTTGTCAATACATGGTACCGCCGACGATATTGTACCTTTCGAAAACGATTATCCGTTTCGCAATTCGATGATGATTAATCGACTTGTGATGGATAAGATGTATGGTTCGAAGTCAATTCACGACCGGCTACAGATACTGGGCATACGTAATCGGTTAGTTTCTCTCAATGGACTTGGGCACGAGCCGGAACTTGCCACTTACAATACCTTAAACAATTGGATGGATACTATCTCGAATAATGTTTCTCGTTTTTTATACGAAGAAACTGCCCCGCAAGTCATGCTACCCAAAAGTCAACTTGCCATTTCTGAACGGGCCGATCTGAAATCTTTTTATTTTGAAGTGGATAATGGTTCGCTGGTTCAGATTTCAGCAACTGGTGGAGTTAAAACCAAAGCTGATCCAACGGATTCTTCGGTCATATGGTTTAAGAACGCAATCAAAAATGAACTTATTTTTCTTACCCGAAATAAGTTCGAAGCCTGGAATACGGAGACCTTCCCTGTACAAATAATAAAATAAAAATAAGGTGGTTTGTCTGTTCACTGACCGGCGAGTTCTCTTTGATTCATTATAAGGTCTTGAGTTTTGTCGTCGTACAATTCTGGCAGATGATATGGTTTGGTACTGCATTTATTGACTCATTTTCCCAGGAACTAAATTTCATCAACACGATCTGAAAAAAGTTGATTTTAGTCGAAGATTTACTTAAATGGAGGTTTCGGGCTGCAATGCAGGTTAACGGAATTCATAATTCAAACAATCGACGTCTTAAAATTTTAGCCTGATATACAATCAGGTGTTTATTGTATATCAGGCTATATAACTAAGTTTTAACTTGGGTGTCGTTATTGTTTACATGAGACAATCTTTGTAAGAGTATTTTTAACTGCTTTACGTTAAAATTCAATTTTTACCCTTCTTGCCATATCAAACAATTCTGGAATTTTTCTATCAAAATCAATTCCAATACTATTTATAGTTATTTTAGCAGGATCAACGCCCAGATTTACTAATTTATCTTTAACTGCATTTGCTCTGTTTTTTGCTAATTTCAAATTATATTCAGAAGATGCAACATTTGAACAATATGCAGTAATAGTAACTTTGTCTTTAATCTTATGTAAAGATTGTTCAATATTTTCCAATCCATCCTTGTCTATTTTATAACTATCATTTTTAAAATATACATATTCCGGATTTGAATTTGATGTTGGTGTTGAGATTTCCTCGCAAACTTCTGTGTAGTAATTATTTGTTACTTTTCTTGTTGAATCAACATAAACAATATTATTTGTTGGAGCTAATTCTGGCTCAAGATAAAAATCTGCATGGTCTTTTTTCTTGCCTAAAACAAAAATAGCTTTAATATTAAAATCAATAATTGATGTTTTAGCAACACCATTAATGATGGCTTGATTAACATCTGTTGTGCCGGTTGGTGCGGCAAGATTCACGCCTGTAATAACATTTAATCCTGCAGTCAGGAAAAATTTATCAGTAACCCTGAATTCATTATCAATAAATCCAGCCAAATGAAAATTAGTTACGCGATCAAACATTTGTGTATTAGTAAAATCATGTGAATTAGAAAGGTCACCACCAATACCTCCAATAATAGTATATCTATTATTCGCTAGTCGTTCCAATTTAAGTAATCTGCCAAAATTGCAAACGCCCAAAATTTGACCTTCAACATATTTCACTGGTTGATTTGTTAAGGTATAATCGTGATGTGTATAACTTCCGGATACTCTAAACCCAAATAATGGCGTTGCCATATATCTGGCGCCTATTCCAGCATTATATAATCCAACTGTACTACCTCCATATGGCATATCTTGCAATTTTGTTAGGCCAAATTCTGGTTCAATTGACCACTTATTGAATTCCTGTGCAAACATAAAGGTTGCGCTAAATACTAAACCCAAAATCAGTAATAACTTTTTCATAATTTATAATTTTTAGTAAAGCTTAAGCTTGTTTTGATTCTCAATTTATCAAATAGTTAGTTTTTAATTATTTTGTCTTTAAAGATCTTAACAATACGTCTTTAGCACCATTTATGGCGTTTTAATCTTGTTTTACCACAGTTTGAGCATTTGTAATTATGTGCTAAAATATACTTCCATTCTTGATCACAAAAAAGATTTCTAAATGTCATAATATAGCTTTTGAAGATTTCCAATGATTGTATTTGAACATCTTGCTAAACGAAAATTCCATCATATAGCACAACCGCTAACGATCTAGTGTATGAGCAGTAGCAGGTTTAAAAACTACTAATTTTTCGGTTAAACACTTAACTTTATTAATATTCATTTACTCTCATTTTGGTACTAAGCCCTCTATTGCTTATAAACATTATTAGCTACCTTATTTTTTCATCTTTTGTATCATTTCAGATATGCTATTTTGACCAATTCCACTATTTACAATAACTATATAGCCAATATAATTCTCTCTATCAATTAGGGCATAGCAAAAAAATGTACCATCAGAACCAGCGTGTGCAGACATTTCTTTGCCATCTTTGATAATATTTCCCCAACCAATTGCATAATCTTCTTTTGCTGTATGCAAAAAATTATATGTGGTTGATTTCAGAAAATTATTCTGTCCACTAAGCCCCTTTAAATTTAATTGAATAAACCTTGCATAATTATCAATATTCATGCTTAAATCACCTGCAGGCTGAACTAAATTTAAATCATATTTTGTATTTGGAGGAACGGATACAAGTTTATTATTTTCAATCCAATGACCAAAAGGTTGGTTTTTATAGTTTCGATTTGGCCAACCCAATGCAAAATCAATTTTTAACTTTCTCTTAAAAACATGAGTCAAAAGTTTTTCCCAAGATTTCCCTGAAACCTTTTCTAGCATAACGCTAGCTATACTGTAATCAGCATTTGAATAATTATAGCTCTCATTACTTTCTAAAGGTTCAAGTGTCAAAACATATTCGGCAAATTTTGTTCTTTGTTCTTGTTTATTTCCTTTAAATTTTGGCAATTTCTGGAATTCTTCTCCATCTGTAAACGGTTGAATATTTGCCCTATGCGCTAATAAATCTTCAAGAGTGATGTTATAGTAAGCTGAATTTGATCTACTTTTTAATTCTGGAAACAAATCAAAAAATTTTGTTTCCCAACTAATTTTTTCTTTTTCAATAAGGTAAGCTGCAATGAAACCTGTTATTGCCTTAGTATTAGAACCTAAATGAAAATAATCGTTAGTATTTGCATTAAAGCTTTGGTTTATTTCACTTATTTTATGGTGACCTAATGTCTGTTTTATTAAGATACTATCCTTACTTACTACAGCAAATGCCATTTCTGGTATACTATCTTTTACCATTATTTCTAGTGCGATCTTTGATAAATCTTGTGAATAAACAAGATTCATTTCTAATACTAGAAGCAATATTGTTATTATGTGTTTAATTTGGTCCATCTGGTAGCTAATGTTAGCGATTCGCTGTCTTTCTTCTATTCTGTAAATACATTCCTTTGCATTCGTTCACCATTAATAAACAAAGCCATTCCTGTCTTCATTCGCTTGAAATTTTCTTTTTCATAAAATTTTTCCTTTCCTGGAGAAGCATATAAAATAAAATTGCAATTAGGGATATTTTCAACAATGGTTTGAATTATCATTTTACCTATCCCTTTCCCTTGGTAGTTTGGTAGTACGGCAACATCATATATGGCAGCTTGATATTCTCCATCTGATAAAGCTCTCCCAAAACCTATCAGGTTTTCTTTATCGAACATAAATACAACAGTATGACTATTATTAAATGCCCGTTTATGAACTTCGGGCATATGATACGCCATACCAACTTTTTGAAGTATGTCAACCACCAAGTCCCAATTAACATTTGTCGTATCAAGTTGTAGCCGTAAGTTCATTTGTACAAGTTATTTATATTTTGCAATAACAGAGTTAAGGTAAAAAAGTCTAATTTTCGTTGATTTTAAACCCAACCTAATTCTTTGACTGTCATATCACTTTCAACATTTCCAGTATGTAATATTGCCTTGGGTTCAAAAAGCAGATTAAATACTATCTCCCCATTAGTGCGTGGCCTATGCTCAATACCTTTAGGAACAATCAAAATTTCACCTTCTTTAACTTCAACTGTTCTTCTGTCTCTAAAATCCATTAATAGTGTCCCTTTGAATACCATAAAGAGTTCATCCTCATTTTCGTGACTATGCCATACGAAATCATCTTTGAGTTTGCATAGTTTTACATACTGTCCATTGAGTTCGCCAATGATATGAGGAGTCCATTGTTTGTCAAACAATGAAAATTTCTCCATAACATTAATTGATTGAATTTCTTTCATAATTTTTTAGCATTAAATTTTGTCAATTTAGTTATGCTTCCGAGTGTCTATACAATGACTGCTTACGTAAGATGTACCCCGAAAACTACTGTTGCCGCGCTTGATGGGTAGCTGATGTTGTAACCAGTACTATTTTCTCGTCAAATGAAATCGTTCTTTGTCACTTGAGATGGAATAGTCAATAGTCTGTTTATCGTTAAACGTCAATTGCAGATTCCTGTTAATATCTCTTGTGGACCATTTCCCAATGACTTTATCTGATTTCTCAACAACAATAGCTGTCGCCTCCTTTTTTAATGGATTGGAAGTTCTCTTCGTTTTGTATTCAATATTATAATAGTAACAAAATGTCGAATCGGCATTTAACTCTAGTCGTGAATATTCTTTATTCAGCCTTGTCGATGATAATATGAGAGTATCGTGATCAAAAACAGTTGTATCCGCCTGAGCAAATGTCAAATAATAGATATGCTTTTTATTCGATGCACTTGGGGATGTCATCAACTTAGTATTGTCCATTTTTAATTCTAACTTCTTTTTGTCTAAGAATAAGACAGAATACGTATCAATCTTTTCGCTTTTTGATATTTTAAGGTCTGCGAACTGATTGTCAGCTTTTTCAAAAGACCATTTAAAATAGTCTAAGGAAAAAAGTACAGTCCCTTTTTGCTCACTCTTATTGCCAAAATTGGTCAAATAACCAGAGCAAACAATTAAAGTCTCATTATTTTTGAAACTCCATTTTGTAAAAGTACTATCAAGCATTTCTCTGTTAAAAGTCAACGTCTCAAAATAAGTACTTGATTTTTTATTACTTAAGTACCAGTCACCAGTCAAATCGTTTTTATTAATCCCTTGTCCAAAAATACTTGCAACAGTGCCAATGAGCAATAACAGGCAAAAGAGATGTTTTTTCATTTTGTTTCTTTTTAATATGGTTGAGCGAATAGTGATCGCTAATTGTAATGGGTACAACGTTGGAAGCTACACGCAAGGGCGGTACTCGATAGCTATCGGGAGCGGGCGGAAAGATGCACACCGAGAACCACCGCTGCCGCGCTTGACGGGTGACTGATGTTATGGGCTTTTGTTCATTAATCATTAATTTTCAGCTCATAAATTTTGGGCCAAAGCTTACCAGTCACAAAAATCTTATCCTTTATTGAGTCGTAAGCAATACCATTCATTTCTAAGGAACCTGGGTTAATGTTTTTACATTCATCGGTCAAAGGAGTTAAATCAATTTGACCGATTATATTGCCTGATGTCGGGTCAATTTTTACTATTATATTTTTCATCCAGATGTTAGCGTATATATAACCGTTTATATATTCCAACTCATTTAGATCTTCTTTTACGCATCCATTTTCAGTAACGGAAATTGATTTAATTACCTGAAAATTATTTGGGTCTATATAAGTCAATTTAAATGTACCGTCACTCATTATTAAATATTTTCCATCAGTCGTCATGCCCCAGCCTTCTTCGCTAGGAAAAGTAAATTCACCTATTTTCTTAAAGCTGGTCTCATCATAAATAAATCCAACCTTAGTTTTATAAGTAAGTTGAAATACTTTCCCATTTAAAAATGTAATGCCTTCTCCAAAATATTTTAACCTGTCTATTTCTACTTTTGTTTCTATTTTTCCGGTTGCCAGGTCAACAATCCCAAATAATGAGCTTGTCTGAGGTAAATCTCTGGTTGCTCCAGTACTTTCATATAGTTTACCATTATGTATGAGAAACCCTTCGGTGAATGAGGTTGTATCATGCGGGTACGATTTAATGCAAACGAAATCTATAGTTGGAATCGGCATATTTGTCGTACTACTGTTGCTTGAATTATGGCCACCTCCATTGCATCCGAACAGTAACAAAACAATCAAAATAATTGAAAACAGTCTTATAGCCATTTATCTAAAATTCTTATGTGTGACGCAAATACAATTGCCCATAACTTAGGAAGCTACATGCAGGGGCGATCCTCGATAGCTATCTGGAGCGGGCGATTTCCTGTCAATCCCGATAGCTATCGGGACCGAGCGGAAAGATGCCCACCGAAAACCATTTCTGCCGCTCTTACCAGGTAGCTGATGTTGTGGCCGTTTTCATTCTGATTTCATTAAGTTTTCAATATTGTTGTCCGTCAAATTGCGAACATTCTTTGTGATTTTCTCAATGTCCCAATTCCACCATTGCGCATCTAAAAGCCATTTAATGTATTGTCCTGAAAATCTCTTTTTTATCAATTTCGCTGGGTTTCCACCTATAATTGAATAAGGTTCAACATTTTTTGTCACCGTAGAGTTCGTAGCTATAATAACTCCGTCACCAATTTTAATTCCTGGCATAATGGTCACGTTGTGTCCAATCCAGACATCATTCCCAATTATTGTATCGCCTTTTGTTGGATAGGTTTTTCCATCCATTGCATGTCCCCAGTCGTGGCCAAATATCGCGAAAGGATATGAACTTATTGATTCTGTAAGGTGGTTAGCTCCATTCATAATAAAACTAACTCCCGACGCGATCATACAAAATTTGCCAATAATGAGTTTATCCCCATTAAAGTCAAAATGATATTTTACATTCCTTTCAAAATTTTCGACATCCTCAAAGTCATCATAGTAAGTATAGTCGCCTACAATAATGTTTGGATTTTTGACTATGTTTTTCAAAAAACAAAGTCGATTGTAATTTTCCAGTGGAAATCTTTGGTCTCGATTCGGTGCTGTCATGAATTGATTTAATTTACAAATTCTCTGTCAATTAAGCTGTCTTTTTAAATGGCAAATAACGGTCGCAGCTATGCCCGGTGCGGGATTGCGTGGCTGCGCCTGTATCCCAAGTGACAAACGTTGCCTACGGGAACTGCTGCTTGTAAACCTCTAAAACCCACATTGGGTATAGGTGTTGTTGGGCGTATGTGCTTTTATTAATTTTCAAATTCTTTTGAATCTTTAATTAAATCATTACTCCATTTATCCTTTGATAGTTCAGAATATATTTCAATTATATTCTCCTCCGTATCTCTAAAATGTGCAACTCTTGAACCCCAAGCCGCAATATCAATAGGTTTATTTATGAATTCTACTCCTTTTTCAGTTAATTTTCTAAAAACTTCATCTACACTTTCCACCTGAATTACAATTATAATTTTCTCCCTACATTTTACAGGTAATTGCAGGTCCGAATTTCCAAGAGTCATTGCCATTAAATCTGTCTTAAAAATTGACAAACCCATTTTATTTGATTCGAGTCCAATATCAAAACTTGCATATTCGCCTCCTATCTTTCCCCATGTCACTTTTAATCCAATCTTTTCTGAATAGAATTTAAAACAATTATCAAAATCTTTTACTAATAGTCTTACATTGTTTAGTTTCATATCAACAATACTTTTAAATTATTTGTGATGTGTTTCTGATTTATTTGCATTACGCATAACGTAGGAAGATACACGCAGGGGCGATCCCCGATAGCTATCGGGAGTGGGCGATTTCCTGTCAATTCCGGTTAACCGGGACCGGGTGGAAAGATGCCCACCGAAAACCACTGCTGCCGAACTTGACGGGTAGCTGATGTTAGCGGTAGTACTTATTTGTTCAGCGTTTTTATTTCGTTTGTAATACATTCCTGTAAATCCTTTTTAAGATAAATCATATCAATAAGTTGTATGTCGCCATCGAACATAGGGTGGTCGTAATTGTCGGTAAAAAAATTCTTTACTCGATATGACTTTTCAAATCCACAACTTTCATAAAACGACAAGATTATCGGTGTTTCGCCTGTCCCGACAAGCATTGTTTTGTAGTCACTTTTGTAGAAATCAAAAATGAAATTTATCAATGCCCTACCGTACCCTTTGCCTTGATATTTCTCGTATGTTGCTATGTTTTTCAACTCGCAGGTTTCAATATTTATCGGCACTACAACGCAAACACTTTTCAAATCATCGTCAAATAAAGCAAACAGGTCTCCACTCGGTAAATACTTGTCAATCATATTTTCCTGCTCGTCTGCCAATAACAATAAGTCAAGGAATTGTTTCTTATTTTCGATAATTTTATCAATTTTCACCATATCACTGTTGTTTCCTAATTTGTCAAGTTTTATTATCCGTCGGACGCACTCAGCATGACCCCTAACGGAGGAAGCTACACGCAGGCCGGGGGTTTCCCGATAAATTGTCCACGATAAGCTGCCATTCGAAATTCAAATTTCCATTCAACGAGCCACTAAAACCCGGCTTGTGGGTAGCTGAAGTTATGCCCAGGTATTTATTTTAAAACTGTATATTCTTTAATTGTTAAGTCCCATTCTGTATTATCAACCTTAATCCAACCAAACTTATTCCCATTTTTGAATCCTATATACTTGTCAGAAACATTTATGAAATTTGCAATACCCTGACAACCCGTCATAGTCATACCACAATTATAGCTTTGAAGTACAAGTTTTAATGGCTCACCTATTGACCAATTCAAATTATCGTCTATTACCGCTTTTATACTTAATGTGTCTGGATAATTATTAATATTAGATAATGCTATTTGCAAACCATTCTTAATTAAAATATTTGTCTTTGAACCATATCCATACGTCAATGGTATTGGCGATCTAATAAACTTAATATCAAAACTCCCATCGGAATTTATATCTAGAGAGTCTTCACCTGAGCGTGAAATTAATATCGCTGGATTTAGTTTAATTATATTAAAACTTTCATTTCGATTCCCAATTACAGGCATGTCGATACTTTCTTCTTTACACGAAAATGTAAATAGTAAAATAAGCAGAATAGAAAAAATTCTCATAATATTAGTTAAAAAAATGACTTAAATGTTTCAGAGTACACACATATACTTGGCCATAACGTAGGAAGCTACACGCAGGGGCGGATTGCGGGTGATTTCCTGTCAAACCGAAAAGCTGCCCGAGCGGAAAGATACCCACCGAAAACCACTGCTGCCGCGCTTGACGGGTAGCTGATGTTGTGCGATCGTGCTTTTTGGTCTGAGTCATGTGTTTGAGATTGTCTGCTTTTTTTAATGTCTGCTTTTACTGCTCATTGCATTTTCAAAGCATAGGTGGAAATAACTTTATTTGATATCACTAATTAATTGAATAAATTCTTTTTCGTTTCTAATGTTATTAAAATCGTCATCAATCTTGGCTTTTTCAATACACTCTTTTTTGTTGATTTCAATAGCTTGCCGGAGAAATTTTATTGATTCTATCTTGTCATTCTTTAATGCATATACCTGGGCAGAGACATATAAGAAAACAAGCTTATCTACATCATTTGAAATAGTTCTTTTCGCTATTTCTAATTCCATGAAAGCTTTGTCAAATTCTTTAGTATTCGCATATGCTCTCGCCAGATTACTATGAGAGGATGATATTATAGAATTCTTATATATGCATTTCTTTAAAAGGGATATGGATTCTTCAAATAAACCCATATCACAATAGTCAACTGCTACATTTATCTGTGGATGAATATTTGTTTCTTTTGAGCCCTCAAACCATCCTCTACTTCTGATAAAGACAAATAATAACCCCGACATTAAAACTACCATTATCATTAGCATCGGTAATACCAATATTATGATTTTTGAATCCTTTTCGGAAAAGTCTTTGTCATTTTCCGATGTGTTTCGTAGAACGCCAATAATTCCTTTTGCTCTTAAACTTAAGTGCAATTCTGTTTCTTTGAAATTCTCAATTAAAAATGAAAATTTGCAATTCTCACTTGGGTTGAGCATTGGAAATTTATAGGTTAGTTTATTTTTAATACTATCATTTATAGTATTATATGAAATTGCGGAAGACGATGGCTCAATTTTGCTTTCAATAATTTTCGTGCCCTTAGCAAAATTAAAATCACAAGTTATCTCTTCTGCTTCTTTTGAACCGTCGTTTAATATTTGAACGTTGTAAATTCCTAATTCGGTTTTATCACTAACAAATGAGGAAATAGGAAATATCTCATATATTAATTTGGGTTTATCATGAGTGTAATTAAATACAACTATTGAAACAACTAATGATAATAGGGCTGTTAAAGATGCGGATATTAAAATCTGAACCCAATTAAGTCTATTTTGTCTATCTGTTTGAGCCATATTAATCTTCTTTTTATTTTATAGTTAATCATTTTATTTATTGTCAATATTTCACGAACCCAATAGCATGACGCACAACGTATGTATACTCGCACATTGCGGGTATTTCGTAATTATTCAACCTGATTTCTTGCGTATTATCGCAATTTTTGATGGATACACGCAAAAACCTGTTTGAGTAATCCACTCCCAAATGTAAACAAATTCTATGTTCACTTCGGCTAAACGATTACAAAAAAGTTGTACCAGTACCCTCCACCACTCGCCCTGCTAAGTTTTTCGTCGTCCCGCTAAAGATTTTGCTGTCCCGCCGGAGAAAATCGCCGCCCCGCTGAAGTTTTTGGCGTCCCGCTGGCAGGAATCATCGTCCCGCTGAAATTCTGGCCGTCCCGCTGGTTGGGAAGCCGTCCCGCTGTCATGTGAACTGTCCCGCTGCGGGTTTCAGCGTGTTTTTAATACTCACGGGGTAACTGTGAGCACCCCGTGAGTTGTCGGTTGTGCTTTGTCAGGAATGCAGTCCTTCGGTCGTTAGGCAGGAGTTCCCTCTTTTTCGGGAGTACTCTTCTTTTGCTGTTTCCAGTAGTCGCTGTTGTATCCCTTCAGCCTTTCGGGGGTGCGCCAGAAGGCAAATTTGCCACATTCGCGAATTTCTTCAACGGCCTGTTTCAGGTAAGTGAAGGCTTTGTTGCGGATAAGCATGGCCTCGCTGTCTTCTTTGCGTTCGCCATTCGTAGCGCCCAACAAGTCGCCCATGCTGTCCGATAAATCGGCGGCCCGATCGAGCAGGGAAGAATCGAAATTAATGGCTGCCAACAAATCAGTATTCGACTTGCCCAGTACCGCAAGGTCGTTCAAATCCTGCACCATGTCAGAGTTCGTATCGCCCAGGGCAATCTCGTCAACCTGGGCAAGTAATCCGTCGAATTTGCGGAAAGCAAAACGAAAATCGTGGATCAGTTGGTCGCGTAACCCAAAAGCTAACGGAGCCTGATCTTTCCATGCCAGTTCGGCCTCCTGACGGGTGTTACGCTCTTTTATCCAAAGCGATTGAGATTCGCGGCAAGCCCCTGCCCGAACGGGTAAAGTGGTAACCAGGTTCCAGTCGAGGCCAACGCGTGTCAGTGCACTTTCGTCGTCGAGGCACCAATGGAAAAGGTTTTCCGATTCCTGTACAAACACATCGATAGGGAGGTTGGGAGTAAGAACATCTGCGGGATTGATAGCAGAAAGAATGGGTAACAGTTCGTTGTAATCGGTTGTTGATGACATAGGCTATTGTTTTAAATGGGTTTATGACAAACAAGTTACAATAAAAAGATAAATAAATCATTACGAGCTATTTAGAATTAAATAAAGATACCTTTTTTCGGTATGAATGGTGCGATTTTACATATGAACGATCATATTATCCTGAACCAGACCATGTGCCGCACCACAGGCACTCGCCGGCTTTACGTGCTCATTACCATTGCACAAGTCCCTCTCGACCCCATAATTTTGCAATTCCCTATTTTTTTAGCAATATTGTAGTTCTAACAACAAGATAACCTAAATCCTAAATCAACTACAGCATGAAATCACTCATCCAAATCTTAAAAAAATACAGGGAGAGATCAGTTTCAAACCCTATTATTGGCAAGCTTGTTTTCCTTTCTCTTGGAATAGTAACAACCGTATGGTTCCTGATTCGGGTCATCCCGAAGCCTCAACGGGCAACTTACCCGTGCATGCAAGCAAGCGCTCCTGTTATGTCGGGTTTTGTAATTTACCTTC
>Ga0208789_1001401_pt1 | contig 13616 bp, 14 predicted proteins | sample Methanotroph_Enr_FD_187368 | JGI IMG/M metagenome (GOLD analysis project Ga0208789, IMG submission 187368) | Enriched soil microbial communities from Old Woman Creek wetland in Ohio, USA - Methanotroph_Enrichment_5 (SPAdes) (version 2) | ecosystem: Environmental > Terrestrial > Soil > Wetlands...
TAGTGGAGATGTGAAAGTGATAGATTCCGCGGCTGTTGAAAGCGGTATCCTGGCCCAGAATCCGCGGACAGATGCCACTATCACTGCATTGCCCGGTATTTGTCTTATAGTAATGGTAGCCGATTGTGTGCCGGTTTTGTTATTCGATCCGGTGAAAAAAGTAAGTGCAGTGATCCATGCCGGTTGGCGAGGGACAGTAAAGCATATCACTTCTAATACTATTAATGCAATGGTTAATCATTTCGGTTGCGATCCGGCAGATATCATCGCTGGAATCGGACCTTCCATCGGGCCGTGTTGCTACGAAGTGGGTGCAGAAGTAAAGCAGGTTGCGGAACAGAGTTTCGGCACAACCCAGGGGTTTCTTGTGACAAGGGAATATTCCTCAAAACCACATTTCGACCTCTGGTATGCCAACCGCAAGCAACTTACCGATACCGGTGTGAAACCTGAAAATATTGAGACTTCAGAACTTTGTACACGCTGTAATCAGAATACCTTCTACTCGTCACGAGCTTCAGCCGGAGTTACAGGGAGGTTTGCAGCTGGGATCTGTATGTTGTAAAAAGGGTTTGAAGAGTTACAGGTTTGTAGAGTTTGTAAGTTAAAACTGGGTAATAATTCCAAGGCTAGAACAACCCGAAACCAAATAAACCCGAAACAAGAACAACCAGATACAAAAACAATCCGGAACTATATTAACTCCTCAAATCCGAAACAAAATTATCCTATGCAAATCACCGCCTTCATTATATTTAGTATTACCTATATAGGTATCATTTTTACGCGACTTCCGCGGATGAATATCGACAGGCCATCGGCTGCATTTTTTGGAGCAGTGGCAATGATCCTTTTCGGGGTCATAACTTTCGACGAAGCCATTCGTGCTATCGATTTTAGTACCATTGCGCTGTTGCTTGGAATGATGATCATTATAGCAACACTGGAGCTCGATGGTTTTTTTATTTGGATAGCAACACGCACGCTGGCGGTGGCAGATACTCCTTTCAAATTATTGGCAGTGCTTACTTTTACTACGGGTATTGCGAGTGCTTTCCTGGTAAATGACGCTGTGGTATTGCTGTTTACCCCGGTGATTATCGGTATCTGCCGATCATTGAAACTTAACCCCATTCCTTTCCTGATTGCCGAAATCCTTTCGTCGAACATAGGAAGTGCCATGACCATAACGGGTAATCCCCAGAATATGCTTATCGGAATCAATTCGGGAATTTCATACGGTCATTTCCTGCTATTCCTGCTTCCGGTTTCGATAACCGGAATAGTGCTGATCATATATTTCGTCAAATGGTATTATCCTTCAGTAATTACAACCCGTTACCCGGAAAAAGATAAAAAAACAAAACCGGAAATAGCAGCTATCGAAAACGGGACATTATATAACTACCATTCGATGCGCTTTTCGGTGCCGATTTTTATCTTTGTCATTATACTTTTCTTCCTGAGCCGTCCGCTTAACTTATCCATTCCGCTTATCGCACTTATCGGCGCTTCGCTGATTCTCCTGCTGGGACGCATAAAACCATCGAAAGTAATCCGCCAGGTTGACTGGGTTCTGCTGCTGTTCTTTGCCTCTTTGTTTATTGTGGTGCATGGTGTCGAAAAGGCCGGCTTAATGGATCAGTTGCTGAACCAGGTAAAACTCACTGAGAATTTCACCGGATTGGCAGGAATTCACCTGATCAGCTTACTGATGTCGCAGATTGTGAGCAATGTACCGTATACTGTGGTGATGCTTCCGCTGATGAAAACAGCTGACAGCCAGATACTCTGGCTTGCTTTGGCATCAGCCTCAACATTGGCCGGAAATGCCACAGTTATAGGAGCTATGGCTAACCTTATCGTAATTGAGACTGCCGAAAGCAAAGGAGTTAAAATCAGGTTTATGGAATTCTTCCGGATCGGGATTGTGGTAACATTGATTTCAATGACGCTCTCGTTTGGCTTTATTTACCTCGAAATGCTGATGAGGTGAAACAACAAATTAACTGAAAATTTCCTTTTCGCCCTTTAACGGAAAGAAATGCCAGATTTCTTCAAAAACTGAAAATCATAATCCGTTGTTTTCAAATCAAAGATTTGATTATCAATGAATCCCAAACAAGGATTCAAGACCAAAACGCTTCTGATTCAGCCTTGATAGGAACTAGAACGGAAGATCGTCCTCTACCGGGGCTGCATTGAACGAAGCCGGGGCATCGTTAGGCGCCTGGGGTGATGAAGTCTGAACAGGAGCAGCAGCGCCTTGTTTTTCGACACGCCATGCTTTGGCTTCGGTAAACCAGCGGGTATTATATTCGCGGCTTTCAATATCAAAAAATACTTTTACTGTTTCATTCAGTTTCAGGCCGGCCTGGTCAATTTTATCACCCCAAAGGGAGAAACATACTTTTTTAGGATATTGTCCATCGGCAATTTCAATTATAAATTCCTGCTTGCGCCATTCGCCATTTTTGCCTTGTCCGGTTACCAGTGGCAACAACTGAGCTACTTTTCCAATGATTTCCATATCTCTATTATTCTGATTTTGATACTGCGAAAATAGGACAAAAAATCCGATTCCGGGGTTGATGTTTATAAGTTTATTTGCTGAATGACGGACGGCGGAAGTATGAACTATTCAATATCCCTGGGTTTGGTTTAGGCAGTTGAACTGGCTCCGTGTTTCATACAACGCTCCCTTATTTTGCTGAGAAGCAAGATCAGGCTACCTTATACCAACAGGGTACATAAAGTTAGAGGCACGTTCCGAATTCAGTCCGCCTGGATTTTTACAACCTGGCTGGTTTTATAATTTAGTCCCAGGAAATTATACATTAAGCCATCCCAGAAATGATTTTTATAGCTTTAACCCAGGATTTAAATGAATAAGTTGTGCCAGCTTTTTGCTGATTTCCATAAGCTGGCACTCCTATCCCGGTCCGAAACCGATTGCAAAAGGATTTTGCCGGTATTACCAGTTTGAAGTCGGGAATACCAGATAGGTGCTGTAGGCGCAGGAATCGTAGTGAAATGAAAAAAGCGGGCCAAACCACCCGCTTTTAAGCTATCTCAATTATCAACGATTCTGCCGGATTGAAAAATCAATGCCTGTCATGGCCTTTATCTTTGCCATTCTTTTGACCCTTTGATTTTCCATTATCCCGACCCTGTGATTTTCCATTATCCTTATGATATTTCGGGTGTCCTTTAATTCCATAATATTTCGGATCATCCGTGTTCCTGATTATCTGCTGCTGGCCATGCTGGCCTTTGAAATGTCCATATTCTTCCTGATGTTTCTGATAATGCCTGTAAGGCTCCTTCTCATTAACAACTACTTTATATCCGGTGTTTAAGTCATAATTTCTGTAGCGCGATGGCAATGATGATGAAAAAATCCAGCGGCCGCGATTCTGATAGACAAACTGATGGCGTGGCACGTTGTAGTATGCCTGGATATCAGGCAGATAATAGTACTCCACATAATCATAACCTGATGGGCCCCATACAGGCTGCGAGCCAATATTGATATTGACGTGAACCTGTGCATTTGCAGGCAAAAAAGCAGCACCGCTGACTATAAATGCCAAAATTAAAATGATCTTTTTCATTATATTCCGGTTTAAGGTGAAAATGAATTATTAAAAAACAAAGATCAAAGTTAACAGACCGGTAAACGTTACACTTTTCTGAAAATAAGTTACAACATTCACACATTGACAATGCCAGATAGAAAAGGGTAAAAGCGGCCGGGTGGATCATTGGCACATATGAAAGTGTTGCTGGCCGTTAACCGGAATGTTTGTATTTAGGTCGAATGAATTTACCAGTTTAACTTTCCGGAAATGATTTTAACGCTTTAGCAGAAATTCAGGGTGGAATTGAAGCCTGCGGTGATAATAAGCAAAAGCAGGACAAAATTTCACGGTTTATGACCTTACGAAATCAACCAAAGGAGGATTTTGAAATCCATGAAATTAGGATTTAAAATCCTTAAAATTTATTAATAAAACAAATTATACAATTTCCGGTGAATACAAATTTGAACTTTTTGTATCACACATTGTTTATTTGCCCATATAAATCAAGAGTTCATCCGAAGAAAAAACATTTTAATTAAAACAATTATGAAAAACATAAGATTGATTTTCAGCATTTTAATTCTTACGGCAATATATTCGAGTTGCCAAGCGCAGACAATGAATATGAAAATGTCTGCTGCTAGAACCACGGTTCAAAAAGCTGTATGTGTTGTTTACCCCACACAAGGCAATACGGTAACCGGAACCATCACATTTACCAAGGCAGACGACGGGGTAAAAGTGGTAGCGGACTTGCAGGGACTTAGTAAAGGCAAACACGGTATACATATACACGAATGCGGCGATTGTACTTCTGCTGACGGCAATTCTGCCGGAGGTCATTTCAACCCTACGTCAAAGAGCCATGGTGCCCCAATGGATGAGATGCGCCACGAAGGCGATATGGGAAACATCGAAGCTGATGCTGCAGGAAAAGCTCATTTGGAATATATTGATAAAGCTATTTCTTTAGAAGGCCCAACTTCTATTATCGGGAGATCGGTAATAGTTCACAAAAATGAAGACGACTTTAAAACCCAGCCAACCGGAAATGCGGGTGCAAGAGTAGCATGCGGAGTAATTGGAATCGGGAAATAAGTTAAAGATTTTCGGGATTTTATCTTGCGCTTTTCTGCCTTTTCTTTTCCCTACCAGATGCTAGCGCATTGTAGTGCCCGGTGCCTATTGATTCCTTTTGGAGGCAATAGCGAACCATGCACCCGGGGATTTGTCTGTATGTAAATCTATCCTTGCTAAACAGTCAACTCATCAAAGGGGAATATCCCTTGCAGAATGCCTGTTTCATTATGAAATCGCACGACCAGCCGCCACTCTTCAATCCTTAACACATCGTACTGAATACCCTACCGCCTTATTACTGCTTATCAGGAGTAAATAGCTTGCAACACCGCTGGTATAGGCATGCCACACATTTGGCGCAATACTCTCGGTAGAAGTCCACCAGTTGCCGGGTTGATTAGTGGTGTAGAAAAGGCCGCCGGGATCGCGCAATCCACCTGGAAGGGCAGTAAATCCTGATTCGTTGGTAGCCCCGGTATTCGGACTTATCCAATGTGTTGTGCCTGTTTCCTTCAGTTTCCCGCCGGCTACACTATCACCGCCCAGGTAATCCCTTAAAATGGTCCATTCTTCATACGAAGCAACATGCCATCCCGGCGGGGCGATGTTGCGGCTGTCGCTCACAGCAAACCAGGTGTATAATCGGCCATATGTAGCAACTTTACTTGCATCACCTAAACCCGGCCATTGATATTCAGGAGTCGCTTCGCCTGAAATATTCTTTGTGGCAGGATCTGTTGTACCGATTAAATCACCGTTGCGGTAACTGGTTACCTTCAGGTTTTCGGCCATCCAAACCTGTGTGCCAATCTGAATGGTCCTACATGTGTTACCATCCTGGTCGGTCATGGTACCATATGTCAATGCCGGGTTAAAGATTGCCGTCGAAATTCCGTTTACAGATCCCTGAGTGTTGTCTTTCTTACAGCTGTCCGAAAGCAGTAGCAAAACTCCCGTTAAAATAGATACGTAAAACCAGATATTCCCTTTATTTTTCATTTTATTTAAAATTAAAGGATTTCTAATTATTTCTTACCCTTATATATGATTTTTGATCTCATTTACAACAGATTAAACTGGTTCACAGCTGAAAAACAAAAAACAGGGACAAATGTTTGAGGCTAATGAAAATCGCTATAAAGCGGAATAATAGTCCATTTATTTATGAATACTGGATTTATATCATAGTCTGGCATTCTTATCCGTTAACGGAATAATCTGTACAGTGCATCTGCTTTAATGTGAAGTACATATCCAGGTTGCTCATTCTGGATTTACAGGTGTCTGGATAACATATCGTTACGCCGGAATTGAAAAACATGATGAAAAGATACACTTGACCCGGAAAACAATAGCAGTTCTGAGTCGTTATGATTATACGAAACGCAGTACCCAGCCTAAAATATCCCCTGCTTCATGAAGCCTTCCTTTAAGTTCCTCTTTAGTTTTGTCTTTTTAAACCTATTCGTGGCAGGCAGTCCCTTTGCACAACCCTGGAATTTTGTAAAAGAAAATGACGGAATAAAAATATATACCCGTATTGAATCAAACAATTCCCTGAAATCATTTAAAGGAGAAGTCATTTTTCATGCAACTATGGAAAAAGTCTGTTCTTTGCTTGGCAATACTAAGAATACCGACTGGTGGGACAAGGGTATCAGTAATATAAAAGAACTTGATTTTGAGGAAAATAAATTTGTACAGTATTACCTTATTTATAAGATGCCATGGCCGCTTACCAGCCGCGACCTCGTTGCAGAAACACGAATAACAACCGATCCGGTATCCGGCGATCATAGCTTTACTGCCAGGCCATTAGCGAATACAGTGCCGGAAAAACCAAACCTGGTCCGTATCCGGAATTACCGGCAAACATGGATCGTTCAGCCAATGGAAAAGGGGAATGTGCATGTCACACTCGAAGGATTTATTGATCCGGGCGGTAACATTCCCACATGGGTTTATAACATGGTCGTTGCCGAAACGCCGCTAAAGGCAATTCGTTCGCTTCGTGAACGGGCATTATCAAAAAAACCTGCATTAAAATGATCACATCCGGAAACAGAACCTGATCCGCTATTAAATAAAACGCTAAACCCCGGTAATCAGGTTAACCAGCTACAGGAGCTGCATATTCGTTCAAAAAGCATGCAGTGAAAAATCAGTTTCCGGCCGTATTCTTTGGTTCAGAACTATCGGAAGCAGCTTCCTGTTTTGGGTTTCCTGATGTATTGCCAGGTATCAGAGTTCCTGTAGAATTTGCAGGTTTGCTTTCCTCCTCATCGTCCCTCATTGCCTGTTTAAAGTTCTTTATTCCTGAGCCAAGTCCTTTCATAACTTCGGGGATTTTTTTACCCCCAAACATCAGTAAAACGACACCGAATATGAGCAGCCATTCAGTTGGTGAAAAGAAAAGGCCCTCCAGTAATGTTCCCATTTTTAAAAGTATTAAAAGATTGAAAATACCACTGCAAAGATAATCAAATTGATAATCTTCTATGTGTTGAATAATAATAATCCGGAAATATCAACCATTTGATTTTCATTCATTTACATACCCATGGCCAGGAATACCATTCCGGCTAAACCTAATATCATGCTTCCATACCAAAGCCATTTTGTTTTGGTTAGCGCAGATATGGCACAAATCGCAATGGAGATCTGGAAGATGGTAACCCCGTTTGCGAGCGTTTTATGTACGGAAAGGTGTTGTTCCGATAGCTCTGCATACTCCTTAGCTTTTTTGCCTATTTCTTTTTGCTCTTCTTTATATGCAATTACTTTTTCTGCATCCTTGGCCGATTGCTCTTTCCCCAGCGAGGCAAGCATTTCCATTTTGCTTTCCAAAACCGCTGATTTAATGCCTTTAGCCTGGTAGTAAGCCCATTGGTCCGACGACTTTATCTGTTCAATCATAGCTTCATTGGCATGATGTCCGGCAAATAAGGCAGTAACAGCGGCAAAAACAGCGAGTAGTGCTGCAGTAAGAGCAACCTTTAATATCCAGCGTTCTGCGCTGTGATGCGCACTTTCATGAAGTGTCTCATGAAGGTGTTCGGTAGGGACTTCCAGTTCTTCCAATTTATCCGGTTATTTTAAAGATTAAAAACTGTCAGGAAAACATTCAGCGACAGGATTAGTTCATTTTGCGGAAACCAGATGCATATCCATACATTAATGCTTATTTTGGTATATATCGACCGGCTTATTCCCGTAGGCAAGAATGTTTCTGCAATTATACCTTTACCTTTGGCAAACCCTGCAATGCGCAGACATAGCTGAGGCTGCAGAAAGCTGGCCCGGGAGAAATTTCCCGCAATACTGTTCTCACTTCATCGCAATTCTTTCAATAGATTATCTGCTTCGGTGTAATCCCAACCGTCTTTTATAGCCAGTTCTTTTGCCTTTTGTGCCATTCGGATAGCCTCTGGCTTTTCATTCAATTTCTGGTACAGTTTTGCAATTAAAAGATAAGTGCCATATTCCTCATGCATGTCCAACGATCGCTTTGCCCATTTAACAGCCCGGGCCAGAGCAGCAGTGTCAGCAATATGTTTCAGGTAGACGTTCGCTATATCCGCAAGTTGCGGATAGCTGTTCCAAACGTATTTTTCAACATCCTGTAATGTTTCGTCCCGGTAAGATTTCCAGTTGGCATTTACCTGGTACAACGTAATATCGTAAGCAAAAACAAGAGAATCGACATTAAATTGCCCAATGGTTATAGCCGGCTGGCGCAAATTAAAATAGGTAAGGGTATCATTAGCTTCAACCAGAGGCGTAAGCAATTCCTTGACCAAATAAAAAATCTTTCGCTCAACTCTTTCGCGCGAAGCAATTGAAGCAAATTCTTTTTGATGGCTGAGCACAAACTGAAACTCCCGAGAATTCATATCAGTGGTTCCGTTTGCAATTATTACCCAATTCATTTCGGATAACAATTGCCGGTCACTTTGTGTGGCAAAATACTTCTGAACCATATCAGAATAATCCATTCCACCTTTTTTGAGTGCACGCAAGTATTCGAGGCATCTGTCAGAATTGCTAACATCCTTTTCGAATTGTTGCTTCAGATAAGGCAATTGTTTCCCGGGTGTGAGGGCATTTTCGCCCTCCACAATAAACTGAGCGGCTTTAAACTCACCATTTATCCGATAAATCACGGTTCCGCCGCTATCCATAAAAATATAGGTAGGATACGATTTAATATCAAAACTCTTGTGCATCTCCACTCCTGCGCCCTTTTCCATATCCTGCTGTACACAAATAAAATGTTGATTGTAGAAAGCCGCAACAGAAGAATCGGTGAAAAGGGTTTCCCGCATCTTTTTGCAATGGGGGCACCAGGATGCATAGCAGAATAAAAATACGGGCTTATGGTTAATTTTTGACTGTTCGAGCGCTTCTTTGAGACTGCTTTCGGAAAATTGAAGCGATTGCTGGGCCTCAACAATCTGGCAGGTAGTAAGGAGTAAAAGCAATACCAGGCTCCACACTAGGCTATTTACAAATTTTACCCATTTCTGCCAGACGAAACATAAGAATGGTAACTGATCAGTATTTCTTTGAAAGAAATTGTATTTCATACTAAATCAGCCTTAGAAGACTGTAAAATTAGTGAAAGAAATTATTGGTTGTACTGGATAACACGGAGTAAAAACGAAATCCGGGTTAATGCTGCCACTATTGCAAAATCCATCCACGTAAATATAACTGCAACCCCCGAAACGTCCGGTGCTGGTCTTTTTAACTTCAAGCAAAAAAAAGTTAACGCACCAAGTTGCAAATAGTGAACATAACATATTTATGATTGTTACTATGTTTTCGTAATTAATATATTATCAGGCAAATAGATTAAAATGCCAATACTCTAAAATCATGAAATCTATAATTGTAAAATCGAGGAGTCTGCCTTTTGTTGCTGTTGTCATGGCAATTGTTGCCTCAATAACTGAGCAGGAGGCACCCGATGTAAAAACCGAAAAGATTAACCGGTAAAGCCGGCAATTTATATCGGAGGCAGTAAAAATAGAGCTTCCGTATAAATGGCATATATTTAAAAAACAACATGATTTATGCACAAAAGATGAAATCAGAATATAATGTTCTAAAAAAGCAGAGACCAGAAACTACTTAAAAAACGGGGCGATACCGAAAAGCCATATGATTAGGGCATAATTAAAATGAAAATGAAATGAAACCAAAATTTTTACTTTCGTTCTGCCTGTTGTCAATTTCTGTAACAGGATTTAGTACTAAATGGACAATTGTTAACTCAGGATTTACTTTTTCTCCATCTTCTGTATCAATTTCTTATGGCGATAGTGTTGATTTTTCTCTTGCATCCATGCACAATGCCTTGGAGGTAAGCGAGGCTACGTGGAATGCAAATGGCAACACAGCTCTGCCCGGAGGATTTGAATTGCCATTTGGAGGTGGATTGGTCCTGCCAGCACAACTTCCAGCCGGCACTCATTATTATGTTTGTCAACCCCATGCATCATTGGGTATGAAAGGTATTATTACTGTTTTATCTACTAATGGTATTGCAGACTTTCAACCGGCTACTCATTTTTCAGTGTATCCGAATCCGACAAGTGGTCAGCTCACCATTAAAACGAGTACCTATATTCCTGGTTCGGAATATCGTATTATTGACCTTTCAGGTCAGCAAGTTGCTAATGGACTGTTAAACAGCAATGCAACCCATGTTGATATAACTCCATTATCAAATGGCCTGTACTTTATCGAAATTCCTGGAAAAAGAAACCAATCATTAAAACTGATCAAGTATTGATACTCTTCATTACAGCCTGATAAATGCATTGAATACTGAGAAAAAAGTGATAGTCTGGGATGAAGATGCGTTGATTCGCATCTTCATCTTGAAATATTTCCCCTTGCAGAATAATTTTAATCGTGAACGTTAAATGGAGATTCTTTTAAAATCAGTTATTACATGTCCCGGTTGCGGGTTTGAGAAAGAAGAGATTATGCCAATTGACTCCTGTCAATATTTTTATGAATGTGTGAATTGCAAATCCATATTGAAACCAAAACCTGGTGACTGTTGTGTGTTTTGTAGTTATGGAACTGTTAAATGTCCTTCCATTCAAGAAAATATGAGCTGCTGTTAACTCGGTTCTATATGAACGGTACACCTAAAATTCATCGTTCCAGAGCAATAATTGCACTAAAGTGTCATATTAAACGTACGTAAGCTGGTTAAATATCTTTGCATCTCTTACATACTCTATTCTATCGGGTAGCCAGCCAGGTAGGCAATGCTCATACCAAATTTGTTTCTGACCTTGCCTGAAATCCAGGCATATTGACTATTATCAGTTTCATACGCAAGCTGAAGCATTTCATCAGAGCTGTAAAGCCGGAGAATTGAAATAACTCCATCCCAAACCGTACAAAAGGGAATGACTGGAATCAGATAAGTGAAAAGCAGCCTCGAAAGCCTGAATGGCCTTAAAAAAGGAGTGCACAGAAACAGCATTACCGGGTGTGCAAGAATGATAAGTAAGATCATCCAGAAACTTCTGTTGCCACCATCGAATATTGCAATTCCCTGCCTCTGTTCAACAGCATTTTTCAAAACTTCCTTTGCCTTTTCCTTTTCAAAATGATGAAAACCGGAAAATATTGTTCTTAAACCTTTTAACCCGGCAGGCACAGAGGAAGCGTCAACCGGTGTATTAACAAAGGAAATGCCTCCATGAGTTTTTTTTGATAAATACGCATACGTGAGCTCGCTGGGGAAAAGATCGGATAGCGTAATTTTAATGTCCGGTCTGAAAGATTGTTTCAGGTTTTCGTAGATCATCTCAACAGCGCCGCCACTTCCGGAACATAAATCAAGAACATGATTTGAACCTGATTTGACAAGTGCGTCTTCTAAAATTGGTAAAACAGGTTTGTAGAGATCCAATTTCCGGAACAGGAACCGAAGGTAATCGGTCATGCTATCCCTGATAAATCCGGGAAACCAGGGTTGATCTTCAAATTCAAATCCCCGGAATTTCATTTCAGATGTTTTTGAATATAATTGCCTAAATCAATTGCTTCAAACTCATGACCCCGCCAGGCAATATATAAATCAGGACGTACAAGGTAACAGCCTTCATCTTTAATCCCAAAAGTATAGAACAGTTTTTTTGTGCCCGGTTCTTTTTTGATGTGTATCACTGAAATCTTATCACTGTTTTCATCAATCACCGATTGAAAAGTTTCCGGAAGCAAGGGTTTCCCGAAAATAATAAGTGTGTAAAATATTGAATTTAGAGTATCGTAAATTGTTAAGGTTTCTTTGATGGTTTCAAAAGCCAGGTAGGGCAAGCGTTCGCCAGGTTTCGGTGCATGAGCCGGAAAATTAACACTTGATAAGCCTGCCGGTAAATTACTCCCATACCTGATACCTGTCCCGGAAACTGCTTTGAAAATTCTGTTTTGCATTCCCGCATTCTTTCTGAACCAGGCTAAAAACGATGGCAATATTAATGGAACCATATGCAAACGTAATAATCTTGCCAGGAACGATCCGGATGTCATGAATGAATATGCAAAATCGGTATTGCGGATAACGTTTAAAGCAAGAGGTCGTCGCTCTTCCTCATAGGTATCCAGTAAAGTTTCGGATGCTTTTCCCCGGATATACAATGCCAGTTTCCAGGCCAGGTTATACGAATCCTGCAGCCCTGTATTCATACCTTGTGCTCCGACCGGACTATGAACATGAGCAGCATCCCCAACCAGGAAGCATTGTTTTTGCCTGAAAGAAGAAGCACAACGTGAATGCGACCTGAATACAGAAAACCATTGGGGATTATGTAATTCTATTCCTGAATCATTATTTGCCGCAAAGAAATCTTTCACATCTTCAAAACCGGCATCCTCTTTCACCTGTATTACGGGAATCAATCCATCTGTGCGCCAGCGGTTACCCGGCAACGGGAAAAAACCGGCAGTATACCCTGCTGTAAATGAAAAAAATATTTCTTGTCCGGGCACTGGTAATTGTGCTTCACAATCGGTAATAAAAAGGCGGGGCTCATAGGTTTTGCCGTGAAATGGAATTTTAAGCTGTGTGCGCACAAGGCTATTATTGCCATCAGCGCCAATCAAAAACCTCGATTTTATATGTTCATTCTCACCACCGGGAGTTCTTATTTGTGAGGTAACAATTTCATTCTCATTCGTAAATGCCAATAATTCAGTGCTCCTTTCAACTAAGAACCCTTTTTCTTTAAGAAATTCTTTTAACAGATTTTCCGTTTGCCATTGTTCAAGCATCAGGAAAAAATGGAAACGGGATAAGCCAACGCCTAATTTGCTGATATCGATAGTTACGGTTTTTTGTGAATTAAAACGAATATGAATGGATCGGGCAATAATACCCTTTTCTATTGCTTTTTCAGCAAGCCCCATCTGGTCAAGAATTTCCAGGGTGCGGGCATGCATAATCAGCGCCCCTGAATGAACGGCAGGCGAAGCTTTTTTGTCAATGATCCGGAATGTGATGTTATGCGATATTAGCTGGCAGGCCATCATCAGCCCGGCAGGACCCGCACCGGAAATAAGCACATCAACATCAAAATCGATCTCTGCCACTGAGTCACAATTTATTTACCGGTTTTCATAACCACAAGGTAGCGGAAAGCCCATTTCCATTGTATTGTAAAATACATCATACCTGCAGTTTGAATTAACTTTTCTATTTCCCTGCGTTTAAATGCCCTGAGAACCGAGACTGGCCCGTCGTGTTTTGCTAATGCTGACCCATTCAGCAACCTCGTCAGGAACCAAACGCCGTAATATGCAAGAGGATTTCGTTGTAAATCATTGATTACAGCACCCTGGGACGAACAGGTTTTCAGGTATCCGAATAATTGCACAAGCTTTGTGTCATCCAGATGATGACAAAACAATCCGCAATGAACTATATCT
>Ga0208789_1001405_pt1 | contig 13593 bp, 7 predicted proteins | sample Methanotroph_Enr_FD_187368 | JGI IMG/M metagenome (GOLD analysis project Ga0208789, IMG submission 187368) | Enriched soil microbial communities from Old Woman Creek wetland in Ohio, USA - Methanotroph_Enrichment_5 (SPAdes) (version 2) | ecosystem: Environmental > Terrestrial > Soil > Wetlands...
AGCGAGTGGGATAATATTGCGTGGTGAAGGTGACAAGGAAAAAGGGACCGTCCTGATTGCTTCAGGGAAAGGTCAGCGGAGTCTCTTAATTATTTCGGGTTCAGGTAAAAGGAAAGTGATTTCAGGCACAAAAACATCGATTTCGGATGTTTATGTGCCCGTAGGAGCTTTTTCATTTACTGTCGAAAACACCCGCATGTTTAAGGTAGGCGACCAAATTGTTGTTTTTCGTCCTGGTACAGAACAATGGATCAAGGACCTGAAAATGGACCGGATTGTCGACCGTCCAGGTACCAAACAATGGCAGCCCGATTCGTTCGATTTAAATTTTGAACGTACTATTATCAAAATTGAGGGGGATAAATTATTTATCGATAATCCCATAGTCATGACCATGGAAAAAAGGTATGGTGGCGGCTCTGTTTACAAGTACAGCTTTGAGGAAAGAATTACGGAAGATGGTGTTGAAAATATCCTTTTTAAATCGGATTATTCCACCGAAACGGATGAAGATCATGGATGGGTTGCCGTTGATTTTAGAAATGCGGAGAATAGCTGGGCACGAAATATTACTTCGAAGTATTTTGGGAATAGCTGCGTTAATGTAAGTGAAGGCGGTAAGTTCATCACCATAGCCGATTCCAAATGTCTGGATGCTAAATCAATCATCACCGGAGGACGCAGGTATTCGTTTAATATAAACGGGCAGATGAACCTGGTGAAAAATTGTGAATCAACAGAAGCTCGTCACGACTATGTAACTGGTGCCAGGGTGTGTGGGCCAAATGTTTTTTATAACTGCACTACCCGAAATGCACATGCCGATATAGGACCTCATCATCGCTGGGCATCCGGAACCTTGTACGACAATATTGATACCGATGGACAAATTAATGTTCAGGATCGTGGAAATATGGGATCTGGTCATGGATGGGCAGGTGCAAACCAGGTGATATGGAACTGTAAGGCAAAGGAAGCAAGTGTTCAAAGTCCATGGAGTTCGGCTAAAAACTATTGCATTGGCCTGACAGGAGATAAATACCCGGGTCACTTTAAGGACCGGCCAGATGGTGAATGGGAAGGGTTGAATAAACCCGGATTACAACCTTCATCACTATATTTGGCGCAATTGAAAAACAGGCAATAAAAAATTTATAATATTTGTAAATGAGGAAGTTATTTATTATTGTAATTACCCTTTTCAGTTCAGTTTATTTTCAGGCTGCGACTGCTCAGTCTAATAAAAAAGAAGACCCAAATCTCAAACTCTGGTACGACAAGCCTGCCTCTGTTTGGGAGGAGGCACTTCCTTTGGGAAATGGCAAAACGGGCGCAATGGTCTTTGGAGGAATCGTTACTGAGCGTTACCAGTTGAATGACCTTACCTTGTGGTCTGGGACACCCAAAGATGGGAATAACGCTAATGGGCCGGAGATTTTAAAGCAAACACGTGAAGCTGTTTCAAAAGGTGACTATGAAAAAGCAGGGGAGGCGTGGAAAAAGATTCATGGCCCCTATTCTGCACGTTATCTTCCCATGGGCGATCTTTTTATTCGCATGAATCTGGGAGATAGTACCGCGAAAAGTTATTACCGCGACCTCAACATTCAGAAAGCACTGACAAGTGTTCGGTATGAAACTGCCGACGGTCAATTTAAGCGTGAATCGTTTATTAGCTTTCCCGATAAGGTATTGGTCGTTGAACTTTCAGGCAGCACTGAAAATTCCATTTCATTCGAAACCTGGTTGTCGAGTAAGTTGAGGTATAAAATAATTCCCAAATCAGACAATTACATCGTTCTTCGGGGAAAAGCACCAAAATATGTGGCGCATCGGAATTATGAGCCCATTCAAATAAGTTATGATGAGGAAAACGGTGAAGGAACCAATTTCGAAATCCATCTGAAAATTAAGGCAATTGGCGGAACAGTAAAAATAAATGATAATAAACTGGTTGTCACAAAAGCAAATAAGGTTATTCTTTACCTTTCCGATGGAACGAGCTATAATGGATTTGATAAATCTCCCGGACTAAAGGGCAAAGAACCTTCTGTTGAGGCAATTGCCAGTTTGGGAAATGCGTTTAAAAAATCGTACGATCAGCTTAAAACAGCTCATTTGAAAGACTATCAACGACTTTTTAATCGTGTAAATTTTAATTTGGAAGTTGATAAAGAGGTTGTTAAGATGCCAACCGACGACCGGCTCATCCGTTTTTCAAACGGTAAGCCAGACAACCAGTTGCAGGCCTTGTATTATCAATATGGCCGGTATCTCCTTATTTCGAGCTCGCGCGATCAGAGAATGCCTGCCAATTTGCAAGGTCTTTGGAACGATCTCGTGATGCCACCCTGGGGAAGTAACTATACCACAAATATTAATACAGAGATGAATTACTGGTTGGCCGAAAATACCAATCTTACGGAGTGTCACGCCCCTCTTTTTTCCTTTGTTGAAGATCTGGCCATAAACGGGGCTAAAACAGCCAGGGTAAATTACAATCTCGACGGCTGGTGTCTCCATCACAATTCTGATATATGGGCAAAAACAAGTCCGACAGGCGGAGAGAACTGGGATCCCAAAGGGGCACCGCGCTGGTCATGCTGGCCAATGGGCGGTGCATGGCTTTGCCAGGATTTGTATCGCCATTATGAATACACGGGTGATCAGAAATTCCTGCGCGAAAAGGCATTGCCGTTAATGAAAGGCGCTGCCCTGTTTTTGTTGGGCTGGCTGGTCGAAGGTCCCAATGGCTATCTGGTAACTAATCCGGCTTCTTCACCTGAAAACACCTTCACCCTTAATGGGAAAGCACTTGAAGTAAGTATGGCAACCACAATGGATATCGCCATTGCACGCGATCTGTTTTCAAATACAATTCGTACACTTGAGATTTTAAATACAGACCCTGAATTAAAGGCAAAACTTCAGACTGCTTTAAGCCGGCTATATCCCTATCATATCGGGCAATATGGACAACTACAGGAGTGGTACCTTGATTGGGACAGTCCCGTTGATACGCACAGGCACCTGTCGCATCTTTTCGGGCTTTTCCCGGGTAATCAGATTAGTCCGCGACGTACACCCGAATTGGCAGCTGCCGCAAAACAATCGATGATCCACCGCGGCGATGTGAGCACGGGATGGTCAATGGCCTGGAAAATGAATTGGTGGGCACGGTTGGAAGATGGCGATCATGCCTTAAAGATCCTGAAAGCGGGGCTGAGCTATATCGGGCCTAAAAAGGATTCTGTAAAGGGGGGGGGCACCTATCCCAACCTGTTTGATGCCTGTCCACCGTTTCAGATTGACGGTAACTTTGGCGGAACTGCCGGCATGACAGAAATGCTCTTGCAGAGTTATGATGGACTGATCAGCCTGCTGCCTGCTTTACCAGGCGAATGGGCGAATGGTGAAATAAGCGGAATAAAGGCAAGAGGCGGCTTTATTGTAAAAATGGCATGGAATAATGGGAGGCTTTCCGAAGCCCGGATTAATTCTGAACTGGGAGGGATTTGTCGTGTTCGAACAAAAATTCCGGTGAAGGTTCTCGAAGTACAAACAAAACTTGTAAAGGGCGACAATCCTAATCCGTTTTATCAGCTAAGCTCTGCAGCAACAGTTGTAAAAGGCAATAAAAATCCGTTGCCGGAAATCCCGCTTTCAAAAGAATATATCATTGATTTTGAGACGCAAAAGGGGAAAATTTATACCCTGATTCCTTTATAGAAATTAAATAATGAGACTAAATATAATGAAACAACCAGTTATGCAAATCAATGAGAAAAATGAAAATCATGCTATGCGAGTTCTGTTCGACTTTAAAAAGAGCGATTATTCGCCGATAAGGTTTATTAATTCAACTATGGGAATTATTCTCATCATATCTTTCCTGCATATTCCTGTTTTCGGAGCGAACCCGTCCGGGTATATTAAAAAAGAAGCTGTTAAAGTTTTAAGCAAGGAAGTCATTGCCAGGGCAGATCTTGCATTACAACAGGAGCCGCAGACCATTACCATGGTTGTTTGTCCCCGGAGTGCGGGAGGTCAGCACGACTTTTATTCCGAAGGCGATTATTGGTGGCCGGATCCTAAAAATCCGGAAGGACCCTTTATTCAGCGTGATGGAATGACCAATCCTGAGAATTTTGTTGCCCACCGCCAGGCAATGATCCGTTTAAGCCAGATTATTGGCACCTTAGCTTCTGCCTACAAAATTACAGGTGACGAAAAATATGTCCGGTCGGCACTTACCCATTTAAATGCCTGGTTCGTTAATCCTGGTACCCGTATGAATCCTTCATTACTTTATGCGCAAGCTATTAAAGGAAGGTTTACAGGAAGAGGCATAGGGATTATTGATGGCATTCAACTGATGGAAGTAGCCCAGGGAGTTTTGGTGATGCAAAATGCCAGGTGTTTCGATCAAAAGGAGCAGGATGCCGTAAAAATGTGGTTTTCCGAATTTCTGCAATGGCTGACTACCCACCAATATGGGAAGGACGAGATGAATGCCCAGAACAATCATGGCACTTGCTGGGCGATGCAGGTCGCTTCATTTTCGAGACTAACAAATAACACTGAATTGCTCGATTTCTGTCGCACCCGTTATAAAGAAGTATTTCTTCCAAAACAAATGGCTGAGAATGGTAGCTTCCCAATGGAGCTAAAACGCACGAAACCTTATGGTTATTCTATTTTTAACCTGGATGCGATGACAATGCTCTGCCAGATTCTCTCAGATAAGGATCATGACCTTTGGAACTTCAAAACAGCCGATGGAAAGTGCATCAAAAATGGAATCGAATATATGTTTCCATATATCACGGATAAAAGCAAATGGCCCTTCCCTAAAGATGTCATGTACTGGGAAAACTGGCCTGTTGCTCAGCCTGCGCTTATATTTGGAGCCTATGCTTTCCAAAACAAACAATGGTTAGGAGTCTGGAAATCGCTGGATCATTTTCCTAAGGTTGAGGAGGTGATCCGAAATCTGCCTGTACGTAACCCTATTATTTGGTTGGAATAATTAATAAATAAGTTCACTACAAAAAAATCCACATGAAGCATCTGTCATCTATTCGTTTGGCAATTCATGCACTTTGTGTTATCCTCCATAAAATAAACTTAGATCCGAATGAAGAAAATACTCCTGTTTTCCACGCTCTTTTTTTTAAACACCTCTCTCGTTTGGGCTCAAAAGGGAGATGAGGATGCAGTCATGTTAAACAGCGTCAAGTACCGCGATCAGAAAGCCGTTGATGAGGCTGTAAACGGTTGGTGGACGACCTCGATGAAAACAGTTGATCAACGAATTGCATGGTGGCGCGAAGCTCGATTCGGGATGTTTGTTCACTGGGGTATTTATTCATTACCTGCAGGCGAATGGAATGGCAAACAGGTAAATGGTTATGCCGAGCATCTAATGCGGAAGGAAAAAATCACGCGTACAGATTATCTTGGGATTGCCCGCCAGTTTAATCCGGTCAGGTTTAATGCCGACGAATGGATTTCGAATGTAAAAAAAGCCGGGATGAAATATTTCATTATTACAGCCAAACATCACGATGGGTTTGCGATGTATGATTCAAAAGTTTCGGATTTTAACATTGTGAAGCAAACACCATACAAGCGCGATCCTTTGGCAGAACTATCGGCAGCATGTAAAAAACAAGGTATCAAATTCGGGTTTTACTATTCGCATGCCTTCGACTGGGAACACCCTGATGCTCCGGGAAATGACTGGGAGTATAACAATCCCGGGGGAGATTTGCTGTTGCATGGCGGTGCAAATTGGTTCGATGTTCATCCCGAACTACTGCCCAAAGCGGTAAAATACGTCGATGAAAAGGCAATCCCGCAAATAAAAGAGTTACTTATCAAATACCATCCCGATATTCTTTGGTTCGATACGCCGCATAAACTTCCCCTATCCGAAAATATCCGAATTCTAAAAGCTATTCGCGAAACCGATCCGAACGTCGTGGTTAATGGTCGGTTAGCCCGAAGTGCAACCAATTTATTTGGTGATTATAAAAATACAGCTGACCGCCCTGCGGAGTTCTTACCAGTTGACGGAAACTGGGAAGGGATTCCAACTACCAATGAATCATATGGATATCATAAATTTGATAAAAGTCATAAACCTGTCAGCTTCTTTATCCGGCTTTTAGCTAAAGCGGCTTCGCGGGGAGGAAACCTGCTGATGAATATTGGTCCAATGGGCAATGGTCAATTCGATCAGAAAGATCTCGACATTCTGAATGGTATTGGTAAATGGATGGATGCGAACAGTGAAAGTATTTATGGTACAGAATGTTCTCCGTTAGCGTTACAACCCTGGGGCGTTTGCACACAGAAAAAGGATAAACTATATCTTCATGTCTTCGATTGGCCGATAAACGGAAAACTCATCATCGGCGGAATAAAAAGCGATCTTAAAAAGGCGTATCTTCTTAACGATCCGGCAAAGAAAGCACTAAGGATCGGGCGAATCAATCCACTCGACTTAAGTCTTACGCTTCCTGCCGTTGCTCCGGACAGTGTAAACACGGTCATTGTTCTCGAAACAAAAAGCCCCGTCAATGCAGATTCCATCCGTTTGCTGTCGGGAACTTCTGCAAATCATTTACTGGTATTTGATGCTGATCTTCATGGTACCGGACTCCGATACGGAGATGGTAAAACTAACAGGTATTTTGTTGAGAACTGGAAACAAAAAGATGAAACTATAAGCTGGGAATTAAGACTTAATGAACCTAAAACTTATAAAGTATCGCTAACATATGTTGGATCAAAAGAATGTGAAGGGAAGATCAGATTTGAATCAGATAATGTCTCACTAAATGAGTTTCCGGTTAAAGCTCAGCAGAGGGATGGCGATCTGATCTCTCTCGATATGGGAATCGTTTCGCTTAACAAAGGGAATCATCAACTAAAGCTTGAGCCTGTTGAAATAACTAAAACTGAATTGTTGAAGCCACTCGAAATCAAATTGATTCCCGTGGAATAAGAATCTTATAAAGGAACTTTCAGCAATTACAGCACGAACATGGACGAATTGTAACAACGTGGAAATCTGCTTAGCAAAAATTTCACATATGAGAGAGTTCAAACGTGTGACATTATATAATTCCAATTACTTATGTACGAAGGTCTTAAAAAACAAACTTATATACAAATGAAAACAATAATTATTCTATTATTCTTGCTGACAACTATTTACGCGCGAAATGTCAATGCCCAGGAATTGAAGAAAGTAGTTGCTGACACTGAAAAGCAAACTACCTTTATGCTCGATCAGGTCAGTCAATCAAAGGCAGCGTGGATTAAAGATGCTAAGAACAAGAAAAAACCTGAGGTAGTCTCTCCCCGGAGCCTTTTGCCTGATGGGAAATTGATTTTAGTTGCTGCCAAAGACTGGACGAGTGGATTCTTTCCCGGAGTGCTTTGGTATATTTATGAATTTACTGGAAAAGAGCAATGGAAAGAGAAAGCGGAGGCATTCACTTCGAATATTGAAAACGAGAAATTGAATGGGGTAACTCATGACATGGGCTTTAAAATTTATTGCAGTTATGGCAATGGTTATCGACTCACCAATGATCCAGGCTATCGCGAGATCATTATTCAGTCGGCTAAAACACTCTCAAAACGATTCAATCCCAAAACAGGGTGCATCCGGTCGTGGGATCACAGTACAGACAAATGGGCTAATCCGGTGATTATAGATAATCTGATGAACCTGGAATTACTCTTCGCGGCTACGCGACTGACCAATGATTCATCGTTCTATCGGATTGCTGTGAACCATGCCAATACCACGATGAAAAATCATTACAGACCAGACTTTAGCTCGTATCATGTAGTTGATTACGACTCACTTACCGGGAGTGTTTTAAAGAAGAATACTCACCAGGGTTTTAGTCACGAATCGGCCTGGTCGCGCGGACAGGCATGGGGTCTTTACGGATATACGATGTGTTACCGCGAAACACATGATTCAAAATACCTGCTTCAGGCCGAAAAAATTTCCGCGTTTATGCTGAATCATCCTAATCTTCCTAAAGATTTGATTCCATACTGGGATTTTAATGCGCCTAATATTCCCAATGAACCCCGTGATGCTTCAGCTGCAGCGGTTATGGCCTCAGCATTCTATGAGCTAAGCCTTTATTCGGCAAAGGGAAAGTATTTTCGCGACATTGCTGATAAAATTATCAAAAACCTGACGGCAAATTACCGCTCTGCTGTTGGCGAAAACAAAGGGTTTATATTAATCCATAGTACGGGATCAAAGCCATCCAACAGTGAAGTGGATTTACCTTTGAATTATGCTGATTATTACTACCTGGAAGCACTTCTGCGACAGAAAAAACTAAATGAAAACAAATCACTCTATAATATCTTTCTAAAATGAAAAAAGTCATATTTCTATTATTAACTGGTTTATTTCTCATCCAAATCGCATTTGCTCAGGAAACTAAAGAAGCGCGCGATAAACGGATGCAATGGTGGCGTGAAGCCCGCTTCGGAATGTTTATTCACTGGGGACCCTATTCGGTGCTGGGCGGTGTTTACAACGGTAATCAGCAACGACGCGGTGGTGCTGAATGGATAATGAATCGCTGCAAAATACCAGTGGCTGAATACCAGAAGTATGCCTCAACGTTTAACCCGGTTAAATACGATCCCGAAACATGGGTGCTGCTCGCAAAACAGGCAGGGATGAAGTATATGATTATTACAGCCAAGCATCACGACGGTTTTGCCATGTTTAAATCGGATGCGAGCAAGTTCAATATCGCCGATTTCACGCCTTACGGGAAAGATGTCCTCGATGCACTGGCAAAGGCTTGCCGCAAACACAACATGAAGCTGGGCTTTTACTATTCGCAGGCACAGGACTGGAATAATCCCGGAGGTTCGGCAGCCCGCAAGGTGTCGTCCGAAGGGTGGCTTAATCCCGATTCTGCCCGTATAGATGCCTTCACGTCAGCGAATAAGGGACATTGGGATCCGGCACAAATGACCAAATCCATGGATGAGTACATCGATAAAGTTGCCATTCCGCAGGTTCGTGAACTGATGACCAACTATGGTGATGTTGCTGTTCTATGGTGGGATACACCAACCAACATGACCGATGAATATGCCCTAAAATTGCAGGCATTGTTGAAACTTCAGCCGAATATAATCACCAACGACAGGCTGAAACGCCCCAACTTTTCGGGCGATACGGGAACCCCTGAACAAAAAATTCCCGGACAGGATGAACTTGACGGAAAAGACTGGGAAACCTGTATGACAATGAATAGTTCATGGGGATACAAAAGTTATGACGACAAATGGAAAACACCCGAAACATTGATCCGGAATCTTTGCGACATTGCTTCCAAAGGGGGAAACTACCTGTTAAATATTGGTCCTGATGCATTGGGTCAGATCCCGCAGCAAAGTATCGACGCATTGAAAACTATTGGTAGTTGGATGAAAACAAACAGTGAAGCCATTTATGCTACCAATGCTAGTCCGCTTGGATTATTGCCATGGGGGCGTTGCACCCAAAAGGTAGAAAATGGAAAGACGGTCTTGTATTTCTCTGTTTTTGAATGGCCCGGGGATGGAAAAATAATCATTCCGGGATTTACTGACTCCGTTATTTCAGCAAAATTGCTTGCCGGCGGATCTTTATTGAAAACAAAAGCCGGCACTGATGGAATGGAAATTTCCATTCCCGTGAAAGCTCCCGATACTATCGCATCGGTAATAAAAGTCACCTTAAAAGGGAAAATTGAAGCCACAGCCAAAGGTTCAACAAAGAAGATGAAAACAGGGGCGTTGGATTAGTGACAGAAACCCGACTGGTTTCAAAAACCTGTCGGGTTAATTATAAAATTATGAGACAGTAAATATAATTTGCTAACGAATATTACTTATGCGAATCAAATTAGAATCGTCTTTAAAAATCAAACTCCGGAGACTATTATTTCCAATTTTTGTAATCTCCCTGACAACAATCTCTGGCTTAAAAGCACAGGAATCTGTAACCGGAATTTTAACTCCAAAAGAGAGGGCTAAACCTCAGATCAATGGCCCGAAAGTATTTGGTGTTCGGCCGGGGCATCCGATCGTATTTACTATTCCCGCTTCAGGAACAAAACCGATGACTTATTCTGCAATAAATCTTCCTGCCGGAGTTGAACTTAATGAATCGACTGGAATGATAAGTGGATCAATTGCGAAAACAGGAGAGTATCCCGTTACGCTCAAAGCTAAAAATAGCTCAGGAAAAACCAAACGGCAATTCAAAATAGTGGTTGGAGAAAACATCGCATTAACGCCACCCATGGGTTGGAACCATTACAATATTTATGGTACCCGGATAACCCAGGAAAATGTTTTGGCACAAGCCAAAGCTATGGCAAATAGTGGCCTGATTAATCACGGTTGGTCGTACATGAATATTGATGACGGTTGGCAGGGACAAAGAGGTGGTAATCATCATGCCATTTTACCAGACAGTACCCGTTTCCCGGATATGCAAAAATTGGTGAACGAAGTCCATGAACTTGGCCTGAAGATTGGTACTTATTCAACACCGTGGGTTGAATCCTATGGACACAGGATTGGAGGATCAGCTGCAAATCCTGAGGGGACTTTTAGCCCCGTAAAAGGCGAAAGGCCGCCACGTAATAAGAAGGTTCTTCCATATGCTATTGCGGACTATCATTTTTGGGACAAGGATGCCAAACAAATTGCCGAATGGGGTTTCGACTATTTAAAGTACGACTGGAACCCTATTGAAATGCCCGAAACCAGGGCAATGTATGATTTACTCCGCTCAAGTGGCCGCGATATCGTATTTAGCTTATCGAACAGCACACCTTTTGCAACAATTGCCGAATTATCAACAGTTTCAAACGCCTGGCGTACAGGTGGCGATATTAAAGACAACTGGAAAAGTTTGAAAAGCAGGATATTTACGCAGGATAAGTGGGCGCCGTTCGCTAAGCCCGGTCATTGGAACGATCCGGATATGATGATTTTAGGTGTAGTTGGCTGGGGTTCTGCTGAAAAATGGCCATCCAAATTAACACCTGATGAACAATATACCCACATGAGCGCCTGGTGCCTGATGGCTGTACCCATTTTATTGGGGAATGACCTGACCAGGTTGGATGACTTCACCCTGAGCTTATTAACAAATGACGAGGTGATTGCCGTAAATCAGGATCCTTTGGGAAAACAGGCAACTGTTATCTCCCAAAATGAGGATATTGGTGTGATGGCAAAAGAAATGGAGGATGGCTCCAAATCAGCCGGGTTATTTAACCTTTCCGACAATGGAACACAGTCGGTGGTTGTTAAATGGGCAGATTTAGGGATTAAAGGCCGGTATATCGTGCGTGATTTATGGCGGCAGAAAGATTTAGGTACATTTGAAAATGAGTTTTCATCCAGGGTCAACCAGCATGGTGTTGTAATGATCAGCCTGCGGAAGGCAAAATAGCCAGCTGCTAATTTATACTAGGAACAAAGTGGAAGTTCAAAATATCATAAATGAGAAAATTCAAACAATATTCAAACCGGTTTTTTCTGGTAGTGTCATTACTCATTACCAACATTCTCACCGGGAATGCGCAAACAGCCGCTATAAGTCAATGGTTGTATGTAAATTCCAATGGTAGGCTTGCCTATAAAGCACTCGAAAATGGAGATCAGATCATGGATTTTTCATTTGCCGGATACATGGGTGGAGGAATAAAGCTACCTGAAGTTCCTGTTGCAGTAACCGTAAGTCCGGGTGGGAATAACGATGCATTGATAATTCAGGAGGCCATTGACAAAGTTTCAAAAATGCCGCTGGTCAATGGATTCCGTGGTACCGTATTTCTAAAAGCAGGTACATTTAATTGTGATAAAGCGTTAAATATTAATGAAAGCGGCATAGTATTGCGGGGAAGTGGTACGCGACAGGATGGGACAATCATCAACATGACCGGTGAACCGCATACCTGTATTTCTGTTAAGGGGGCTGGTTCAACCGAAGTGATCGGAAAACCGGTTTCAATTACTGATACATATGTGCCATCTGGAGCTATATCGTTCAGCTTATCAGAAGCTTCAAATTTTAAGGTTGGAGATTTAATACGGATCAGCCGTCCGGTTACTGAATCATGGATTCATTTTATGGGAATGGACACCCTCGTTCGTGATGGTAAAAAACAGACCTGGATTAATGGTGAAACCTTTACAGAACGTACGATTCTGAAAATAGAGAAGAATAAAATTACCGTGGATGTGCCTTTATCCGACTCTAATGATGCTAAATATTTAAGTCCGGCAGGGGCTACAGTAGTCAGAATTAATTCTTTTGGTGAAATTTCACAGGTTGGAATTGAAGATCTTCGTATCGTATCGCCGCCTAAAGTGGTAACGATAACAGAACGTTTCAACAAGGCGCTCAGCATCAATGGTGCAACAGATGTCTGGCTGAAAAATCTTGAAGTAATAAATACTGTCAACAGCGTTAGTGTAAGCGGTGATCGCGTTACAGTCAATAATGTAAACATTCAGCATAAGGTGGCAACCGAGGGTGCTGCTAAACCCGCCGATTTTACTGCAGGAGGTAAACAGATTCTTTTTGACCGATGTTCCATAACAGGTGATAACTTGTTCTTTTTTGTTACCGGGGCAAGGGTGAGCGGGCCAATTGTGCTTTTAAATTGCATATTTAACGGGAATGGATGGGTTCAACCCCATGCCCGATGGGCAACAGGCTTACTCGTGGATGGTTGCCAGGTACCCGGCGGGGGTATCGATTTTATGAACCGCGGAGAAATGGGTTCCGGCCATGGATGGACCATTGGCTGGGCAGTTGCCTGGAATTGCATCGCTAAAAGATACATCAACCAAATGCCTCCGGGTGCTGTAAACTGGGTGATCGGGAGTAAAGGTGATCGTGAGAAAGGGGCTGTCCCTTTTAGTAAATTTCCATTATTGCCCGAAGGTATTTATGATGCGCATGGTACTCCTGTCTTCCCGTCGAGCCTGTACCTGGCACAGCTATCAGAACGACTTGGTAGTCAGGCTTTAAAAAATATCGGTTATGCGACAGGCGCCAAATAACCAGATAGGAACTTTGTTTTCCCCTCCGGTTTCAATATCATCTGCAGCAATCAAAAAATTATCCGGATGCTTTACCTGGGATGTATTTTTGCCTTTACCTCCAACCTCGATTGTCAATCCGTCAATGGCAAGGTCACCTTCACCCGGAGAACAAACATTTAAATCTGGAATCCACTTTAAATTTCCTTTTTAAATCATTTTTTTTGTTTCTTGCTTATTTTCCATTGTACCAAATTTAATGAGCTTTTATTCTTTTCTTAACTTATGATGTGGGACATTTTTTCAATTTGTATAAACGATTCATTTATTGACCCAGGCTAAATCACCAAAAGATTACTCCTTTTGATTCCTTAACCTTTTTAAAAGAAAAGGAGTAATCAGTTGAAAACTCCTTTAAATCTTTTACTCTATTTATCTCCAATAAGTAGTATCTCTACCATCATAATCTATTTAAGGTTTCTT
>Ga0208789_1001406_pt1 | contig 13591 bp, 6 predicted proteins | sample Methanotroph_Enr_FD_187368 | JGI IMG/M metagenome (GOLD analysis project Ga0208789, IMG submission 187368) | Enriched soil microbial communities from Old Woman Creek wetland in Ohio, USA - Methanotroph_Enrichment_5 (SPAdes) (version 2) | ecosystem: Environmental > Terrestrial > Soil > Wetlands...
ATACTGAAGGTCGCCAGCTACATTTTTCATCACATCAAAATCCTGACCTTTGATTAAAATTTTTTCTTCATTCGACCCAACACCCAATAATTTCATCATATTGCCGGTTCCGCCACTACTCTGACGGCCGCCACCACCTCCACCACCACCTGAACTTGTGGTAGTTAGCGAAGCATCGGATATATCTATTTGCGCACCAGCTATGTTTTGAACCCTTTTTTGAACATCATCCCGTACCTGGGCAATGGTTCGTTTACTGGTTTTCTCGAAATCAGTTTTCAATAAAACATTTACATTAGCGCTCTGTACCTGAATATTACTTGTAACATCTTCTTTTTCAGCTATTGTATCAATTCTACTTTCGATTTGTGCCACGATTTTATCCGTAGACTCAATTGTTGATCCAGCCGGCATAGTTACACTGATTCTGAAAGCGTTCGTTTCAACCTGGGTGAGATTATTCATGCTTACAGCAAGACAGAGAAAAATCGTTACAAAGAAGAAAACTAAAACAGCGACAATAGTCTGAGCAGGTTTCCGTAAGGAATATTTCATCAGCATTACATAGGCCTGAACTAGTTTGTTCCTGGTAGAAACTACGTTAAAACTAAGTTTCTCGCTGTTTTTCTTCTTTAGAAAAGAATAAGCCATCATGGGTACAAGCAACATCGCTACAAATAAGGAGATGCTAAGAGTAGATATGATGGATACTCCAACGTTTTTACCGATCAGGGTGATCAGGAAATTGTCGGAGAAAATGAACGGGAGAAAGACCGTAATTGTGGTAAGGGTTGAGGCAAAAATAGATCGCCACACTTCGGTGGTTCCCTGGATAACCGATTGCCGCGGAGAATTTCCAAGCCCCCGCAACCGGTAAATATTTTCGAGCACGACCACACTGTTATCGAGTAGCATCCCCACTGCCAACGCCATTCCAACAAGGGTTAAGCTGTTTATAGAAATATTACCGGCATAGAAAAAGTTAAATGCAGTAAGGACAGAGATCGGAATAGCTAATGCAATGATAGAAACCAGTTGGAAATTCTTCAGGAATATCCAAAGAACCATAATTGCCAGAAGCCCTCCTACAAGTGCAAGCTCCCCAATCTGATTGAGGTTCTTCTCCATCGTATCGGCGGCATTATTTTGTACCTTGATCTGGATATCTTTCGATGCCAGACTCTCATTTAACCGGGCAATTACCGCTAAGGTATTATGCGAAAGATCGATAAGATTCGACTGTGCATCGTTGACCAGGGTTATCGAAACTGCATCCTTTCCGTTAACGCGCGAATAAGAGGTCTCCTCCTTGGTTCCGAAATAAACTTTTGCGACATCTTTCAGTAATATCGGTCCAGACGCAATCACAAGATTACTAATCTCTTTCAGGTCGTCAAATTCTGAGGTTACCTGAACGAAGTACTGTTTATTGGCCTCGTACACATTTCCGGCAAAAGCTCTTGCCTTGTAATTAGCGGCTATTTTATTCCGGATGGTTGCAGCAGTGATGTGATACGCTTCGCAAACATCCATATCGAGTTGAATCTCAACCGATTTCTCGCGTCCACCATAAATGTTAACTCCGGCAATACCGTCGATGTTTTCGAGTTCCGTTTTGATTTTGAGATCGGTAACATTTCGGACGCGATCGACACCTCCTCCTCCCAAAACCTGGAGCTGCATAAACTGGTTGTTCATCTGGCTGAGGTCAACTTTCACTACAGTTACGATAAACTGTGCTGGTAGTGATGCTTTAATCTCATCAACTTTTTCCTGCACTTTAAGGTAAGTGTATTTAAAATTGACATTTTTGTTGAATTCAACCATGATTGATCCGCGTCGCGACTCAGCCGTGGATTCCATATTCTCTATTCCCTGGAGTGTACCAATGGCACCTTCAAGTGGCACAATAGCCTGACTTTCCATGTATTTCGGGTCAACTTCCTGCTGACTTGAAACTTGCACATAGAGCATCGGAAGTTCAGCATTTGGGAATAATTCCATGGAGAGATTCTTCCACGAGAAATATCCCATCATACTTAATCCGAAGAAAAGCATGCTGATTAGAACCTTCCTATTTATAATAAAATTCATAAGCTTAGAATTTGTTTTATAATGCTATTCCTCTGGTTTGAATGGCTTATTGCTGGTCATCAGATCATATACACAAGGAATAACAATTAGAGTAAGTAACGTACTGGTAACCATACCGCCTATCACTGCGTATGCCATCGGCGAACGCAAAGAGACGCTCTCTCCGAACCCAAAGGTTAAAGGCAGTAAAGCAATAATAGTAATGATACTTGTCATCAGGATAGGTCTTAACCTCTGCTGACTTCCAAGCGAAATCGCTTCACGCTTTTCCATCCCAAGCGCTCTCAATTGATTAATCCGGTCAATTAAAATGATGGAATCGTTAACAGCAATCCCACCGAGCATAATGATACCGATCAGCGCCATTATATTAAAAGTCTGACCCATGATGAAGAAGAGGATAATCGTTCCGACAATGGCAAAAGGTATCGTAAAAAGGACAATCAAAGGATGTATTAACGACTCGAATTGACTTGCCATTACCATATAAACCAAAACAATAGATAGTAATAATGCCCAACGCAGATTGGCCATTGATTCCTGACGTTTCTGCTCTTCACCGGCAACCCTGATGGAATAATCGGCCGGTAGCACCATAGGCGCAATTTTTGCCTGAACTTCAGCCACTACCTTATCGAGTGCTTTTCCTTTATCAAGTTCGGCCATCACCTTACCAATCCGGCTTTGGTTCCTCCTGTAAATCTCTGTAGGAGCCACCGACTGGTCGAGCTTGGCAACTTCGTAAAGTCTGATAACCGATGTTCCGTTTTTCATGATCATATCACCAAGTGCCGCAACTCCAATCTTCGGAACATGAATTGTGATATCCTCCAGTTCACCTTCCTTGTCCATTTGTCCTGCACTTTGTCCTTTCAATTTTGCTGTCACCTGATTAACTATGTCTGTCACAGCAATGTTGTATGAACCTGCCCTGAATCGATCGACAACAACATTAATTTCCGGATAACCACCTTCAACATTGGTTTGAAAATTGTAAAGTCCCGGAATATCTTTGATGGATGTTTCAACTTCTTTAGTGATCCGCTTGATTTCGTTCAGATCTGCTCCACGAACTTCTACAACTATTGGAGCATCAGTTGTACCCAGAATACTTTGCAATGCTGTTTCATCCTGGGTAAATGTGACTTCAAACTGTGGATTTTCGGCATACCACCTGGCTATAGTTTCGACTACTTTCGAAGCAATATATTTGCCATTTGGCTTAAGTATTACCTTAACCTGGGCAGTGTTCTCACCTTCGTAAATTGCTGTCGCCGATGTAGATGTTCCGGTAGAAGGTCCAATTTTGGAATAAACTGATTGTATATCCTCGCCTAAAAGCTCCCTGATCATCGTTTCCATGGAAGCAATTGCAGTTGATGTTCGGATAAGAGAAGTCCCTTCCGCCATTTTTACACTTATTGTAAACTCTTTGCTATCTGTTTTTGGCATAAACTCACTCCCGATAAAAGGAATCAGCAGAAACGACAATCCCATTAGTACCAGGGAGATAATAATTACGATCCACCTTTTAGGAAGCAGTCGTGTTATAAAATCCCCGTAACCCTCGAACCTGGCTCCTTTGGGTGCCTGCATTCCCTTGTTCATAAACAGACGATGGTAAAGCATCGGAACAAGGAAAATAGCAACAGCCAGTGACGAAATCAAGGAAAATGCCACTGTCCATGCCTGATCTTTAAACAATTCGCCAGAGGCGCCATGCATGTACACAATAGGCAGAAATACTACAATTGTTGTCAGCGTTGAAGAGGTGATTGCACCTCCAACTTCTGCTGTACCAACGATTGCTGCCTCTTTGGCTGACATGCCGCTCTCATGATTCCGGAAGATATTCTCCATTACCACTATGGCATTATCCACGAGCATTCCTGCACCCAGTGCGAGCCCGCCAAGTGTCATAATATTCATTGTCAAATCATTGAAATACATCAAATTAAATGTAGCAATGATCGATATTGGTATAGCAACGCTTACAATCAGAGTTGTACCAATCTTCCGAAGAAAAATGAAAAGGACTACAATTGCCAGTAAAACACCTATAAGCAAAGTATTTTGTACCTCATCAATCGCGGTGCGGATAAAAGTTCCCTGATTGGTAACAATGGTAAATTTATATCCCGGCAGGGCTTTTGTTATACTTTCGAGTGCTTTTTGAATATCTTCAACCGCTTTAACGGTATTATAACGTGTCTCTTTATAGATAGACAATGCAAGACAACGTACTCCGTTGATACGAACGATGTTTACAGGTTCTTTGTTGGCAAAACTTATAGTTGCGACATCGCGCAAATAGGTCGCTGACTTTTCGGCATTTGCATCTCCAGTAACAGATGACTTATACCCAATAATCAGGTTCTCAAAATCTTCTTTCTGCTGGAGTAAACTTACCCCTTTAACAACATATTGCAGTCCCGTTTCGGTAATTGTTCCTCCTGAAATACTCCGGTTGAATGCCTGTATTTTTGTAGAGAGCTGATCAACTGTAATATTAAACGACTCGAGTTTATATGGATCAGTATCAATTCGGACCTCACTCTCCTCAGTGCCTGATAACTCAACCTCTGCAATTCCTTCCAAACGAACCAATTCATTACGGACATAATTTACAGCAACCTTCCGCAACTCATTCATATCGGTGATCGACTCGTGCGAGAGCCCAACGATTACAACAGGCTGAGTATTTGGATCATGCTGTGTAATTGTCAGTTCATCAATCTGGGAATTTTGAGAATAGCTGGTTAAAGCTTTCTGAATATCGAGAAAAGCTTCATCCATATCTTTACTCCATGCATATTCGACTGTAATCTGGGCAGTGCCTGTCCGCGATACGGACGAAACCTCCATCACCCCGCTCTGCCGTATAGCAACAGCTTCAATTTTCTCAACAAACAACTTCTCCATCTCTTCAGGAGGTCGCTCTCCCGATTTTATCTCAACAAAAACCCGGGGAGAAGTAAGATCAGGGAAAAGGTCGATCCCTAATTTCTGGTACGAAATCACTCCAAGAAGCAATATCCCCAGTATGGCCATTAACACTGTTACAGGGTAATTGACTGCAAAAGAAGTCAGTTTTTTCATCAGTAGATTAATTTGTTTTAATTTGTATTCAAAAATGAATACCGCGAAGACTATTGATTAATAATCTTAACCTTAGAGTTATTTCTAAGTGTTTCGAAACCTTTGGTAACAATCCGTTCGTTCTTTTTTAGTCCCTCGATTACTTCCACAGAAGTTTCGTTTTCGAGTCCAGTAGTGATGACACGGTCGCGGGCTGCACCCTTTTCAACAATGAAAACTGTCTTTCCCCTGTTGCCCGAAACGATAATCTCCTTCGAAATTACTATCGCACTGTCACGACGTGCAATCTCGATATCTGCTTTTACAAACATCCCCGGACGAAGTTTTAAATCGGGGTTATCGATCAGGAGTTTCCCCTTAAATGTCCTGGTTTCAGTACTTACCACGGGTGAGAGTTCGTTTATTTTTGCTTTAAGTGTATCTTTAGGTAATGTATAATTTGTGATTGAAACCTCCTGACCAACCTTAATTGTTCCAATCGTTTTTTCCGGCAGGTTAATTTCCATCAATAACCTACTATAATCCATCAACGTTACAACTGCGGTATTCGCAACAACACGGGTTCCGCTTGTTATTTGCGGCAAATCAACAATTGCACCACGGAAAGGCGCAATAATTTCCATCTTTGCTAATTGAATCCTGGCATTCTCATAGTCGGTATTGGCTTGAGCAAGCGCCACTTCTGAATTTTTCAATTCGCGCAGTGTGACACCACCTTTTTCATAGAGAGATTTTTGCTTCTGATTCTCTAATTCCGAGATATCCAAATTCAGTTTTTTAGTAGTAATTGCAATTGTATTCTGAGTTTCGGGATTCTCAAGCCTCACAATGACCTGTCCTTTCTCAACGATATCGCCTAATTTGAATTCACTTCCGGTTTTTGGATTTTTCACTAATCGGTAGATACCTGCCATCTCGGTATTTAGTGTGGCCTGGCTGGCAGCTGTTGCTGTTCCGGTTGTATTAATATATTGAACAATCGATTTTTTCACGACATCAGCCACCGACACTGGAATGGCAAGTTCGCTACTGACCTGACTTGCCTGATTTCCACATGCGGCCAATACTGGCATTAAGGCCCACATTACCCACTTACTGCTTTTATTCATTTTAAATTCCATGATATGTTGATTTATTTAGATTGATTACTTCGTTTTGCCTTCCTGATATTCCTTTACAAACTTCTCGGGAACAACCGCTTCGTTAGTTGAAAAGTCAAACAACGATTGTATCTTAAGATTAAGAAGCTCGATCTTATAATTGATCAGCGATTGTGCATAAGCCATCTTCTTGTCGGAGAGCTGCACCTGGAATAGGTTCAGGTCCATACTTGTAAGATCACCGTTCTTATATCGCTCAAGATTAATATCATATGTAAGCTGTGAATTTTGCTGGTTTTGAAGTGCAATTCCAATCTGGTTTTTCAGGTTACTCAGGTTCCGGATTACCTGGCGGATATCAATTTTAATCTGAGTCTCCTGGTTTGAGAGGTTTAACTTTTGAGAATTAATTACCGCTTCCTGAGCCCTGACCCTTGCTTTTTGCTGTCCCCAATCGAATATTGGAACATTAAAACCTAAACTAACACGTGGGCTTTTAGTTGGCTTGTCGTAGATGTTGGCTAAATTTGGATCATCACCCGATAACCCTACCGACAAGGTCATGTCACCCTTAAACTCATTCAGTGCTTTCACCGTTATCATATCGAACTGCGAAGTTTCAACACTAATCTGACGTTGCCGCAACTCCATACGGGAAGCAAGTCCGTGTTCAAGCGCCTTTTTTCCATCAACCTCAATCGGTGTAACAGCTACATCAGTCATTACCGAGATTTCCTCGAAAATATCCATCCCGATGTACTGCTTAAACTGATCTTTGGCATTTTCGAGCGAAACACGTCCGGACTCAACGCCCGATTGCGCGGTTGCGAGATTAACCTCCGACTGGTAAAGCTCTTCCTTCGCAGCAAGCCCGGCGTCAACTTTATTTTTTATAATTTCATGACTTTTTTCGGTATTGGCTAGTTCCTCCTGTTTGATACTCAGACTCATCTGTGCCAGGTACACATTATAAAAGAATTGCGAAACATTTTTTTCAAGCGTCAGGCGCTGTATCGCATAACTAAGCATCGCATTCTCGTTGTCGAGTTCCAGGTTTTTAATCTGAAGCTTGGTCCGGTTATAGGTAAACAAAGGCTGTGTGAGACTAAGGTTAAGGTTGTTAAAATATGCTTTATTCGTACTATTATTTGCATCTGACTTATTCGATTGCCATCCGAACTGATTTACAAGCGAAATTTTCCCATCCGTATACAGGATCGGCTGGTCGACCCTGAATGTACCCGAAGATGTAAAGCTCTCATTGGTATACCACTGGGAAGTCCGGGCATCAAATCTTCGGCTGTTGCTATATTCCAAAGGGTTTACACTCAGCGAAAACTGCGACTTCAGCGCTGCCCGCTGCGCATTCAGCGTTTCGGTTGTTCGGTCAAGATTGAATAATGAACTCTGCAAACTTGGACTTCCTTTGGATGCCATTTCGAGTGCCTGTTCGAGCGTAATTATTGATTGCGCTTTCACCTGAACTAAAAATAGTGAAAACAACATGAGCAGGAAAAATTTCTGTTTCATCCGTGAATAATTTGTTTTTAAGTGGCCGGATGGAACTCGTAAGAGATTCTCATCCATGATTGTGTTTCGTGGATTTACTCGTTTCTTCATTGTTTATAGGATTCTGTTAGTTTTCTTTAATTAGTTTGACAGCGTCGGCAAAAATGTTTCTCGCCTTCGAAAGATTGCTTAGTTCAATTTTGACTGTATCGGGCGAAAAATGGTAAGATCCAATTTCCATCCAGCCGCTATCATTATCTTTCATATTTACAACCTGGTGATCCTGACCGTCATCGTGGAAAATTGTAAAATTATACTCTTCGTCAGTTTTCTCATCCCGGTTCCAACCACCCCTGATTTTAGGAATGTAAGCCGACAATTTGTAATATCCTGCCACTTTTAAAGGGACATTCCATGTCACTTTACGATCTCCGTTTCCACCTTTCAGATAGTAGGCCGATCTGATCTGCTTTCCATAAAACTGCTCATTCGTAGTAAGCGTCCATTCTACAGGTGGATTCCAGAATACAATTCCCTTGTATTTAAGCTGCTTATTATTTTTGAATACACCCACTACCGATTTCTTAAGACTACCACCCGAGGTCGGGACAACGTCTGCAGGCATAAATATTTTTTGTATCAAACTATTCGACCTTGGTTTACTTAACACAAATCCCGGATCTTCATTGTCAGCTATAATTTCGTTGGGTTCTACTCCTTCTGTATAAGGGATCATAACTTCGGACTCTTCACCTTGTAATTTTTCGTCAATCTCGATTTTCCCGAATTGCTGCGATATACTGGAAGGGATATTATGAGAAGCAAAGGTATTAACCGTTATTGACCGAGGTTCCCGGTTAAAAAGATAGGTGATCTTTTTCGACACTTTACCATTAATCAGCACTGTCTTTTCGATATTATCATCCGCTCCGCCACCACCTCGCATCCGAAAACCACCGCCTCGTTGTCCTCCACCCATTCTGAATGATACCGAAACAGCCCCCGCGTCCTTTTCGGTATTAGTAATGATAAAAGAGACCATTGTTTTAATCTGATCATCCTTTTTCAGTTTGACCGCATCGATTTTTGAAACGATATAACCAGGCAGAGATTTCGAACTATACCAGTCCGGCAGGTATTGATTAAGATCGAGGTTGAATGAACTCATTAGTTGTGCATTCAATGTGTCAATCGAATAAGCCTGGAATTCCCTTCCTTCTATAAATTTGTGGATAAAATCATCAAATTTATCAGGACCTATGGCCCCTTTCATTAAGGCAAAGAGAAATCCACTCTTTGTTAAAATTACATTATCAATAATATCCTGATCATCCTGGTTGTCTAATATATCAACAAACGATGCATCTTGTAAAGCAATGTTCCCTTTCTCGTTATCGGATAAACCCGTAAAATTTCTCATAAACTGGTTTCCGGTCTCGGTAGCAGATTTTGACAAGTACGATTCGATTGCACGGTTAACTATCGGGTATTTATCTGATTTTACGTATGATACAAACGTATAGTAATTTGGAAAAATAAAATAGGGGTTGATCTCTTCTGCTGCAGGTGATGGTCCGCCAAAATGGATTCCGCCACCTCCTCCACGTGAGGGAGTCGTCTTACTACTTAACAGCGTTTCGTTCACAAATCGTTTCAGGTAATTCTCTTCAGTCTCTCGTGGACTGATGGTTTGGTTATCATGACTTCCCCAACGTGCCGCCTGCTTTTTAGCCTCGGCGAAATTTGTACTGGCCAGTTTAAACCCACCTTCGGGCAGATAAACAGTTTCGGGCTGTACCTGCTCACCTGCTCCGCTCCATACATGTGTAAAGGAACAGAATTGAACAGGTATCTCAATTAAATTCAGTCTTTTATAAGGATAGGTAAAGCGCACCTTCGTTTCCCACGTTTTGCGTAAATCACGGATAACAGGTGTAATCGAGTCAGATAAAATTTTGAAAAACGGATCGAAAGTGTTGTGCCCTTCAAGGAAAGTCAAATTGTATTTTACACTATCAACATCAATAGAGCGCGTTTTGTACCTGCCAATAGCCAGCGACATTTGTGGTAATTTTTTCTCAGGAGTAAAATCAAATGATCCGTTCCCTTGGTCAGTTATCTTACCCTGTGAAATCGCTTTGAGTCCGTTTGTGGTTTTTACTTTTAAATGAAAATCAGAAAACTGTGTGGTTTGCCATTTTAAACCATCGGTTGAATAACTGATTCCGGCGGTCGGATACCAACGTGTCTCCGGAGTAAGCAACAGGTAATCATTAGTAATAAAGGCATGTTTCTTATCCGCAATTCCATTGCCCCTTTGCAACCATAATTCGAGCCTTTCGCGGTTCATATCGAGATAACAAAATGTTTCATCAATTGTGCCGCGATAAGATACTTTCACATTTAAATCCCCCCCTGTTGGCAGCGGAGAATCGGGCGTTAATTTGATGATCTGTAGTTCACGACTAAATTTCGCCCCGCTTACAGCAGTCACTTCAAGACCCGGATTAAGCGTAAGGATGATCTCGCGAAGCGGTTCATTCGTTAGATTGGTCAATATCATATCTGCTTCACCGATAATAGCTTCGCCTTTATGCTCAATAACAAGATCGCACTTTTTCACATCAACTTTGGGCGAAACAGCATATTTGTTGTTTAATTCGAGCATTTGAGCACGATGTGTGTCATTTGCGTTGATATTGCTGATGTATTTATATCCAAGGCCAAAACCAAGAGACAAAAAAACAATGCTAAATACCAAAGTCGTTTTCCTGATCACGGGCGATTGCGGGAGGCGTTGTAATAGCATAATTGTCAAACCAATAAATCCAAGACCAAGAAAAAGATAAATTCCCCTGTGAATCAGAATATCCTGCAGAAAGCCAAACCCGATAAAATCAGAAAAGGTCATTGGCAGGTGAAACGCCATGTAATCGAAGAGATAATGATATATATTCTGCAGATAAAACAGGGTTGCAGCAATGTAACCCAATAAAATCACGAAAGTTACGGCCTGATTTTTGATTACCGACATTAAGAAAAAAGAGAAACCGAGAATGAAAATCAAAGTTGGAAAACTAATCAGGAAGAAATAGTAGATATAGGGTGCCAGCGTGAATTGAGTATAAGGAGAGGCAAGATTAAAGACTGCGACCATTCCAAGTGCGATAAAATTCAAAACAAAAAACACCCAGATATTTCCGAGGGTTTTCCCGATCACATAGTCGGCATTGGTCATCGAACGCATATAAATAACCTCAGTGGTATCGAGTTTTTTATCCCGTTTAAGGAAATCAGAAGCAAGAAAGACCGCAATAACTGCCTGTGCGATATTGATAATATACAAATTAATAAACGGGATCATTGAAGGAAGGGCCACCATATCGCCATTCGGCCAACCGATACTTGTCTGCGTAACCAGGTTAAAAAGGAAAACAAAGACAAGGGCCAATATTGAGAAGATTCTGAAAAACCAGCTGCGGAATAGCGTTTTTGACTCGTATTTTGATACTGTCAGGATATTGTTAATTGCTTTCATATGGAGTAGGGATTTGAATTTAAAAGAATTGAATGCAATACAGAGTTACTCAAACGCTCTGCATCAGATCTCATGCCAGTGCTGATTAAGTTCGTTTTCCATAAAATTCACATATGCATGTTCAAGATTTGGTTCAATCTGTTCACCTGAATAGCCATTTATACTTTTTGACACCACCTGAACTTCCCAACCCTCCTCTGACGGGATTGAGGAGATGATCGGATACTTATCCTGAATTTCGTGATATTCAAAGTCGGTAGCGTTGATCCGCCACACATTATGGCGGGCCTGGCTGATGAGTTCTTCAGGTGATCCCTTAAATGCGAGGAGCCCTTTATTCATCAGGGCCATATCTGTGCAGGTACTCGAAATATCACCAACAATATGGGTAGAGAGAATGATTACAACATCGCGTTCGCTGATCCGCGTAAGCAGGTTACGAAACCTGATCCGCTCCTCGGGATCGAGGCCGGTGGTTGGTTCATCAACGATAATAATCTGCGGATCGCCGATTAATGCCTGGGCAATACCCAACCGGCGTTTCATACCTCCTGAAAGGTTATTGGCAAAACGGTTTCGCGCTTCATATAGCCCGACTTCTTCGAGCATTTTCTCAATTGCATCTTTACGTACCGATGATTTGTTCATTCCTGCCAAACGGGCAATATAATCGAGAAACTCGTAGGTTCGCAGCTTGGCAAAAAACCTGAAATCCTGGGGAAGATAACCCAGCATCGACCTGATCTCTTTTCTATTCTTCTGAAGGTCAAGTCCATTGACTAAGATTTGCCCTGAGGTGGGCTTTGCCAACGTAACCAGGATGCGCATCAGACTCGATTTACCCGCTCCGTTGGGTCCTAAAAGACCAAACATACCGTTTTCAATCGTCATGTTTACATCTTTCAATGCATGATTTCCATTCGGATAGACCTTATTCAGCCCTTTGATCTCGATCTTCACTTGTATAGTTGTGTTATTGGTTAATGATGGGATATTATTCCCAACGTAGCTTTGACTTGATTAGTAGCATAAGGTTTAAATCGGGCACACTTTAAATGGGTTATTTTTTAACATTAATTCCGATTAATTGGCATTGTTGGATTTTGGACTCATTGAGTGTCGTTATGTGCATTATTTAAAATACTTATTTAGTCTGCCAAATAACTTTTTTGCCACTAAGTAATCAGTAGTCATGATACTCTAACCTCAAAACAGATAACCTTAAAAATGCAATTGCATTTATTTTTTAAATGACCTCAGAGAGGTCGTATGTTTATAGAAAATGAGATCAAAATATGGTGTTTGACTCCGGCCGGAGTCAAATGTTGCACTTTCACATCATATTTCTATAAACATACAAACCCGCCGAGTTTGAGATAATATTATAGATTATCAGGCATTTAAAAATAGTAATATAGGAAACACAAAAACACTAATTTTCACTAAGTTATCTTTAATTTAGCTTTGTGATTCCTGGTGACTTTGAGCCTTTGTGGCATTATTAATAGTTCTGTCTTTTCAGATCAATCGTTTATATTGATGTGACTCGAGACATCCTTCTTCAACGAAATCTCTTCAACCTGCCTGACATAAATTCTTGAACTATCAGATAATTCACCCTTGATCTTTCGTGCCATAATTTCAAGATTTATCTCCGAATTCTGCAGTGCAATGCTCAAAGTATCCACCCTAAATTTAGTGCTGTTGACACGGGAATGGTTCCTGGCCACGATGTCCAAAGTATGATAAGCAGTTTGTTGATTCATTCCCTGGTTGAACCAGATTGAACTTTTATCCATCTCCACAACTATTTTCCCGGTACTGAAATTCTCAATACTGATATCCGAATTTTCCAGGGACATTCGCCCCAACGAATCGGTGGAGTTGATCCGTACCGATACATTGTGATGGATTAGTTTCTCAAAACCGGATATTATCAAGGTATGCTCCCTTATCTTAAAATTAATATCAGGGGCAATTGAATCTTTAAGATAAGTCACTTCAATAAAAGAGGAGTCGTTTTGAACGAGCGTTACATTCCGGCTGTTGTTTATCGAAAGTACTTTAAAAGGAGGCAACACTTGTTTTTTTATTTTAAAATCGGACTGACCTCCGTTATTCCGCCGTCCGGTCAATCTGAAATCAACCATTGCAACAAGGATAATAAGGGCTATTGTACTGAGCAGTGAAATAAATATAATTTTACTGGTTTTCATACGTATAAATTTATTTTTTTTAAGGTCGTATGGAA
>Ga0208789_1001407_pt1 | contig 13590 bp, 12 predicted proteins | sample Methanotroph_Enr_FD_187368 | JGI IMG/M metagenome (GOLD analysis project Ga0208789, IMG submission 187368) | Enriched soil microbial communities from Old Woman Creek wetland in Ohio, USA - Methanotroph_Enrichment_5 (SPAdes) (version 2) | ecosystem: Environmental > Terrestrial > Soil > Wetlands...
AGCTTCACTTAAAATGGAGATTCACCAGAATTCCCATTTAAAATCATGATAGTGTCGGTTAAAATAATGCTTTCAGAGACAGGAAAATGGCAATACTCTTTTAGTTTCCATATCCGCCGGGTTTCCCAATGGTTGAATCGACGGGAAATTTATTCTCATCAAGTTGCAGGCCAATTGCTTTCCAATGATTTTCACTAGCTTTGCGTATCTTTTTCATTACCCGTAAATAATTGTAAGATCCTTTTTAAACAACAAGAAGCCAAATACAATTCCACATGAAAAAACTGTTCCTCTTCTCCTTTTTTATTTCAATTTCGTTTTTCACCTTTTCCCAATACTCAAGGGGCACTGTGAAAGAAAGCCTTACCATGGATAGTAAAATTCTTGGTAAACAGGTTAAATACACCATTTACCTGCCTTTTGATTACGAAACGTCCAGCCGGTATTACCCTGTGACGTATTTGCTGCATGGTTATTCAGACAATGATATGGGCTGGATGCAGTTTGGCGAAGCCAACCTAATTGCTGATGAATGTATTGCTAACCATGAAATACCACCGATGATCCTCGTTATGCCTGATGGAGGCGTTTCGTTTTATATCAACAATTTTGACAATTCAGTGCGGTATGAAGATTTCTTCATACAGGAATTTATGCCGTTTATTGAAAAGACTTACCGCATCCGAGCTGAGAAACGGTTCCGCGGCATTGCCGGGCTCTCGATGGGTGGTTTCGGTACCTTGAATTTTGCATTGAAATACCCCGAGAAATTTGCTGCCTGCGTAGCCTTCAGCGCAGCCATATTCTCTGAAGAAAGCCTGATGGCAACAGATGAAAAAGGCTGGGGCTGGATACTCGGCTCGCTTTACGGACCCTATAAAGAAGGCGAAGCACGCCTCACGGAACATTACCGGAAGAATAATCCTTTCGATATAACAACGGCGAAAGGAAAAGAGGTCTACAACAATCTCCGGATCATGATGGACTGCGGTGACGATGATTTTCTGACCGACGATAATTGTCGTTTGCACATTCACCTTGATAAACTTGGGATAAAGCATGAATTCCGCATGCGCGACGGGGCGCATAACTGGACTTACTGGCGCTCAGGATTGCCAGCCGGTCTAAAATTTATTGGCGATAGTTTTCACCAGTTCTAATCACGGGTTTTTCTGCATTTCTCCAATACATTACTGCTGGAATTCCATAGATTGGATTTAAAAACGAAACCTGCTGACTGGAAAAACCTGACGTTTCCGGAAACCGGGTTTAACAAATACAACCAATTGCTGAATGAATAAAGACAACAGTTATGGATTCGAAAAACAATAATTCTCAGCACATACTCACAACTTCTTCCAACCTGCTTGGTTTCTGTTTCATTGTGCTTACCTCGTTGAAAGTGCTGAAACTTCAGGAAACTACCATTATTGATGAAATTACGGCTGTAGCCATACTTTTTTTTATGACCAGCAGCATATTATCATTTCTATCGATGCGGAGCGAAAAAAGATTTGGCATCCGGTACGAAAATATAGCCGATATCATATTTTTATTAGGATTGCTGATGCTATTTGTCACAACAATGCTGATTGCATTCAATATCATAAAGTAGGAAACCCGGCTCTCACTTGTTTTTCTTTCAATGAAGCCTGATCTTTTAATTCAGATTTTAAAACCAAACAGATGAAAACATTTCTCAGTGAGATTTCAGGCAACGAATTTCCGGTTTCCGAAAAAGTTTCGGCAACCACAATACGGCATGCAATCCTGGATTTAATCCAAAAAGAGAATCCGGAATTTCTGCATGAAAGCGTTCTTTCGAAAAGTGAATTGAACACCTTCCGGGAGAAATACCTGGCTGGATACATGACCCGTGAAATGGGAGAACTGTCGGAACTTGAAAAGACCGTATTGACTTCATTAACTGGCAATACTACCTTAACTGATAAATTGGAAGGGGATGAAATACAAAATTTAACGTTCGGACAACGGATTGCCGATAAGGTAGCTTCATTTGGCGGAAGCTGGACATTCATTATTTCTTTCGGTGTATTTATTTTCATCTGGATATCCCTCAACGTATATTGGCTTATGAATAAAGGTTTTGATCCTTATCCTTTCATTCTTTTAAACCTGATTCTTTCGTGCATTGCAGCATTGCAGGCTCCGGTGATCATGATGAGCCAGAACCGGCAGGAAGAAAAAGACAGGGAAAGAGGGAAGAAGGACTATATGATAAACCTGAAGTCGGAACTGGAAATCAGGACACTGCATGAAAAAATAGATCATTTTATCATGGACCAGCAGCAGGAATTGCTTGAACTGCAGAGAGACCAGATCGAAATGATGAATGATATCTTAAAACATGTCGGTAAAAAGTAAAGCAAGTACAAACGAATCAGCACAAGAAAAGAATAGCTATGCATGAAGAAAAACATTTTACCGCTTCAGATTTAATTAAAGACATAGTAATTGGCATGTCCGACGGGTTGACTGTTCCTTTTGCTTTAGCAGCCGGACTTAGTGGCGCTGTAGCAAGCAACAGTATAGTTATTACGGCAGGATTAGCCGAGGTGGTAGCGGGTTCCATTGCCATGGGCTTAGGCGGTTATCTTGCCGGACGTACCGATGTTGATCATTATGAATCGGAATATAAAAGAGAATTCAAAGAAGTTGAAGTTGTGCCCGAAATTGAAAAACAGGAAGTCAGAGATGTATTCGAAACCTATGGAATAAGTCCGCGTTTACAGGACGAACTTGCTTTGGAACTTAGCCAGGATACAACAAAGTGGGTCGACTTTATGATGCGCTTTGAACTGGGAATGGAAAAACCAGATGCCAACAGGGCTTCACGGAGTGCCTTTAACATCGGGTTTTCGTATATAATCGGTGGAGTTGTACCTCTCATCGGGTATTTTATCACCAAGACCCCAAAAGAGGGTTTAATGATTTCTTCTATCATGACTGTCCTGTTTTTACTGGTTTTCGGGTATGTAAAAACAAAACTGACAGGCAACAAACCCTTTTACGGCGCATTGAAAACGGTGTTCATCGGCGTACTGGCTGCAAGCGCTGCATATATACTTGCCAGGCTAATTTCATAAATTAGGGCAATGGCAAACAGATACGTATGAATTATAACAGGAATAAATATAAATTCTCAATTGTGAAATGGCACGGAGTATTCCTGCTGTTATTGTTGTCCTCTGGTATGCTGTTGGGGCAGCCAATCAGTAATTACAAAACCTTTATTGGCTGGGGGATATCTAAAAAAGACTCTAAAGAAGTTGCCGTTCTGCGAAAATTTGACAACGGGAATCATTCGTATTATTTTACCGTTTCTCCCCATTCACTCAATACTGAAATTGTGCGATCCGATAGTATCACAGTCACTGCTGCATCCTGGCCGATCCTTTATTCGCGGTATTCATCCACTCCTTATGTTAAGGCAATTCAGCAGGTAGCGGCTAACTGCGTATCTATACAGGATGCGGGTTTCAAACAATTCAGCCGGTCGCAGGCAGGGATTGATCTCACCATTGATTTATGTCCTTCCCACCGTCCGCTGGATCGGATTGTTTTTACCGACCTGATAAAAGAAATTGCAAAAGTTGAAAAGCCTGTTCCGCTTGCGGTTTCTGTTACCGGGCGTTGGATGAATACCCATCCGGGAGATTTGAACTGGCTTGATAGCCTAGTGAAGGCCGGTGACCTTTCCATCGTTTGGATCAACCACACCTATAATCATGATGTGGTTAAAAATGTTACGCTCACGAAGAATTTTATGCTGGCGCCTGGCACGAATATCAATTCCGAGGTTTTAAATACGGAAATCGGGTTGCTTGAACGAAATCTTATTCCTTCTGTATTTTTCCGTTTTCCGGGTCTGGTTTCCGACCAGGCTTTATTCGATAAGATTTTGAGTTTAGGACTTATCCCTGTTGGCAGTGATGCATGGTTAGCCAAAGGACAATGGCCGAAGGAAGGAAGTATTGTGCTTATTCATGCTAATGGCAATGAACCACTTGGCGTACACGATTTTATCAACCTGCTCCGGAACGAACAATCTTCTGTTCTGTCCCGGCACTGGGAACTGTTTGACCTGAGAGAAAGCCTGGTTGATGATGAATCCAAATAAATTAAGCTTATAACTGGAATTGTTTTATGCAAAAGCGTAGAATCTTTATAGCTGCTCTTACCTTTAAAATAGTTTTCATGGCAGGCTCCGTTTGCCTGGGACAAGTTTTAGAAAACAACTCACAGCAGGGCAAACCAGCCAACAGCAGTAGTTTACACAAAGGAACCGCTGTAGTGATCACCGGTGCCGCATCGCGCATCCCGCAGGAAGCTGCTTTGCTTGAACAACTCTGTGAATCGGGCTGGCTCAACGACGTCGCATTTATCTCCGGAGCCAGTTCCGGTGCACTGAATACGGTAGTGTTAAATGCAATTCTGAACAAGACATTTTCGTGGGAGCGTTATAAAAAGATACTTTTCGGAATAACCAATAGCCAGGTGTATGAGCGGGGTGATAAAAAACTGCCCCTCAATACCCAACCCCTGGGCAACTTATTGCGCAGGATTGTTCAGGATACACTCGGCTATTCGGTAATAGGCGATCTTCCGTTTCCATCGGCAATGTCAGCAACAAGGATCAAACTGGTTCCCCCTGAGAAACAAACCATGAGGTTCAGCAACAAGCTGATAAATGCAGAAAGCAATCCTGCATACAACCTTGTCGATGTGCTTATGGCTTCTGCCGCCATTCCTTTAGTCTTTCCGCCGGTACGAATCCGCAATGTTGATGATTTTCCTGAGGAAACATTTTTAGATGGAGGAATTTCGGATGATCACATTCCCTTTGAGGCCGTGCTTCAGTATCAACGACTGCGGGGCAACGAAGTCGAAAGACTGATCATAGTGAGCCGTAAAAGCGATTCGGTGCAGAATATACAGGATGAACTTGCAAGTATTGGCCTTAAAGACTCAAAAGTGCTTGAAAAATTAGGCATTACCCTGCAGCGGTATTCGAAGGACTCGTTTGTTAAAAAACTGCTGGAATTACAACAGCTATATCCCGCCCTGGCATTACGAACTTACATTTATGTTCCTGATTTTGATTCAAATTATCCTTTACTCAATTTCAATACCATGAAAGACCAGTATAGAGTAACATCTGCCTGGGCCAAACAAAATCAACCGGTACTTCTTTCGGAATACCTCAGGGAAAATAAAGTGCCTAAAGAGTAGACTGCTTTTCGGATTGAATTCCGGGTACAACTATTGCCGGCACTTCCTGAACGCTTCAACAAACCTGCCTGGTTTCTGTATCATCGTATTAACCTCCTTCAAGATCATGAACCCTGAGCAAACCACCATTGCTATGATCTTTTCGGTTGTCACTATCCTGTAATTTATAACAAGTTGTATCCTTCCTTTTCGGCGATGTGAAACGTTCAAAGAATTGCTGTAAGGTGTGCGATTATGAAGTTATTGCTTTTTGCCATCATTGCTTCTGATGGTTGCAGCATCCAGGTAAATCATGTGTAACCCTATATCATAAATCAGAATATATGGTTGACTTTCAGGATGCTATTTTCCCGGAATTTCCTGTGATGATTTCTGAAATAGCTTATACTATGGAATGTATTGTTAATGTTTGTTAACAGGTTAATTTTTTGAGCTTATTACAGTTATATAATTTAATTCTTTTTTATCCAGGGTAAAAATATGTCAAAAATCCTGAAAATTTTCTTGATGATCATTTCGGTTTCATGCCTGTTTGTTCCTGCCATGGCTCAGAATAAATACACCATCAGCGGGACTGTGCGCGACGCTGCGACCGGCGAGGCATTGATAGGGTCAACCCTATTTGTAACCGAACTTTCCAACACCGGTGCAACCACCAACAGCTATGGATTTTATTCGCTCACTTTACCCGAAGGGAAATATACACTGAATACGCGATTTATCGGCTATAAACAAAAAGATACCGTTATTGCATTACACCATAACATTACACTCAATTTTGAAATCAAAGAAACGGCTACTGAACTGAACGCAGTAGAAGTGACCTCGGAGCGGATGAACAAAAATGTTACCTCAACGGGTATGAGCACCCAGAAAATAGAAATCAAAGAAATCAGCAGCATCCCTGTGTTCCTTGGAGAGAAAGATATTTTGAAAACCATCCAGCTTTTACCGGGAATAAAGACAACCAGCGAAGGGAATACCGGTTTGTATGTGAGGGGCGGGGGAGCTGATCAGAACCTGATTTTGCTGGATGAAGCAAATGTATACAGCCCCTCTCACCTGCTTGGTTTTTTTTCGGTATTCAATTCCGATGCCATAAAAGATATAACGGTATATAAAGGTGGCATTCCTGCTGAATTTGGCGGGCGGATCTCTTCGGTCCTGGATATTAAAATGAACGATGGAAACAGGAAAAAATTTGCAGTAACCGGGGGCGTTGGACTCATTGCATCACGACTGACCATTGAAGGACCTATTAAAAGGGATAAGGGCTCATTCATGATTTCTGCGCGACGAACCTATGCCGATCTGTTTCTGAAACTCGACACCAACATCGATTTGAGACAAACATCCATTTATTTTTATGACCTCAACCTTAAGGCCAATTATCAGATTACGGGTAAAGACAGGATCTACCTTTCAGGATATTTCGGCAGGGATGTGCTCGACCGGACATCGGCGCAGAACTCACCTATGGGAATAAACTGGGGAAATAGCACAGGCACGCTCCGCTGGAATCATTTGTTCAGTGATAAATTGTTCCTCAACAGTTCGCTGATATACAGCAAATACGACTATGTCATTATGCTTGGGGCAGGCGATGCACAATTCAAGGTACAGTCGTCAATTCATGATTATACACTTAAAGAAGACTTTTCTTATTTTATGAACGCAAAAAATACAATCAAGTTCGGACTGGAAGCTTCAAGCCACACTTTTCTTCCGGGTGAAGTTACGCTTGGCACATCATCAACCATACCGGGAACCCGGATCCGCCTGGGCAGGACAATTGAGCCTAAATATGCCCAGGAAGGAGCTTTATACCTTTCGGATGAAATTGCATTGGGTACGAAATTGAAAGTTAATTACGGGCTGCGATACTCTCTTTTCGCCGCCACCGGCCCCGGAACGATATATTTATACGATAACTCGGGCCTTATCACTGACAGCACCATTTATGGTAAAAATAAAATCATAAAATCATATGGGGGCTTGGAGCCACGTATTTCTGCCGTTTATATACTGAATGAATCCTCTTCCCTGAAAGCCTCCTATAACCGCATTTATCAATATTTACACTTATTGTCCAATACCACCGCCGAAACTCCGGTTGACCTGTGGGTTCCCAGCAGTACTATCATAAAACCGCAAATTGGCGACCAGGTAGATTTTGGGTATTTTAAAAATTTTAAAGACAACAATTACGAAACATCCTTAGAAGTTTATTACAAAAACCTGGAAAACCAGATTGAATACAAACCCGGAGCTGATATTCGTTTCAATAAAACCGTTGAGTCACAATTGCTCTTTGGTAAGGGTTATGCGTATGGTGTTGAATTATTTGTGAAGAAAAAATACGGGAAAATCAACGGGTGGATCGGGTATACGCTCTCACGCTCCATCAGGAAGTTTGATGGCATTGACAATGGGATTGCATTTCCTGCCAAACAGGATATCATTCACGATATTTCGATCGTGGGAATTTATACGCTCAATCCAAAGTGGACATTCTCTGCCACCTGGGTTTACTGGACTGGTAATGCTGTGACTTTCCCAAGCGGGAAATATGAAATTAATGGCCAGATTGCAAGTTTATATACCAGCCGCAACGGGTACCGTATGCCACCCTATCACCGTCTGGATGTGGGAGTAACCTGGCAGCGGAAGAAGAAGGAAAAATTTGAGTCAAGCTGGAATTTTTCGGTTTACAATGCCTATGGCCGTCAAAATGCGTACACCATAAATTTCCAGACCGATCCGATTGATGCAACCAGAACGCAGGCCGTTCAGCTATCTTTATTCCGATGGGTGCCGGCAATTACGTACAACTTTAAATTTAAATAAAATGGCAGATGAAATAATAAAAAGATTGCATCGGATTGATGTATTTTCGTTTCGAACCTGTAAATTCCGGTTTCCCTTTATAAAACGGATTAATTTCATGGCCATTCATCTGTACCTTTTGCCAGTGGCCTTGTTGCTTTTACTTTCTTCCTGCGAAAAGGTAGTATATATCGATTTAAATACTTCCAACCCACGCCCGGTTGTTGAAGCGGATATTACTGACCAGGCAGGACCTTACACCGTAAAACTTAGCCGTTCGGTTAACTATTATGATTCTAATGTTTTCCCTCCCATTACCGATGCAACGGTTTCTATTACTGACAACGCCGGTAATTCGGAATTACTGCGACAAACCACTGACGGTATATATCAAACCAAGGCATTGCAAGGAATTCCGGGACGAACCTATACCTTGAAAATTTTTTACAATGGAAACGAATATGATGCCATATCTACAATGCCTGACCCGGTGCCTATTGATTCTGTGGGCATTACTAAAAACAGCAGTGGAGGGAACAACAGAAATAATCCGGGTTATAGCGTTACCGCTTTTTTCAACGATCCAGCCGGGAAAACCAACTATTATCGATTACAGTTGAGTTCCAACGATACAAATGCCATTGATCAAACCAGGTACAGGCTGGCGTCGGATAAATTAACCGATGGCAGCGAAATGTCGATTACTTACAACACAAAGCTACTTCCCAATGATAGTCTTACCGTAAGATTGGGATCTGTTGATAAATCGAGCTATGATTTTCTGACTACGTTCCGAAATGTGGTAGGAGGGAGTACGGGTTTTCTTTCAGCTCCACCCTCCAATCCGGTCACCAATATCACCAATGGCGGGCTTGGGTATTTTGCAGCGTATCCGGTATCCATACGAGAGCTTATAATTCAGCAATAATTCTTACTTTTATCCAATCCTAAATTTATTGTTGCTCTCAACCTGAATAGCTTCTTCTGATACAATCCAAATATGATGACACGCTCAGGCCAAAAAACAGTTACCGGGCTAAAGACCATTTTCCGTTCGCTGCAATACCGGAATTACCGGCTTTTCTTTGGGGGGCAGAGCATTTCATTGATTGGAACCTGGATACAGCGCCTGGCAACGCCATGGCTGGTTTATCAGCTTACCGGGTCGGCATTTTTACTGGGAGTGGTAGGTTTCGCAGGCCAGATACCAACTTTTATCCTGGCACCTTTTACAGGGGTGCTTACCGATCGCTGGAACCGGTATTATATTTTGATCGGCACGCAGATTGCGGCAATGATACAGGCTTTTTTGCTGGCAGGCCTTTACCTTTCCGGACATATTCAGGTTTGGCATATTATTGCTTTAAGTATTTTTCTGGGATGTGTCAATGCATTTGATGTACCTGCACGTCAGTCGTTCGTGGTTGAAATGATTGAAAAAAAGGAAGACTTAGCCAATGCAATTGCCTTAAACTCATCCATGGTGAACGGCGCCAGGTTATTTGGCCCGTCGATAGCAGGATTGTTAATTGTTTTTGCTGGTGAAGGAATCTGTTTCCTCATTAATGGCCTGAGCTATCTTTTTGTTATCGCATCCCTGCTGTTTATGAAAGTTACGCCCCGCATCATAATCAATAAAAATACGGCTGTTCTAAAAGAAATGAAGGATGGGTTTTCTTATGCTTTTGGATTTGCCCCAATCAAGTACATTATACTGTTGCTTGCACTGGTGAGCCTCACCGGTATGCCCTATACTGTGCTGATGCCTGTATTTGCAAAGGAAATATTGCATGGAAGCTCACATACGTTCGGATTTCTGATGGGAGCTACCGGTTTAGGAGCCTTGGCCGGCGCTTTTTATCTTGCTTCAAAGAAAAGTGTTCTGGGACTTGGCAAACTTATTCCATTGGCGGCAGGACTGTTTGGTTTGGGGCTCATTACCTTTTCTTTATCGCGTTTCTTTCTGCTTTCGATGGTGCTGCTGGTATTCACCGGGTTTGGCATGATGTTGCAGATGGCGTCGAGCAATACCATTTTACAAACCATTGTCGACGATGATAAACGGGGTCGTGTGATGAGTCTGTACACCATGGCGTTTATGGGCACAGCACCTTTTGGAAGCCTGTTGGCTGGAGGACTGGCAGATATTATCGGAGCGCCCAATACCATACTTTTAGGTGGATTGGCCAGTATTATCGGGGCCATTATCTTTGCCCGAAAACTTCCCGAATTAAAAAAAATGATCCGGCCTATTTATATTAAATTAGGCATTATCGAACCGGAAGTATTACAGGAGTTGAGATAACAACAATACTTCAAAAAATTAAACGTATTTCAATTTTCGTTCAACTTTCTCATCTTCGAACAGTTTATTTTCTTTTTTATAATATGCCGAATTCAAAATAATAAACAGTTTTGTTATCTCATTTATAATAGCCTGGATAAAAATATGCTGTTCATTGCTTATCTTCTCAACTGGCATCACGCAAAACACGATGATATTCAAATTCTGAGGATTTGAAACGACCGGAGTAAGCGGAGAAATACTTTGTTTCTCGATGATCATTTTGTTGCTCACATGCGGATACCCACAGGTAAAGTTTTTGCGTACTTCGAAGTGCTCGCTGATTGTACGGTGTGTAGTGCTGTTAATAATCCGGAACAGCACCCAGTTGGCATTTACAATTCCCAGAACGCGCTCCCCAAAATAATGCAAAGTCTTTTTCAGATCCTCTTTGGATTCGGGGTATTTGTCAACAGCATTAAAAATCGATTTAATTTCCTGGATCTGAACGTTTATCACGCCAATATACCGGTAGGATGCGTCAAGTCTTTTCTCAACAGTTTTTTTGTCAGCAGCAACTTTGTCAGCCATTTTTTTATGCCTGGTTACATCGCTTTTATATAAATACATGATCAAAACACTCACAAGGAATAGTATGCCAAGAAGGGACCCCTCAATTGTTTCTTCCTCAAAAATTAATTTTTTAGTTATATGCATAGGGCCGCTGATCAGATAAGGCGTATAAATTATAAATGAAAACAGGATCAGATAAAGGATCAGATATATGATTTGAAGAAATGAAGGGCGGAAATTTAAATTTTTCATGCGGAAGAAATTCGGGTGATGAATTTTGGGTATTCTGTTGCTGCCTGTTCCTTGAGATTTCAACTATTGAGAATTCGGATGTATAGCTTTGGATGGAATGGGTTGTAAGCAGCTTATGTATTTGTATTCAGTGGTTTAATATCAGGCTCATTGCACTGGATTATCCATAAATTTGTGAATATTAACTGCAAAACGGGAATAAAAGTATGTTAATGCTAAGTGGATTTCCCGTTTTTATCATTTATTAACAATTGCGGATGAACGTACAATTAACTATCCGATATTCTCAAACGCTGAGGTGATTACTGTTCTCACTAACTATTTGGAACCCGGTACTGAGCCAGTTAAAGGTATAGGTCGAAGTTGCATGCAAATAATAAAACCCGGCCCAACCTGAAACCCGGAGTTTATCCTGGTTGTGTATTCTAAAAATTTGTTAAACCACATACTTCCTTTAAACTTCTTATATGCCAGATTGTCTATGTATTTACATTAATAATTTAAAAACCTTAACCATGAAAAAGTTAGCAGTATTATCGTTCGTCCTTTTGTTCGCTTCTGCAGTAATGCAATCGCAGGCGCAGGTTGTGCAGAAGGAATCAGTTAAAGAAACAAAAAAAGAAGTAAAGACTGAAAAAAAGGAATTAAAAAATGAAAGAAAAGCCCTCAGAAAACTGGAAGGCAATAAAGTAAGCATCATGGCCAAAAATCACTTTTATACCGATTTCGGGAATGTGCCAAACGTAAAATGGAAAAGAGTTGATACGTACGATGAAGCCGCATTTGTAAAAGGCGGGAAAAAAATGAAAGCTTTTTATGATGCTGATGGAAACTTAGTTGGTACAACTTCACCTAAAACCTTTGCCGATTTGCCTGCAAAAGGTCAGCAGGAGATTAAAGCCAAGTATAAAGGCTATACCGTTGGACCAATTCTCTTTTACAATGATAATGAAACAAACGAAACAGATATGATCTTATATGGTCTCCAGTTTGACGATACCGACGGTTATTTTGTGGAGTTAACGAAAGGGAATGATAAAATTGTAGTACAGGTAGATCCCCTCGGATACGTAAACTTTTTCAAGAAACTCTAAGATAATCTGTATACAGTACAATTTGTCCGGCGGGATTGGTAATCCCGCCTTTTTTTGTTTTATATAGTAATGTGGAATGAATTTATGCTTTTCAGCTTTCCCCCATCTGCTAAGGCGATCGCAATTCCTTATAAAGAGTTCAGAGCTATTGTTCTTTTACCGGAACACTATATTTGGAGGAAATCCCGGGTTCAGCTCTAAAATCATCAGGCAAGCTGCACGTATGTAAATGAGCCTATAGAAATATTAAAATGAATTCGTCGATAAATTAGCTGTCTTTGTACTCAAATTCAGGTCTAACGTATAGATGTTTTTTTACAGTTAAGATGACATACTACTTTTGAAAGTTAATTTAGCGATTGGAAGATCATCTGAAAGCCATGGATTTTTTATCGCAACTCTCCATGAAATTTGTCCTTACCCGGGTATAGTATACAACCTGGTTATTACAGAATTAAACACGTTAAAAATAAATAGACAGGTATGAAAAAGATCATTGCATCAATCAGCAGTATATTGTTTCTGCTGATATTATCTTCATGTTCAACAGAAATGTACCAGGCATCATGGCAAACAAAACCCATAGTTGCCGATGGCATTCCTGATGAATGGAATTTGCCTTTACGATACTATGATTCAAAAAGCGGGTTACAGTATAACATTACCAATGATGAAGATGCGCTCTATTTTTGTATCCGTGCCACAGAACAAAAAGCCCAGCGGAGTATTTTAAGTGCAGGAATGGACATAAAGATGGATGTTACAGGCAAAAACAAAGAGACCGCAGATGTTAAGTTCCCGCTACCAGGCAGAAACGAAAGGCATTACACAACTGAAGACAGACAACAGCCGCCTGAAAACATACAACCGGAGATGGAAGGTAAAAGGCCAGGCGCAATGGACAGGGCAAAATATTTCCTGAACCAGGATCATCAGATTATACTTAGCGGCTTCAAACCCGGCTACAACGGGACCTTTAAAACCAGTGAACTGAAAGGGATAAAAGCTGCCATCAACTGGGACAATCAGGGCAGTATGACCTACGAGTTGGTTATCCCTCTAAATTCATTGTATGCCAATGATTTTAAAAGCTTAAAGGATAACCCGGAAATTGGTTTCAGGATAAATGTTAACGCTGCAACGAACACCCGCGAAGGGGGCTCATCCCGGGGTGGAATGCGCGGTGGCGGAGGTGCACATGGCGGTGGTGGCGGACATCGGCAGGGAGGCATGGGCGGCTCCGAAGGAGGACAGGGCGGTGACGGCGGACATATACATGATAGGTCGCAAACGCGTGAAAATATGAGT
>Ga0208789_1001411_pt1 | contig 13556 bp, 5 predicted proteins | sample Methanotroph_Enr_FD_187368 | JGI IMG/M metagenome (GOLD analysis project Ga0208789, IMG submission 187368) | Enriched soil microbial communities from Old Woman Creek wetland in Ohio, USA - Methanotroph_Enrichment_5 (SPAdes) (version 2) | ecosystem: Environmental > Terrestrial > Soil > Wetlands...
AAATGTTGATGTTACACTTACTGTAGCAGCAATAATGATAGATGAAGTTGTTGTTACGGCACTGGGCATTAAACGTTCGGAGAAAGCTCTTGGTTATTCGGTTCAAAAGGTCGACGGGAAAAGTATCCAAAGGGTCACCGGTGTCGATCCGTCTACCTCTCTTACAGGTAAAGTTGCTGGACTTTTGGTTAAAAATTCCACAGATTTTGGTACAGCTCCGGTGCTTACAATTCGTGGTGAGAATCCTTTATTGGTAATCGACGGGGTAGCTTATGCAAATAAGACACTTGGCGATATATCGGCAGAAGACATAGAATCAATGAGTGTTCTGAAGGGGGCAACAGCTTCGGCTCTTTATGGTTATCGCGGAGCAAGTGGCGCCATTTTAATTACTACTAAAAATGGCAGCACCAATGCAGGGGGAATAACTGTGGATTTTGCAACAAATACGATGTTTGCAGCAGGATTTTTAGCTATTCCGAAGAAGCAAAGTGTTTATGGTCGTGGCGACAATAATACGTATGATATATACTCAACGAGTTCATGGGGAACAACCATGGACGGAACAAGCCGCAATCAGTGGGACCCAATTTTAAAGGCTGACAGAGAATACCCATATTTGCCTGTCGGGAAAAACAACTTCGCTAATTTTTTGGTACCAGGGTATGTTACCAATAATAACTTAAATATCGGATATAAAGGTAATATCGCAGCTCTGAGAAGTTCGTTTAACTGGACGCAGAATAAAGGACAATATCCTAATTCTGTTTTGAATAAATATACATACACATTTGGCGGTGATATTAATTTAGATAAATTCAAACTGAGTTCAAACTTGTCGTATTCCAAAAAAACATCGCCAAATCTGGGATCCAATGGCTATACCTCGTACGATCCAATGTATTCATTACTCATTTGGTCAAGTGCTGATTATAATATTCTGGATTACAAGAATAATTACTGGCTTGTAAAGGACCAGGTGCAAAACTTCACGTATGGGGAAGCTTCAAGCATGAACAATCCGTATTTTGATCGGTACGAAAAAACGAATGAGATTTCCCGTGATATTTTTAATGCTGATGTGACAATGAGTTATCAACTAGCCGATTGGTTGAAGGCCAGTATCCGGTCAGGTCTCGATTTTTATACTGATAAAGGGGAACTTAGGACAGCCTGGGGTTCATATCTATTAACTGGCAATACTGGTGTACCTGGAAATCAATATACCTGGAATGGTTATATGACAGGAGGCTATAATATAGGACAAACTCAAGGAATAAGTATGAATAATGATTTGTTGCTTACAGGGGATAAGTCATTTGATAAAATCAATGTGGAATATCTTGCAGGCGGAACCATATTCTACAAACGGGACGATAATATGAACGCAAATACGGTGGGCGGTATTTCTGTTCCTGCCTTTTACTCGCTAAGTGCTTCGGTAAATCCCGCTTATGTTGGACAAAGCACTTTGGGTCAACAGGTAAATTCGCTATATGGCCGTGTAGCTGTCTCCTGGAATAAACTGGTATATTTAGAAGCAACGGGTCGTAATGACTGGAGTTCAACCATGCCGACCGATACCAGATCCTACTTTTATCCATCTGTATCAACGAGTTTTGTAATTTCAGAACTTTTGCCGGGAACAAAAAACTGGCTTGATTTATTGAAGTTGAGAAGTTCCTGGACAGTTTCAAAAACACCGCCCGGAATTTATTCAGTGAACAGTGTTTATGGGATTAATCCCGGTACATGGAATACTCTGAATGGAGCATATCCGCCTTCTTCTTTATATCCGGCAGGCCTTATTCCGTCAAGTGCAAATACATTTGAGGCGGGATTGCAAGGTATACTGTTTAAAAATCGTTTGATGGTTGATTTATCCTATTATAATAAAAGAATGTATGACAACATAATAACGGGACCTCTTTCCCCAGCAACCGGATATAGTGGTGTTTTTACCAATACTGATGAAGAAAGAACTCGTCGTGGGTGGGAACTGGCAGTAACCGGTACACCTTTCAAAAGTCAGGACTGGCAATTGGATATCGGTCTTAACTGGTCTACTTATGCGACCTACTACACCAAGTTAGACTCTATATATTCAGCTAAAAAGCCCTGGGTAAAAGTAGGTGAGCGTGTTGATGCTTTAGTAAGCAGAGATCTTGTAAGAAAACCAGGAACCGGGGAGCTTATTTACAGTGGTGGAAGGCTCCAATATAGCCAGTATGATTCAAATTTTGGATGGACCGATCCGGATTTTGTCTGGGGTGTAAATGCCACTTTAAGATATAAGGCTTTCAGTTTATTCCTGTCTTTTGATGGTGTAGTTGGCGGGCTTATGAACACAAGAACAGAAAGTTATATGTGGCAATCGGGAGTTCATCCTAATTCTGTTACCCCTGAGAGAGCTTTAGACGTTGCTACGCCAGGTTCCATAAACTTTCTTGGCCAGGGAGTTAAAGTTTTATCAGGTACGGCAACGTATGATGCTGTGGGTAATATTACCAGTGATACCCGTACTTATGCACCTAATGACGAGTATTCCAGCTATAAGCAATATGTAATAGATTTGCACAACAGCAGTGCCTGGGGAGGTGCAGGAAGTCCTGCCGATACATATTCAAAGACTTTCTTCAAACTACGGGAAATGTCATTAACATACACTTTGCCAGCTACACTTTTACATGGGGTTGCCAAGGCAGCATCCGTAAGTTTTGTAGGGCAGAATGTAATGCTATGGGCCAAAGATTTCAAATATTCAGATCCTGACGGAGGCATTGAAGATTTTTCGGACCCATCAGTAAGATATCTTGGGTTTAACATTAAACTCACATTTTAATTAAAATTAATCAAACGGAACAATGAAAAATATACATAAAATATTTTTAGTCCTGATTTCTCTTTCAATTGTGAGTTCATGCAGCAAGTTTGAGAAATTAAACACGGACCCAAATTCAGCAACAACGGTTTCACCTGAAATGCTTGCTACCGAGGTATTGAAGGGTTCATATAGGTTCTGGAATCCTAATCCAACCGATTTCTCCACGGGAAATTTATGGTGTAAGCATATAGCAAGACTTGAAACAAACCCCAATCCTTACCAATATTATTATTCCTATTGGCCTTATGGTGGATTTTGGGGTTTGCAAAATATGACTAATCTCAAAAGAATGGTTGAATTTGCGAAAGGAACGCCAGCGGAATCCTCATTTCAGGGGTTAGCCTTATTTATGAAGGCTTCTGCCGGTTTTTCAGCAACGCTGGATATGGGGGATATTCCTTATTCTGAGGCTGGTATGGCAGAGGAGGGAATAACCCGGCCTAAGTACGATAAACAGGCAGATGTATTCGTGGAAGTACTGGCTGACTTTAAAGCTGCAGAGGTAAAATTTGCCGAAGGAAAGGATTTTGGCAGTTGTGATATCATGTACAACGGGGATGCAACTAAATGGCGCAAACTCTGCAATGCCATGCAGTTAAAGGTGATTCAAACGATCAGCAAAAAAGCCACAGCCGAACAAAAGGCCCGCTTTGCTGAAATAGTCGCTGCTAATAATTTAATGACCGACAACGCAGATAATTTTCAATTGGTTTATACTGATAATCCAAACGCCTCTCATCCTTTTTATAACGGAGAAGGTGATAGGCTTTATCTTGGTGTTTCAAAATTAGTGGTGGATGCATTACGGAATTTGAATGATCGTAGGTTGTTTTATTTCGCAGAGCCGGCAAAATACCTGATTGATGGCGGTAAACTGGAAACTGATTTTGATGCTTATGAAGGTGCTCCCACCGAATTGGCTGCTGACCAACTGGCCCTTAATAATCAGGCCGGCAAGTATTCTTTGGTTAATATACGTTATACATTACTTAGGGCGGGCGACCCTATGCTTAAATTCAGCTATGCAGAACAGTGTTTCATTATTGCTGAAGCCATAGAGGAAGGTTGGGTTACCGGAAACGCGCAGGATTATTACGAAAACGGGGTTAAAGCACAACTCAGATATTATATGGACCTGCCTTCTGCGGCTACAGGTGTTCATAATATGAAAATTGATCAGGCTTACATTGATACGTATTTTACCGGCGCTGCCGCCTATGCAACAGCCGGAACTAAAGAAGATCGTTTGCACCAGATATGGACGCAACGTTGGCTCCTTGATTTCTTTACATCCAGCTTAAATTATCAGAACTTCCTCCGTACCGGGTATCCGCTTTTCCCTCTGGATCCGGCTACCAGTATGAATCCTGATGATAAAACAGTTTATCCTAAACGTTGGAAGTACGACCCTGGCGAACTGGTTACCAACCCGGTAAATTATCAAAAAGCGGTGGATGAACAGTTTGGAGGATATGATGGGATTAACGAGGTTCCCTGGTGGTTAAAATAACAGATAAAATCACATTCGCACCATTAGCGGTGTTTAGAAATACAGTATAGAAACGCTAATTTAAAATGGAGGAGTCATGCAATGCCTCCTCCATTTTTTTCTTAAAACGGTTTGATTGAAGAAATTCTCAATGAAGATAAATAAGTAATAGTTTTAGATCAAATAAATATAGCATTGAATGTCTCAATAACTATGCTATATACAAATCTAAAAGCTTCATAACCATATTTTTCCTGAAATAGGTTTGTTAGTATCCTGTTAATCCTTAGCCTGTACAAAGCACCAACACTGCTCAAATAATTTTACATTTTTGTGGTGATAACCAGTTACAAAATAAAGAAAGCATTGACAATACTAGTGTTATTTTCGAAAACCAACCTCACTCATGCGAAAACTATTTTCTTTGTTGCTTTTTATTATAGGTATTTGTATCTCAGTACTAGCACAGGAAAAGGAAGCTATATGGGATAATACTATTCTCAAGAATTGGAGCAGCGAGTTCAAACTGGTTAAAATTAAATCAACATCTGATAGCTCTCTACAAAATGCCTGGTTTTACCGAAGTTCAAAATCTACGCCGCAGCCTTTAATTATATCTTTACATACCTGGAGCGGAGATTACAACCAGGAAGACCCCTTGGCCAAAGAAGTTTTGTTGCACGACTGGAATTATATTCATCCCGATTTCAGAGGACCTAACAACAATCAGAAAGCTTGCGGCAGTCAATATGTAATTGCCGATATAGAAGATGCCATTCGTTATGCGATTAAAAATGGAATAGTTGATACCGCCAATGTTCATATTATAGGTATTTCGGGTGGCGGCTATGCAACACTGGTAGCCTTTATGAAAATCAATTACCCGGTAAAAAGTTTTAATGCCTGGGCTTCAATTAGTGATTTGGGGAATTGGTATTGGGAAACAAAAGGCAGGAACCTGAAATATGCTTCCGATGTTGAAAAGGTTGCAACAAAAGATACTGTTTTCAGTTGGGAGGAACTCGCTGAGCGCTCACCTATGCAAATGCAATACCCATCAGAGAAAAGAAAAAATTCCACATTAAATATGTATGCCGGTGTACATGACGGATATTCCGGGTCGGTTCCTATCAGCCATTCCGTATTGTTTTATAACAAAATTGCCTCAGAACTATTTCCTGGTCAAACAGAAAAACTGGTGCCTGACAGCACACTTCTGTCGCTGGTGGTTAAACAGTTAAATCCCTATGCTGATAAAACACTTACACTTGGCAGCCGTAAAATTCACCTTAGCAAAAATTCACCCACCTTGAATCTGACGATCTTCGAAGGGACACACGAAATGCTTGTTCCGCAGGCACTGGCGCTGCCGCCAATTGATGAGAATAAGAATTTGCAGCCGCTGCATATACTTACAATAGGAGATTCGAACGGAGCTTTTGATTTTGGCTGGCCGCAGCAAATGATGAAACTGCTGCCTTTTTCAACAGTCATCAACAAATCAATTTCCGGCAATACTATAGGTTTTGATAATCTGGATCGCCCGGAACTTAACACGCTCAAAAATATCAATCAGTACCTTGATGACGCATTTAAAAAAATGGGAACAAAAGCACAACTAGATTATATTTTTATTGACCTCGGAACAAACGATGCAAAAAGCATTTTCAAAGAAAGGCAAAAAGAAGTGGCGGCAAATATGGCTGTACTGCTTCAGAAAATCCACAGTTCAATAAAAGAATATAATAAAAGGATGCCTTATATCTGCATCGTTACACCATCGCCAATGGATGAACTAAAAGTAGATGCTGTAAAATATAGCGGAGGCGATTTACGTATTCAGGAAAACAATAAGCAGTTCTCAAAAGTTGCTGCAGCAAACCATGCAGATTATTTAGATACTTATAACCTGCTGAAAGTAAACTTTTCGGGAAAAACCACTGATGGAATTCATTTAAATGAAAAGGCACAATTTGAATTGGCAACAATTATCCTTGCCTATATCAATCAAAAAAAATAATAAATGAAAGCTTCAATTAACTGGATTTTTGGCTTTGTACTGTTAACAGCAAGTCTTTCAGTCAATTCGCAATCAATAAACAATGAGTTGCCCAAACGATTTGTAGCTGACACCAATCTTATTTTACCACCATCCTGGGCATTTGGCGTATTGTACGGAGGTTACACCAACCAGCAGGAAACCATGGGCCGGATTGAAGAAATCAAAAAACATAATTATCCCATTGATGCTTATTGGATTGACTCGTGGTTCTGGAGTTATGCTGAAAAAGGGAGAGGTCCACAAAAATATATAGATTTTGTAGCTGATACGATTGCCTACCCTGAAAGGCCAAAAATGTGGGACTTTATGAAAAAAAACAACATTAAGGGCGGCTTCTGGACCTGGGATTGCATTCTCGAAACTGGTAATGAAAAGGCGTTTAATGATTTTAAAACCAGAGGATATTTCTCAGATACCTACTACGAAACCAATACGTGGCATAACAACAGTACCAGCACTGCCATGTTTCAGGAGAACAAGGATATAAAAAACGGGACGCTTTGCGGGAATATTAATTTTGATGATCCGCTGGCAGTCCGTTATTTTAAAATGCAAATGAAGCATTTTTTTGATGAAGGGGCTGATTTTATAAAACTCGACCGGACAGCTAAAATCAGTGTTTGCAAATCTATGTTTGAAATGAGCCAGGAGTTTGGCCTCGAAACCAAAGGCCGTGGCTTCATGCTTTCTCACAGTTTTACTACGGATAATGAGGAATACAAACGATATCCTGCAAAGTGGACCGATGATACCCGCAGCGACTGGACAGTGGAAAAGCCTCTTGTCAAATTTGCCGAATGGGCACCTGCAGTGGCTTTTAAAGAAAACATCGCCATGTTTACCGACCCTGCAAAACACAGCAGTAAAATACCTTTTCTCGCTAATGACTTTGGTGGATTTACGGCAGGAAATGTTAAAATGCCTGAAGAAGAATTATATATCCGGTGGATGCAGTTCTCCATGTTTAATCCGATTGTTGAAATTTTTTCAGAGCCCGAAAATACCACATCAAACCTTGCCTGGAAGTATTCCGAAAGAGCTGATTCTATTTTCAGGTTCTATGCACAATGGCGTATGCAACTGTTCCCTTACATCTACAGCAATGCAATGCGGTGCCGCACCGAGGCTAAAACTATGATAGGCAAATTCCCGGAGCACATCTATCAATTTACCTTTGGTGATGAAATTCTCGTGGCACCTGTTTACGAAAAGGGAGCTACTTTACAAAAAGTATTTCTGCCCGGGGGAAAATGGATAAACTACTGGACCGGTGAGCAATTGCAAGGCAATGCTCTATATACAGTTTCAGCACCTGTTAACCGGATTCCTTTGTTTGTAAAACAAGGTTCCATTATTCCCATGCGCAAATACGCTTCTTCTATCGAAAAAGGAGATAACAACACATTATTCCTGCATATTTATCCGGGCGATAACGGTCATTTTGAGCTTTTAGAAGATGACGGAACAAGTAATGATTACCTCAGAGATATATATGCATTCACATTGATTGAAATGAAATACAGCCCGAAAAAAACTGATCTGAGAATAAACCCTGTTAAAGGTAATTATATAGGGATGAGTTTATCAAGGAAATGGATACTTATTATTCATAGTAGTAAAACTCCTAAAAAAGTCAGACTGAATAAACAGAACCTGGCTTTTAAATTTGATAAAGTACAAAAGATATCGATGGTTGACGCACCTCAGTCCTCAGTTAAAACAGAACTGAATTTCGAGGTATTTTACTAAACTTAGGATGTCTTTAGCTCTCTTAATAAGTATCAATCAAAATAAGTATCAATCAAAACTTCAATTTAATGAAAAAGAGGAAAAGCTGTTTGCAGCTCATTTTGGTTGGATTGGCGATGCATGCGATTAAAATTTGTTAAATAATGAAGGATCTCCGGCTGTTTCCTTCAGGACAGATGAGAGGAAGGCCATTACTAATGTTGTAAAGTGCCAGATTGAGAAATTGAAATTTTAATAAAACACATAAAATGAAAAAAATAGCTCTGCAAAAAACGAGTCTGATACTGTTGCTTTCTATATTTTGCCAAGCAGTGCTGGCCCAATCGATTAATTTGCCCAAAGAAAGCAAATTTAAATTTGGTGATAATCCGGAATGGGCCATCCCAACTTTTAACGACACCGGTTGGGCAACCCGACAATTAGGGAAAAGTTACATTAAAGACTCATCTTACGCCTGGTACCGGATAAAAATAGTAATCCCGTCAAGCCTAAAAACCATTACAGGGAAAGGGCTAAAGCTGCATCTCGGCAAAATTGATGATGTTGACCAAACGTATTTCAACGGCAAACTGATAGGCGAAACAGGTTCGCTGCCGCCAAACTATATTAGTCAGTGGGAAACGCAACGATTGTATATTATTCCGGAAAATGATGTACAATGGGATAAAGAGAATGTAATTGCTGTCAGGGTTTATAATTTAGTGGGCGGAATGGGCATGTGGGAAGGACCTTATAGTATTGAGCCGTTGGGTTGGGTTGATGAAGTGGATGTCAGTCATAATTTTATTGAAACAGCCAGGAATGGCTTCACGACGAAAATTATATTAACAAACAAAGCGGATAACGCTTTTACCGGAACTGTTAAATACTGGGTAAGCAATAAGGCAAATACTGAAATTTTGTTTTCCGAAACAAAGCCGGTTCAATTGCAGGCTAAAACCGGGGCGGAAGCTGTTGTGCAATTCTCTGGTTTTCAGTCTGAAAAAGAAAATGTGTTTCACGTCGGCTATCAGATCAATGATAATAACAGCGGCCTTTTTCTTAAATATGAGCAGGTTTACATTGATACAAATAAACTTACAATCCCTTTTATGGGAGAAGTAAAGCCCCTTGTTAAAAATGCAATACCTGATAATTTTACTTCAGTCCCTCTCCAAAACCAGCAGTACTCCGGATATTTAAATGTCCGCTTCATACAAAATTTAAATGAACGACTATTGAATGTCGATGAATTTGGACTCATGGGATCCTACCTGCATCGGCCGGGCATTCATCCCTGGGCCGGCGAGCATGTGGGGAAATACCTTGAAACTGCCTGCAATGTCTGGAAACTGACCCATAATCCTGCTTTAAAAAAGCAAATGGACAGGATGATGTACGAATTAATCAATACACAATTGGAAGATGGGTATCTGGGTACTTATACCCCCGACCAGTATTGGACCGGTTGGGATGTATGGAGCCACAAATATAATTTATATGGATTGCTTGCCTATTATTCCACAACAGGCTATCAACCGGCATTGGATGCTTGCATAAAAATAGGTGATTTATTGTGCACTAGGTTCGGGAATAAACCCGGGCAGCGTGACATTATCCTGGCCGGAGAACATGTTGGAATGGCTGCAACATCTGTATTAGATCCAATGGTTGCGTTGTACAGATATACCGGGCAAAAGAAGTACCTGGATTTCTGTTATTATATACTCGAAGCGTGGGAGCAGGATAATGGCCCGAAAATTATCAGCACGTTATTGGCAACCGGCAGGGTGGATAAAGTGGCGAATGGCAAAGCGTATGAAATGCTTTCGAATTTGCTTGGCCTGGCAGATTTATACCGGGTCACGGGGGATGAGAAACTCTTAAAACCGGTGTTAATTGCCTGGCAGGATATTGTCACCAACAGGTTGTATATTACTGGAACAAGCAGTTCATTTGAGCATTTCCAGGGGGACGATGTATTGCCTGCAGCCGATTCGGATCATATAGGCGAAGGCTGTGTTACAGTTACCTGGATTCAACTCAACCAGAGTTTATTTGATATAACCGGGGATATCAAATACCTGGACCAATTGGAAAAATCCGTTTACAATCATTTACTGGCTGCCGAAAATCCGGAAACAGGCTGTGTAAGCTATTACACGCCTTTGATGAACAAAAAACTCTATACATGTTACATTACCTGTTGCCAGTCGAGTGTTCCGAGAGGAATTGCACTGGTTCCGTATTTTACCTTCGGGAATATTAAAAATGTTCCGACTGTGCTTTTTTATGAGCCTGCAATTTATAAGGAAAACATTATTACTGCTGACAAAAAAGAGATAGCTGCAACCTTCAGAATCGAAGGAGATTTTCCTGAAACCGGAAACATGAATCTGACCGTTTTAGTTTCGAAGACTACCAGTTTTCCGGTTGCACTTAGGGTTCCGTTGTGGTGTACAAATTATGTGGCCAAAGTGGGGAATAAAGAATACAAAGGCAGACCTGATGATGTCATAACTATTGCCAGAACATGGAAATCAGGAGATAAAATCAGCATCAGCTTTGGTATGCCGGTTCGAAGCATAGCAGGAGGCAAGAATTACCCCAACCAAATTGCATTTCAACGGGGGCCGCAGGTGTTGGCGTATGATTTTACATTAAACACTAAAAGCACGAATGACCTGATTTTATCTGCGCAAAAAGATATTACCATAAACAAACCTAAACCCGAAAATGAGTCTAAAATCTTGCCAATTCATTGGGTAGGCAAACAGGCTTATTCAATTGATATTATTAACAATAAAAAAATGCTCCTGGTGCCATTTGCCGACGCTAGTCAAACCGAAGGCGATATGAGAGTTTGGTTGCCTTTCAGCATAAAAAAATGAGCTGGAAAAATGAATTGTAAAGAAACAAACAAAAGATGTGAATTGCTAAAAATCAGAAAGATGAAAAAAATCAGCACATTGTTTTTAATCATTGCCATGGGCTTTTCTTCCTTTGCTCAAAAGCAGGAAAAGAGCATGAGTTTTTTGCGTACATCCGGACAAGATATTGTGAATGAGTCTGGTGAAAAAATATTCCTGGAAGGAGTGGGGCTTGGAAACTGGCTGTTACCCGAGGGATACATGTGGAAATTCGGAAGTTCGGGCGACCGACCCCGAAAAATCGAAAAAGTTGTGGCTGATCTGATCGGGAATAAAAAAGCCGCAAATTTTTGGAAGGAGTACAGGCAAAACTACATTACGGAAGCTGATATCAAACGCATTGCAGAATTGGGATTTAATTCCGTACGGCCTGCATTAAACTCAAGATTGTTTTTGACTGAAAGCGAAAACCCGGTTTATGTTGAGGAGGGTTTTCAGTTGATTGATTCGCTGGTTTCGTGGTGCAGGAAATACAAACTGTATGTCATTATTGATATGCACGGAGCACCGGGGGGACAAACAGGTGCAAATATTGATGACAGCCCTAAGGATATCCCAGAACTTTTTATCGAACAAAAGTACCAGGATCAGCTTGTTAACCTTTGGATTAAAATAGCCCAACGATACAAGGATGAACCTGCTGTTGCAGCGTATGATTTGCTCAATGAACCTTTGCCTGAAGGAACTGGGTCTGCTGATAAATACAAACATTTGCTCGTACCACTGTATCAGCGAATCACAACCGAAATACGAAAGATAGACCACAAGCATATGATTACATTGGAAGGTTTTGACTGGGCAAACAACTGGTCGCTTTTTGATAAACCTTTTGATAACAACGTTTTTTACCAGTTCCATTATTATTGCTGGGCACAGCCTGATAATTTAAACAGTATTGATCGATTTATTACTAAACGAAAAGAACTTAATACGCCTGTATGGGTTGGCGAAACCGGCGAAAAGGGAAATGCAATTTATTGGGCTACATCGCAATATCTGGAGGCTAATAATATTGGTTTTTCATTTTGGCCCTGGAAAAAAATGGATACCAAAAACACACCTTATTCTATTAAGAAACCACAGAACTGGGACTTGATTTCGGAATATACAAGAGGCGGTGCTAAACCGGATGCTGAGCTAGCCGAAAAGTCTTTGAACGAATTTCTCGAAAACATGAAACTCGCTAACTGTGATTATTTTGAGGATGTATGTAATGCTATACTTACCCGGATTCCAGGAAAAATAGAAGCTGAAAATTACGGACATGAAGGGTTTAACCATTCTTATTTTGTTACAGACACTCTAAGTAAGTCTAAATTTTATAGAAAAGATGAACCAGTACAAATAATGCTTGATAGTGAGGTGAAAGACCAGTTTTGGTCCGAGCAATCCATCGAACTCCAAAAACCGGAATGGGTGGTGTATACTTTTCAAAGTATGGAAAACCGGAAGTATCCTATGACAATCAGGGCTTCAGCAGAAAGTGGTCCAGCCGAAGTACTGATTCTGATTAATGATAAAAAGGTAAAATTTAAAGTAACAAATAAGGGCTTAAGTGAATTGCCGGTTGGCGATTTTAATCTAAAAAAAGGAGGCAACAAAGTTAAAATTCTCATTGTATCTAATTCACTTAAATTGGACTGGCTCCGGTTTCAGTGAGATAACTATGGATACATCCACATAAATTATTGTAATTGAAAACAGCTTACTCAATCAGAACACTATGAGTCCCAAAAGTATACTGGTGATAGGTAGCGCCAATACCGACATGGTTGTGAAATCAAAAAAACTTCCGTTACCCGGCGAGACTGTCCTGGGCGGAACCTTCATGATGAATGCCGGCGGAAAAGGAGCCAACCAGGCAGTTGCTGCTGCCAGGTTGGGAGGCAACGTTACGTTTGTTGCGAAAGTTGGAAGAGATATTTTTGGCAAACAAACCCTGGATAACTTACAAAAGGAAAACATAAATACGGATTATGTTTTTATGGATGATGAAGAACCTTCAGGCACGGCATTAATTATGGTTAACCAGGAAGGAGAAAATTGTATTGTAGTCGCTCCGGGCGCTAATGCAAACTTACTACCCGCGGATATTGAAAAGGTAAACATGATTTCAACAGCCGAAATTATCCTTATGCAACTGGAAATCCCAATGGAAACCATAGCTGTCGTTGCAAAAGCCTCTAAATCAAATAATCAGAAAATTATTTTAAATCCGGCACCGGCACGGTCATTACAAGATGAATTGCTTAATGGTTTGTTCCTGATAACACCCAACGAAACCGAAGCCTCGTTTCTAACAGGCATATCCGTTGTTGATGAAGCAACGGCCTCAGAGGCAGCAGCGGTTTTCTTAAGGAAAGGAGTTCAGAATGTAATTATCACCATGGGCAAACAGGGTGCTTTCTTCCAAAACAGTAACCTGAAGTTAATAATTCCTTCACCAAATGTTAAGCCAATTGA
>Ga0208789_1001412_pt1 | contig 13550 bp, 13 predicted proteins | sample Methanotroph_Enr_FD_187368 | JGI IMG/M metagenome (GOLD analysis project Ga0208789, IMG submission 187368) | Enriched soil microbial communities from Old Woman Creek wetland in Ohio, USA - Methanotroph_Enrichment_5 (SPAdes) (version 2) | ecosystem: Environmental > Terrestrial > Soil > Wetlands...
GAGGCAGCTTCTTAAAAACCGGTTGATTGATCTCGATCTGTCTGTCAGGGCTTTGAATTGCCTTAAAGCAGCTGATGTCGATACACTTGGTGAATTGGTGACTTACAATCGTAATGACTTGTTGAAATTCCGCAACTTCGGAAAAAAATCATTAACAGAACTTGACGATTTATTGGTTAACCTCGGTTTGAGTTTCGGGATGGACATCAGTAAGTATAAATTAGACAAGGAATAATAGAAATGAGACATAGAAAAAGTTTCAATCATTTAGGCAGGACAGCTTCACATCGGCATGCGATGCTTTCAAATATGGCCAATTCGCTTCTTCTTCATAAAAGGATTAGCACAACATTAGCCAAAGCCAAAGCATTACGCGTTTATGTAGAGCCAATCATTACCCGTGCGAAAACTGATACTACCCACAATCGCCGCGAAGTATTCAGCCTGCTACAGAGTAAAACTGTTGTTACAGATCTTTTCCGCGATATCGTACTGAAAATCGGCGATCGTCCGGGTGGTTACACCAGGATTTTGAAAGTTGGTAACAGACTTGGTGACAATGCAGAAATGTGTATTATTGAGTTGGTGGATTATAATGAAAATATGTTATCTACCGAAAAGAAAGAGGTTGGTAAAAAACGCAGATCAAGGAAAAAAAGTGATACACCTGCTGTTGAAGGAGCACCAAAAAAGGGCGCTACTGCATCAAAAGCTGAAAAAATCGCTGTAAAACCTGCTGTTGTTACTGACACAGAAGAAAAGGCTGAATAAAAAGTTTTGATTATTATATTAAAAAGGGCAACTTAGGTTGCCCTTTTTTTGTCTCTTTTGACCATACCAGCCAACATTTGTCTTTTTTTTTGTTAAAATTATGTAGTAGGTTTTAAAGAGGCACAATATTATTTAAATAATACATATATTTGAACAAACTATTAGGTAATCACATGGACTATATCAAGAAAAAACTACTGGAAAAAGGCATCAAAGAACGTGCTGTTGTCAAGCGGCTGATCTCAGAATTTGGCCATATTGAAGTTGAATCTGTCAATATTGATCAGATCCTTACAGGTATGAAAGGAATGACCAGTTTACTGACTGTCACCTCAAAGCTTGACCCCGAACATGGTATCAGGTACCGTGGTTACTCAATTCCTGAACTGCAGGAAAAGCTTCCAAAAATCCATCCTGAAGGAGAACCTTTACCGGAAGGGCTTTTTTACCTGATGTTGCTGGATGAAATGCCAACTGCCGAGGATGCTCAATTTTTAAGCACCGAATGGTACAACCGTAGCCATGTCCCTTATCATGTAATGAAAGTGATCGAAGCGATGCCTGTTACAAGCAAGCCTATGACGCAATTCAGCACGGGGATCATTTCTATGGCAACCGATTCAATATTTCAAAAAGCGCATAGGGCAGGGGCAAATAAAAATGATTATTGGGACACTACTTATGAGGATGTAATGAACCTCATTGCCCGTCTCCCGGTGATTGCTGCCTATATTTACCGGCGTAGTTTCAAGGATGGCAGTTTCATAGAACCGGATCGTAATCTTGATTGGGCAGCTAACTTTGCTCATATGATGGGTTACGACAGTGAAGAAATTTACCGGTTATTCCGCATGTATATGTGTATCCATGCCGATCATGAAGGTGGAAATGTATCTGCACATGCCACACACCTTGTGGGTTCTGCCCTGAGTAATCCATATTATTCGTATGCGGCCGGTATGCTTGGCCTTGCAGGACCGTTACATGGTTATGCCAACCAGGAGGTGATGTACTGGATCTCCGAAATGCTTAAAGAAATTGGAGATGTCAGTGACGAAAAAGCTGTTCGTGAAAAGATTGAAGCTTATGTGCGTAAAACAATTTCCGAAGGCAAAGTAATTCCCGGCTATGGTCATGCTGTATTGCGTGTGACCGATCCACGGTTTTCAGCACAGCAGATATTCGCTGAAAAATACATTAAGGACGACCAGCTGGTTAATATTGTGAATATGCTTTACGATATTGTCCCTCCGATTTTAAAGTCGCTTGGTAAGGTTAAAAATCCATGGCCAAATGTTGATTCATTTTCAGGAGCTCTTTTACACCATTATGGAATCTCTGAATATTTCTTCTATACGGTGATGTTTGGTGTTAGCCGGGCATTGGGCGTTTTAGCTCAATTAGTTTGGGACAGGATGTATAACCTTCCTCTTGAAAGACCTTCATCAGAAACGTTGGAATGGTTTAAAGGAAAAGCTGGAATCTGATTTCGGATTCTTTAAGATAATGACATTTTTAAAGTTATTAGGTCTTTAATAAGGGATTAATGATTGCGACTAGCTACTGGCTTCTGGCTGTTGGCAACTGGATGTGGGTTAAAGTCTAGGTCATTTGTCCTTCAATTGTCAGAAAAATTATTTTTTTGGAGTTGCTTTTAACTTTTAATGTGCTGCCTGCCATTCGCCAGCTGCCAGTCGCTAATTGCCAGCTGCCAGTTGCTTTTATCGAGACAATTCTTTTTATATATTGATAGGGGACCTTAAAATCCCCTATTTTTATGCTTAAATTTTATAAGATGACTTACCCAGGTTGAAGAGATTTTATTGCGCTGTTGTTTGAAAATAACGGAACCGGTTTCCCACCTGACTTTTGAAACAGCCTCCTTCACTTCCCAACCGGTAATTTTACGAAATTTGCAAAATCAACTATCAGGGAGGTTCATTTTTGCCTGAACTTTTCGGTATCGAATCAGAATTTGCTTACTTTTAATCTTCCTTTCCGTAATTATTACTGTTGATTCGGTAAAAGGGTGAAAATCTGGTTTAAACTTAATTATCTACGCTATGAACAGCATTAAAGGATCCAAAACGGAGCAAAATCTGCTCAAGGCATTTGCGGGCGAATCGCAGGCCCGTATGCGATATGATTATTTTGCCAAACAGGCAAAGAAAGAAGGGTTGGAACAAATATCGGCTATTTTCGAGGAAACTTCGATGAATGAGCGCGAACACGCGAAACGGTTTTTTAAATTTCTTGAAGGGGGACCGGTTGAAATAACCGCCACATACCCGGCCGGTATTATCGGGACTACGCTCGATAATCTCAAGGCCGCTGCCGAAGGCGAAAATGAGGAGTGGACATCGTTGTATCCTGAATTTGCAGGAATTGCGGAGTTGGAGGGATTCAAGGAGGTTGCTGCTGCTTTTAAAATGATTGCAAAGGTCGAAAAGGCCCATGAAGATCGTTATAACACACTTTATACCAATTTGAATGACGGTAAGGTTTTTGAAAGGGAGGGAAAAGTAATCTGGAAATGCCGCAATTGCGGATATTTACATGAGGGGACTAAACCACCACTGAATTGCCCGGCCTGTCTTCATCCACAGTCATACTTCGAGATCAAAGAATCGAATTACTAATATGGAGTATCTTGTCAAGTATATCGAAAAATTGCCTAAAGCGGAGCTCCATCTCCATATTGAAGGGACTTTCGAACCTGAGCTGATGTTTAAAATTGCTGAGCGAAACCAGATTCAGCTGAAATTCGATTCGGTAGAGGAATTGCGTAAGGCATACCAGTTCAATAATCTTCAGGATTTTCTGGATATCTATTATACGGGAGCCGGAGTTTTACGAAAAGAGGAGGATTTTTATGATCTTACATGGGCCTACCTGGAGCGCGCTCATAAAGACAATATATTACACACCGAAATTTTTTTTGATCCCCAAACGCACCAGGCCAATGGCGTTGGTTTTAAAACAGTAATTGACGGTATCCTTGATGCTTTAAGCGACGGGAAGGAAAAGTTGGGAATCAGCTCGTGTTTAATCATGAGCTTTTTACGCCACCTCGACGAGTCTTCAGCCCTGGCACTGCTGGAAGAGGCGCTCCCTTATCGTGAATTTATCACGGCGGTTGGACTTGATTCGTCTGAAAGGGGAAATCCGCCTGAAAAATTTGAACGTGTTTTTTTATTGGCCCGCCAGTATGGGTTTTTAACGGTAGCTCATGCCGGTGAAGAAGGATCCGCTGAAAATATCCGGAATTCTGTTGAATTGCTGAAAGTAGCGCGTATCGATCATGGGAACAGCTGTCTCGATGATGATCTTCTGGTCGAATTACTGAGGGATAGAGCGATTCCGCTCACACTTTGTCCGCTTTCGAATCTTCGGCTAAAAGTGATCGAACGGATTGAGGATCATCCACTCCTTGAAATGCTTCTTAAAGGATTAATGGTAACCATAAATTCTGATGATCCAGCCTATTTCGGGGGGTATGTTAACGAAAACTATATAGCCGTTGCCAGGGCATTAAAACTAAACAGAGAACAAATTTATATCGTCGCCCGCAATTCGTTTCAGGCATCGTTTTTACCTGAAAGTACCCGGCAAAATTACATCAATCTACTGAACGAACACCATAATCGTGATATTTATCAAATATATGATTAAATCGTTCGAAAGTTCTTAAAATGCTGTAAATCAATCAAAAGCATTGTTAGTTAATTTCTATTATTTATATTTGCAGGCTTAATAAAAATTAACATATGAGAAAACTATTTGTAATTGCGGGTATTTTATTGTATTTCAACCAGGTTTTTGCTGGTGGGTTGCTTACTAACGGTAACCAAAGTGCACAATACATCAGGATGTTATCGCGCAATGCATCAACATCGGTTGATGCCGTTTATTTTAATCCTGCAGGATTGATGATGATGGATAATGGCTTTTATATTACCGTACAAAGTCAAAGTTTATTTCAGTCAAAAACAGTTGAGAGTGGATTTCCTTTGTTGAATAGTTCAAAATATGAAGGAATATTAACTGCTCCGGTTTTTCCTACCGCATTTGCAGTTTATAAAAAGGATCGGTTTGCATTGTCCCTGGGATTTGGTCCAAATAGTGGAGGCGGAAGTGCCGAGTTTGATAAAGGGCTCCCATCGTTTGAGAAAAGTATCTCAAAACTTGTTCCCGGATTAGCCGGCCTGAGTAAATTGGGAAAGAATGTTTCCGGTTACAAAGTCGACATTTATTTTAAAGGTGAATCGGTTTATTGGGGTATTCAGGGTGGTGCCTCCTTTAAAGTTAACGATATCTTCTCTGTATATGGTGGCGCCCGTTATCTCCCGTCCAGTACTAAGTACAATGGTTACCTGAAAAACATTGAAGTGAATGTTAACGGGCAATTTAAAAATGCGTCGACTTTCCTCCAGGGTGAAGTAGCACCTTTATTGGTGGGTGCAGCCAGCCAGGCATCCGGAGCTGCAACCAGCGTTCAGCCATTGATTTCTGCCGGGGCAGGGTCATTGAATCTTGCCCAGGTCCAGGGTGCAGGATATATTAATGCTGCATCCAGGACTCAACTCGAGCAGGGATTGCTCGGACTTGGTTTAACACAGGCGCAGGTGAATCAAATGAATATTTCGCAGGTTCAGGCTACTTTTACCACCGGAGCTGCCTCGTTGAATGGCCAGGCTGCGACTATGGTTGGTACAGCCGCATCTCTCCAGGATAAATTAGTGGATGTTGAGCAGACCGGAACGGGGATTACACCGATCCTTGGCGTGAATATTTCGCCGGTTAAGGACCTGAATATCGGGATAAAATATGAGTTCAAGACCAAATTGACAATGACCAATGCCACTGTTGTTGATGGTACAGGTTTATTTCCTGATAAAAAGGAGACAGGAAGTGATGTCCCTTCGCTTTTTTCAATAGGAGCCGATTATAAATTATCAAAGAAATTCAATCTTTCTTTATCTTATAATTCATACCACGATAAAGGTGTTGACTGGGGTACAAATGTATATGGCGAAAAGAGAGTCATTGATTACAATACCTGGGAAGTTGCCATAGGTGGTCAGTACCAATGGACGAAAACATTGGCTGTTAGTATGGGTTACCTGCATACTGAGACGGGCGTTTCGAAACAATTTCTAAGTGATTTCAGCTACTTTAATCCAGGTGATACATTTGGCGGCGGATTTGAATGGAAACCATTCTCACGGTTTACGGTCGATGCCGGGATGCTTTACACCAAATACGAAGATGCTCAGAAAACATTTGCAGATCCGGCTTTTGGTTCATACAGGGAAACTTATTCAAAAAGCAACCTTGGTTTTGCGCTGGGTCTTGGTTACCACTTTGGCGGATTATAATCGCTGTTAGAAATCGGGAATCCGAAAGTGATAGTTTGACTTTTTCAAAGTGACCGCCTGACTTGTTCAAAGTGATAGTTTGACTTATTCAATTTAGGAACAAGTCAAACTATCACTAATAAAACTACCAATCCCCTTGTTGCAAATGAGGGGAATCGCATTACAAACGACTGACAGATTATAAATAGGTTAAACGACTGTCGAAGCATTCTTATTGACGATGGAACATTTGTTGATAAGAATGCTTCCATTCTTAATGAGTATCGAACGATTCTTGATAAGAATGGTTTGCTTAACGACTGATGATCATGCCTTCGTGAATTTGTTCTATATTCGGGAAGAATTGATTAAAAGAGGACTTGACTTATTCAGGTCATGAAAAAGTCAAGCCCTCACTAATTGTTTAACAAAAGTGAGGACCTGACTTATTCGTATCATGAATAGGTCAAGCCCTCACTAATTAAAAAATCTAAATCCTGTATTTAGTTGCCTTTTGTATTGTGCACAACAATCGCATGAGTTACCGGCATCGCTTTGCGGTAAACTACCGATACACCACAGTAGCGCTCTTGCGAAAGGCTGATCGCTTTTTCGAGTTTGTCGACGGGCAGATCCTTACCCCAGAATTCATAAATGATATGCATGCTCGTGTAATGAACGGGCTGTTCTTCCGATTGCTCCCCCTCGACTTTAACATCGAAATTATCAAGTTCTACCCTCATTTTAGTGAGAATCGAGATAACATCCATGGCGGTACACCCGGCTAAAGCGACCAGCATAAGCGGTTTTGGTCGTGGTCCCAAATTGCGGCCGCCATTTTGCTCTCCGGCATCCAGCATTATTTTATGACCGTTTACCTCGGCTTCAAACGCCATTCCATCTTTCCACGAAATGCTAATATCTTGTTTCATTTTTTAATGATTTGGGTATTTGTTTCTTCGTGTAACTTTGTGTTTTTGTGTGGTGGCAATTTTTCCGCCACTAAGTCACTAAGCCACAAAGTCAACACTAAGAAAATTTGTAACTAACGGTATTGAAATTTCAATATTAATTGAGCGAAACTTTCAATACGTCACTGATCGCATTTTTGAAAGTGTCTTTCGGTAATGCGCCCATTGCCATTTGTGGCTGCCCTTCCAGGGGAACGAACAGAATCGACGGGATACTCTGTATCCCGAAAATTGAAGATAATTCCTGCTGTTCTTCTGTATTTACCTTGAAAATGGTCAGTTTATCGCCATATTCTGATTGCAGCTCTTCCAGAATGGGGGCAACTATTTTACATGGGCTACACCAGTCAGCATAAAAATCGATAATTGCGGGTACTTTTCCTTCGAATTTCCACTCTTTGTTCAGTTCAAAATCGAATACTTTCTCTTTGAAACTCTCTTTTGTTAAATGTTCAAGTGCCATAATATTTAAAATTAAAGTTATAAATTCAAATCACATGCTAATAGCAATAATTGTGGTGCAAAAATATTAAATAGTTTCGAATAAAAAAAGTTTTTAATAAAAAAATATGCTATTAGCAAAAAATGTGCTTGTAAATAGTTGTCTTCTTTGTAGTTTTGCAAAAAAGTAATTGAAAATGGAAACGACATCGGGAATATTGAGCATGATTTATGAAATGAAGAAGCAATGTGCAAAGGTCGATCAGCTATTAATGGACGATCTGAATATCTCGCAGTCGGAACTGCTTTTCTTTTCAGCGCTGGATACCTGCAAAGGATTAAGCAGCCCGGAGCTCGCGAAAAATATGGGTTTGTCGGCTTCGCGTGTAAGCAGGGTTGTCGATAAACTAGTGGTGAATGGTTACCTTGACCGGAATACCGATGCTTCCGACAGGCGGGCGATTACGCTGTGTCTTACCCCAAAAGGGAAGGTTATCCGTGGTAAAATCGACAAGGTCCGGAACGAATGCGAAGCAAGGTTGCTCGAATCGATAGCTTCGGAGGAAGTTGAACAGTTCAGGGAGATCATTTCGAAAATAGTATTGAATATGTGACCCCTTTCGATTTTAAATGAAGATCTGATTAAGAGGGATATACCAGCTTTCAATTTGTTTTTAGTCATAGCGGCTGGCGATTGGCAACTGGTGATACATTAAAGGAGAATACCTCCTCAAATATTGATATATGTCAAAGCGAACAGGCGAGTAATTGTTTGAGTTTTGCCAGCCGCCAGCTGCCAACCCCCGGTAGCTTTGTTTTTTCAATAAGAAACCAAATATTGGGTCAATTTGCTTTTGATTTGTAAAAAAAAAGGATCTATTTGTTTTGTTTGTTCACGTAAATGCCTCGTTTTATTTATTTTTCCTACTTTTGTTGCCAATTGTCTTAAGGAAACTTTCCGTAAGTGTAATTAATTAAAATACAGGTGTTTACAATCAGTGTTGCGCTCAACCTGATTTATGCTCCTGCTCATACAATTACCTTCCTTCTGCCTGTGGAGTTCCAGGTGTTGTTTGCAGCATTATTAGGGATTGCCCTGGGAGTAATCCTCTCAATAGGCGTTTTAATGAGTAAAAAAGGTTAATTTTTAAATTCAACATATGATCTGGAACGAGAAAATTGAATGCGCAAGTCGTGAAGAGATGCGGATGATCCAGTCCGAAAGATTACGCGACACAGTAAACCGTATATATCATAATGTCCCCTACTATAGGAAAAAAATGCAGGAGGTTGGACTTACAGCCAATGATATTCATGGTATTGATGATCTTACTAAACTTCCGTTTACGATAAAATACGATTTGCGCGACAACTACCCCTTTGGGCTTTTTACCGTACCGATGTCTGAAATTGTAAGACTGCATGCCTCTTCCGGAACTACCGGTAAGCCAACTGTGGTCGGATATACACGGAAGGATATCCAGATGTGGGCAGAGGTTGTCAGCCGTTCTTTATGCATGGCAGGAGTCCATCGTAATGATATTGTGCAGATTGCTTATGGTTACGGACTGTTCACGGGTGGTCTTGGAATACATTACGGCACCGAAAACCTTGGCGCTTCTGTTATCCCGATTTCGGGAGGAAATACCCATAAACAAGTTCAGTTAATGGAGGATTTTGGGAGCTCTGTCCTTTGCTGCACCCCTTCGTATGCACTCAACATTGCCGAAGTGATGAAAGAGATGAAGGTAGATATTAAAAACCTCAAGCTGAGAATCGGGATATTCGGTGCAGAACCGTGGTCAGAGTCAATGCGCAAAGAAATTGAAACTAAACTGGGCATAAAAGCAATGGATATTTACGGGCTTAGCGAGGTTATTGGTCCTGGTGTTTCCTGCGAGTGTGAGCACCAGTGTGGTATGCACATCAACGAAGATCATTTCCTCCCTGAGATCATCGATCCTGAGACATTGCAGCCAGTTGCTCCGGGTGAAATCGGTGAACTCGTGTTTACGACGATCACCAAGGAAGGCATTCCGCTGATCAGGTACCGGACACGCGATCTTACGCGGCTTATCTACGATAAATGTACCTGTGGAAGAACCCTCGTGCGAATGGAGAAATGCAAAGGACGCAGTGATGATATGTTGATCATCAGGGGTGTGAATGTTTTTCCGTCGCAGGTTGAAACCGTTCTTTTAAACATGAGCGAAGTTGAGCCACATTACCTGATCCAGGTTGATCGCGAGGGAACGCTTGATATGATGTCGGTGATGGTTGAGGTCCAGGAGCAATTTTTCTCGGATGAGATCAAAAAACTTGAGGAATTGCGCCTTAAAATTGCACGTAACCTTGAGCAAGTACTAGGTATAGCTGTAAATGTGAAACTGGTAGAGCCAAAAACGATTGCACGGACTGCGGGCAAAGCAACAAGGGTGATCGATAATCGTAAGATTTAGATATTTTTGTTTAAATTTGATTTTAATATTTTAAAATACAACGATATGTTGATCAAACAATTATCAATTTTTCTCGAGAATAAATCGGGACGGTTGAACGAAGTTTCACAAATACTTGGAAATTCCGGAATCAATATGTCCGCCTTCTCGGTAGCCGATACCTCCGAGTTTGGCATTTTGCGCCTGATTGTTTCTGATCCTGAGCTTGCATGTAAGGTATTGCGCGATAACCAGTTTTCGGTTAATCTTACCGATGTGGTTTGCCTCAATTGTCCGAACGAACCGGGTGCATTAGCCAAGGCGCTTCAGATACTGTCCGATAATAAGATTTCGATTGAATACCTTTATGCCTATTCTATGGGCGATTCAGCCAATGTAGTCCTGAAACCGGACCGGCTTGAAGAGTGTATAAAAGTGCTGCAGGAGCATAAAATGGAGCTTGTCAAAGCGAGTGAGTTGTACAAAATATAATTATTGTAAGTGCGGGCCTGACTTGTTCATGATGTGTACAAGTCAGGCTCGCACTATTAAAACATTTATGCCCGGTTTTTCCGGGATTTTTTTTACATTGCGTCGATAATTAATTAAGTCAGTTTAAATAAGTTTATAGTGAAAAAAGTTTCAATTCAAGGGATAAAAGGTTCGTTTCACGAAGATGCGGCTCGTCAATATTTCAGCGATGAGATCGAAATAGTTGAGTGCAAGTCATTCCGGAGTATTTGTGAACTCGTTGATACAGACAAAGTCGACTTTGCAGTTATGGCGATTGAAAATTCGATTGCCGGGAGTATTCTTCAGAACTATTCATTAATCCGCGATTACCATCTGCGGATTATAGGTGAAATCTATATCCATATTCAGATGAATCTGATGGCGCTTCCCGGTGTTCGTAAGAAAGATATCAAAGAGATTTATTCGCACCCGGTCTCATTTCTGCAGTGTGCCGAATACCTTGAAAAATATTTTCCCAATGTCGAAACCAAAGAACTTGGTGATAATGCTGCTGTAGCGAAACTGATCGCAAAAGAAAAGATCACATACGCTGCAGCAATCAGTAATCTTAGATCTGCCGAACTTTACGGCCTTGAGATACTTGAAAGAGGTGTCGAGTCAAATAAAAAAAATTACACAAGGTTTTTGATTCTTGCCAAGCATTCGATCCCCACAGAACTTGCCAACAAAGCATCCATTTGTTTTGAAGTGGGCCATTTTCATGGAGCATTGGCTAAAGTTCTGAATACTTTTGCTGAACATGAAATTAACCTTACTAAAATTCAGTCGCTGCCCATCATCGGGAAACCTAATGAATACTCTTTTCATGTCGATGTCGAATGGGACTCGATTGAAAACTATGAAAAAGCCATACACATGGTTTTGAAAAATGTCTCCAGTCTTGCAATACTTGGAGAATATGTCAGGGGGGAAGTTTCAATACATAACCAGTAAATATTTAGTTATGAGTAAGATAGCAATTTTTTTCGGACCAGAGAACGGTGCTGTTCACCGCGTTGCCAAATTACTGGCTTCAAAAATGGAAAATAAAAAGCCCGATCTGATCCTTGTCAGTGAAGCATCGGCCGACGATCTGAAACGTTATGATACCATAATCTTCGGGATATCAACAATCGGCCGGGATACATGGGATCAAAAATTCGGAAATGTAGATTGGGCGAAATTTATGCCGACCGTTTCCTCATTTGACTTTACGGGTAAGAAAGTGGCCATTTTCGGTTTAGGCGACCACATCACCTACGCTTATCATTTTGTTAATTCCATGGGAGGTCTTGCCAGGCTTGTCGTCAAAAACGGGGGACAACTTTTTGGAAAAGTAAGCCCTGAAGGTTACACTTTCCAGGACTCGGAAGCACTGGAAGAGGGTCTGTTCCTCGGATTACCCCTTGATGAGGATTTCGAACCTGAGCTGACCGAAGATCGTTTGAATCGTTGGGCTGAACAGTTAAATGAGAAATTCTGAACCCGGTTAGCCGAATGAAACAACGCCCGCTTTGTCGGGAAACTCAATTATTGTCGAATGAATACACCCATTAACCGCGAAATTGTTGATCGTAAAATAGGAGAACTCGAAGTACCCGATATCGGGAATGCTTCAATAAGGGAAATTGTTCAGCTTGTGAGCAGTATAGAAGCGGCCACGGATGACCGGTATGTCCGCATGGAGATGGGAATTCCGGGTCTGCCACCTGCAAAAATAGGTGTTGAAGCCGAGATTGAAGCGTTACGCAACAATGTCGCATCAGCTTATCCGCGTATCGATGGCATACAGCCGTTGAAAGACGAAACATCCCGGTTTGTCAAACTCTTCATGGATATTGATGTCAAACCTGAAGGTTGCGTCCCCACTGTTGGTTCAATGGAAGGGAGTTATGCGGCATTCCTGGTCTCAGGTAGTTGTCACAAAGAACGCGATACCGTACTTTTTATCGATCCCGGATTTCCTGTACAGAAACAGCAGCTGCTTGTGATGGGGCAGAAATACGAAACTTTTGATGTGTTCGATTACCGTGGGGAGAAACTGCGTGCAAAACTCGAGTCATACCTCCTGAAAGGAAATATCAATTCACTTATTTACTCAAATCCCAACAATCCCTCATGGATTTGTTTTGACGATGAGGAACTTCGGATTATCGGGGAACTTGTAAATAAATACGATATTGTTGTAATTGAAGATCTTGCCTATTTTGGGATGGATTTCCGGAAGGATCTCTCCCGTCCCGGTGTTCCTCCTTACCAGGCAACAGTTGCCCGGTATACAGGGAACTATATTTTAATGATCTCGAGTTCAAAAGTCTTTTCATACGCCGGTCAGCGGATCGGGGTGATCGTGATCTCCGATGCATTATATCACCGCCATTTCCCCTACCTAGAGGAAAGACTAAAAGTTCATGGATTTGGCAATGCGTTAGTTCATAGGGTTTTATATTCGATGACGTCCGGTACATCACACTCTGCGCAGTATGCTTTGGCCGCCATGTTCAAAGGTGCCTGTGACGGAACGTTCAACTTTCTTGGAGAGGTAAAGGAGTATGCGGAGAAGGCGAAAATCATGAAAAAACTGTTTACCGGCAACGGATTTACAATTGTTTATGATAATGATCTCGGTCAACCCGTTGGCGATGGATTCTACTTTACAGTCGGCTATCCTGGAATGAAAGGTTCTGAATTATTACACAAATTGCTTTATTATGGAATTAGCGCTATTTCACTGAGCAACACCGGGAGTACAAAAGAGGGGTTGCGGGCCTGCGTTTCACATGTCAGGAGAGATCAGTTCGGTGATTTGGAAATAAGGCTTCAACAATTTAATTCTGATTTTCCTATAAAATCTGAACAGGTATGATTACGTTTGCATTCCAAATCAGAAAAAAATAACTAAATAAACCAGATAAAGATGGCAAAAGTCAGAGGAGCAGTAGTTGTTGACATCGAAGTGTGCAAAGGATGTAACCTTTGTGTCGTTGCCTGTCCGACGCAGACTTTGGAGCTTAACCGCAATGTAAACAGCAAGGGGTACCACTATTCTTATATGGAAA
>Ga0208789_1001416_pt1 | contig 13515 bp, 22 predicted proteins | sample Methanotroph_Enr_FD_187368 | JGI IMG/M metagenome (GOLD analysis project Ga0208789, IMG submission 187368) | Enriched soil microbial communities from Old Woman Creek wetland in Ohio, USA - Methanotroph_Enrichment_5 (SPAdes) (version 2) | ecosystem: Environmental > Terrestrial > Soil > Wetlands...
AACTTGATACCTTTTCCTTTGTATGGTTCAGGTTTGCGCAGCGACCTGATTTTAGCCGCTACCTGGCCGATAAGTTGTTTATCGTGCGATACCATTGTAATAATGGGGTTTTTTCCTCTTTCGGTTACTGCTGTTACCTGAATTTCGGCAGGAAGCTCAAAAAAGAAGTTGTGTGAATATCCAAGAGCAAGCTCCAGAGTTTGACCAACAACTACTGCCTTATAACCTACACCTACTAATTCCTGTTGAACAGTGTAGCCATCGCTTACACCTTTAACCATATTGAATAACAGTGAACGGTACAAACCATGCATCGACCTGTGACGTTGTTGTTCGGTGGGGCGCTGCACAAGCAGCTGATTATTTTCAACCTTTACGGTAATATCCGGATCTACCTGTTGTTTCAGTTCGCCCTTGCTACCTTTAACAGTAACGAGGTTTTTGTCTGACACCGTGATTGTAACTCCGGAAGGAATCGTAATCGGTAATTTTCCAATTCTCGACATTCTTATTTCCTCCTTTTTATTAGCTAACGTAACAAATTACTTCGCCGCCAACGTTGTTATTTTTGGCTTCCTTGTCGGTCATGAGTCCATGCGAGGTGGACACGATGGCTATTCCAAGTCCGTTAAGAACTCTGGGAAGGCTATCTTTACCTACATAGCGGCGTAACCCTGGCTTACTAACTCTTTCAATCTGCGTAATGGCTGATTGTTTGGTAACAGGGTGATATTTGAGTGCGATCTTAATAACACCAGGTTTAGTATCTTCCTCAAATTTGAAGTTGAGGATATAACCCTGGTCGAAGAGGATTTTTGTTATCTCCTTCTTGAGATTAGATGCAGGAATTTCTACAACCCGGTGGTTGGCCATCACGGCATTCCTTATTCTAGTAAGATAATCTGCAATCGGATCTGTGATCATTTTGTATCTTGTAATTAATTGTTTTCAGTGTTTATTTTACCAGCTGGCTTTTTTCACGCCAGGGATGAGGCCATCGAGTGCCATAAAACGGAAGTTGATACGCGAAACCCCAAATTGCCTCATATATCCTTTTGGACGACCGGTTATTTTGCAACGGTTGTGCAAACGTATCGGGTTTGAGTTTTTAGGTAATTTCTGTAAGCCAACATTGTCGCCGGCAGCTTTGAGTGCAGCACGTTTGGCAGCATATTTATCTACCAGTTTCTGCCGTTTTACCTCTCGAGCCTTTAATGATTCTTTTGCCATAGTATTGTAGGTTATTTCTTAAAAGGTAAACCAAATTCTTTTAACAGTGCCATACACTCTTTGTCAGTTTTGGCTGTAGTAACGAAAGTTATATCCATTCCGTTAATTTTCAATACTTTATCGATTACCACTTCAGGGAATATGATTTGTTCGGTAATACCCATGGTATAGTTACCACGGCCGTCGAAACCTTTCACATTTATCCCGCGGAAGTCACGTACACGTGGAATAGCAATAGCTACAAGCCTGTCGAGAAATTCATACATCTGGTCGCCCCGTAAGGTTACGCGAACACCTACCGGCATATTTTTACGTAACTTGAAGTTAGAGATATCCTTCTTCGATTTGGTAGCGACCGCTTTCTGACCAGCAATTGCGGTCATTTCGGCTACCCCGACATCTATAATTTTTTTATCAGAAATTGCGGTACCAAGTCCCTGGTTCAAACAGATTTTAACCAGTTTAGGAACCTGCATATGATTTTTGTACAGGAATTGTTCCATAAGAGCGGGAACTACTTCCTTGTGGTACTTTTCCTTTAGGCGAGCTGAATATTCCATTATTTAATTACCTCCCCGGATTTTTTTGAAATTCTGACAGTTTTATTGGTTTTTTCATCTTTCTTCAGATTGATACGGGTTGCTTTGCCATTTGCATCCACGAGCATCAGGTTTGAGATGTGAATAGGCATTTCCTGTTTAAGGATACCGCCATTAGGGTTTTTAGCACTGGGTTTGGAATGTTTGGTAGCAAGGTTTACATTTTCAACGATAGCCTTGTACTTTTCCACTACAACTTCCAATACTTTACCGGTTTTCCCTTTGGAGTCGCCGGCAAGGATCTTCACGTTGTCCCCTTTTTTTATATGAACTTTATTACTCATAGTATCTGTTGATTAAAGCACTTCGGGTGCAAGTGAAACAATTTTCATGTACTGTTTTTCCCTGAGTTCCCTTGAAACTGGCCCGAATATACGGGTACCTATCATTTCACCGGCAGTGTTGAGAAGAACTACTGCATTGTCGTCGAACCGGATATAGGAACCATCGGCACGACGGATTTCCTTACTTGTGCGAACTACAACAGCTTTAGCTACAGTTCCTTTTTTGATGTTACCTGAGGGGAGGGCTTTTTTCACCGAAACGATGATTTTATCGCCAACGGAGGCATACTTTCTGCGGGTACCACCGAGCACCCTTATACAGAGTACCTCTTTAGCACCGCTATTATCGGCTACCGTAAGTCTTGATTCCTGCTGTATCATAATTATTTAGCTCTTTCAATGATTTCAACTAATCTCCAACATTTTGTTTTGCTCAGAGGACGGGTTTCGGCTATGCGTACTGTATCACCGATACCACATTCGTTCTTTTCGTCGTGTGCAGCAAATGTTGAGGTCTTTTTTACAAACTTGTGGTATTTAGGGTGCTTTACGCGCCTTTCGACCTGAACTACAATGGATTTCTCCATTTTATTGCTTACAACAAGACCGGTTTTTTCTTTTCTGAGGTTTCTTTCTTCCATTGCTATGAAAATTATTATTTGTTAGCCTTGTTAGCTACTGCCGATTCTAATTTCCGCTTGTGTATTTCAGTAACCAAACGGGCCACCGTTCTACGATAAGCTTTTATTTTATTTGGGTTCTCAAGTGGAGAAACGGCATGGTTCATCTTAAGCTTATTAAGCTGCATGCGTTCTTCCTCGAGTCTTTCAATCAACTCGGGAGTTGATAGTTCACGGATAACTTCTTGTTTCATTTTGCTTCTATTATACTGTTGGCAACTCTTGATTGTCGGTTAGCCAGGTTAAGCTAAATTTTCTTCATAATCCCTGCGAACAACGTATTTAACGGCGATCGGCAGTTTCTGTGCTCCCAGGCGGCAGGCTTCTTTTGCTATTTCAGCAGGTACACCTTCCAACTCGAAGAGTAAGCGACCTGGTGTAACACGTGCCACGAAATATTCGGGAGCACCTTTACCTTTACCCATACGCACTTCGGCAGGTTTTTTGGTAACAGGTTTATCAGGGAAAATCCGTATCCACAACTGGCCTTCACGTTTCATGTATCGTGTGATTGCCTGGCGGGCAGCTTCAATCTGACGACCGGTAAGCCACACTTCTTCAAGCGCTTTGATACCAAAGGAACCGAAAGATAATTCAGATCCGCGTTTGGCATTTCCTTTCATTTTACCTTTCTGCTGCTTCCTGTATTTTGTTCTTTTAGGCTGTAACATCGCTAATACTATATGATGATGAGTACTTTATTCCTTACTTATTTTTTATTCCTTGGGCGGCGATCTCCTCCACGGTCGCTTCCACGATCACGGTCACGATCTCCACGAGGACCACCTTTCCGGTCAGGACGACCTGATCCATGTGATGCTTTATCTTTAACCAAATTTTCGGTTCCAGGCACAAGATCTACTTTACCGTAGATTTCACCCTTCATAATCCAGGTTTTGATTCCAAGCTTGCCATATGTTGTTTGAGCTTCAGCAAGAGCGTAATCAATATCTGCACGTAATGTGTGCAAAGGAATACGACCTTCTTTGAATTGCTCGCGGCGTGCCATTTCAGCTCCACCCAAACGACCTGATATCTGAACTTTCATTCCTTCAGCACCGACGCGAATGGCAGCTGTGATAGCAGTTTTGATAGCCCTGCGGTATGAAATACGTCCTTCGAGCTGGCGGGCAATGGTGTTACCCACAATTACAGCATCTAATTCAGGACGTTTTATTTCCGAGATGTTTATCTGTACTTCCTTACCGGTAAGTTTCTTTAACTCTTCCTTGAGTTTATCAACTTCCTGTCCGGCTTTGCCTATGATGATACCCGGGCGGGCGGTATTAATTGTGACAGTTACCAACTTCAGTGTACGCTCGATAATGATGTGCGAAATTCCGGCTTTGGATAGACGTGCATTCAGATACTTACGAATTTGATCGTCTTCAACCAGTTTACTTGCAAACTTCTTACCACCGTACCAGTTAGAATCCCATCCTTTTACGATACCTAACCTGTTGCCGATCGGATTACACTTTTGTCCCATTAGGCTTTTGGATTATTTGTTACTATTTCATTTTCTACTTTTTTCGCTCTGCTGTCGATAATAACAGTTACATGGTTAGAGCGTTTTTTTATGCGGTGTGCCCGTCCTTGCGGAGCTGGTTGAACTCTCTTTAAAGAGCGTCCCTGGTCAACTTTCACCTCTTTAATATAGAGATTGCTGTCTTCCATTCGTACACCTTCATTTTTTTGCTGCCAGTTAGCGAGGGCTGATTTCAACAGCTTTCCCAATTTTTCGGCGGCATAGTTAGGCGTATGTTGCAGAATGTGCAATGCATTTTCTACATTTTTTCCATTCACCAGGTCGGCTACAAGCCTCATTTTCCTGGGTGAGGAAGGGCAGTCGTTCAATTTGGCAAAAAACAATGATTTGTTTGCCTCTTTTGTTGCCTCAGCTGAATTATGTTTTCTTGCTCCCATTGTTGCTACGTCTTATTACTTCTTACCTTTATTCCCGGCATGTCCCCTGAAAATTCGGGTTGGGCTGAATTCTCCAAGTTTATGTCCAACCATGTTTTCGGTTACATATACAGGAATAAATTTATTCCCGTTATGAACAGCTATAGTCTGGCCAACAAAGTCCGGGGTTATAGTTGATGACCTCGACCATGTTTTGATTACAACTTTCTTTTTACTTTCAATAAGGTCAAGTACCTTTTTTTCAAGTCTATAATCAATGAAGGGGCCTTTTTTTAGCGAACGGCTCATGATGCTTTATGTATTAAATTACTTCTTCCTTCTTTCAATGATGTATTTATTCGAAGCATTTGTCTTCGAGCGGGTTTTGAAACCCTTGGCTGGTGTGCCCTTACGGGTACGTGGATGTCCACCGGTAGCTCTGCCTTCGCCTCCACCCATTGGGTGATCGACAGGGTTCATTACAACAGGACGTGTACGAGGTCTGCGGCCAAGCCAGCGTGAGCGGCCGGCTTTTCCTGATATTTCAAGTTGATGATCGCCGTTTGAAACCATACCCACAGTAGCTTTGCATGTTTGCAGGATAAAGCGGGTTTCGCCTGAAGGCATTCTAACAACTGCGAACTTACCGTCACGTGACATCAACTGTGCTGCTACACCGGCGCTGCGAACTAATTTAGCACCCTGACCCGGACGAAGCTCGATATTATGAATCATCGTACCAAAAGGTATTTCGCTCATAAAAAGTGCGTTGCCTACTTCAGGAGCTGCTCCAACTCCGGATATTAGTTCCTGACCCACTTTGAGGCCATTTGGAGCAAGTATGTAGCGTTTTTCGCCATCGGCATACCATAACAAAGCTATGCGCCCAGTACGGTTTGGATCATATTCTATCGTCTTAACAACGGCTGGAATATTATCTTTTTCGCGTTTGAAATCAATTACACGGTAGTGTTGTTTATTACCACCACCCATGTAACGCATAGTCATTTTGCCATCGTGATTACGACCACCAGACTTATGCTGAGGTTCAAGCAAACTTTTCTCGGGCACCGAAGTGGTGATTTCGTCGAAGGTGCTGATAACCTTGAAACGCTGACCAGGTGTGGTTGGTTTAAATTTCTTGAGAGCCATTATTCCTTAGATATTGCTGTAAAAATCTATTGATTCGCCTTTAGCTAATGTGATGATAGCTTTTTTAAATGAATTGGTTTTGCCTGTTAAAACTCCGCTTTTAGTATTGCGGGATTTTCGTTTACCGGCATATGTCATGGTATTGACTTCTTCCACTTCAACGCCATACAATTCCTTGACAGCTTTTTTGATCTGGAGTTTGTTGGCACGTTTGTCAACTACAAATCCATATCGTCCTAGTTTTTCACCCAGGGCTGTCATTTTTTCAGTTATGATCGGCTTGATGATGATACCCATCGCTATTTTATTTAAAGTGTTATTGCTAACGGTGATTATTAATTCTCAAACGATTTTTCAATTTCAACAACTGAACTCACGAGGAATATCAGGTTTTGAGCATTGAGGATATCGTATGTATTCAGGTCGCAGGCACGGGTTACTTTAGCTTTCTTCAGATTGCGCGATGAAAGCACAATGTTCTGAATATTTTCGGGCAATACCATTAATGTTTTGCGTCCTTCAAGTTTCAGTGCTGAAAGTACAGATGCAAATGAACTGGTTTTTGGTGATGAGAAGTTGAAATCTTCAATAACCATGATGTTATTTTCCTTCACCTTGTATGCAAGTGCCGATAAGCGGGCAAGTTTCTTGAGTTTCTTATTCAGTTTGAAACTGTAATCGCGTGGTTGTGGACCAAATGCGCGGGCTCCGCCTCTGAATAAGGGTGACTTGCGGCTACCTGCACGGGCAGTACCGGTACCTTTTTGTTTTTTAATCTTCTTGGTACTTCCGCCTACCATTGATTTCTCAAGTGAAGCATGTGTACCCTGACGCTGGTTGGCAAGATACTGTTTGGTATCGAGATAGATAGCGTGATCATTAGGAGTTACCTCGAAAATACTATCGTTGAGTGTAACCGTGTTGGCTGTCTTTTCGCCTTTGATGTTATATACTACTAGCTCCATCTTTCAACAATTACATATGAGTTATTAGCTCCGGGAATTGAACCTTTTATAACGAGCAGATTTTTTTCAGGAACGATTTTTAAAATCTGGAGGTTGATTATTTTAACACGATCAACACCCATATGGCCAGCCATGCGCATGCCTTTGAAAACTTTACTTGGATAGGATGAAGCACCAACTGATCCGGGAGCTCTGAGACGGTTATGCTGACCGTGAGTAGCACCACCAACGCCAGCAAATCCATGACGACGAACAACACCCTGGAATCCTTTTCCTTTGGTTGTGCCGATTACATCAATAAATTCACCTTCTTCAAATATATCCACCTTCAAAATATCACCAAAAGTCTTTTGATGATCCACTTCAAAACGTGTGAACTCGGCTACAACACGTTTAGGTGCAATACCAGCTTTTTTGAAATGGCCTATTTCAGCTTTGTTCGAATGCTTTTCCTTTTTATCCTCGTAGGCGAGTTGAATAGCTTCGTATCCGTCATTCTCCATTGTCCTGACCTGGGTAACAAAGCAAGGACCAGCTTCAATAACAGTGCAAGCCACGTTTTTACCGTTGGCGTCGAACATGCTGGTCATTCCTATTTTTTTTCCGATAATTCCTGACATTATATCGAGATATTAATGTTTCTTTTTTGATTCTTTCAATTATCAACCTGAGTTAGATCAGATTTTAATTTCTACTTCCACTCCGCTAGGTAACTCCAGTTTCATCAGCGCATCAATAGTTTTGGCTGTTGAGCTGTAGATATCCAGTAACCTTTTGTAAGAACTCAATTCGAACTGCTCCCGTGATTTTTTATTTACAAAAGTCGATTTAAGAACAGTGTAGATTTTTTTGTCGGTTGGAAGAGGAATCGGCCCGTTAACAATTGCACCGGTCAATTTCACCGTCTTCACGATCTTTTCGGCAGATTTATCAACCAAATTATGATCGTACGATTTCAGTTTTATTCTAATCCTCTGGTTCACGTTGTAATCTTTTATTACGTTATTATTACTGAATTTTTATCCTTTTATCTTCTCTATCACCGCTTCGGCAATAAACTTTGGAACTTCCTGATAATGTGAGAATTCCATACTTGAATTTCCACGTCCTGATGTTACTGTGCGCAAGCTTGTAACATATCCAAACATTTCCGACAATGGCACTTTAGCTTTTACGATCTGATATTTGATCTTGGCTTCGATGTTTTCCACTACTGCACGACGCTTGTTTAGGTCGCCGGTAACATCACCAACATAATTATCAGGTACGACTACTTCTATTTTCATGATAGGCTCGAGCAAAACGCTCTTAGCTTTTCGGGCTGCTTCCTTGAAACCAATTTTTGCACAGATTTCGAAAGCTAATGCATCGCTATCCACTGCGTGAAAAGATCCATCAATCAATTTAACCTTCATGCTTTCGAGAGCAAATCCAGCCAATACTCCATTTGACATTGCTGCTTTAAAGCCCTTTTCAATCGGACCAATAAATTCTTTTGGAATATTACCGCCTTTCACTTCATTTACGAACTGAAGTCCTTTAAATTCCGGATCGTCAGCAGGACCAAGTTCAAAGATGATATCGGCAAATTTACCTTTACCACCAGTTTGTTTCTTATATACTTCGCGATGATGAACCGTAGCGGTAACAGCTTCACGATATGCAACCTGGGGAGCGCCCTGGTTAACTTCCAGTTTAAATTCCCTGCGTAGGCGATCTGTTAAAATATCAAGATGCAATTCACCCATTCCGGAGATGATGGTCTGTCCGGTTTCCTGATCGGTACGAATCTTGAAAGTAGGATCTTCTTCTGCTAATTTTAGCAAGGCAATATCGAGTTTATCTACATCATCCTGGGTACGAGGTTCAATGGCAACACTGATTACCGGTTCCGGGAATGTCATTGATTCAAGAATGATAGGATGCTTTTCGTCGCAAAGTGTATCGCCTGTACGGATTTGTTTAAATCCAACAGCTGCACCTATATCACCCGCTTCAATAAATTCCAAAGGAATCTGTTTGTTGGCATGCATCTGCATGATACGTGATATACGCTCTTTCTTACCCGTAGAAGCGTTCAGTACATAACTTCCTGACTGAAGCGTGCCCGAATAAACCCTGAAGAATGCTATACGACCAACAAAAGGATCGGTAGCAATTTTGAAAGCAAGGGCTGCAAATGGTTGATCTGAATCTATGTTACGAATTTCTTCGGCATCCGTATCTGGGTTAATACCTGTAACAGCCGGAACATCATAAGGATTAGGCAGGTATAAACAAATTGCATCCAACAGGTTTTGAACTCCCTTATTTTTGAATGCCGAACCACAAATAACCGGGGTTATTTTCATCGAGAGAACTGACTGGCGAATAATGCGACGCATTTCCTCTTCAGTAATCGAATTGTGGTCAACAAAAAATTTCTCTAATAATTCATCATCCTCTTCAGCACAACCTTCGACAAGGCGTGTGCGGTATTCATCTACTATTTCTAGTAAATCTTCAGGAACTGGTCCTTCAGTATATTGCATTCCTTTTGACGCGTCGTCCCAAATTATAGCTTTGTTGCTGATAAGGTCAACAATTCCAACGAAAGTATCTTCTGCTCCGATTGGAATTTGAAGTGGAACTGCATTAGCACCTAATTTTTCTTTCAGTTCATCAACAACTGCAAAGAAATCTGCTCCGGCACGATCCATTTTATTGATGAAACAAATACGTGGAACATTATATTTATCAGCTTGTTTCCAAACAGTTTCGCTTTGTGGTTCAACACCACCTACAGCGCAAAAAACAGCAACAGCACCATCCAAAACCCGGAGTGAACGTTCAACTTCAACAGTAAAATCAACGTGTCCCGGTGTATCTATAATATTCAAGCGGTAATCCTGGTTTTCAAATTCCCAGTTTACAGTGGTAGCAGCCGAAGTGATAGTAATGCCACGTTCCTGTTCCTGGATCATCCAGTCCATGGTAGCTGTACCATCATGTACTTCACCGAGCTTGTAATTGCGGCCGGTGTAATACAATATACGCTCTGTCGTCGTCGTTTTACCGGCGTCGATATGGGCCATGATGCCTATGTTTCGCGTATATTTCAGTTTATCTGATGACATGTATTAAATCTTCCTATTAGTTAATTAGAACCTGAAATGGGAGAAAGCTTTGTTAGCTTCGGCCATACGGTGAGTATCTTCTTTCTTCTTGAATGCAGAACCTTCTTCTTTGTAAGCTGCCATAATCTCGCTGGCCAATTTCATTGCCATTGATTTTTCGTGACGTCTGCGTGCAAACAGTATAAGGTTTTTCATTCCGATTGATTGTTTACGACCAGGGCGGATTTCAGATGGAATCTGAAAAGTAGCTCCTCCGATACGGCGGCTACGAACCTCCACATTTGGTGTAACATTGTTCAATGCTTTTTTCCAAACTTCCAAACCGTCTTCTTTCAGTTTTTCAGTTACGAATTCAATAGCGTCGTAAAAGATATCATATGCGCAGTTTTTCTTGCCGCGTTCCATCATATTGTTTACAAACTTTGTAACTATCTGCTCATTGAACTTTGGATCAGGCAGAATGACACGTTTTTTGGGTGATGATTTCCTCATTTTGAGATGTCCTTATCGTTTCAAAAATTCAATTATTTCTTTTTTGCGCCTGGTTTAGCTGCACCTTTTGCAACTGCGCCCTTTTTAGGACGTTTTGTACCGTATTTTGAACGGCTCTGGTTACGGCCATCTACTCCGGAAGTATCGAGTGCTCCACGGATGATGTGATAACGTACACCTGGAAGGTCCTTAACACGGCCACCGCGGATCATAACGATCGAGTGTTCCTGTAAGTTGTGGCCTTCGCCTGGTATGTAAGCGTTTACTTCTTTACCATTTGTAAGACGAACCCTTGCTACTTTACGCATTGCCGAGTTTGGCTTCTTAGGTGTAGTTGTATAAACCCTTGTGCAAACCCCGCGGCGTTGAGGACATGAATCCAATGCCGGTGATTTGCTCTTATCCGTCAGTTTCTGACGACCTTTACGAACCAATTGTGCTATTGTAGGCATATTGAATCTATTGATTTTTGTATTGTTTTAAGCTTTTTTTTCTAAGGGGCTGCAAAAGTACATTTTAAATTTCAATTACCAACCTGGTAACTAAAAGTATTTGTAATTTTCTCACCTTTTTCGCTACAAGCAAAAAAAATGCCCGTTGCGGTTTTCTCCGTCAAAGGGCTAGTTTCAGTTACTACGGGATACAATTCTGATGTTAAGACGTTCAACACAAGAGGCTTTCGTAAAAGCTGGCAACGTGTAAACGTTAGCCATTATCGTGTTTTGAAACCTATATCGTCTTAATTTCTCAGGTTTCCCGGACTATTAAAAAACTTTAGTCCTTCGCTTATAAACGCTTGCCTTGTGAAAGAGCTACCGTTTTAGGAGGGTGCAAAGATACAACTAATTTGATACGAACAACACCGAAGGAAAAATATTTATCATGAAAATGGTATAGAAATTGTTAATGGATGGGAAATGAAGCTTTTGAGCCATAGTAAGAATGCTAAAATTAATTCGGGAACCTGCCATGATGCTAAAATGTATTGGTTTAAATGTGCTATTTATTCTTGATTATCATTACAGTACTATCCAGATCAGGCACTAAAATCAGTTTTTCGGGGATAGTAGCTGCAAATTCATCCACAGCTTTCATTAATCCTTCCCATTTATCATTATAATCATGAATAAAAATAACTCCGCCCGATGAAAGCCGAGGATAAAAGTACTCAAGCCCGGCTTTGGTGGGATTGTAAAGATCAGCATCCAGATTCACAAGTGCGTAAACGAAATCATCAAGGCCTGCAGCAGATTGCGGAAAATAGCCAACATGAACTTTGAGCTTGTCCGGATTGCCTCCTATATTTTTCAATACCTTATTAAGAGAGCTATCGGCAAAGTTTTTTGTTGAATAGGTTGCAGCTTTGCCGGTTTCGGGTTGAAGGTCTTTACCGGTGAAACCTTCAAAGGTATCGAACAGATGAATAGTACGATCAGGAGCCATTAAATGTATAAGATGGGCGCTATCTCCTTTATATACTCCAAGTTCGGCAAAATCACCTTTCACGCTATCCTTATTAATACGTTGTATTTGCAGCCAGAAGTTATATAGTCTGATTTTATCAGGATAGTTGCGAGTGACTTTTAGTAATTCTTTGCTGAGCCTTCCCTCCTTCCGGGCGTGTTCCCAGGCTGGTGGTTCGTAGTTTTCGCCAAAGAACATATCCCAAAGGTATTTGATAAGGAATATCAGAACGATGAGGATAATAGTGAAATTGATAAGGTAGAAAATGGGGAGGTGCATGGGAATGTCGGATGTCGGATTTTGGATGTTGGATGTCGGATGTCGGATTTATGCAAATGTACTTAGTTTGCAAATAAGTAAGAAATCCAAAGAGAAAATCCGAAAAGTTGATTCTGGTAATAATGTCAACCTAAATATAGTTCAGGTATCTATAGCAAAGCCCTTAACTTTTTGTATCCCTCAGCACTGGCGCGAAGTTTAGCGCCACATTTGAGTGTAACCATATGCGTATCCTTCGTATATGGATCAATAGCTGCTATCTGCGCCAGGTTAATGATAGAACCGCGGTGTATCCGCACAAAATTATTTGCCGGCAAATGCTCTTCGAAATATTTCATTGTCTTTTCTTTCAGGTGATTACCCAGTTCGGAATAAATCATCACGTAATCGTCGGCCGATTCGATATACCATATCCTATCCACAGGAATTACAGTAACCTTCGATCCAAGCCGTGTAACAATACGATCGAGTGTGCCACGCGATTCCTGCACATTCTCTTTTAATTTGTCCAGAGTTGTGTTTGCATTTAATTTTTCAAGGCCGATACGTTGAATTGCTTTTTGAACAGCGGCGTCGAACCTTTCTTTCGAAAACGGTTTCAGCAGGTAGTCAACAGCATTCATTTCGAATGCTTTGATTGCAAACTGATCAAATGCGGTGGCAAAAATGATTGCCGGGGTATAATCAAGAACCTCGAGTAATTCGAAACCATCGAGTTTGGGCATCTGTATATCCAGGAATAGCAGATCAGGCTTAAATTCCTGGATTTGCCTGAGAGCTTCGAAACCGTCACCACATTCGGCAACAACAGTAAGTCCTTCAATATCGGAGGCATAGCGTTTAACTAAATCGCGTGCCAGCGGTTCATCATCAATAATTATGGTAGAAACTGGTTGCATATTATAATAGGTTATTTAGTTGAAGAAAGTTGATTCAATTATTTTAATGTAAAAATATCTGTTCTCTCTAAAATGGAAATTATCCGTACATCTATTTAAAAATCCAAGCCCCAAACTCCAACCAAAGAAAAAATAAGCTCAATCCTGGCTTTTACCGTTTTGAAAATTATGTTTTGGAATTTGGGTTTTGGAATTTGAAACTTTGTGTTTTGTTATCATATGACAATTTATCAAGTTTGCTGCAGGGTGTCTCTTTGGACCGGTATCTGAAGTTTGACCTCGAAAACCTCGTTCGATGAATTAATTGTAAGCAGGTCATTGCGTCCATAAATCGCAGCCATACGTTTCTTTACATTACTTAAACCGGTCCCTGTGCCTTTACGTGGAACAGCATCAGGATCAAAGTTATTGCTTATCGTAATATTCAGGAATAAATCGTTGCATGCAGCT
>Ga0208789_1001417_pt1 | contig 13515 bp, 13 predicted proteins | sample Methanotroph_Enr_FD_187368 | JGI IMG/M metagenome (GOLD analysis project Ga0208789, IMG submission 187368) | Enriched soil microbial communities from Old Woman Creek wetland in Ohio, USA - Methanotroph_Enrichment_5 (SPAdes) (version 2) | ecosystem: Environmental > Terrestrial > Soil > Wetlands...
CACCAGCATTTTTAGGTGCGTGGGCTTCGACACGCCCAGACCGCCCATGGTTCCAGACGATGGGCCAGCGATCGGGAACGGGCCTTTGAATTTGAGAGCGGCTTACCCGCAGCCATTCGCCCGGCCTGCGCGGGTTAAACTTCGACACGCTTCCAGGCCGCTGCGTCGAATGGTCCTGGTCATGAATATCTTTTTGAAAGTGTGTCCGCTATGTTTGATCGCCTGTCGACCTCGATTTGTCTTCCACTTGATGCAGCCACAGCAACTCTGGTGGGCCGTGTCTGGTTAAACGATGTCGGGCCAGTGCTGGTGTGCATCAAACCCGACGGTGTCTATGATCTGAGTCCGGCGGCGGCCACGATGTCGGAGCTGCTGGAGATGGAAGACCCCGTTCGTGCGGTGCATCAACACGGTGTCACCCGCATTGGCGACACCCAGGCGGTGCTCCGAAACTCCTCACAGGACGAGCGAAACCCGGCATTGCCCTGGTTTCTTGCGCCGTGCGATTTGCAGGCTATTAAGGCCAGTGGCGTGACTTTTATTTCATCCATGCTGGAGCGCGTCATCGAGGAGCAGGCGCGCGGCGATGCCGGCAGGGCCGACAGCGTGCGGCAGGCGGTCGTGGCGGTGATTGGTGACAACCTGAGTAGCATCAAGCCCGGCTCCGACGAGGCGGCCAAGCTCAAGAAGGCACTGCTGGCGCAAGGTGCATGGTCGCAGTACCTGGAAGTGGGCATCGGCCCCGATGCCGAAATTTTCACCAAAGCGCAGCCGATGAGCGCCGTGGGTGTTGGCGCGGAAGTCGGCATTCATCCGCACAGTCATTGGAACAACCCCGAGCCGGAAATCGTGCTGGCGGTCAACAGCCGTGGGCAAGTCCGCGGCGCCACGCTGGGCAACGATGTGAACCTGCGCGACTTTGAAGGGCGCAGTGCCCTGTTGCTCGGCAAGGCCAAGGACAACAATGCATCGTGCGCGATCGGGCCATTCATCCGCTTGTTTGATGAACACTTCAGTATGGACACGGTGCGCCGTTGCGATCTGGCGATGCAGGTCACGGCGGCCAACGGCTTTCTCATGCAGGGCAGCAGTTCCATGAGTCAGATCAGCCGTGATCCGCTGGAACTGGTTCAGCATGCCTTTGGCCCCCATCACCAGTACCCGGACGGTTTCATGTTGTTCCTGGGCACCATGTTCGCTCCCACGCAGGACCGGCATGGTCCCGGCCAGGGCTTCACGCATGAATTGGGCGATGTGGTGACGGTCTCCACGGGAGCTCTGGGTACCTTGGTGAACCGTGTCAACACGTCGGACAAGGTGGCGCCATGGACCTATGGCGTCAGGGCGCTGATGCAGGATCTGGCCCGGCGCCGCCCGCGCTGACGCCCAGACACGCTGGGGTTTGCCGGCATCGCGCTTAGGCGGTCGCCCGGGGCATCGTGCCAGCGGGCCCGAAGCCCTCAGCGCGTGAACGGCACGACCAGCTGGTGCTGCTCACCCAAGCCCTCAATGCCCAAGGCCATCACGTCGCCCTTCTTCAGATACAGCGGCGGCTTCATGCCCAAGCCCACACCGGGCGGCGTGCCCGTGGTGATCACGTCCCCGGGCATCAAGGTCATGAACTGGCTCACGTAGCTGACCAGCTTGGCGACACTGAAAATCATGGTTCGGGTCGAGCCGGTTTGCATCCGTTTGCCATTAAGGTCCAGCCACATACCGAGTTTTTGCGGATTGGGCACGTCATCGCGCGTGACCAGCCAGGGGCCGAGAGGGCCGAAGGTGTCGCAGCCTTTGCCCTTGTCCCAGGTGCCGCCGCGTTCGATCTGGTACTCGCGCTCGCTGAGATCATTGATGGTGCAGTAGCCAGCAACATAGCTTAAAGCGTCTTTTTGCGACACGTACTGCGCTTTCGTGCCGATCACCACCCCCAGCTCCACTTCCCAGTCGGACTTTTTGGAGCCTTTGGGCAGCATGACCGGATCATTGGGCCCCTGGATGCAGGTGGTGGCTTTCATGAACACAATGGGCTCTTTCGGAATCGGCAGTCCCGACTCGGCCGCATGGTCGGCGAAGTTCAGGCCGATGGCAATGAACTTGCCGACGCCGCTGACCGGGCTGCCCATGCGCGGCGAGCCTTTGACCAGCGGCAGATTCGCCGTCTTGAGCTTGCGCAGCCTGGCCAGCGCGGCGTCCCCGAGCTGATCAGGGCCTATGTCCTTGATCACGCCGCTCAAGTCGCGCAGCTTGCCTTCGGCATCGATGAGTCCGGGTTTTTCTTGGCCCGGCTTGCCATAACGAACGAGTTTCATGGATTTTTCCTTTCAGTTGGTTATTAGGTTATCAGTTGTTGTATCCGGTCAGATTGCGCTCAGTCATATGGTCATGCCGCCGTCCACCGAGAACAGCTGGCCGGTAGCAAACACCGATTCGTCGCTGGCCAAGTACACCACGATAGGTGCAATTTCGTGGGCTTGGGCCAAGCGTCCCATGGGCTGGCGCGCGATGAAATTTTTGCGCGCCTCAACCGGATCTGCGTAGCTGTTGATACGGTCACTCAGTGAGGGCGTATCCACGGTGCCCGGAGCAATGGCATTGCAGCGGATGCCCTGTGCCACAAAATCGGCGGCGACCGACTTGGTCAGACCCACCACAGCCGCCTTGCTGGTGCCGTAGGTGAAGCGGTTGGGCAAGCCCTTGAGGCTGCTGCACACGCTGGCCATGTTGATGATGCTGCCACCTCCAGCCGCAAGCATCTTGGGCAGCGCCGCCTGGATCATCCAGTACTGCGCGCGCACGTTCAGGTTAAATGCGAAACTCCATTCGTCATCCGTGGCCTGAAGGATGCTGCCGTTGTGCACAACCCCGGCGCAGTTGAAAAGCACATTAAGCGGTGCGATGCGCGCCACCAGGTCCTGGATGGCAGCCTTGTCCATCACGTCCAGCCGGGCCGTGGTGACATTGGCCACGCCGGCATAAGTCTCCAGTAGCTGGGCGTTGACATCGGTGGCCAGCACCTGCGCGCCTTCGGCGGCCATCGCCAACACGCTGGCGCGGCCAATGCCCTGGCCTGCGGCTGTGACCAGTGCTGTTTTTCCTTTGAGTCTCATGGCTTCTCCCTTGGTTAAAAAAGTGGACGCACACTACCCTTGCTAGGGTTTCTACGGATGTTCAATGTTGCAGATCGTGCAATTATCAATTGGCCTTACCACCCGGCCAATTGAGACTAACCCTTATTCACTTAAATTATGAGGCGGAATAAAAATGAAACGCAGAACCCTCTCTAAATCTATCGCCGCTGTGGCAATAGCCTGCTCCTTCGGTGCGGCGCATGCAGCATGGCCGGATCGGCCGGTTACGTTGATCGTACCTTGGGCTGCGGGTGGCGGCACGGATGCCACCGCACGTATCGTTGGTGCACTGTTGGAGAAAGAGTTGGGCCAGCCGGTCAACGTGGTCAACCGTGCCGGCGGCAACGGCGTGGTCGGCCATCAGGCTATCGCAGGCGCGCAACCGGATGGCTACACCCTTGGCATGATTACCGTCGAAATCTCGATGATGCATCACCAGGGTCTGACGCAGCTTTCGCCTAAGAATTACACGCCGTTGGGACTGATGAATGTTGATCCTGCTGCCGTCACGGTGAGCATGGCTTCTCCCTACAAGAACATGGATGACTTGATGAAGGCCATCCGGGCGAACCCGGGCAAGCTCAAAGCGTCGGGAACCGGTCAAGGAGGCATTTGGCATCTGGCGTTGGCCGGCATGCTAAAGGATTTGAAACTCGAAGCCAGTGCCGTGCCCTGGGTACCTTCCAACGGCGCAGCGCCAGCCATGCTGGAATTGGCGGCGGGCGGTATTGATATCGTCACAGCCGCTCTGCCGGAGGCGCGCTCGTTGATCGATGCAGGCAAAGCACGCCCGCTTGCTGTTATGGCCGATTCCCCGGCTGCCCTTTATCCCAATGTACCAACGCTCAAAAGCGCCACTGGAAGCGACTGGACGATTGGTGTATGGCGCGGTATTGCAGGTCCCAAAGGCCTGCCTGCAGATGTACAAAACAAAATGGAAACTGTGCTCAAGAAAATCAACAGCAGCAAAGAGTATCAGGACTTCATGGCCGGGCGCGGCTTTGGCGTGGCCTATGCTGATGCAGCCGGCTTCGGAAAATTCATGGAAAAAGGCGATGCCGACATGGGGCGGATCTTGGGTGCGCTTGGCATGGCTAGATAGTAAGAGTTGCAGCGCCTGGCCGGCCTGATTGCGGTTTTTTTCTTTTGCATGCGTCGTTGTGAGCAGCTACCTGTTTATGACGACGCTTGTTCCCCTTGGAAGTCATTCGCCGCCGGCCGGTATACCGAAGCTCATATGAAAATCAACGATGTTTTATCAGGCGTGCTGGTTGGCGCTTTTGGCGCCGCCATTTACGTTCATGCCCGCTCTTTCCCCCCGATGCCGGGCCAGAACGTCGGGCCCAACATGTTTCCACAATTAATAGCAGCAGGTTTGATGATTTGCGCCATCATGCTTGTTATTCGCGGCGTCAAAACCGTTGGTACTGAGGGCTGGATCACCCTGCCACACTGGTGGGGACAGCGCCGCATCGCGCTCGGGTTCCTGTTAATTCCGCTGGTTCTGGTGTTTTACGTGGCCGTGTCGGAAAGTCTGGGATTCATACCCACGGCAGTGATCTTGCTGATGGCTCTTTTTCTTGTATTCAAGGTCAGACTCCAGACTGCTCTCATCGTAGCCATGCTCGGCTCGCTTTGCATACACACCCTTTTTTACAAGCTCCTCAAGGTGCCGTTGCCATGGGGCATACTCAACTCAGTTGCCTGGTAAGCCGAAAGTAATCCCATGCTCGCTAATCTCGTTGCCGCTTTCGGACAGGTCTTTGATCCCTACGTGCTGGGCGTCATCATGCTTTCAGCCATTTATGGTCTTTTCGTCGGAGCAGTTCCTGGCTTGAGTGCCACGATGGCGGTCGCGCTTCTGGTGCCGGTCACGTTCTTCATGCCGCCTGTGCCAGCGATCGCAGCCATGGTTACCGCCACCGCGATGGCGATTTTCTCCGGCGACATACCGGGTTGCCTGCTGCGCATCCCCGGCACACCCGCCTCGGCCGCCTATACCGATGAGGCCTATGCGATGACCAAGAACGGCCAGGCCGAAGTGGCGTTGGGCGCAGGTCTTGTGTTTTCCGCCGTTGGCGGTCTGTTCGGCACCTTCGTACTCATCACTGCGGCCCCCTCGCTGGCGGAAATGGCGCTCAAGTTTTCCTCTTTTGAATATTTCTGGCTCGTGCTGCTCGGCCTTACCTGCGCGATTTTCATCGCCTCCAGCAATCCACTCAAAGGTTTTGTGTCCTTGTTTCTGGGCTTGATGATCGCCTGCGTCGGGATGGGCAATCCTGCCGGTTTTCCGCGCTTCACCTTTGGCAATACCGATCTCCTCGGCGGCATATCGCTGGTGCCGATCATGGTGGGGATGTTCGCCGTTTCGGAGGTTCTGCGCTACGCGATCACCGCCAGTCAAAAAATGAAGATCGTGCAAAGCAAGGTCGGCAATGTGTTCGCGGGCATGTGGGGTTTGACGGTCAAGTATCCAGCGGCTATCCTGCGCGGCAGCATACTTGGCACGATTGTGGGGGCGCTGCCAGGCGCCGGCGCGGACATTGCTGCCTATATGTCTTATGCGATGAGCAAGAAATTCTCCAAGGAACCAGAGAAATTCGGCACGGGTCACGTCGAAGGCATTGTCGAATCGGGTGCGGCCAATAACTCATCCCTGGCGGGCGCGTGGATTCCGGCGCTGGTGTTCGGCATACCGGGCGACTCGATAACGGCAATTGTGATTGGCGTGCTTTACATGAAAAACCTGAACCCAGGACCGATGATTTTCATTACCAATCCGGTGGCAATGTACTCGGTGTTTATCGTTTTTGTTCTCGCCAATTTGCTGATGTTGCCACTTGGCTTTCTTACCATCAAACTGGCCAAGAAAATTCTGGAAGTACCGCGCAACATTCTGATGCCGTTGATTCTGCTGTTTTGCATCGTCGGCTCCTACTCCATCAACAACAGCGCATTCGATGTCAGCATCATGCTCGGCTTTGGCTTGCTGGCCTACCTGATGGAAGAAAACGGCTTTCCGATCGCCCCTACGATTCTCGGCGTGGTATTGGGCGGAATGCTGGAAGAAAACTTCATCAGTTCGATGATCAAGTCGGACGGTAACTTTGTCGCGTTTTTTAACCGCCCCATCGCAGGTACCCTGGGTGTACTGACCATTCTCGTTTGGAGCATGCCCATTGTCATGCGCCTGCTACGTAAAAAGCAGATAACCGAGGTGTATGTCAATGGATGATCTGAAGGGAAAAGTCGTTCTCGTGACGGGTGCTTCCACCGGTATCGGTGCAGCCTGTGCAAAAGCCTTCGGCGCACTCGGCTGCAAAGTGGTGGTGCATTACAACAGTTCTATGGCCGCTGCGATGGAAGTAGCCGAGGCGGTCGAAAAAGCCGGCGGCGAAGCGCTGGTGGTGCAAGGCGATCTCCGCCGCAGCGCCGAGTGCGAACAGGTAGTCACGGAAACGGCCAAGCGCTTCAAACGCATAGACCTGCTGATCAACAACGCTGGCGCCTTGGTCAAGCGCGTGCCCATCACCGATCTTACCGATGAAATTTTCGACGACATCGTAAGTCTGAACGTGCGCTCGATGTTGATGTGCACCAAATACGCCGTACCGTACATGACAAGGGGCGGCAGCATCATCAATCTGACCAGTATCGCCGCGCGCAACGGCGGTGGACCGGGCGCCAGCCTGTATGCCGGCTCCAAGGGGTTTGTCAGCACTGCAACCAAGAGCCTCGCCAAGGAACTCATAGGCCGGCAGATTCGGGTCAATGCCGTCGCCCCTGGCGTGATCACTACGCCGTTCCATGACAAATTTTCCACGCCCGAGCAACTCGAAGCGATGCGTCTGACGATTCCGATGGCGCGGCTCGGCACGGCCGACGAATGCGTCGGCGCTTTCATTTACCTCGCCTCGGAAAAACTGTCCAGCTATGTCACCGGGCAGATCATTGAGGTCAATGGCGGGCAGTACATGCCTTGATGCTGGCCTTTTCCGCCTTCAAAGCGACGAGAGCTGCTGCAAATTAATCAACCCAATCAGGGCGTGGTAACCGCGCCGCTTCCACGAGGAGAATGTTATGGTCGAATGTAATCAATGCCACTTTTCAGGCGGTCATGCCGGTGTGACCGGCGGCAAGGCAGCCCGCTGATGGGCGCCACTGATCGTTATTCCGCTGAGGCGTTAACGGGCTTCGCAGTCAAGCTGCTGCAGACGGTGGGTCTGGACTGTGCGCCGGCCGAGGCGGTCGCCCGGACGCTGGTCGAGGGTGACCTGATGGGCCACGACACGCACGGGCTGGCATTGCTTGCACCTTATGTCAAGGAACTTGAAAACGGCACAATGACACGCTCGGGCGCCCCGGAGGTGCTTGCCGATCGTGGCGCCTCTCTGCTGTGGGACGGGCAGCGTCTGCCTGGGCCCTGGCTGGTGTTGAGCGGCATCGATGCGCTGGCGCCGCGTGCGCGTCAGTACGGCAGCGCGACGCTGGTCATTCGGCGCAGTCACCATATCGCTTGTCTCGCCACTTACCTGCTGCGCGCAACCGAGGCCGGCTTTATGCTGTTGCTGGCGAGCTCCGACCCGGCCGTGCAAAGCGTGGCACCGCACGGCGGAACGCGGGCCGTTTTCACGCCCAACCCGATCGCCGCCGGCATTCCGACTTCGACTACGCCGTTCCTGGTTGATATTTCTTCTTCGATCACGACCAACGGGATGAGTGCGCGCTTGCAGAAAGCGGGCAGGCAGTTCGACGAGGCATGCATGCTGGATGCTGCGGGCAATCCGAGTCGCGACCCGGGCGTGCTCGCCACGAATCCGCCAGGCACCATCATGCCTTTGGGTGGCATGAGCTCAGGGCACAAAGGCTTTGGCTTGGCGTTGCTGATCGAGGCGCTCACTGGGGGGCTGGCCGGCCACGGTCGCGCTGATCCCGCTGATGGGTGGGGCGCCACGGTGTTCATGTCTCTGTACGATCCAGCGGCGTTCGGCGGTACGACGGACTTTCTGCGCCAGACCGATTGGCTCGGGGATGCGTGCAGAAATAATCCGCCGCGGCCCGGTTTCAATGCCGTGCGCATGCCTGGCGACAGGGCACTTTCGCGCCGGAAGGAACAGGTGTGCGATGGCATCATGCTGCATCCGACCATCCCGCCTGTGCTCGCCGAATGTGCGCAGCGCTACGGTATGCAGTTTCCGGCGCCGCTTGAAAATTAATGGCGTTTGGAAAAATTAGAGGGTTTAGCCGGATGCTGCGGAGATGGAGTTCCAGGTCGACTAGCGGCTGCGCAACGACATGAAATCCTGGCACATCCTGGCCGACGATCTGACCGGCGCGCTCGACAGCGCCGCGGCATGGGCCAACGCGGGCGAAGTGCCGATTTTTCTAGACCAGCCCGGTCAATCCGAACAGGTGGTGCAGGTCGTCGCCACGGGCACACGCGACGTGCAGCCCGCCAGCCTGCCGGCCTTGCTGGCACCCAGCCTGGACTGGCTAGTCGCCAGCGGCAGCGCCTTCAAGAAAATCGACAGCCTGCTGCGCGGCAACACTTGTGATGAGATCGCCTGGCTCATGCGCAGCGGCCATTTTGCTGGCGTGGTGTTCGCGCCGGCCTTTCCAGCGCAGGGGCGTTTCACGGCCCGGGGACGCCACTGGGTGGCGCCACCGCACCAGCCGCATGGCGCGCGCACGCACGAACACGCCGGCACGCTGGTGCAGGCCTTTGCCAACGTTGGCCTGAGCGCGCACATTCCAACCCGTGTGCAAGATAGCCTGCAAGATGCGGGCAAGGTCGTGATTCCCGACATTCTGAGCGACCATGACCTGGACCGGCTCGCGGGTCTCGCTGCACAGCCGCAGGCGCAACGCTGGCTGTGGTGCGGCAGCGCCGGGCTGGCCTGGGCGCTGGCGCGGCAGGGCGCAGCCGTGGCACCGTCAGGCGCCAGCACCGACGCCTTGATGGCCCCACCAGCCCCTGTTCAGGGCTTAACCCTGGTGCTCACCGCCAGCCGCCACCCGGTGTTGCGAGAACAGTTGCGGCACCTGCCACCGTCCGTTGCAGGCGCCGACCTGCTCGATCTGGCCGAGGCACAAACCCTTTGCCCTGCCGAGGCGCAGGCTCGGTTAAGGCAAGACATGCTTACCGTCGTCACCACCCGACCCCGCCCGACCACACTGGTGGTCGTGGGCGGCGACACCTTGCTGGCCCTGTGCCGGGCTGCCGATGTGCGCAGCCTGCAAGCCAGCGCCAGTCCGCGCGCGGGCTGGGGCCGTGCCCGTCTGGTCGGCGGGCGGTGGGATGGCCTCACTTGTTATTCTCGTTCGGGCGCCTTCGGTCCGCCCGACGACCTGCGCGCCCTGTTGGCCACACTCTCCCTTTCACCCCACACCGATTGATTTCCAAGGAACGCATCCCATGAATACACCCATCCGATTGGCCCTGACCATGGGCGACCCGGCGGGCATCGGCCCCGAGATTATTGTCAAGGCCGCGCACCAGATGCGCGATCTGGTCGCGCAGGGCGGCATCGAACTCAAGGTGCTTGGCAGTGCCCAGGCACTGGAGCAGGCCGCGCGCCTGCTCCAACTCGACACCGCTGCGGTACTGGACATGGTCGACGTCGGGCCGGTAATGCAGCCGGTGACCATCGGCCAAATCAGCGAAGCTGGCGGTCACTGGGCCTATCGTTCCGTGGAACGCGCCGTGCAGCTTTGCCAGAGCGGCGAAGCCGACGCCATCGTGACCGCCCCGCTGTGCAAGGAGGCACTGCACATGGCAGGCTATCCGTTCGAAGGCCACACCGAAATGCTGGCCCATCTGACCGGCATGCGCGACGGCGTGATGATGCTGGCTCATGGGCCGATGCGCGTGACCCATGTCACCACCCACTGCGCCCTGGCCGAGGTGCCGGCACGACTCACGCCGCAGCGCCTGCGCCGGGTGCTCGATGTGACGCTCGAAGCGCTGCACGCGCTGGGCATCCGTGAGCCGCGCGTGGCCGTGGCCGGGCTCAACCCGCACGCAGGCGAAGGCGGCATTCTGGGCAAGGAAGACGGAGCCGTCATCGCCCCCCTGGTGGCCGAATACGCCGCTGCCGGCCACGCCGTGACTGGCCCCTGGCCAGGTGACACGGTGTTCATCAAGCTGCGCGCCGAGCAGTTCGATGCGGTGGTGGCGATGTACCACGACCAAGGCCACATCCCGGTCAAACTGCTGGGCTTCAGCATCGACCCGGCCACAGGCGTGTGGCAGGCGGTCAGCGGCGTCAACATCACGCTGGGCCTGCCGATTCTGCGCACGTCGGTGGACCACGGCACGGCATTCGACATCGCGGGCACGGGCCGCGCCAGTGCCGAGAGCATGGTCGATGCCATTCAGTACGCCATGACGCTGGTCCAGGGCCGACGTACCGCACGGGCTGCGGCCTAAATCCACGGACACAACCCAATCAAACTCTTCACATCACAGGAAAACACAACATGATCCACCCCTCCCAAGCCATGCAGTTTGCTGGCAAATCTGTTCTGGTCACCGGCGGTGGTTCCGGCATCGGTGCGGCCGTCGCGCAATCCTTCGGCGCGGCGGGCGCGCGAGTCGCGGTGCATTACTCACGCAACCAAGAGGGCGCGCAAGGCGTAGCCAATGTTATCCGGCAGGCCGGCGGCCAGGCCATCACGCTGGCGGGTGACATGCTGGATCGCAGCGTACCCGACCAACTGGTGGCGCAGGCCGTCCAGGCCTTTGGCGGTCTGGATATCCTGATCAACAACGCGGGCGACATGTTTGGCCGCCGAGCGCTGGAGCAGGCCAGCGACCAGGACTTCGACCGCGTGATCGGCCTCAATATCCACGCGGCCTTCGCCATCTGTCGCGCTGCGGCGCCCGTGATGCGCCGCGCCGGTCAGGGCAACATGATCAACACCACCTCGATTGCCGCGCGCACCGGCGGCAGTGATGGCGCGGGGCTGTACGGTGCGGCCAAGGCTTTTGTCAGCACCATGACCCGCGTATTCGCGCGCGAGATGGCACCGCACGGCGTGCGCGTCAACGGTGTGGCTCCGGGCGTCATTCTGACGGACTTTCACGCACGCAACTCCACGCCCGAGCAGCTCGAAGGGGCACGCCGCGGTATCCCGATGGGACGATTGGGAACAGCCGACGAATGTGTGGGAGCCTATCTGTTCCTGGCCGACGATGTGCTGTCGGGCTACATCACCGGCCAGATCATCGAGGTCAATGGTGGCCAGCTCATGCCCTGAGCATGCAAGCCCAGACCGCGCGGCGCGGCTTGCCCTGCGGCAGTCGGATGGCCGCGATGGTGGCTTGCGGGTTCATGACGGTATTTGAGGCAGTACAGGGTTTAACCGGATGCCCGGCAGACCGAATCATGAGATTATCAATTGGCCTGACCAATTGTCCAATTCTGACCAACCATTAACAACGTTTCAAAAGCGCCCAGCATGCCATTGAAAGTCATCCAACCGCAACGCCTGTACCGCCAGATTGCCGACCAACTGCGTTCGCTAATCAGCAAGGGCGAATTTGCGGCCGGTACACGCCTGCCAGCCGAGCGCGAACTGGCCAAGCAGTTGGGCGTGAGCCGCCCTTCGGTGCGCGAAGCCCTGATTGCGCTGGAGGTGGAGAAAGTGATTGAGGTGCGCACCGGCTCAGGTATCTATGTGCTCAAACCAAAGGCCCGCCAGCCCTCGCGCAAAAGGACCAGCGACACGGTCGAGTGGGGGCCATTGGAACTGATGCGGGCGCGCGAGCTGGTGGAGAGCGAGGTGGCGGCACTGGCTGCCCGTAACGCCAAAAAAGCAGACCTGCAGCTCATCGGTGATGCCTTGCAACAAATGCGCGACGAAGTCGCCAAAGGCCAGATACCCCGTGAGGGCGACGAGGCCTTTCACAATGCGATTGCCCAAGCCTGTGGCAACGAGGTGCTGCGCGACACCATCTGTGGCTACTGGCAAGCCCGACACGGCACGCTGTTCGAGCGACTGGGTGACTATTTTGAAGACCAGAAATCCTGGGATGCCGCCCTGATCGAACATGCCGAGGTGCTTGAAGCGATCCGTGCCCACGATGCGGGCGCCGCACGCAGCGCCATGCAACGCCACTTGAAAAAAGCCCATACCCGTTACAGCGCGAGCTGGCACCGCGCAAAGCCTTCTTAATGCCCAGCAACTTCAAAACCACCAACCGAGGAAACACCATGAAAAAACGTGAATTGACAACAATCGCAATCAAATTAGTAGCAGCATGTGCATTATTTACGGGGGCTGCAGGCACATTTGGCATTGCAAGTGCGCAGACCAAACTGAAGTGGGCACACGCCTACGAGACTTCCGAGCCCTTCCACAGGTGGTCGGTCTGGGCCGGTGACGAGATCAAGAAGCGCACCAATGGCCGCTATGAGGTGCAGGTCTTTCCGGCCTCATCGCTGGGCAAAGAGAGTGACATTAACCAGGGCCTGACCTTGGGTACGGTGGACATCATCTTGACCGGCGCGAGTTTTGCAGCCGCCAGCTACCCGCCGCTGGCCGTGACCTACTTCCCATTCATCTTCCGTGATTCCGAACACCAACTCAAATACGCCAAGAGCGATGTGTTCAAGGAACTCGCCAAAGGCTATGACGACAAGAGCGGCAACCACATTACGGCGCTGAACTATTACGGCGCGCGCCAGTTGACGTCCAACCGCCCGATCACCAAGCCTGAAGACATGAAGGGTCTGAAAATCCGCGTGCCTGACGCACCGGCTTACCTCGCGTTCCCGAAATCACTGGGCGCCAATGCCACACCGATTGCATTTGCCGAGGTCTATCTGGCCCTGCAGAACGGCACCGTGGACGCGCAGGAAAACCCGCTGCCCACCATCCTGGCCAAGAAGTTCTTTGAAGTGCAGAAAAACATCTCGCTGACTGGCCACATTGTGGATTCGCTGCTGACTGTCGTAGGCGGGCCAACGTGGAACAAGCTGTCGGAGGCTGACCGAAAAATTTTCAGCGACGTGATGCAGGAAGCCGCCGAGAAAACCGGCCGTGAAATCATCGCTTCGGAAGCTCGACTGGTTGACGAGTTCAAGAAGAAGGGCATCAACGTGATCACGGTGGACAAAAACGCCTTCCGCGAGGCCGTGCTGAAAAACGCCAAGCCGACCGACTACGGCTATCGCCAGGCTGACTACGACCGCATCATTGCGATCAAGTAAGCAGGACCAGCCATGCAAGACATTGATTCGCTCCCCCATGTCATGGGGGACGACGGCCAATTCCACGCGCAGGATGATGCCGTCGATCTTTCGGGCACCACGCTGGAAGCCTGGGTGGCGTTGGGCATCTTCTGGATCCTCGGCGTCACCGTCTTTTACCAGTTCTTCACGCG
>Ga0208789_1001418_pt1 | contig 13506 bp, 6 predicted proteins | sample Methanotroph_Enr_FD_187368 | JGI IMG/M metagenome (GOLD analysis project Ga0208789, IMG submission 187368) | Enriched soil microbial communities from Old Woman Creek wetland in Ohio, USA - Methanotroph_Enrichment_5 (SPAdes) (version 2) | ecosystem: Environmental > Terrestrial > Soil > Wetlands...
GTTCCTCTCACAGAGAACCTTCACTTGATTTGTCTCGACAACGGATTCGCTATATATAAAAAAGATATGGTTGCAGTAAACAATCCGAATGCATTGAAACTCGTAATCAGGGATTTTATATGCCGGGATGGTTCAGGGAACCTACTCAATCTGGGATTAAAAGCTAATTCCATTTCACTCAAACATGCATACAACAACATTACAATCTCATTTTCAACACTGTTAAATCCATGTTCACGAAAGCTTTATCAATATAAACTGGAAAGTATCGAAAGGGAATGGAGTAAATGGTCCGAATCTGCGAAAGCAGAATATACGCGTTTGCCGGTTGGCCAATACACTTTCAAGGTTCGCACCTTAACATCGAATGGGACTATTACGGAACCGATTTCAATAAATTTTAGAGTCAGGCCAGCCTGGTACGCTTCCATCGCAGCCACTCTTATTTACCTGATACTTGGCCTGGGAGGAATACTGGCAAGCCAGTATTTTTATCGCAGGCGCCTGGCAAAGCATCATAATCGTTTGCACATGATTGCCAACGAAAAACGGAAAGTAGAAAAACAAAACGCCGAACAGGAAATCATGAAGCTTCAAAATGAAAAACTGCAATCAGAAGTATCGCATAAGAATATGCAACTTGCTGATTCCACTTTATCGATCATCAGGAAAAACGAAGTCTTGATTGAAATAAAAGATGAACTCGAAAAGCAGAAAGAAGAGCTTGGGCCACGGTATCCGGCACGATACCTGCAGCGGTTAACAACATTGATAGATAAAAACATCTCCAACGATAACGATTGGGAAATATTCGAAGCTTTATTCGACCAGGCACACGAAAATTTCTTTAAACGTCTGAAACAATCCTTTCCTGATCTTACCCAAAGTGATCTGAAGCTCTGTGCTTACTTAAAACTTAATCTTTCATCCAAAGAAATCGCGCCCTTGTTAAATATTTCAGTCCGTGGGGTCGAAATCCGAAGGTACAGGCTTCGAAAACGCCTGGCACTCTCATCAGATCATAACCTGGTGGAATACATAATGCAGTTCTGATAATGGTAACAGGAAAATAGGTTGGTACGTTCCTAAGACTGAAAAGCCGTACTTTTCTATTCCTTTGTTCGTATTGTAAGGTAATTATTCCCGGGATGAATTATAGCCTTCTTAGTTACACCATGGTAAGTCACTTTCAAATTGAACTGTCCATCAGAAATAGCTCTAATTTTTAATTGATTGGCTGAAGGTTCTGCAATTAAAGACGTAATATGCGAGTTGAATCTGAAGTTCTCCATTCCACAGCGTTTATTGCTACGGACGTTCCACACCAGTGTATTTTCACTGGCATCAGGTTTCAGACCAATGGCATATTCAATGAAATACAAAATTGGTGCTATTCCGCTCCATCCAACAAAATCGTTTCTGGCTTGGTTGCCATGAACTATCGAATCAGCAGCATAGTTTTCCCAGATAGTACCTGTTTTAACAAAAATTTGCGCTACATTTTCAAGGTGATTCATTGCAATTACATAAGCAAGCGAATCGTAACCGTATTTTTCGAGCCCACGGATGACCATAGTATTGGTTGGAGCCCAAATGCTTCCACACCAGTATCCACCCAAAGGGTCGAATTTTTCCTGGTCGGCAGCCAATGTTGGAACTCTGTGTTTCCGCTTAAAAGTATTAGGGTTTTCGAGTTCCTCAACCAATTTATATGCCTGATTTTTTGTGGCAACCTGTCCAAGCAATGTCCAGAAAGATCCAATTGTTTTTACTGGCACAAATTCGCCGGCCATAGTCAGATCATAATAAAAAGATTTTTCCGGGTCCCACATTTTTTTATTTATAATTGCTGACAAATCATTAGCTTCCTGCTGATATTGCTTCATTTCTTTTTCTTTCTTAAGTATTCTGGCAATCTCGGAAAGATTACGTGCAAAAAGAACCATTTCAGATGAAATGTCAACAGCTGTGCCACCACCCTGGATATAACAGTTTCGGGGTGAGTTGTCCATTCCTGCCCAGTCAGTCATATAAAGCCCGTTACCCTGACGAATATATTTCTGCAAGGCATTATAATAATGAACCAATGGTTCGAACACCGTTTTTAAACGTTCTTTATTGCCTGTCACCCTGTAACTTTCCAACTCAGCCCAGGCTAATATCGGATGATCAAGAGCATCTAAGGTAAGTACAGGATTTGGCAGGGGAATATCTCTGCCTAAATATTGAACACTCCACGATTGTCCGCCATATTCATTCCCAAAACGGCTAAACAGGGGTTTGTTTTCAACATTTACCCATGGAGCGTAATCCTTGCCGGTAGAACGGACAATTTCACGGCAAATTTCACCCGTTTCATGTTGTTTAGCATAGAAATTATCAAGTGTGCAAATTCCAGGCACCAATGGATAGGCGTAATTGCAAAACATAGTCATAAAACTGCCATCCCACAAAAAAGTATTGGCGTTAAAGGCAGCATCAATATATTGGGATACAAAGCCATTTTCAGCGTTTGGTTCGTAGAAATTCCGGCATGCCAGTTCCCATGCTTTCCAATAGCAATTTACCAGATTACTGTCCTGATCAAATACAGGTGTTGGAAATTGTTTTTTCAGGGTTGAGAATACAGGAAGTGAAGTTTTTGTGTATTGCTTTTTTGAAAAATATTTCCCTTGCTCCTGCGCTTGAAGTGCCGGAGAAATCAACATAAGCAAGAGTAAAAAGTAAACACTGCTAAATTTTATTTTTGGCTTCCTATATTTCGTTCTCATTTCTCATAATTTTTACGAGTATAAATCGGACAGTCTCCAGCAAATTTAAACATTATATAATTTAAGCTGGAATTATTTCTGAAGCTTTGTCCTAACCAGGCACACGAAAACTTCTTTAAACGCCTGAAACTATCTTTTCCCGAACTTCCCAAAGCGATCGGAAGCTCTGTGCATACCTTAAGCCTAACCTTTCATTTAAAGAAATAACGCCTATATTAAATATCTCACTCCGGGGTTTTGAGATTCGCAGGTACAGGCTTCGAAAACGCCTGGCGCTCTCTTCCGATCATAACCAGCTGGAATATATCATGGAGTTTTAATTTTTAAAGATAGAGGAAACAGGGGAAACCCTGAGTCCTTATTATCAGTCTTGCATTCGGTTACTTTTCAAATGAAAATTTTTAAAATCAATTTACAATCCTTTTTTTCGGTTATTTTCAAACCAAACTTAGTACTATTTCTTCTTATCCCTTGTTATTCACTTCATCACAGTGTATCTTTTATTAAAAATAAAATTATATTTATAATTTCACATACTATTGTTATACAATTATTTGCATACAATTAAATATCAATTGATGTATTAATGTATGGGTATCAAACAAATGCTTCATCCCCTTGTAGTAATCATGATGAGCCAATTTGATGCTCGAATTTGAAAATTAACGTTTTTATTTGTACTTTTAACCTCATAACAATCGATTGCGGAAGATTTAATCCTCAGTTTCAAAACCACCAAACCATAAATTATCAACCAAACCTAATTTTAATTAATCTTGATGTTATGAAAAAATCACTACCTCAAAAGCGGGTTATTCCCTGGGCAAAAGGCATACTGCTGCTTCTGGTGTTGACTTTATTGGAAACTTCAGCGTTCGCACAGGGACGAACCATTACCGGAACTGTAACCGATCAGCTAACAAAAGAAACACTGCCTGGAGCATCGGTTATTATTAAGGGTACCACAAATGGCGCCTCAACTGACATTAACGGTAAATATTCGTTAAATGTAACACCAAATGATAAAGTACTGATTGTTTCATTTATAGGATACACCAGTGCAGAAGTTGCCATTGGTGCTCAGAATGTGATCGACGTTCAATTATCACTGGCACAAACCACCCTCGACGAAGTTGTGGTGGTCGGGTATGGTACTAGTAAAGTGAAAGATCTCACATCATCCATTACCACAATTAAATCGGCGGATCTTCTCAAAACACCAGCCAGCCAACCAATGAATGCTTTACAAGGTAAAGTAGCCGGGTTGCAGGTTGTAGCTACCGGTCAACCTGGTAGCTCGCCTACTATCCGCGTCAGGGGAGTAGGATCATTCCCGGGGCACGAAAACGAAGCTCCGCTTTATGTTGTTGACGGAGCGTTTTATGATAATATAGACTTCCTCAATCCTGCTGATATAGCCTCAATTTCTGTGCTTAAGGATGCTTCAGCATCGGCAATTTATGGAACAAGGGCTGCAAATGGAGTAATACTTATTGAAACTAAGTCGGGGACGTATAACCAAAAAACAGAAATTACTTACGATGGATATGTAGGTTATCAGATGGCACAAAATGTTGTGAAGATGGCGAACTCAGCACAATTTGCGCAAATGGCACTGGAATCAGGTTCAGCTTCTGATATTTCATTTGTAAATAATGCTATGCAACGTTATGGAAGAAGTCGGGTAAATCCAAATGTGCCAGATGTAAATACGGATTGGTACAAGGAAGTTCTTCGCCCGGCTAAAACCCAAAACCATAGTCTGAGTTTTGATGGGGGGAATGAGAAGGCTAAATTCTCAATAGGAACAAATTATTTCTTCCAGGAAGGTATTCTGAAATCCAAAAATGATTATGAGCGGATTAACATTCGTACTAAAGTTGATTTCAAAGCATCAAAATGGCTCACTGTAGGTGGAAACTTCTTTTTAAGTAATGCAACTCAAAATAATGCTGATGGTTCTACATGGAGCCAGGCATATTATGCAGTACCTATTCTACCTGTTTACGACGAGAGCAATACGGCAGCCTGGCCTACTGCATATGCAAGTGCGGCAGACCTTGGATACCGGAGTGGCCAAAATCCTTTCCCTACAATGGAATACAATGAAGATCAGACTAAAATCAAAAAATTGCTAGCTAATATTTATATGGAGTTCACTTTGATTCCAAAAGTGCTGACATTTAAAACTACTTACAACAATAATTATACCTCACTTAACCAAAGGAAAATAAACAAGGCATACTATATTGGTGACGTTTTTCAGAATAAAAATTCTACCATTACCAAAGCTTCAGAAATGTATAATAACCAGACCTGGGACAATATCCTGACTTTAAATGAAAAATTCAATAACCATAATCTAACTTTGATGGCAGGTTCATCCTACAAAATTGAAGAATGGCAGAAGTTAAGCGGATTTGGTAAGGATCTTACTGATCAGAATACTCAGCAATCCTGGTATATTAGTCAAACAACCGGCATATTAACAAATAATGCTTCGGATGATGGTTTCCTTCAATACGGTTTATCCTATTTTGGAAGACTCTCATATAATTATGCTGATCGATATTTACTGTATGCCACTATGCGTGCAGACGGCAGCTCGAAGTATCAGCAAAAATGGGGGTATTTCCCTGCTATTGGAGCCGGTTGGGTAATTTCGGAGGAAAAGTTTCTGAAAAACAATGAACATGTGCCTTACCTGAAATTGCGAGCCAGCTGGGGACAACTTGGCAACGATAAAATAGCAGCCAGTGATGGTGAAAGGGTAACGTCCATTGTGACTACAGCAATGGGAGGTACTGGCACAACACCCGGAACTGTATATTCAGGAACTGTGGCAACAAATTCCTTTTCTGCATTAAAATGGGAAGTTACCGAAGAAACAAATGTTGGCATAACCGCACGCTTACTAAAGGATAAGTTATCCGCCGACTTTGACTATTATATCCGTGATACGAAAAACGCAGCCATTCCTGTAATTCTCCCTGGTGTTGGAACAAGTATTCTGAAACCAGTAGGAACTATCAGAAATAAGGGTTTAGAACTCGCACTCGAATGGTCCGATAAGATTAACGAGAAACTCAGCTACACAGTTGGTGTCAATATGGCAACTCTTAAAAACGAAGCCAGAGATCTTTACGGGCAAACATATATTGATGGAGGCTCAGCTGAATTCAGGCAGCGTACATACGTTGGTGAACCTCTAATGGCGTTTTATGGCTGGAAAACTGACGGCGTTTACCAAAATGATGCTGCAATACAAGCCGATCCTGCTGCAGTAGCCTATAACCTCGCAAATCCAAGCGCCCAATTGGTTCCTGGAGACTTTAAATATAAAGACTTGAATGGAGACAACGTAATTGATGATAAAGACAGGACAATACTGGGTACGTATTTCCCATCATTTACTTATGGAGCCAATTTGTCGGTAACATATATGAATTTTGACTTTTCAGCCAGTATGTATGGGCAAACTGGCAATAAAATCCTCAACCGTAAACGTGGAGAAGTTATCTGGACCAACGACCAAAACATGGATGCCGACCTTGCAATAAATCGCTGGCATGGCGATGGAACTTCCGATAAATATCCATCCTCTTCAGGGTTACGCAGGGCATGGAACCAGAAAATGAGTGATTATTTTGTTGAAGATGGTTCATTCTTCCGCATTCAGAATGTTCAGATAGGTTACACTATCAAGAACAAACAATGGCTGGGAGGGAATTTCCCTGTATGCAGGGTCGCCTTTACTGCCGACCGTCCTCTAACCCTGTTCAAATACAATGGGTTTACACCTGAAGTACAAGATGGTATAGATTCACAAACCTACCCGGTTCCGGCAGTATACACTGTTGGACTAAAAGTTAAATTCTAAAACACAAAGGAAACATGAAACGCAAACAATATATTATACCCTTCGCTACACTACTTGTTGCCCTTTTCTTTGTAACAAGTTGCAGCAAAAATCTGGATGTACTCCCCGAGAACCGGACTTTTACCGGTGGAACCGATTATACTAAAACCAGCGACATGATTAAGCCGATAATAGGTATGTATGCAAAATTATCGGTAGTTGATAATGAGTGGGCTGATTATCCAATTATTGCCGTACGTGGTGATGATGTTAATGCAGGAGGGGGTAATGCTCCTGGAGTAAGTGGCGACCAACCCGGTATTGGTCTTACCGATATATTCAATTATAGTACGATCGAATGGAGTTATAATGCTCTTTGGCAGGATTATTATCAGCATCTGTTTGATAGCCAGTCTGCATTGGAGCAAATCGCCCTCTATAAGGCACAAGCTCCTGCTAGTAGTGCTGCAACAGCTGATCAGTATTCAGCAGAAGTAAAAGTTCTGGAAGCGTGGTGGTTATTCCAACTTAGCCGCGTGTGGGGTACTGTGTTTATTCCAACAAGCTCCAATCCAACTACATTATTTGATACACCTTTATCAACCAAAGATGAAGTGATGCAACACATTTCGGATCTGATGGATGAAGCAATTCCAGCCTTACCGGCACTTAGGCCTAATGAGCGTACAGATATACCTGGTGGTGTAACTAAATACACGGCATTGGCCATGAAGGCCCTTGCCAATCTCGAACTAAAAAATTACCAGGAAGTGGCTTCAACTACAGGTGAAATTATTAATTCAGGTAAATTCACCCTTGAATCAGATTATTATAATCTATTCAAACTTAAAGGCAAGTTAAATAACGAAAACCTGTTGGAGAAACAATACTCCGACCTGGGCCAACCTTCAGGTACTAATTATTATTATTTGATGGCATTTTTCGGTCCTCAGGGATGGACACCAAAAGTTGCTGGGTCAGGTGATGGCTGGGGTTTCTTCGAACCCAGTCTAAAATACATTAAGTTTATGCTCGACAGGGGCGAAACAACACGACTCCAAACCTCCGTTCTTTTTACTAATAGCGGAATAGCAGAAATTAAATCTGATCCAAAATATGCCACTTTACCATCATGGATATCAAATACTACGCCTTCGGGAGATGTAATCAATGATTTTGCCCGTGAAAAGTTTGTAAGTGGGAAACATTATCTGCCTTCCGATCAGCTTACACCTGGCCGTACAGACTATGGTACCAATAAAAACTTTACCTGTATTAGGTACGCGGAGATTCTACTTATGTATGCCGAAGCACTTACACAGGGAGCAAACGGAACTGCAGGAACAGCAGACAATGCTGTGAATCTGGTCAGAACCAGGGCTGGATTATCTTCGCTTTCGGGAGTTACTACCGACCAGGTTATGGATGAAAAGTTCGCTGAATTAGCAATGGAATGGGGTACCCGCTTTTATGATATGGTAAGGCTTGGCAAAACTGCTGAGTTAAGTTATGATGGGAGAACATACTCTCCCGATAAACAGTTCCTGCCATATCCACAGAACCAGGTAGATATGCTTCCTATTCTAGGGCAGTAACGAAATACAGTTAAAACTTAAAATCTAAAACAATGAAAATACTTAAATATATAATCTTAGGTTCTCTTGCGATGGTTTTTGCTGTCGCATGTCAGAAAGGTATCGACCCGATTTCTTATGTTGCTCCGGGTCCGGATACAGCAGCTCCTGTAGTGAAAATAAACTACCCGATTGAAGGCACTTTGATAAGAGATGATGCACCCAAAGTTCCAATCAAAATCCAGGTTGAAGCTTCTGATGACATTGAGCTTGCATCAATCGCCATACAGCTTGATGGCACAGCAATAACTTCGTTCAGCAGTTTCAAAGACTACCGCAGGGCAGTTGAAGAATACATTTACGATGGAGTTACTGATGGTGAACATGAAATGGTGGTTACCGCTACCGATCTGGCAGGGAAAACAGGTTCACAAACTGTTCATTTTCAGAAAACGACCCCATATCACCCACTTTATGATGGAGAAGTTTTCTATATGCCTTTTGATGGCGACGCTATGGAGCTTATTTCTAATACAGCTGCCACCAAGTTTGGATCCCCAACTTATGTTGCTGGTAAAATCAAATTGGCATATGCCGGGGCTACGGATGCGTACCTGACATTCCCAACTACCGGGTTGTTAGGTAGTGAGTTCAGCCTGGCATTCTGGTATAATATAAATGGTACTCCTGCAAGGGGAGGTATTTTTGCAATCGCTCGTCCATATGTTGAATACAATGATACTACAAGGTATAAAGGATTAAGGATTTTCCGTGAAAATAGTGGCACCAGTCAAAACATAGGTGTCAATCTCGGAATAGGTAAAGCAGAAGTGTGGATAAGTCCAATTACAACTGTAACAGAGGCAAATTTCGGCACCTGGATGCACATTGCTATCTCTGTTTCAGGCACCACAGCTAATGTATATATTAATGGAGCAGTAGTTAAAACCGTAGCATTAGCCGGGCCTATCGATTGGACTGATTGTGCTCCTATCTCTATAGCTTCCGGAATGCCAAACTTCACATACTGGGATCACTTATCGGATCTGAGCCTGTATGATGAAATGCGCATTTTCAATAAAGCAATTACTGCTGATGAAGTGATGCAACTTTATTCTGCAAAAAAATAAGTTGATTGGTGTTTTTGGTTTGGAAAGGGGGATTTGTTTCAGCACTTCCCTCTTTCTTACTTAACTTTCCCCTGATAATCAATTCACTTATGGTTAATATTTGAGTTTACCCTTCTTCCCTAAGGTCTCAGAATTACTTTTATTCCTGGAGCCTCAGTCAAGCTGTTTCTCCATTAATATCATAAAACTATGAAGTCAATTTCCCCTGTGCTCAGTGTTCTTGTTTTGTTGTTAACTCTTAACTGGGCATGTAAAAAAGATACTCAGGAAGCAGCAGGCACAATCGAAATTACCCGCTGTATGGCCGGAGACAAAGAATTAATTAGTTCGTCTGCCACTTCAGATATCGCTGCTGATGCAGACTTCACTATTCAATTCTCAGTTGCAGTCGACAGTAATACAGTCAAAAATAATATTTTGATCAAGGATGCTTCCAACGTGGTCGTTCCTGATATCTATTTCGGATTTGAAGATAATTATAAGACTGTAATTGTTAAAACCTTTAGGGACCTGGATCTGAAACAGCAATATACACTTGTTATTCTGAAAACGCTCAAAGGTAGTAAAGGAGAAACTTTTGCAGGAACGAGCTTTGTGTTTTCGACTTTAAGTGGATCATTTACATTGAATTCAATTTCTCTTAATGACCAGAATTTCATGATTCCACTGAATGTGTATAATGTACCTGTGGAGGGATCAACTCTGAAACTCGAATTTTCAGAGCCTGTTGACACTACAAATATAAAATCAAAGTTTATCGTGGCTGGTAATGCAATTTATAGCGTTGCGCTCAGCAACTCCGACAGATCAATACAACTGGAATGTACTGAAAAGCTACAAGGCTATACAAAATACTATTTTATTATATCTTCCTCACTTAAGTCGAAAGTTGGAAATAAATATGCAGGATACAGCAACTGGTTTACAACTGCTTTGGATTCGACACTCAAATTCCCGTTAATCAGCGACGACGAATTGTTAACACTGGTACAGCGCCAGACCTTCAAATATTTTTATGATTATGCCCATCCCACCAGTGGCATGGCCCGCGAACGCTATTCGTCGGGTAACACTGTAACAACCGGGGGATCAGGCTTTGGGGTTATGGCTCTGATTGTAGGAATGGAAAGAGGTTTTATCACACGCGACCAAGGGATTACGCATTTAACCAAAATAATCTCTTTCCTCGAAACTGCTGACAGGTTTCATGGTGCATGGTCTCATTGGATTGATGGAAGTACAGGCCATGTAATTCCATTTGGGACTAAAGATGATGGTGGCGACCTGGTTGAAACTGCCTTTATGGCTCAAGGCCTTATAGCTATGCGTCAATATCTGAATCCGGCAACACCTTCTGAAGCCAGCCTGATAGCCAGGATTAATACTTTATATAACGGAATTGAATGGGATTGGTACAGGCGTGGTGGTCAAAATGTTTTATATTGGCACTGGTCGCCTGATTATGGATGGGATATGAATTTTGCCCTACATGGTTATAACGAAACCCTTATCACCTATATTATGGCGGCTTCATCCCCAACACATACCATCCCAGCCGTAGTTTATAGTCAGGGTTATGCCCTGAACGGGGGGATTAAAAACGGAAAGTCATTTTATGGATATGTTTTACCGCTGGGATACGACTATGGCGGACCTTTATTTTTCGCTCACTATTCATTCCTGGGTCTCGATCCGAGGAATTTATCCGATGCATATGCAAATTACTGGACACAGAATGCGAATCACTCGCTGATCAACTGGAAATATTGCGCAACAAATCCTAAACATTACCCCAATTACAATGCCTCATGCTGGGGATTGACTGCCAGTGATCTCCCTGATGGTTATGGGGTAAGCGAACCTACCAACGACAGGGGTACTATTGCTCCAACAGCTGCTGTTTCGTCACTTCCTTATACTCCTGAACAATCGATGAATGCCATAAGGTATTTTTATTATATAGCAGGCGATCGGTTATGGGGTGATTATGGTTTCTATGATGCATTTGATGTGAGCGAAAACTGGTATGCGAGTTCATTCCTTGCCATTGACCAGGGACCTGAAATTGTAATGATCGAAAACTATCGGACTCACTTGATTTGGGATTTATTTATGTCGGCGCCCGAAGTTCAGACGGGTTTGACCAAATTAGGCTTCAGTTACAAATAGCGCTCAAGATCAGCAACAATCAGTGTCTTTCAGAAGGTTTAGGGTATAATTATATCCAGACATCAAAATACAAATAATTTATAAGCAGAAAAACGAGATGAAAAATCGTATAAAACTCAGCAAAGTATTATTACTTGCCCTTTTCATAAGTGTTTCAGGCTGTGTAAAATCGCAGCAACAGGTCTTCAAATCCCATGGGAAAATTAATTACCCGGTAACAGCAGACGAAGCAGCCATGCTCGATTCCATTCAGCACAAAACGTTTCTTTTCTTTTTAAATGAGCATAGTCCGGACAAGGGAATTGTAAAGGATCGCGCCGCAGCCTGGGCTCCTGCCAGCATAGCGTCAACAGGTTTTGGAATTCCATCCTTTGCCATTGGCGTAGAGAGAAAATGGATCACACGTAAAGAAGCAGCAGAAATTACGCTGAATATTCTTAAATTCTTTGCCAATTCAAAACAAAGTGCGGATACCAATGCCACAGGATACAAAGGATTTTATTACCATTTTCTCCGCATGAATTCCGGCACACGTGAATGGAAATGCGAACTTTCATCCATCGATACAGGTATTTTGATGATGGGCATTCTCTTTGCCCGAAACTATTACAACCTCGACAATGAAACTGAGGTACAGATCCGTTCGCTTTCAGCTATTTTGCTGGGACGAATGGACTGGAGTTTCATGCTCATGTCACCAACTGCCAAACATCCCAATGCAATTTCCATGGCCTGGACCCCGGAAAATGGATTACTCAACCATGGCTGGAGCGGCTACAACGAAGGGCTTTTCCTTTATATCCTTGCAGCCGGTACCGGAATGGAAAATGTGAATAAGAGTTTTGATTCATGGCTGTCAACCTATGAATGGAAAACACCGTACAAAGGTCTCTCACACGTGACATTCCCACCTTTGTTTGGCCACCAGTTTTCGCAGGCATTTATTGATTTTCGGGGTCTTGGCGATAAATATATGAAGGAAAAAGGCATTGATTACTTCGAAAACTCCCGTCGTGCAACTCTTGTTCAGCGGCAGTATGCATCAGATAACCCAAAAGGCTGGGTTGGTTATGATTCGCTTTGCTGGGGAATAACAGCTTGTGACGGGCCTGGCAATCAATACAATTTTGGCAATAAAAAATTTGAGGGATACGCCGGACGGGGAACCAGTGGCCCGGATTATACTATAGCTGAGGACGGTACAATTGCCTCATATGGCTCAATTTCATCATTACCATTTACACCCGAAATAGTCTTCCCGACTATAAAATCAATGAATAAAAAGTATGGCTCAAAAATATGGGGTAAATACGGTTATTATGATTCATTTAATCTTACAGCCAATTGGGTAGATAATGATTTTATTGGCATCGATGAAGGCCCGATGCTTATTATGATTGAAAATTTCAGGACAGGGCTGGTATGGGATTTTATTATGAAAGATCCGGTTATTCAGAAAGGGTTGACGAAACTTGGCTTTGAATATATAAATACTATTAAACGACAAAACGAGATAAAAGATTGAAGTCCAAGAATTACCTCACCCCAACCCCTCTCCTTGAGGAGAGGGGCTACATCTCCCGTCAGCTATGCCTTTCAGCAAAATACTAAATTTTTTAGTCATTCACTAATGATATATAAAATAATTTTACCCTGCTATGAAAACCCTCATAATAAAGAGTATCACAGTATTCTTGTTGGTACTCTCTGGCACCATTATACAGGCTCAGGTCAAAACTCTCGATGACTTCGAGAACAAAAACGGCTGGAATTTTATCAAATCCGATGGCGTTAACCTTAACCTGTCCAACGAAAAAGGGCTTACCGGCAATGCCATCCGGTTTGATTATGATTTCACCCACGGAACAGGTTATGGCGGCATACAGAAACTTTTCCCGATCGACTTACCCGAAAATTACGAATTTACTTTTTATCTAAAAGCCGATTCCCCGGCTAACAACCTTGAAATAAAATTAATCGACAGTACCGGGAACAATGTCTGG
>Ga0208789_1001419_pt1 | contig 13488 bp, 11 predicted proteins | sample Methanotroph_Enr_FD_187368 | JGI IMG/M metagenome (GOLD analysis project Ga0208789, IMG submission 187368) | Enriched soil microbial communities from Old Woman Creek wetland in Ohio, USA - Methanotroph_Enrichment_5 (SPAdes) (version 2) | ecosystem: Environmental > Terrestrial > Soil > Wetlands...
ATGCAAGTACCACCTCGCTCCGCATGAGAATAGCTGTATATAAAGGTCAAAAAGAAATTAATGCACAGGTTGTTCAGTTCCAGGCACAATACCAGGCCAAAAGAGCAATTGCATTGAAGGATATTCCCGCCGGAGGGCTTCTTTCGGCAGATAATATTAAGATCGAAACTTACCACAGTGCATACCCCCAGGCAAACTGGGTCGAGCCTTTCGGTCTTATCGCTAAACGCACCATCAGAACTAATTCTGTTATCGGCGGCGAAATGGCCGCAAACCAGAATGAACAGATCGTAATAAACCGCAGCCAGGGAGTCGTCATACAGATCAAAAGGCCCGGCCTGTCTATAACCGCCATGGGCGAAGCCATGCAGGACGGACGAACAAACGAATATATCAAAGTTAGGAATATAGATTCTCAGAAGGTGCTTGTCGCACGCGTAAATCATGACGGCACGGTAGAACCTGTCTTTTAACGAGGTAGATCATGAAAACTAAACTAATTTGTATTTGCCTGATCGGGACGTGGATAGTCCCAACCGTTTTTGGCGGTTCGATCTGGGCCAAACGCGACCTTAATACCACAACCGTCTACGGTGATGATACGGCCAGAAAAATTGGCGATGTGCTTACCGTTATCATCGCTGAAGCAAGTAAAGTGGATAACAAGGTCAGCCGTGATCTTAAGAAATCAACCAATCGTGCCGCTGATTTTAACGGCGATCTTGGTATCACAACACCGAATCACAATCTGATTCCCAGGATGCCAGGGGTAGATATTACAGCTACATCGAATAATCAGCTTAATGGCCAGGCGGATTATAAAGACGAACGCACCCTGGATGACCGCGTGACGTTGGTGGTCGAAGATATCCAGGCCAACGGCAACCTGGTCGTCATCGGAACACGCCAGCGTGATATCGCCGGCGATAAGCAAACTATAACAGTTAGCGGCATTGTTCGGCCAAGCGATATTTCATTCGATAATACAATTCGTTCCGAACAGGTAGCGAATTTCCAGATAGTTACAAAGAACGAAGGTGTTTCAAATACTTATAACAAGGTGGGATGGCTGGGACAGATTTTTGATTTTCTCTGGCCGTTCTAGTGTGTGATATGCTTAGGAATGCATCAATTTTCAACCGGGTTTTTATTGCGGCGGTAATTGTCATTGCCGCCTGCTCCACTTGTCGAGCAGAGCGCATCAAGGATATCGTTGAAATAAAGGGTATCCGCTCCAACCCGCTCAGCGGCGTGGGTCTGGTTGTAGGTTTATCCAAATCCGGCGACAGCGCGCTGCCAAGCAGGCAAATGCTTACAAATATTCTCCGCCGGTCAGGAATTGTGCTAAACCCAAACGAAATGGGCCAGGGTTCGGTAGCTATCGTTATGGTAACCGCGGAGCTTGGACCTTTCAACAGGGTCGGTTCTAAGATTGATGTATCAGTTTCCGCCATCGGTGATGCCGTAAGCCTCCAGGGCGGAACACTATATCCGACCCCGCTAGAAGGTCTCGACAGCCAGGTTTACGCGGTAGCAGCCGGCCCACTGTCGCTTGGAGGTTTTTCGGCAAGCGGAAAAGCGGCCTCGGTCAGCGTAAATCACCCAACAGTCGGACGAATACCTGACGGAGCTTCAGTTGAACGCGAAGAACTGGCCAATTTTGTCGAAATGATCGCTGGCCAGCGATTTGTTACCCTCAGTTTACGCAATAATGATTTCACTACGGCAGGCCGTATCAGTGATGCGATAAACGCGATGTTTGCCTCAAGCTCCGCCGTACTTGATTCTGGAACTATACAGGTTAAAGTTCCCCAGGAGATCACTGACATAAAACTCACCCAGTTCATAGATCAGATTACACGGCCTGTAGTTAAAGTAGATATGCCGGCTGTGGTGGTTATAAATGAACGCACCGGAACAATTGTAGTCGGCGAAAATGTCGGCATAAGCACTGTGGCGATTTCGCAGGGCAGCCTTGTCGTGAAAGTTAAAGAAAACGAATACGTCTCGCAGCCAACAGCATCGTTTAGCGATGCGGGCACGACCGAGCGAGTACAGGATACTCAGATTGACGTTTCAGAAGAGCCGGGGCATCTCATACCCGTTGATAACGTCATCACTGTCGCGGATTTGGCCAAGGCTCTAAATGCCATAGGTGCTACGCCGCGGGATCTCATCGCGATATTTAATGCACTCAAACAGGCCGGCGCACTCCAGGCAAAGCTTGAGATAATGTAATGGAAATTACGACCAAAACTAATTTCGTGCAAGTTCCTGATCGGGATGTCTCACATGCCGCGCGGGATACCGAAATGCAGGACAGCCATAAGGTAAAGGTCGCAAAAGACTTTGAATCCGTACTTTTAAACAAAGTCTTTGAGGAAATGCAAAACACTATTCCCGAATCTGAACTGGTGGAAGATGATACTTCCAAGCAGATGCAGGGGATCTTCTGGATGTACATGGGTGATGACATGGGATCCAAAGGCGGCTTTGGCCTGTGGAAGGAAATTTATAATCAGATGAACAAAGAGCAGTCTCCGGCTGCACTGGATAGCAAATTATGAAAAATACCAAGATCGAGATCATAGCCGCACAAATGACCGCGGTACTTCAGGAAGATGCCAAAAATCTCCAGTCCGCTCTTACACGCCTTAATGATCTGCGCGCAAGCCTGCTAAAACGCGACCCGGCCTCACTTGAGGATCTCCTTGCGGTAATCAAGTCCGAGCAGGATGCCTACGCGATGAATGAATCCAGGCGAAATGAACTCCGCATGCAGGCAGCTATTGAATCAGGCTGCCCAATCCAGGAAATGAACATCTCACGCCTGATTCCATATATAGGCCAGCGCACCAGCACCCGGCTCCTTGCCGCAAAAGCACAAATACAGGAACTCGCCGGGAAATTGCGTACCGAATATTTCGCAACCGCATCGCTTTTGTCAGAATGTGCTAGGTTCAATCGCCAGCTTGTAAACGCCCTGCTGGGAGGCAAAAACCAGGTCACGACATACAACTGCCGCGGGAACCATAGTCAGCAGCTCAAATCCGCAATGGTAAATTTGCAATTATAGGAAGCTATGGATAGTTTCAGCATAGGATTATCAGGTCTTACCGCAAGCCAGCGGGCGATGGATATTATCGGTAATAACATCGCCAACGCAGCTACAGAAGGCTATCATCGCCAAAGGATCGAGCTGCGCGCAGCACCTGTCCACATTGCAGGCTCGAGTATTTCTGGCGGCGGAGTTGAGGTTGAAAATACCATGCGAATGGTAGACATCCTCCTTGAAGAAGAACTGCTCCGGCAAAACTCGACTCTCGAGCAGACCTCAAGGGAGTTGAGCACATTAAATGCCATAGAAGCCGCCATCTCCGATCTTGACAGCGGCGGACTTAGCTCGAAAATAGATGAGTTCTTTGGGGCACTACAGGATCTTTCAGTGCACTCGACGGAAAAGATATATCAGCAGCAGGTAGTAACAGCCGCAAACGCAATGGCCGGACAATTCCGAACTTTCGGAAATTATTTCGATAATCTTGGTGTTGAATTAACGAGTGAAGCCCAGCTTACAGTTCAGCAGATCAATACAATTGTGGCCGAAATCGCCAAACTCAACGGCAGTATCGAAGATATAGAAATGAGCGGCATGCAGGCTGGCAATCTGCGGGATAGCCGTGATAAGTATATTTCCGATCTCGCCCAGCTTATACGCATACAGACCATCGGCCGTGATGGAGGCAGCGTCGACGTATCATTTAACGGTATGGCACTGGTAAACGGACGTTCCTGTGGCAGTCTTGAGGTAAAATTACAGGGCGATGGCAAACTCGGCATCAGCATCGCCGGAGACGATAATTATCAAACTGATATCGAAGGCGGTAAACTCGGCGGAGTTTTCGCCCTGAAAAATGAACTTGTTCCCGCTATAGAGGACAAGATCAATAATCTTGCTAAAAGTATTATCACAGAAATTAATAATCAGCACGTCCAGGGTATCGGCGCAACCGGCTCATTTGAAGATCTTACCGGCTGGCAGATGCTTGATCAGGATCTTGCAAATTTCGATCCGCCTGTTGAAAACGGGAGAATTTACATCCGCGTCACTGATGAAAGCACCGGTTTGATAACCAGGCAGTATATCGACGTAGACACATCACAAACACTTTCAGATGTTGCCGCAAGTTTTGACGCCCTTGATAATATTTCCGCGTCGGTAATTCAGGGCAAACTGCATATCGAAACCGAAAGCGGTTACAAATTCGACTTTGTTCCGGGTGTACTTGCCCAGCCTGATACCAGCACTCTTACCGGAACCGCCCAGCCGCAGTTTTCGGGACTGTACACCGGAACGCTCAACCAAACCTATACGTGCACAGTTTCAGGTACGGGCCAGACTGGTGTTACAGAAGGCCTCATGGTAGAGGTGCGAAATGAAAGCGGAGACCTGGTGCAAACTCTAAAACTTGGCACAGGCTATGTCCCGGGTTCCAAAATCCTTATCGAAGAAGGCGTTTATGCTTCCTTTAGTGGAACTTTGAACGATGGCGAAGATTTCACCTTTACGGCACTGGCGGATTCCGATACATCGGATCTCTTGGCAAGTGCCGGCATAAATGCATTTTTCAGGGGCAACAATGCCGCAACGATCACGATCAATGAAGTTATCTACGCCGACCCTTCAAAAATTGCCACGAGCCTCTCAAACCAGACCGGAAACGAAAATGTTGCTCGAATGGCAAAACTCGCTTCACAGTCATGGAACTCCCTCAATAACACATCGTCAAGCGACTATTACAAGAGCATCGTAGCTACTCTTGGTCAGAGGATCGGAATATCGCAAACACACGAACAAAGCGTGACGGGCCTCATCCAGAATCTGCAAAACCAGCAGGATAATATCAGCGGCGTCAACGTGAATGAAGAAGCCGCTCATCTGATTGTCTACCAGAGGATGTTCCAGGCAGTTGGAAAATACATGCAGATCGTCAATAACTCGCTTGATGAGCTTATGAAAATAATGTGAGGCTAAAATGGCAATTTCACTTGGCGTGATGTTCAATAATGTAAATTTCGCACTGGCAAAAAATTCCAGTGCTCTTTCCAAGCTCCAGGAACAAGCCGCGACAGGTCAGCGCATTATCCGTCCATCCGATGACCCGTTTGGAGCCTATCGCGTCCTTAACCTTGAAACTGAAAACCGCACAATGTCCAATTACTCGTCGAATATCGCCGATGTCGTAGATACGCTCGATGTTTCAAGCTCGACAATACTCAATATCCAGCAGAACGTAAGTAATGCAAGGACCATTGTCACACAAATTATTACCGGTACTTTCGCAGACCAGAGCGGCCATAGAAATATTGCCGCCCAGGCGGTCGATGACCTTTTGGAACAGGTAGTTTCACTGGCAAACTCCAAGTACCTCAATCAGTACATATTCGGCGGTACAAACACTAACGATGTGCCATATGTTGTCGAACGTGACAGTAATGGCGAAATTATAAGTTGCAAGTACCAAGGGGCTGATTCTTCAAGAGTTGTCGAAGTCGCCCCCGATGTCCGCGCAGAAACCATGCTCGTAGGCAGGAATGTCTTCCAGGGCGATTCTTACGGTGAACCCATATTTTATGGTTCCACAGGCGCAAAACCCGGAACAGGCACAAGCTCCATCACTGGCGACGCCTGGCTGACTGTTGAAAATGACGGCACTAACTACCGACTGTCAATAGATGATGGTCAGTCATGGACCACTGTGCCCATTGGCGGCGAAGAAAACACCGCCGTTACCGACGCAGTCACAGGTAATATCCTTTATGTAGATACGCGGAACATCACTTCCACAGGTGTCGAACCAGTACGCAGGCCTGGCACCTACGATCTTTTCAATACACTCATCACAGTCCGCGATATGCTCAAAAACACGCGCGATATTCCTGAAGCCAAGCTCCTGGAAATGCGAAACAAAATGGTCGAATCGCTTGAGGAAGTTAATCTCCAGCTCTCACGATCACTTACCACCGTCGGCGGCCAGATCAATACCCTCAGCGACCTGAAAAATATCATGGACGACCTCGGCTCAAAGGCAAAAGAACAGGCCGATTACATCAGCCAGGCTGACATCGCCCAGATATCAATAGATCTTTCAAGACATCAGACGCTCTATGAGATGTCGCTCCAGGTCGCCGCCAAGCTGCTCTCACTGAGTTTTCTGGATTTTATTGATTAGAAGTCATTTCATAACCTGCTTTGGAGCGAAAATGAGAGATTTTTGTCGCTGGCAAGGAGACCGAAACAGCAATAGTTGCTTACTATTGCGATGCAGGGCGACGCCGCCAGCGGCAAAAAGATCCATTTGAAGCCCAAATGAGGTTGTGAAATGGCATCTAGCAATTTTCCTCAGGCTGTCTTATTTTTAAACGCCGGAACTGCTTTGGCCCCGCCATTTCCAAAAAAAACCCACAGGACCTCATGGCATAGGAATTGCATTATATACCTGCGGAGTATTGTCGACTTTTTTTATTTTAGGAGCTGCCTGATGGAGCAGGGACAATTAAGTGCTTATGAACGGGCACAGGAACTGGCACAAAACGGAAATTGCCAGGCCGCACTGGTTTCAATAACCCAGCACCTCCAGGCCAATCCCAATGATGGAAAAGCCTTGAACGATGCCGGTGCCATACTATATTCGCTTGGCCGACTCGATGAAGCCCGCCGTTCTGTCGAGCACGCGCGCCAGATTGAAGGCGATCAGGCCGAGATACTATGGAACCTCTCCGAAATATATCTAGCCCAGGGCAGCCCAGACCTAGCGGCGCAAATTGTCGCCCCGTTCCAAAAACTGGACCTCCTTACAGCGGATTTCCTAAACCGTATAGCTGCCTCATTTATCGACCAGGGCGAAAAAGCTTCCGGCTTGGAAATGCTCCTTAAATCTCTTGAACTTTCACCAAACCAGGATCAACTAACCCCGCTTCTTGAAAAAATAAAAACGCAACGGGCAAAAATCGCTTTTTTCCCAGGCGACAACGATTCCAAATTTTTGTCGGATATTATCGCTTTCACTGAAAAACGCTTCCCCGTCCAGGTATTCACCGGAAAAACAGTGTCCCAGATGTACGAGCTTATGAAATGGAGCGATATATCCTGGTTCGAATGGTGCACCGAGCAAGTCGTCGAAGCCTCAAAACTCCCGCGCGTCTGCTGGAACATCGCACGCCTGCATCGCTGGGAAGCGTATGAGGATTACCCAAAGCGCATCATGTGGGAGAGTATTGACGCCCTCGTTATGGTCGGCAACAGCTTTGTCGCAAAAGCATTACGCCAGCAGGTGCCCAACATCGATTCGCTCACCCGGGTGCTGACCATCCCAAATGGTATTGATCTCAACAAATTTCAGTATGTCGAACGCAAACACGGCAAAAATCTCGCATGTATTGGCTTTTTGACCGCCCGCAAAAATCCAATGTTCCTTCTGCAATGCATGCAGAAGCTGCATTTTATTGATCCCCAGTACAAGCTCTATTTTGCCGGCGATTTCCGTGACGGCACGCTCGAACAGTACGTCAGGCATATGGTAAATGAATTGGGTCTCGCCGAGGTGGTCTTCTTCGATGGCTGGCAGAACGATATAAATAAATGGCTTGAAGATAAGCATTATATAGTCTCATCAAGTATCGGCGAAAGCCAGGGAATGGGTATTATCGAGGGTATGGCCCGTGGTCTAAAGCCCGTGATTCACAATTTCCCCGGCGCTGGAGAAATATTCCCACAGGAATTCCTTTTCGGCATCTCGGAAGATTTCTGTCGGCTCGTGCTCTCACAATCTTATGAACCGTGGCGTTATCGCGAATTCGTCTCCGCGCGTTACCCGCTCAGTACCCAGCTCGACAGCATCGACCAAGTGCTCAGGCATTTTGAAAATACCCCGCTGCGAAACAACCTGGAAGTGAATCTTTGCCGCGAGCGCCTTTTGCCGTTCTGCGATGGCAAAGGCCTCGATGTCGGCTGCGGTGATAACAAAATATGCCCGCAGGCCATCGGTATCGACCTTACCGATCCCACCGCGGATGTCAAGGCCGATGCCATACAGTTGCCCTTTGAAAATGAATCCATGGATTACGTCTTCAGTTCTCATTGCCTCGAAGACCTCCAGGATACCGGCGCAGCCCTGGCCCAGTGGATGCGCGTCCTCAAAACTGGCGGCAATCTCGTGCTCTACCTGCCCCACCGCAATTTTTATCCTCGCGTGGGCAAACCCGGCGCAAACCCGCATCACAAACACGATCTCGATCCTAACACGGTCCTTGCCGCTTTATCGCAGACAAGTGACTACGAAATACTGCATCTCGATGAATCCGGCACAGCCGGCCAGCACAGTTTTGCGCTGGTAGTACGCAAACTGCCTCGCAAAACATTCACAAACCATGTACTCGTGGAGCATGATGCCGTCGTGGGTGATATAATGTGCATAGAGCCTGCGATTCGTGCCCTTAAAAACAAGCTCGGCGACCAAACCGCCATAACATTAAGAGTAACGCACCCGGATCTTTTTAGAAATCATCCTTGCGTTAATCGTATTGAACACACGCGTTTTCCGTATCGCTTTACAGGTTACCAGCAGCATCTGAAATTAGACTGGCACCGCACTGAGCAAAACGCCTCCATGCACCTCGTCGAACGAAGTGCTTCCCAAATTGGCGTCTCGCTTGAAGGCATTGACAAGCGTCCTATGATCTATCTCGACCAGTGGGATAATATTATGCTCGATAAATTTCACTTGCCCGCCGCAGGCCCGAAGATCGCCATTGCCGCAGGCGTGAGATGGCCAAGCCGCAGCTGGGCAAGCCGTAAATGGGTCGAACTTGTTCGTAGGCTCGAAAAACAATTTAATGCCCGGATAATTCAGCTCGGTTCTGCTGAAGATGAATTCTTCGGCTTGGGACTTAACCTTATAGATCAGACCACACCGCGCGAAGCCGCCGCCGTCCTAAGCAAATGCGACCTGGCCATCTGTGTCGATAATGGACTTGCTCACCTCGCCGCTGCCGTGCAAACCCCGCGCGTGGTGCTCTTTGGCCCTGTATCGCCGGAACTCAGAATGCATTCAGGCCCAGGCACATCCGTAATCGCTCACGCAAGCGACTGCCGCGGCTGCTTCCATTCGATGCTCAACCACGATGTAAATATCTGCCCCAAGGGCCACACAAACTGTATGGAACATATAACCGTGGAGGACGTTATCAACGCCTCCCAGTGCCGTCTTCAGGCCTGCAGAGATAATCAAAATGCATGAATATACTGCAAATAACGGCCCGCTCGTTACCATCCTGATGCCCACGTTCAACAGGCGCAGGTACTTTCCTATTGCGCTTGCAAGCGCCGTCAACCAGGCTTATCGCAATATAGAAATTATCGTCGTCAACGACGGCGGCGAGGACATCTCAGACATCGTCAATTCTTTTGCCGATGGCCGTATTATTTTTATAGATCGCCGAGTCAACCACGGCAAACCTTATTCACTAAATGAGGCCCTGAGTCGTGCAAAAGGCAAATACGTCTGCTACCTCGATGACGATGATATGTTTTACCCAAACCATGTCCAAACGCTCGTCACCGCCCTCGAAACCCAACCCTCACACCAGGCTGCCTATAGCGATTTATACAAAGTACACTGCATCATAGACCAGGACGGCAACCGCACAGCTCTGAGCAAAACCGTTGAGATCAGCCGCGATTTCGACCGCTACTTCCTTATGTATTTTAATCACGTCCTCCATGTAAGCCTGATGCACCGACGTGACCTGCTGGAGAAAACAGGCCCTTACAATGAAAACCTTCAGGTCATGATCGACTGGGATATGACCCGCCGTTTGGCATTCTTCACCGATTTCACACATGTTCATGATATGACCGGCGAATTCTACGGCCCAGTCGGCGATTGCGACCGCATCTCGGTCAAGCAGCGAAAAGACCCCGCAAAATACCTTCAAAATATAATGTCTATCCGCATGTCCCGGCCGCCAAAACCCTGGCCAAAAATGAAAGACCTCTCGATCGTCTACGCCCCGGAATCATTCGACCATTCCGCAATCGAAATACTTACTAAAATTTGGGTCTTCACGTTCCATGTTTTTAAAGTCATTGTTCCCATCCCGCGCAGCCAGCTTGACACATTCAAGCTCACAATGTCCAATCTCGTCCGCCTGCCGGTAGATGAATCCCTTTCCCGTATCGAACGCATTGATGCCGCCCTGGCGCATTGTGATGGTGAATATATTGCGGTTGTCCCCACAAATCATCCCGTCACCCACGCCTGGGTCGAAGACCCTCTCTACGCACTGATGGGCAACTCGCAGCCCAGCCAGGCCTTTTTCCTCGATAATCTCCCGCCCGGCTCATTCGGCGCAGTATTCCGTTCGCACGAACTGTTCGCCGCTCGCAAGGCCTATCCGCATCTCGATATCCTCCAAAGCGCCCAGGCCGCAGGCATTGTCGTTCGCAATCCCCTCAGGGAAGAATTGCCCTTCAAACTCGACGACCTCCTCGAACAAGCCAAACAGTACCAGGCTGATGGCGATTGCAAAGGTGCCGCCCGCATCTATCAACACATTGGCGCAAACTGCGGCAACACGCTCTGGATGGACACCGCCGCCGCGAACTGCTATTTCAAAGCCGGCATGTACTCCAAATCACTTGAAATTATTTCCGCCGTCAATAACAACCGGCCGATCATCGATACGCTCGTCCTCGAATCCCGCATCCACCAGAAGATGAACGACTTCCAACGAGCATCCCGCGCCCTCGAACAGGCAAAATCAATACTGCAAGGAACTCTCTGCAATGGATAATAATCAACGCTCAACGGATATGCCCGAAAACGCCCTCACCCAGCACTACGAGGTACTCAAGGAACTCGGCGACTGTTATACCTCCCTGGCCGACTATCCCCGTGCCCAGCAGCAATATGAGCAAGCCGCCCAGCTTGCCCCTGATGAAGCCATGCCATATGTCGGACTTGGCGTCATTGCTCTCCAGCAGGGCAAACTTGACGACGCCGAACTCGCCTTCAAAGTCGCAAAACGCCTTGATAACAACTGCGCCCGCGCCCTTTGCGGCCTGGCCATGGTCCAGCAGCAAAAACAGAATTTCCCCCAGGCATTGGATTTCTATCTCAAATGCCTCGATATCGACAGCGACAACCTCACCGCCCTCCTGGGCCTTTTCCAGACCTCCATCCAGATGGGCTCCTTTGCGAAGGTCATCCATTACCTGCGGCTCTATCTCGAAACCCACCCCGCAGACTTGGCCGTAATGTTCTGCCTCGCTACGCTTTATTACCGAGATGGCAGCCTTGATGATGCCCGCACCCTGTTAAGTGATATCCTCACCTTTACGCCTGACAACACTGACGCAGCCAACCTCCTCGAAGAAGTCGAGCACCGCATTGCTTCGACACACGGGGTAATAGCACAATGAACCAGCCCAATATCAGCATGCCCCAGCTAGAAAACCTTCTCCACGACCAGCTCGCGCTCCTCCGTAGCGGTCGCGACGAAAACGCACTCGAAATTTCGCAGCGAATATCCGATGCCATCGCTTTACTCTCCCCAGCCGATACCGACCTCTTCCGCTCGAGCGGCCAGCTGCGATCCCTGATGAACGAACTCTCCGCCGTCCTAAACACCCAGCTAGCCCAAACCCGCACCGACCTCACCGCCACCCAAAACTCCCGCAGACTCCTGCATGCCTATAACAAAAAGACCTATGAATAATCAAATAGGATGGCTATGACTCAAACACAACAGCTTGCACCTGATTCTAATCCAGCCCAGCTATTCAAAATTCGCGACTTGAATAACATCACTCATGATATCAAAACAGGTCCCGGCTCCTTCATAGATCCTGATGCGGTAATTGACAGCCCCGAAAGAGTCCGCATTGGCGCAAACACTGTCATTCGCAAGGGCGTGGTGCTTCGCCCCGAAAGCGGTGAAATACTTATTGGAAATAATTGTGTAATAAATCATTACACGGTCATGCACGGCAAAGGCGGCATTTATCTGGGTGATTGGACTATTGTTGCGCCCAATTGCGGCTTTTACGCTCAAAATCATTCTTATGATCGCTTCGATATTCCAATCACGAAACAACCTAACTTCGGCAAAGGCATTTTCCTTATGGGGGATAATTGGCTCGGCGCCGGAGCTATTGTCTGCGATGACGTTACTATAGGAAAAGGCGCCGTAATTGGCGCAAACAGTACCGTCACACGCTCGATACCAATGGCCGCAATCGCCGCGGGCTCCCCCGCACGAATTATTAAAATGCGATTCGGACCCGACTGGTCCTTCAACGACCGCGAACGCGCATCCCACCAAGGCGTCCCGGAAAATATATTTAGCCATGTTCTGGAACGTGGCAACCAGCTTTTGGCATTGCTCGATCCCGCTGATAACGTTCTTGATATCGGTTGCGGCGAAGGTATTCTGACATCTGTTTTCGCAGCTAAATGCAAGACCGTCACTGCGACTGATTATTCCATCCAGGCCATTGAAACCGCAAAAACAAAATATCCTAATATTGACTTCAGAACTGCAAACAGTACCAGTCTCCCGTTTGCTCCTGCATCATTTTCAAAAATCATTCTTTCGGATGTGGCTGAGCACCTCTTACCTCTTCAACTGTTTAGAACCCTGATTGAAGCCAAAAGAGTAATCGCTCCTGGTGGCACTTTGCTCATCGCTACACCTCTAACGGGCAAAGGATATAATACTTCAACCTATGCACATATATACGAGTATTCGTCACAGGAATTGGCGACAATTCTCGCAAAACTTTTCATAAATATTCGACTTGTAAACACTCATTTTGGAATTTTCTCCGCACAAAAAGCACCGGGCCAATGATATGAAAAACGTGCAATCAAAACGAATCCTGCTGATGACTTCCGCCCCGCCGGCTCAGTCACCTTTTTCAACTTCAGAGAAACGTCCTCCTATCGGAATAGGTTTTTTAATTTCCGTGCTGCGACGGGCCGGACACCAGGTTTCTTTCATAGACAATTACCTCTCCCCCGTGGATTTCATTTCCAATAATTATCTTGAATCAAACAGAATCGATTACATTGGTATATACGCAAACACTATTTGCTTCCCATATACGCTCAAGATACTTAACATCCTTCAGCAACTCCGTGATCAAGGCGTCTGGAAAGGCAAGATCATCTTAGGCGGCCCCCATACAACCGTCTGCCTCGATACGATTCCCGACTTTGTTGATTTTATTGTTCAAGGCGAAGGCGAACGTGCCATTCTCGATATTGTCGAAGAAAAAACCACCGCCAAGATTGTAAACTGCCCAAGAGTTGAAAATCTTGACGAACTGCCCTCGCCTGCATGGGATTGTTTCATCGATAAACCATATAACTGGTCCATGCCTTTCATAGATGAAACCCCTGTCTTTACAATGAATACCAGCCGCGG
>Ga0208789_1001420_pt1 | contig 13483 bp, 13 predicted proteins | sample Methanotroph_Enr_FD_187368 | JGI IMG/M metagenome (GOLD analysis project Ga0208789, IMG submission 187368) | Enriched soil microbial communities from Old Woman Creek wetland in Ohio, USA - Methanotroph_Enrichment_5 (SPAdes) (version 2) | ecosystem: Environmental > Terrestrial > Soil > Wetlands...
TGCTGTTGTTGAGGGCGGTTGCCGATGGGCTGAGTTGTTGGTCTTGATAAACACCGACAATAACACAATCGCATTGCAGTTCTTCTAATGGCGCGGTTTCTATTGAATAGTCCATGACTTAAACTCGGTTATTTGTTGAATAGAGCGTTATCTTGAGCAGACTGGATGAGGGCGCTGCAAGATGGGCCGTTTAGCTGGGATTATACAACACAAATATCGGTTTTTGATTGGGGAGGTAGATTGGCGGAAGATATAAACAGATGTGTCACCACGAAGAACACGAAGTTTTTACTCAAGTCCCTCTGAGAGTATGTTGGTTTTTTAAAGATAAAACTATGAACTTCCGCTCTCGACCCAACCCCGCCTTTGATTACAGTTCTTGATTGAATGGTTAGTTCAGGAGGTCTGACTGTCGTCAAGTCACAGATCATCCACACGGAAAGCTATATAGTTAGTATTCATAGAAATTGGTAGAGTTTATTGCCTAGAATGTGGTAATCAGGAATTATATCCAGAAACCATGATAACCACTTGTTAGACCTCTAAAAGGAAATTCAGAATGACCCCTAAAGACAAGCGCGAAATCGAAATTTTCAAGCAGTTCGTCGAAGTATCTAGGCTGACAATCATTGATGACTCGATAAGGAAAATGCCCGAACCACACCCCGATATCGAGTGCCAAGATTCTTCCGGTAACAAATTAGCTTTCGAACTCGTCGAATTATTAGACAAAAATTTTGCAGTAATGTCTGATTGGACTGTTGAAGGAAAAGATCTCCTTTATTCTCTTTATGATGCACTGCCTCATGACCTAAAGAATGCTCTTGATAAGTTGTATGCTCATGCTGACATTTACTTCACTTTCCACGAATGTGTGACCAAAAACAAGGTCAAACAACAAATGACTGAGGTATTCAGAGAACTTTTAAATTTTCCAACCGACCAAACAGAAGTTCGAACATTCAGCAATAAAATGGTAACTCGTCTTCTTAAAGAAATCTGTATCTTTCGTAGTAGTGTTAATGGCCCAATGTTTTCGATCAATGCTGTAGCGAGAATGGACGATCCTACGTCCGGGGCATTGTTCCAGAAATTCGATAAGACTTACCAAACAAATTATCCTACAGAACTGGTAGCCTACATCGACGGTAATCCGATGATTGTTGAATCTGTTTGGAGACCCGCAACTGAGGAGTTTTTTGAAAATAACAAACAATTTGGTCCATTTCGGAAAATTTGGATAATTGATTTGAATAAACGGAGCATCGAATTTGAAGTTTCCATGGCCTAAAAATCGGATCTATCGGAGAATTTGCATGACTGCAAATTATTAATTATTCTAGCCGTTAGACTTCGTTAATCAGATGAGTTCAGTAGGCCGGAATAAGGCCATCCAAGCGTGTAACGCGAGGTGGCGTTTCCGGCAGATTCGCGCAGTGTGTGCCGGAACCCCCGTTTTCGCTATCGCTCAAACAGGCTTATTCCGGCCTACGGGGCTGGTAACGGGGATTGGCCATAGTGCCAATTAACAGCTTATGAAGGCGTCTTCTTAAGTTTAATAAAGATATGGATATATAAACTTTGGGCTTTCAAATCAATCAAACATAGCATAGAGCGTTGCGAGATAATTTGTAACTAAATCATCATCTTCGGCTGGAGCCCAGGGTGCTTGCTCTTCAGCTTTAAGTGGGACAAATGGCCCGGCTTTAGCTTCAAAGAACACGGTTCCATTTTTCAGGGCGAGTACCGTGTGAAAAGTACCGTAAGGAATGTCAACTCCAACAGTCTCACTGTCTGCCTCTAATGTTAGCTTTTGCTCAACATTACCTGTCGAGTCGAAAACGATTAAGCCCAGCTTGCCAGCCAGGCAAATTATAGTTTCCCCTTTGTTTGGGTCGTTATGTTTGTGCGGCATAACATATGAATTTGGCTCTATAGCATTTAATAATCGGTGCGTTTGAGCTTCACTATTTTCATGGAAATTGTGGTTCTTACGACGGCGAGGCGATGCTATGGCCTCCATACTAAGATTTTTGAGCAGTTGCTGATTGATGGGCGTAATCATACGTTTTTGATCCTATCTTTTTCTGTGGATTAATTAAGATCCGCAAAATCGGGGCGGGGTTTCCGGAAAATTCGCAAGGCGTGCGCCGGAAACGCTACCTCGCGCTACGCTTGGGTAGTCTTATTCCGGCCTACGTCAATCTTCGAACCCTGCACGGCCAATACACCTGAACGGCCCTCTATTTCCGACATGACCAGTTCATGGCATGGCAGTGTATCGGTATCGAGGTCGGCGACATAATCTGCCAGCGTACCGATGTCATCTTCGGCTTTTTGCCACAGTTGCAATAGCTTTTCCATGACCGGCAGCAGTTTCATGCCTTCCAGTTCTGCATGCAAGGTATATACATGACCTTCCGGTGCGGGCTTGCGGCTTGCGGCGAATACCGCTTCATGCACGTTGGCTTCGGTGATGCCGTTGCAGCCGATCAGTTCGTCCAGCGTCGGCAGGGTGGTGGGGATTTGAGGACATTGGAAGGTTTCGCCTTCCATCTGCGGGATAAACGGGGACTGGCCGCGGCAATCGCTGGCATAACGAAAGCCCTGTTGCTGTTCCAGTTTTAACGCATGTTTGTTCAGCTGCCAGCCGGCCGCGCCATGCACGGTAGGCTGATGACCGAAAACCTCCTGAAATGAATCGATGGCCGCCTGCATTTCCTTTTGCGTCCATGCCGCATCGCGGTTGGCGACAAAATCCTGCCAACGGATGTGGTCGTAGCAATGCACGCCCACTTCATGCCCGGCCTGTTCGACTTGGCGCATGATGGCCCGACCCCGGCGGCCGATATGCGGGCCGGGAAGCAAGGTGCCGTAGAGCAGGGTTTTCAGGCCGTAGTGGCTGAGCACCGAGGTGCGCTGAACCTTGCTGAAAAATCCGGGCCTGAATATCCGGCGCAACGCCCGACCGGTATGGTCGGGGCCGAGGCTGAAAAGAAACGTGGCTTTCACGCCGTAGCGTTGATACAGATCCAGCAATGCGGGTACGCCTTCCAGCGTACCGCGTAGCGTATCCACATCGACTTTTAGCGCAATTTTCATGAAGTCTGGTCTTGATCGATCAGTTCTCTTGCGGCAGCAACTTCGTGGCTGTAGGCGTCGAAAATATTGCGCAACGCATTTTCCACGGTAACCTCAGGCTTCCAGCCCAGTTCATCCATGGTGTTGCCGATCCATGGCACACGGGTTTTAACATCCTGGTAGCCTTTTCCATAGTATTCATTGGCGGTGGTGTCGATCAATTCGACTTTGGCGGCCAGTTCCTTATATTCGGGATGCTCTTTGGCGATTTTCAGCATCAGCTCGGCCAGTTCCCTGATTGACAGGTCGTTGGCTGGATTGCCGATATTGTATATGCTGCCGGTGGCCTTGCCGTTTTCGTTTTTGATGATGCGCACCAGCGCGTCAATACCATCGCTGACAAAGGTAAAGCTGCGGCGTTGTTGTCCGCCGTCGACCAATTTGATGGATTCGCCGCGGGCGATATGGCCCAAGAATTGGGTTACCACTCGCGAACTGCCTTCTTTCGGCGTATGGATGCTGTCAAGGCCGGGACCTATCCAGTTGAACGGCCTGAACAGGGTGTAATCAAGGCCTTGTTCCTGGCCGTAAGCGCAGATAACCCGATCCATCAATTGTTTTGAGCAGGAGTAAATCCAGCGCGGTTTGTTCAGCGGGCCTAAGACCAGCTCGGACTCGTAAGGATGGAATTCATCGTCCTTGCACATGCCGTACACTTCGGAAGTCGAAGGGAACAGCACACGTTTTCTGTATTTCACGCAGGCGCGGATAATCGGCAGGTTCGCCTCGAAATCCAGTTCGAATACCGCCAGCGGGTGGCTTACGTAAGTGGCAGGCGTCGCGATCGCAACCAGCGGCAGAATCACGTCGCATTTTTTGATGTGGTATTCCATCCACTCATGGTTAATGGTGATGTCGCCTTCAAAAAAATGGAAGCGTTCGTTATCGCGGAACGCTTCAACACGGTTGGATTGCATGTCCATGCCGTAGACATGCCAATCGGTGGTTTCGAGTATGCGTTTTGAAAGGTGATGGCCGATAAAACCATTGACACCGAGTATGAGTACGTTCATAAGTTCCTAGTGGGTTATGTTAAAAATTGTTAATTGTTTAAGGTTGGAAATAATTGTTCGTCGTTTGTTATGGCTTTGAACGAGGCCTGATCTAACGCTATGCCGTTATAGCTCAGTTGTTCAATGCGGAAGCGTTTGCCATCGGTGCAGTCGGCATAAAAATGACCGTCAGTCCAATAGATGCAAACCTTGCCCGCATGGACGGCGGTCTCATCGTTGTAATGACTGCCGAGCAGAAAAAAACGCTTGCCGTTGCTGTCGAAGAATGCGCCCGGATAAGGCGGCGCTACGGCCCTGACCAGATTATGGATAGTCCAGGCCGATTGCTGCCAGTCGATACGGCCGTCCTCCGGCTTGCGGCCTCCGAAATAACTGCCTTGGGTAAGATCCAAAGGCTTGGGTTCTATCTTGCCGTCAATCAATAAAGGCAAACAGCGATCCAACAGCGTTTTTGCGGCCGGGGTAAGTTTCAAGAAAACATCGTGCGCCGTATCGTTGGGCAAAATAACGACGGCTTCCTGGTCAATCAGGGAGCCTGCATCGGGCTTTTCCACCATTTGATGGAGGCTGACGCCGGTTGTCGATTCGCCATGCAAAACCGCCCAATTGACCGGTGCGCGACCGCGGTATTTGGGCAGTAACGAGCCGTGCAGGTTGTAAGCGCCTCGGCTCGGAATCGCCAGTAACTCAGGGCCCAACATATGCCGGTAATAAAAGGAAAAAAACCATTGCGGCTGGAGCTCGGCAATGTATTTGACGGTTTCCGCCAGATTGGGATTGTCCGGTGTTATGACTGGAATCCTATGCTTGTTTGCCAATTCGGCAACGCTGCCGAACCAGATATTTTCCTCAGGGTCATCCTGGTGGGTGACCACCAGTTTAATCTCGACTCCGGCTTGCAGCAGGCATTCTATGCCGGTAACGCCGATGTTGTGGTAGGCAAAAACAATGGCTGAGGGCTTCATTAAGGCTTATCGCCTTTAGCATTATCGAGTACAGCCTTGATTAAATAACGGGGCCGCGAGCGGGTCTGGGAATAAATCCGTCCGATGTACTCGCCCAACAGGCCGATGCCGAATAACAAAATGCCGATCAACAGAAACACAATGGCGAACAGTGTAAAAACGCCTTCCGCTTCCGGTCCAACCATCAGTCTGCGCCAGCCCAGATAGAGCACAAAGAGCAGCGAGAATATCGAAACGCCGATGCCGATCAGCGAAAATGCCTGCAACGGGGCAATGGAAAATCCGGTCATCAAGTCGAAATTGAGATGGATTAACTTGAACAGCGAATATTTCGATTCCCCGGCCGCGCGTTCTTCGTGGTCAATAACGATTTCCGTGGGATTGCCGGCGTAAAGATAGGCCAGCGCCGGTATGAAGGTATTGGTTTCAGTCGTGGCTAAAACCGCATCGATAATCTCGCGGTGATAGCCCCGCATCATGCAGCCCTGATCGGTAATGTGGATGCGGGTGATTTTTTCGCGCAAGCGGTTCATCGCCAATGAAGCCCAATGCCGCCAGAGGCTATCTTTACGCTGCCGCCGGATTGTGCCGACATAATCGAAACCAGCATCCATTTGCTGTAGCAGATTGGGAATTTCTTCGGGGGGATTTTGCAGGTCAGCGTCGAGGGTCAGAATATAGTTCCCTTTGGCTCGTTCAAAACCGGCGATCAGCGCCGCGTGTTGTCCGGCGTTGGCGCGCAGGTACACGACGCGGGTGGTGTCGGGGAACAACTGAAACTGTTTGCGGAGTAATGCGGCCGAGTGGTCGTGGCTGCCGTCATCGACAAAAATGACTTCGTAGCGGTGCTTAAGGTTTTCCAGTACGGGATAAAGTCTTTCAAACAGCAGCGATAAAACGGCTTCTTCGTTATAGACGGGAATAACTATGGATACTTCCGGTGTTTCAAGATTGTTCGTCATTTATGGGGTATGGTATTAAATCGGTAAAAGTACGAGATAAAACTTGGCTCAAAAAATTAATAGCTTTAATTATATTATAAAAGGGTGCCGTTATCCTATTCGGATAGACTTAACCGCTTCATTAATAAGAACCATTCAGCAATGAGAGCACTGCCGAACAGACACGATCAACGTCTTTTTCTTCCATGCCGGGGAATAACGGCAGCGTTAAGGTTTGCTCGCCGATTCTTTCGGCATTGGGAAAATCGCCAGGCTGGTAGCCATATTGACGATAAAGCGAGAACAGATGCATAGCCGGATAATGGATGCCAGCCGTGATGGATTGCTGCTTCAGTACCTCGAGAGCCTGGTTGCGGCTCAGTCCGATTTTTTCCCAATCGAGCAGAATACAGAACATATGCCAGCTATGGCCTTCCGCATCGGCAGGCAGCACCAGGGCGTCATCAGGGGGAAGTTGCTGAAAATAACGGTCAACCAACACCCTGCGTTTTTGGTTAAAGCCATCGAGTTTTTTCAGCTGCACCAAGCCCAGAGCTGCGCCCACATCCGGCATGTTCATTTTGCCGCCCCATGCTGCCACATCCATGGCGCCTTCTGAGTCTCTTTCGATGCCGTGAAAACGGATGCCCTCAATTTTTTTCAGCATAACAGGATCGCTGATGGCGAGCGCGCCGCCTTCAATCGTGGTCATGTTCTTGTTGGGATGAAAGCTAAAACAAACGGGATTGCCCGAACTGCCGATTTGGCGGCCTTTATATTGAGTGCCGATAGCTTGGGCCGCATCCTCAAGCACCAGCAGATTATGCTGCTTAGACAGCTGATAAATCGGGTCCATATCGACAGCGCGGCCGGCAAAATGTACCGGTATGATAGCTTTCGTTTTGGGTGTGATCGCCGTTGCAACCGCAGCAGCATCGATATTGCGGGAGACCAAATCGACATCGACAAATTTGGGCGTCGCACCGCAACGAACGATGATATTGGCGCTGGCAACAAAACTCATCGCAGGAACGATAACCTCGTCGCCCGGCCCAATCCCGTAAGCAAGCAACACCGCTTCCAGCGCGCTGGTGCCCGAATTGAACACCCGGAGCTGGACATCGCCGCCGATATAATCGGCCAGCGCGGTTTCAAAAGCGGCAACCTTGGGGCCGGTTGCCAGCCATCCTGATTGCAGCACCTCTTTGATAGCGGCAAATTCTTCGTCATCAAGCGTGGGGCGAGTGAATGGCAGCATCTTAACTCCTTGCTAAAACATAAACGCCCAGCAGGACGATGCCCATGCCGATCAAGCGGGCCAGGTTCATCGATTCGCCGAACAGCTGCCACGCGAAAATCGCATTGACCACGTAACCCATGGACAACATCGGATAGGCGATGCTGACATCGACCCTGGACAGCGCCAATATCCAGACGATCACGCTGATGCCGTAACAAACCAAGCCCGTCCAGAGGAAAGGCTCAGAGGCCAGCCGCAAAAATGCCGTAGCGGACGAGGAAAAGTTCAGGCCGATAGCGCCCATTTCCTTAACGCTGGCTTTAAGCGCCAATTGCGCGACCGCATTCAGTAGGACGCCGGTCAGGATAATACAGAAACTAATAAGATTCATCGGCGGGCCACCGCGATATAACGGGAATTTTCATAAATTGTGTGCATGGGTACCTTTTGTTGTTGCCATAGCTCATAGGTCGCCTGATTGATCACGCTGATTGCCTGTTCTGAATTTAACCATAAAGCCATGAAATCCGCCTCATTTAGCCATTTTTGCGGTTCCTGGTTAATCCCGAATTCCAGTTCTCCGGTAAAGCCCACCAGCTTAATGGTCCTATTTAAGTAATAAGGCAGCGACTGGTCATAGCGGCCAATGTCATAAATCTCCACAAAGTCCTTGCCGCTTTTGTCGATATAGGATTGAATCGTTTCCGCCATAACTCGGCTGGAGCGTAACTCGCTGATGCTTTGATAACCCCATGAAACCATTTGTATGCCAAGCAGGGCGCAGAGGGCAAAAGCGGAAATCGCCAAATTTTTATGCTGCCTCAGCAGCAGCGTAGAAATGCCGGCGGCTCCTGCTAAAACAGCCGTTGAAATAATCCACGGGCGGAACAATATCAAATGTGACGCTAATCTTCCAATCTTGGCCGTATCGCCGGCTTTCCAGATAAAGAAAATAAATATAATGAGGGCAATGACGATAGCTATTATGCCGTCGACAATCAAATGCTTGCGCTTGGACATGTTTTCGCCGACCAGCAGCGCCAGCGTTGGAAACATCGGCAAAATATAGCCCGGCAATTTAGAATGGGAAATTGAAAAAAAGAAGAACACGAAAATCGTATAAACCCAAAGCAAGCGTGAGGCTTCAAATTTTCCGGCTTCGGCCCGCCAGGAAAAAGGCGGTTTAATCACGCCGTGTAATGCCGAGAATAGCCAGGGCATCGCGCCTATGGCAAAGACGGCGAAGAAATACCAGTTGGACTTGGTACGTCCGTGAACATCGCTGGTAAAACGCTCGAAATGTTCATGGATGAAAAAGAAATGGGGAAACTCGGGATTTGCCTGGCTGACGGCAACAAACCACGGTGCGGCTATCAACAAATACACCAGCAAACCTTTGCCCATATGCAAATGGCGCCACAGCGCCCAATCGCGTTGCCAGAGGGTGTACAGAACTATCGCGGCGCCTGGCAGCACCAGGCCGATCAGGCCTTTGCTCAGCGTGGCTCCGGCAAGCGCGGCCCAGGCCAGCAGCATCCAGTTTCGTTCCTGTGTCGGCAGGTCTCGTACCGACTGAGCCAGCGTCAGCGCGCCGACAGCGATGGCCAGCAGGGCGCTGACGCCCATATCCAGGCTGTTGGCGTGCCCCATCCCAACATAAAGAACCGTGCTGATTAAAAACAGGAACGCGAAATAACCGGCACCACGACCGTAAAGTCGATTGCCGACAAAGCCGATCCATAATGCGCCGATAAATCCCAGTCCGGAACACCACACCCTGGCGGCGGCATTGGTTTCTCCCAATATGGCCATGCTGATGGCGGAGCCCCAATACTGCAAAGGCGGCTTTTCAAAATACTTGAATCCGTTCAGGCGCGGAGTAATCCAATTGCCGGAGTTGAGCATTTCCCTGGCGATTTCGGCATAGCGCCCTTCGTCCGGCTCTATCAGGTCGCGATAACCCAGCAACAGAAACCATATAAACCCGGCGGCAACTACAATTGCTCCATTGATCCGGCATTGACGGAAAGATGCTGGTGTCATGTTTTTGCTGTTCCTTGAGAGCTGCTGAGTCAGGTAAATGCCGCCAATGATAATACAATCTGACATTTTGCACACCTTTTATCAAGGTCGATATTTGGAAAGATAATTCTAATCAATGTGTTATATATCCGTTATTGTGAGGGGTTATAATGTTTTAAAGGTGTGCATAATCTCGGCACGCTCACAATGAACTACTCCTAATGGCATTGTTTCTATAAAATGGTTCATAATTTACAAGCTCAAGCTGGAAGCCGCTACGCTTTTACCTTGCGCTATTTATTACACATATGTGGTTTTAACAGGGGGAAACGCGCTTGGAAGCGAATTGGACTGAAGGCTATAAAATGGGGCGGCGTAAGTTAGTTACCGTTCTGGACAAAATGGTTGCCTTGGATTTGTTAAGGACATTGCTGGCGGTTTGGTCGGTGATTGTCGTCATTATCGTCAGTCGGCAGTTTATCAGGATTTTGGACAAGGCTGTCGAAGGTCAGGTATCCAATCAAACCTTGATGACTGTTCTGGGTTTGAAAACGATTATTGCCAGCGCCGCTTTTTTACCCGCCGCCCTGTTTATGGCGGTGTTGATGGTCTTGGGCAGAATGTACCGGGATCAGGAAATGTCGGCAGTCGCTTCCGCAGGCGGCGGTTCGGGAACGGTCTACCGGGCTATATTCCTGATGGTTTTCCCTTTAAGCATACTGGCAGCGGGCTTGTCATTCTATGTATCGCCTTGGGCGGAAGCCATGATGGAGGATCTGCTGCATCAGGATAAGGAATCGGCCGATACCCGAGGCGTTGCCGCAGGAAAGTTCAGCGAATACAGCCAAGGAGACCTGGTTTTTTATGTGGAAAAGATCGATGACGATAAAAAAATGCATCAGATCTTTGTTCAGCACCGGCAAGGAGACCGCTTGGCGATTATTAATGCCGATGTGGGTACGATGAAAGACCTGCCTGATGGGCGCTATGTCATTTTGGAAAACGGTGAGCGCGTTCAGGGACAACCGGGAACCGTAAATTTTGTGTTTGAACAGTTTGCCGAATACGCAGTGAGATTGGAGAGCAAGGAGTCGGCCACTGTTTTCGGCAAGGAGTCGACATCCACCGATGCGCTGGCAAGTTCCGACCAAATAACCGATATTGCCGAATTGCAGCGCCGGTTTTCTATTCCGTTGGGGATCATGTTGCTGAGTTTTATTGCCGTGCCCTTGGCTCAGATGTCGCCTCGCGGCGGTGTTTACGGAAATATGCTGGTCGGCTTTTTAATCTATTTCAGCTACGGCAATCTTATTCGCGTCAGCCAGGGCTGGGTAATAAACCAAACCATCCCCCCTTGGCTGGGTGTTTTTGGCGTCAACACACTGTTGTTGCTGATAGGCGGAATCTTATTGGCAAGATTATACGGATGGCAATGGCTTATTCTGAAAGTTCGGGAAATGGTGTCTAAGTGAATGTATTAACAGGCTATATCATCAGGGAGATCTTAAAAGGCTCTTTTATCGCCGTTATATTGTTATTGACCTTGTTCAATCTGTTTACCTTCAGTGATCAGCTAAAGGATCTGGGCAAAGGGCATTACGGCTTAAAAGAGATCTTTTATTACCTGGCTCTGGGGTCGCCTTCCGTTTTTTATGAATTGATGCCGGCTGCAGCTTTATTAGGTAGCCTGTTTATTTTGGGTGCGATGGGCAATAACCGCGAACTTATTGCGATGCGCGCGGCCGGCTTGTCCATTTTGGGGATTATCAGGGCGGTTATGCTGGCCGGTGCCATTTTAGTCATGATTTCAATAGCGGTCGGTGAGTTTGTCGCGCCGGATGCCGAGCGGGCGGCGCAGCTAATTAAGGTTACCGCCCAGAATGAGCAGGTTGTGATGAATGCCAAATATGGGCTCTGGCTGCGTGAAGGCAAAAAATTCATCAATGTGCGGAAAGTTCAGGATGACGGAAATCTGTCTGACATCAGCATTTATGAACTGGACGAGCAGCGCCATTTGCGCCATTCAATACATGCAGACAAGGCTGTTTTTCAGGGCAATCAGCAATGGAAGTTGGAGCAAATCAAGCAGTCGGATGTTTCATTACAGCAAATGACCGCAAGCAGCCAAACCGAGCAAATCTGGCAATCAACCGTCGCCCCGGATTTATTGGAAATTGTGGTGGTCAATCCAAGTAATCTGTCCATGTACGATCTGGCGATGTATATCGATTTCTTAAAGGGCAATCATCAAAAATCGCAGGAGTTCGAACTGGCCTTCTGGGGGCGCGTGGTCAATCCGTTGGTCGTTTTCGTGATGCTGCTGGTGTCTGCGCCGTTCGTGATCGGCGTTAAACGCGGCGTTAATGTTGGCGCAAGGATGATGATAGGCGTCGTGATCGGCATGGGCTTTAATATTGTCGATAAAATTGTCGGGCATCTTGGGTTGATTTACGATCTAAATCCGCCGTTTACCGCGTTTGCGCCCAGTTTGACTGTTTTGGCGCTGGCGCTGTTTGCGTTGAACCGTGTTGAGGCGTGATTCAAAGCCGGCTTTGGGTTTCAAATAGATGAACAGCGAATGAGGTTAGGATGGCAGTCAGGAAATTTAACGACAAACAACCCAAAATAGGCAGGTCGGTTTTTATCGATGACAGCGCCGTGGTGATTGGCGACGTTACCTTGGGTGATGATGTCTCGATATGGCCTGCGACAGTGCTCAGAGGCGACGTTGAGCGCATCACTATTGGCGACGGCACCAATGTGCAGGACGGCTCGGTATTGCATGTCACTCACGCCGGCAAATATACCGCCCAAGGCTATCCGTTAACTATAGGCAAAGGCGTTACTATCGGGCATCGGGCGGTGGTTCATGCCTGCACCGTCGGCGATTATTGCCTGATCGGGATAGGCGCGATTGTCATGGATGGCGCCGTGCTTGAGGATTATGTGATGCTGGGTGCGGGGGCGCTGGTTCCGCCGGGGAAAAAACTGGAAAGCGGCTATCTTTATGTGGGCGTGCCTGCCAAACAGGCTCGGCCGTTAAAAGAGTCAGAAAAGGAATTTCTGGAATATTCGTCCCGGCAGTATATTCAGTTGAAAAATGAGTATTTGAAGACGAAGGACTAAAGGCGAAAGGCGAAAGGCGAAAGGCGAAAGGCGAAAAATTTGACGGCTTATTAAATCTCAATGCAAGCTATTTTTGCCCTTTGCCTTTCAAGCTTGCCGCTCTGAATTCAACAGCTCAATAACAGGCCGGGTTTTTGGCCGAACTCCCCGCCAGATAAAGAAAGCTTCAGCCGCCTGTTCAACCAGCATGCCCAGGCCATCCAGACTTTTTTCCGCATGATTTTCCTGTCCCCAACGCACAAAAGCCGTCGGTTCGTTGCCGTAGGCGAGGTCGTAACAGTTGCCGCCTTCCGCCAGTAAGCCGGAAGGCAATGGCGGTAATTGTCCGCTCAGGCTGGCTGAGGTCGCGTTTAAAATCAAGTCGAACTGCCGGCCTTTTAAATGATCAAAGCCGCAGCCGGTGATAGGGCCTTTGCCGTGAAACTCAGCGGCCAGCTTGACGGCCTTATCTACGGTGCGGTTGGCGACAACCAGCGTTTGCGGGGATTGCTCAAGTATTGGCAGTATGATGCCCCGGCTGGCGCCGCCGGCACCCAGAATCAATATTCGGATACCCGATAAAGCGATGCCGTGATTGGCGGTCAAGTCGGTTACCAAGCCGATGCCGTCGGTGTTGTCGCCCAAAATAGAGCCGTCAGGCTGGAACGCGAGCGTGTTGACAGCCTTGCTCAGCTGGGCGCGCTCGGTTTTACGGTCGGCGTAGTCCCAGGCGAGTTCTTTGAGCGGTACGGTGCAATTTAAGCCCTTGCCGCCTTCGGCAAAAAAACTCGCAACGGCCGCCTGGAACTGTTCGGCAGGGACGTCTTCCGCAGTGTATTCAAGCGATTGTCCGGTTTGATCGGCAAAAAGACGATGAATTCGCGGCGACTTGCTGTGCTTGATCGGATGTCCAAACACTGCATAGCGGTCTGGTAAGGTCATGATAGTGCTTTTTTCTCGAGCCACAATTCCCATGCAATGGTCACGGCAACAATCAACATGGCGATGCCCAGTTCTACCCAGAGAAAGTGTGGCGTATAGACGGAAACGACAGCG
>Ga0208789_1001424_pt1 | contig 13463 bp, 10 predicted proteins | sample Methanotroph_Enr_FD_187368 | JGI IMG/M metagenome (GOLD analysis project Ga0208789, IMG submission 187368) | Enriched soil microbial communities from Old Woman Creek wetland in Ohio, USA - Methanotroph_Enrichment_5 (SPAdes) (version 2) | ecosystem: Environmental > Terrestrial > Soil > Wetlands...
TTCCCGTTTGAGCCCGCCGCCGAAACTGAAAAAATCGCTGGCCGGATTGTCCAACGGCACGTTGTATTCGGCATCCGCCGTTGACAGCACAGGGGAAAGATCGATATTGGCATTGATAAAGTGGCCCCGTCGATTCAATCGCCGGTTTTTATACGAAGCATTCAACAACGGCCCGATGTCGGTATCAAAACCCACGCCGAAGCCGTAATGATGGATTTTGTCAGGGTAGAGTTTGACGGTAACGGGCACTTGCATTTGGTTGATGTTGTCGGTGTCCGGGATTATTTCCACCCTCTTGAAATAGCCGCTTTTTGACAGTGCATTATGGGTTTTAGCCAGTTGCTCGCTGGAATAAAAGTCGCCGCTTTTGATTGGAATGAATTTACGGACAAAGTCGGGATTCAAAATATCCTGTTCAACAATAACATCACCAAACACCATGCGTTTTCCGGTATCGAAGACCAGCTTGATCTGCGCCTTGTTGTCTGTTTTATCGATTAACAGCTGTTTTTCTGAAAACGAGGCTTTCAGATAACCTCGCTCCAGCGCCAGCGACTCAAGCCGGCTTTTCATCTTTTCGTATTGATCGTGGCGCAGAGGCTTGCCTTTTGCGGCTAGCAACGTCCCCCGCAATTTTTTAAATTCAGGGTCATCGCGGGCATCGCCAATGAGGTTGATAGTGATGTCAGCAACGATGGTCTGCGGGCCGGAATCAATCGCAAAATCCGCATGCCAGCATTTATCATTGAAAGCCAAAGATTTTTTGATGACGGGACGGTAATAACCCAAAGCCCTCAAGGCCTGGGATATTTCTTCATCCGCTTTGTCAAACAAGCCGCGTATTTTCCATTCCGGCGATTCGCACTTTTCTGCTGCAAGCGACAACATCAGTTGAACATTTTTTTGGGCTTCACTTTCAAGTCCAGTCACGGAGACGTCGGCACTAACAACAGGGGGAGCTAAATACAGCGGTATGAATAGCATAACGCCGAGGGTTGCAGGAATTAGTTGAAAGGCACGCACAGCGTACCCTACGAGGCTATTTGTCCACGAAAAGCACAAAAAGCACGAAAATATTCGAATAGATATAAAACAGGTTTTTGATTTTTAGACGGAACAACAGTAGGGCGTGCCGTGCGCGCCAAAGGATTTAAACAATTTAAAGTCCCGTAGAAGACGCGCGCGGCGCGTTCTACGGCCTGTTCAATACAATAAGTTGATTTATTTCGTGGCTTTTGTGCTTTTCGTGGACAAATAATCATTTTTCGACTTCCTCTAAATAAAAAATGACCGACCACGGGCTTAAATTGCCTTGGCGAAGATTTTTATCCGTCTCTGAATCGCTGGCAAACAACACCTTCCCGTCACAACAACAGTCGACCCTTGCCGGTTCACTGCCCAGATTTGCCGCCAGCGTTAAAGTCGAACCACCGTTGAACCGCCATTGCACGGTTAATGCCCTGTCGTTCAAAAGCCGGTACTGGGCTGATCCCGAGACCATTGCATTTAGCTTTGGGCAGAGTTGAAGATGGCGAATGCGCAATAATTCCCGATGATAATCGAGCCATTGTCGATGCGGCTCCCTGTCTAATTCATCCCATCGCAGCTTGGCCGCCTGGAACGTTTTAGCTGCATTGGGTAACGGTATTTTTCGGCGCATTTCAACATTGCTAAACTCCGGGAGCTTGGCAAATTCCTGCAATCGCCCCTCATTCACTTTCTCGCCCAACTCTTCGGGAAAATCTACAAAGTAGGTAAACGGTTGGCTAGAGGCCCACTCCTGCCCCATAAACAATAAGGGCGGCGATGGCGACAGCAACAATATCGCCGTCGCAGCGCGCAAGGCTTCCGGGGAGCAAAAATTTGAGAGACGTTCTCCCAACGCCCGGTTGCCTACCTGATCATGGTTTTGTAAAAAGGATACGAAAGCCGTCAGCGGCAAATCCGAACAGGGTTCTCCTCGCCGTTTGCCGTCCCGGTAAGAAGACACCTCGCCCTGATAGGCAAAACCTTCGGTCAAGCAGCGGCCCAAATGGCGCAGGGGTTGTTGCATATAATCCTGGTAATAACCGGCATTTTCCCCGGTCAGCAGGAGATGCAAAACATGGTGCATATCGTCATTCCATTGCGCATCGAAATAACGCTGCGGCAAGGCTGGGTCGCGTCTTAAATAATGGGCGGCATTATTGTCGTTTTCCAGCACCAAATAGACCTGACGGTCATATCCCGGACCTAGCCGAACGGCTTCGGCCAGCTCTTCCAGAATATCGGGCGACGAGTCGTCGAAAATGGCGTGCACGGCATCGAGGCGCAAACCGTCGAAATGGTATTCTTCCAGCCAATACAAGGCATTGTGTATAAAAAACCGGCGCACCCACTGATCTTGTTTAGGCTCGAAATTAACCGCATCGCCCCAGGGTGTTTGGAAACGATCGGTGAAAAATTCCGGCGCATACCGATGCAGGTAATTGCCTTCCGGGCCGAAATGGCTGTAAACCACATCGTTAAACACCATCAGGCCTTTGGCATGCGCAGTTTCAATGAGATCTTTAAGCTGCTCGGGCGTACCGTAACTGCTGTCCGGCGCAAACGGCAGCACGCCGTCATAGCCCCAATTACGTTGCCCCGGAAAATCGGCAATTGCCATTAACTGGATTGCGGTCACGCCCAAATCGACCAGGTAATCCAGCCGTTCTTTGACGCCTGCGAAAGTGCCTTCTTCGGTAAAAGTACCGACATGCAATTCATAAAACACCACGTCTTCCCAAGGCAGCCCTTGCCAGGAATGATCCTGCCACTGCCACGCTTCAGGATCGATAACCTGACTGGAACCGTTGACATCCAGCGGTTGATAGCGGGAAGCAGGATCGGGAACATGGTGTTCGCCATTGATCAGGTATTGATAATAAAACCCGGTACCGGCAAATTCGGTAGTGATGCCATACCAGCCGCCCGCTTCGGGTATCATCAACAATCTGAATTCAGGCGCTCTTCCCTGCAGGCATAATTCAACCTTCTCGGCGAACGGCGCCCATAATCTGAAATTGATTCTTCCGTCATCCAGTATATGAGTTCCGAAAGGCATAGGATGGCAGCGACGTATGGTTGGCATGGGCGAAAGCTCAACTTAGTTCAATTCGACATCAGCGCATGGAGTTGCGGGTCGTGAATAAATACAATATCCGCTTCCTCCTGTTCATGTTTAAAGTTCCATGTAGATAGATGACGTTTGCCGGTTTCCAGCGCAAATACCGTCGTCTTTTTCAAAGAGGAGAACTGAGGAGTTTTGACTACAATACAATGTTACGGGCTATATGCAATAAGCATGGATACCTATTACGGCTTTATTGGAGGCCGTATTGAGCATCCTCCGTAATGATTTTTTTTATCCCCTTGTACAAATTTCCGCGCCCTTTTAAGATCGCCGATATTGTCCTCAACCCGATCGCACCATATCGATTTCTACTTCACTTGCGGCGATTTCAGCGATGCAATATTCATTGCCGAAAGCATTGAAGTTGCTCAAATAGCCGCAACTATGAAAGCTTGATGCAGTGCAGCCGCATCGCGCCGAGGGGAGAAACGCCAATGAATTCCCTGTTAAAAAACCCGAATTGTAAGTTCACGGCAGCCTCAAACATCATTGTCATGATCCGCCGTAAATGGCCTTCCGGTTTCTTACGAACAGCCAAGATCGGCGTTCTGGTGTTTGCTGTCTGTATCCTTGAACGGTCGAGCGAGCAACATGAACAAGTGGTGCGCCAGGAAGAGAATAAAGAAAGTAAAGAAAGCACGGTAATCCTGCCCATCTATATTGAGATCGGCCAAGCGTCTTGGTATGGGCCCGGATTTCAAGGCCAGGAGACAGCCAGCGGAGAAACTTTCGATGCAAAAAAAATGACTGCCGCCCATCCGAGTTTGCCTTTAGGATCAAAAGTCGAAGTCATCAATCTTGAGAAACATAAGAAAGCCGAAGTCACAATCAATGATCGCGGCCCCTTTGTTAAAGGCCGCGTTATCGATCTTTCACACGCAGCCGCTAAAAAATTAGGCATGGAAAAAAAAGGTACGACCAAAGTTAAAATCGTAACTAAAGCTGTCAAAAAGAAGATCTCCAAGAAAAATCTTTTAACAAGAAAATCATCCAAAAGAAAACACAAGCATAGCTTTCATTGACGATTCATGTTTCCAGGCCGTAGAAATTGGGAATCGATTGCCGACAACAATCCTGAAGATAAGCGAAACTACGGATTGACTGCACCGCCCGATGCGGTAAAAAATGAATTCCGTTTATCAGCAGGGTACTCTTGAGGATAAAGGAGCGAGGGGTTGGCGCTGCACGTAGAGCTTTTGTTAAAGTCGATCGACTTATAACCAATTACGTAGCGAGCAAGGATCCTGTCCATGATCTAAAGTCAATGAGAAAGGAGAACGCACCATGAATATCATATCTTTGTTAGCTATTTTCATCCTTGGGCTAATGACAGGCTGCAGTGCCAACGGATCGCCTCCTCCAAAACAATCAGCAGAAATCCATACTCCCGATAAACCAAGTAATACGGGAACTATGGTAGCCGCTACGAACGAACCTTGTTTTCATAAGGGGACGATGTATTCGGACGGCGCTGCATCCTGTCAGTCGGGCTCTCAATACAGGTGCACCAACGGGGAGTGGGCAAGCCTTGGCGTTGCCTGTGCGGAAGATGTGGTGACAATATCTAGACCCTGCCAGTTTTCCGGCGTCACGTTTCCCACGGGTGCCGCAAGTTGTCAGGCCGGTACACAGTATCGGTGCGAGGATGGGGCTTGGAACAGCCTAGGGATTTCGTGTCCGGGCGGCGATTCGCCGATTCGTGTTATACCCGGCGGACGAACCTGTATGCTTGATGGCGGCAGTACCGTTGCCACCAATTCGACCGTCTGCCGCTCCGGCAGTACATTTTTGTGCAGCAACGGCGAGTGGATCAATCTCGGCACGCTATGCCGCTAAACTGTCTCTATTTCATAACAGGTACTGCCTCTGATGACTTGGCGGCATTGGAATAACAGGCGTCCTTGATTTAAATCGCTGTCGAATGAAAAACCGCCATTTTTTCAATTTGCATATCCCGATAGGTATAAGGGATACCGCCCTTACCATAGCCGGATTCGCGCAATCCGGCAAAGGGCATCCAGTCAACCCGGAAGGCGGTGTGATCATTGATCATGACAGCGGATGCCGCCAGGTGTTTGTAGGCATAGAGGGCCGTATCGATGTTTTGGGTAGCGACTGCTGCCTGAAAGGCATACGGCAGGGAGTTTGCCCGATTGATCGCATCATCGATTTCGTCGTAATCGTAGACGCAGATTACCGGGCCGAAAATTTCCTGCCGGCTGACCTTGCTGTGTTCCGATGGGTTTAATAATACCGTGGGTCGGTAAAGCGCATTTGATAAGCGCTTGCCGCCGGCCATGAGCGTCGCTTTTTCCTGTAAGGCTTCATTAACCCAAGTTTCTATCCGGTCGACTTCGCGGTGACGAATCATCGGGCCGACATCGGTTTTGTCGTCGGCGGGATCGCCTACCGCCATGTTTCCCGCCAACGAGGCTAATCGCTCTGCAACTGCCAGGGCAATCGAACGATGCCCATAAACACGCTGCACAGAGACGCAGACTTGTCCGGCATGATAAAAACCGCCTTTTGCCAATAGCGGCAATATGTTATCGAGATTAGCATCTTCGGCCACAATGACAGGCGCCGCCCCGCCATGTTCCAGGACACAGCGGGTACCCGGCGCCAGTTTCGAACGCAGCATCCAGCCAACCTTGGCGCTGCCGATAAAACTGAAAAAGGCAACGCGTTTATCGGTTACTAATTGCTCGGCAACGGCCGTATCTTCGGTAACCACCGGCTGGCACCACGCTTTAGGTAAACCGGCCTCATGAATAATTCCAACCAGTGCAAAAGCTGACAGCGGCGTTTCCCTGGCGGGTTTGATAATGACCGGACAACCGCTGGCAATGGCCGGGCCCACCTGATGCACAATTAAATTTAACGGATGATTAAAGGCGCTCACGGCAACCACCGGTCCGATAGGTTCTCGATGCGTAAAGGCCAAACGGTTCATCGAAGCTAAGTTAAGTTGCATGGGAATTTCCGAACCGTGTTCGGTACGGATACAGTCAATACAATTTTGTATGCCCGCTATGGCCCGCATCAGTTCAATCTTGGTATCTTGATAAGGCTTGCCCCCTTCAGCAATGGCGAGTGCGATTAACTGCTCAGAGCGTTCCTGCATGAGTCGTGCGGTACGTTCCAGAACAGCGATGCGTTCATGCGCCGGTAGCCAGGATTGCCGATCACGAAAAACCGCAGTCATATTGCGTAACGCCTGTTCGATACCGGCTGCGTCAACGGTTTCGACAGAACCGACTTGTGTGCCGTCATAAGACGAGAAAACTTCGAGGATACCCGCCGGATGTGCATTAGGAACCTGTATTTGAAAATGCATGGTGACTTCTCCTTTGTTTAAGCCTTATGACAGCTAATATTATCCTTTTGAACAGCGTTGTTGGAAAAATTGAGTTTCCGCCAGGAACATGGACGATTTGACATTATTTAAGACGCCGAAAAATAGCGAATTATTGGCAACTCCCTCCAAAATCGTGCGATTTATTGAGGTTGCCTTAGTTGACCAATGTATGACCGCGCTGACGCATACATGTTTTGAATGATCGTTTAAAGTCCTCGTTGGCTTCATAACCTTTCCACAATCCAGCGGGAATGGCCAAAATAGCACCTCCCGCGGCACCTGTTGCAGCACTACCCGCTACAGCGCCAACAGCCGCGCCACCGGCTGCACCGGTAACAGCTCCAACACCTGCGCCCATGCCGACTTCTTTCGTGATATCCGATGCCTGATCCGCCAGTGCCTTGCACTCTACCATGTCACGCTGAACGGATTCTGGATGTTGGTCCGTGCGAGGATCGACAATCGGACGCCAGCCACTCATAGACGCGCACCCAGTGGCTAGTGCAGAAAGCACCAATATTGTTGATAAGTTATTTTTTCTCATGTTTTTTCTCCAAAAAAGAGCATATTTCAATCGTTAAATAAAATTTATGTTTGATGCGTTGATTGTAAAAAGCATCCAAAAACTTACCGCTCTCGGCGTTTTTTTCCCAGTTAAATACGTCGGAATGTAATTTAATAACAATTAGATAACAAAGACTTCCGGAAAAACCGGCATATTTTCCACGCTTTTTGACAGGGCTAAGTTTTGGCGCATAACAATTACAGGGTATGCCATTCGAAAAGCCATTGTTTCAGATTATCTTGCGGTGCTCTGTTCGTTAGGACACATAGTTTAGAAATAGCTTTGGTTGCCGCCTTTATGAATTACTAGAGTTGAAACTGAGGGTAATTGACTACGGCGTGAAATTCCTGATGGAACGTAATCCGCGATATTACTCATTCAAGCGAATGACATATTCGCTAAATCCTTATTCTGTCTGTATCCAATGATGAACGGTCAAAATTGCTCATCTCAAAAGTCATCGCGACACAACGTTATGCACAATTCGTTACGACAGCGTAAAGATTACATAAACAAGATGAGAGGAAACCTGTGAGTTTGATTAAGATCAGATGAAGATAGGAATAATTTTAGGATGGTTCATGCTGAACTGGATCGCCCCGCGTGAACTGTCTCCTTCTCGACTGTTGCGTTTTCACACAGGCTGGGCCGATTTTATCCTGCAACACAACTGTATTTCCTGTCGATTCATAGTCCGCATTGGGGCTATGAATGTTCGATACCGCACAGACGATATCCAATTTCACCGTTAGGCTGTCTTATCTTACTTCAAGGTGAACGTCATGAATGCCGTGATCGAACCCATACCGGCACTTAATGATTCGGATATTCATTTTGCCGATATCACGTTTTTCAGATTATCTGAGCGCCGACTGCTTGATCACTATGAGTATCCTCAGGCTAATGCGCCATAGCCTAGCTCGAGAAGCTGCCACATGACTTAAATCCGCCAAGATAAACAATGAGGGGGTAGAAATGTCCACGATAACGGAAGCCGTATTTCAGGCCAACCTGCTTACGGATCTCGATATTTATTTGTTTAAGCAAGGCAGTGATTTTCGGCTGTATGAAAAACTCGGCTCACACGGCATTACAGTTGACGGCGTCAGAGGTACCCACTTTGCAGTATGGGCGCCCAATGCCTCCGCCGTTTCGGTAATCGGCGACTTTAATCATTGGGATGTAGCATTGAATACACTGCAAGTGCGTAATGACGACTCGGGGATTTGGGAAGGGTTTATTGCCGATGTCACGGTCGGGGCGATCTATAAATATCGCATTGTTTCACGCGACGGAAAAATAGCCGATAAGGGCGATCCGTTTGCTTTCTATTGGGAAATGCCGCCGTTAACCGGCTCCCGTGTCTGGGAGCTGGATTATGCCTGGAATGACGCTGGCTGGATGACTCAGCGCGGAGAGAAAAACCGGCTGAACGCGCCTTGTTCCATTTACGAAGTGCACCTGGGTTCATGGCGCCGCGTTCCGGAAGACGGCAACCGCTCCCTCACCTACCGCGAGATGGCGGAATGGCTGCCCCGTTACGTCGCAGAGTTGAATTTCACCCACGTCGAGTTCATGCCGCTGACGGAGCATCCTTTCTACGGCTCATGGGGCTACCAGACCGTCGGCTATTTCGCACCGACGGCACGTTACGGTACGCCGCAGGACTTCATGTTCCTGGTCGATGCCTTGCATCAGCACGGCATCGGCGTGATTATGGACTGGGTGCCATCGCATTTTCCCTCCGACGCCCATGGCCTCGGCTATTTCGATGGAACCCATCTTTTTGAACACGCCGACCCGCGCCAAGGTTTTCAACCGGAATGGCATAGTTCGATTTTCAATTACGGTCGGCACGAAGTACGCGCATTTTTGACCAGCAGCGCGTTATTCTGGCTTGATAAATATCATATTGATGGACTGCGCCTGGACGCGGTGGCGTCGATGCTTTACCTGGATTATGGCCGCGAAGAAGGCGAATGGATTCCCAACCGCAAGGGTGGCAGGGAGAACCTGGATGCAATTACTTTCCTGCACAACATGAACGAGGCTATCTATCGAGATTACCCCGATACGCAGACTTTCGCGGAAGAATCGACTGCCTGGCCGATGGTCTCCCGACCCATCTATCTGGGCGGCCTGGGCTTTGGCCTGAAGTGGAATATGGGTTGGATGCATGACACCCTGATGTATTTTTCAAATGATCCGATTTACCGGAAATATCACCACGCACAGCTGATATTCAGCATCTGGTATGCCTTTTCGGAGAACTTCGTGCTGCCTATGTCGCACGACGAAGTGGTCTACGGCAAGGGCTCGCTGATCGGAAAAATGCCGGGCGATGAATGGCGGCAGTTCGCCAATCTGCGCTTACTGTATGGCTATATGTGGGGGCATCCGGGCAAGAAGCTGTTGTTCATGGGCTGCGAATTCGGACAGAAACGCGAGTGGCAGCACGACGAGAGCCTGGAATGGGGCGTGCTGCAATATCCGCAGCATGCCGGACTGCGGCGCTGGGTCGAGGATCTCAACCGTTTTTACCGCAGTGAACCGGCACTCTATCAGCAAGACTTCAGTTACGAAGGGTTTCAATGGATGGATCACAACGACGTGGAAAAAAGCATACTGAGCTTTGTGCGCCGTGGCTACAACCCGGACGATACGCTGTTGGTGGTATGCAATTTTACGCCCATCGTCCGCGAGAATTATCTGGTCGGGGTGCCAAGCGGCGGTTACTGGCTTGAAGTGCTTAACAGCGATGCCGAACTCTATGGCGGCAGCGGAGTGGGCAATTTCGGCGGCGTCGAAGCGGGCCCCGTAGCAACCGGCGAAATGTATCATTCACTGATGTTGCGTCTTCCGCCGCTTGGCGTCCTGTTCTTCAGGCAAGGAAGCCGATCATGACAGATAGACAAAAACCCGACGGCAGATGCCGCGTAGTTATCGAAAATGTGCAGCCGGAAATCGACGGCGGGCGGTTTCCGGTCAAACGCGTCATAGGTCAGAGCGTTGAGGTGGAGACGGATGCTTTCACCGACAGCCACGATGTATTGGCCTGCGTGTTGCGCTACCGGCATGCGTCGGAAACCGGCTGGCATGAAGCCGCCATGACGCCGCTAATCAATGATCGTTGGCGCGCGTCGTTCCCGATCACCGAACTGGGTCAATATGTCTACACGATTACAGCCTGGATCGATCATTTTTTTTCCTGGCGGCATGAGTTTTCGCGCCGCAGCGATGCCCAGGATATCGCCATTGCACTACAGGCCGGTGCGATGCTGGTGGAAGAAGCAGCAATGCGTGCCGACGGCGAAAACCAGATGCAGTTACAGCAAATTACCGAGCAGTTACGCACCGTCAACCCGGATGCAGGAAGCGCGCTGGCGCTTTCCGAAACCCTGGCGAGCTTAATGCGGCAACATTCGGACCGCAGCTTGGCTACGGATTATCCCGGACTGCTAAACGTGTGGTCCGAACCGGTAAAAGCTCAGTACAGCACATGGTATGAGTTTTTTCCGCGCTCCTGCGTGGGCGATGGCATGAATCACGGCAGCTTCGCCGAATGCGAAAAGCGCTTGCCGTCTGTGGCGGCAATGGGCTTCGACGTGTTGTATTTGCCGCCGATTCATCCGATCGGTCTCGCCAAACGCAAGGGAGCCAATAACGCGCTGGCAGCAACCGAGACCGATGTAGGCAGCCCGTGGGCGATCGGCGCGGCAGAGGGCGGTCACAAATCGATTCACCCGCAACTGGGTACGCTGGACGACTTCCACCGCCTGGTGACGAAAGCGCGTGAACTGGGCATTGATATCGCATTGGACATAGCCTTTCAATGTTCTCCCGATCATCCTTATGTGCGCGAGCATCCGGAATGGTTCCGCCACCGCGCGGATGGCAGTATCCAGTATGCCGAAAATCCGCCCAAGAAATACGAAGACATTGTCCCGTTCAATTTTGAAACCGACGCATGGAACGAGCTCTGGCGGGAACTGCTGGATGTGTTGCTGTTCTGGATCGGTCAAGGGGTCAACATATTCCGTGTCGACAACCCGCACACCAAACCGTTTCCGTTTTGGGAGTGGCTGATCGGCGAAGTGAAAAGCGCGCATCCCGAGACGATTTTTCTGGCTGAAGCCTTTACGCGTCCGAAAATCATGTATCGTCTCGCCAAAGTCGGCTTTAGCCAGTCCTACAATTATTTCCCGTGGCGAAATACCAAAAGCGAACTCGAGAGCTATTTTGCCGAACTGGCGCAGGCTGAAGTGCGCGAATATTTCCGTCCCAATCTTTGGCCGAACACGCCCGACATCCTCACCGAATATTTGCAATTCGGCGGCCGTCCCGCGTTTATGGTGCGTCTGGTGCTGGCGGCCACGCTGGGAGCGAGTTACGGCATTTACGGCCCGGCTTATGAGTTGATGGAGGCAAGCCCGCGCGAAGCAGGCGGAGAAGACTATCTTAATTCCGAGAAATATGAAGTGCGCCATTGGCAGCTTGACCGTGCGGACAGCCTGGAGGATTTTATCGCACGAGTGAACCGCATACGCAAAGACAGCCCGGCGTTGCAGCAGGATCACAATCTGCATTTTTTCGATGTCGACAATGAAGCCCTGCTTTGTTATGCCAAAACCACGCCAGATAACGCAGAAATCATTCTGGTGGTGGTCAATCTGGATCCGCATCATATGCAATCCGGTTGGGTCACGCTGCCGCTGGATGCGTTGGGGCTGAACATGAACCGCCCTTATCAGGTGCATGATCTGCTGACCGGCGCGCGGTTCTTATGGAATGGCGCGCGCAACTACGTTGAGATCGTTCCTAAAACAGCACCCGCGCATATTTTCAGATTACGCCGCCGCGTGCGCACCGAACGCGACTTCGACTACTTTCTGTAAAAGAGAGCAGCACCATGAGCAATATGAAACCCGGTACGATCATAAAAACGCCCCTGTCCAACACGGAATGGATGCAAGACCCGCTCTGGTTTAAAGATGCCGTTATTTACGAATTGCACGTCAAAGCTTTTTTTGACAGCGACAATGATGGCACCGGGGACTTCGCGGGCTTAATCCAAAAGCTCGATTATCTTCAGGAGTTAGGGGTGAACACGCTATGGTTGTTGCCCTTCTACCCTTCGCCGATGCGCGACGACGGTTATGACATCTCCGACTATCGCAACGTTTATTCCGGCTACGGCACCATGGCCGATTTCAGGCAATTTGTGAAGGAAGCGCACCGTCGAGGTCTTAAGGTCATCACCGAGCTGGTTATTAATCACACCTCCGATCAGCATCCGTGGTTTCAGGCTGCGCGCCGGGCGCCAGCCGGTTCGAGCAAGCGTAATTATTACGTCTGGAGCGATACCAACCGGAAATTTCCCGAGACGCGCATTATCTTCACCGATACCGAAAAATCCAACTGGACCTGGGATGAGGAAGCCCGCGCCTATTACTGGCATCGTTTCTTCTCGCATCAACCGGACCTTAACTATAATCACCCGCAGGTGGTGAAGGCGGTTATCAGACTGATGCGATTCTGGCTGGACCAGGGTGTGGATGGCGTGCGTCTGGACGCGATTCCTTATCTGTGCGTACGTGAAGGCACCCACAACGAAAACCTGCCCGAAACGCACGCCGTTCTCAAACACATGCGGACGGTACTCGATGAGCATTATAAAAACCGCATGTTTCTCGCCGAAGTCAATCAGTGGCCGGAAGACGTACGCGACTATTTTAGTGACGGCGATGAATGTCACATGGCTTACCACTTTCCCCTGATGCCGAGGATGTACATGGCGATCGCTCAGGAAGATCGTCATCCGATCGTCGACATCATGCGGCAAACGCCGGATATTCCGGAAACCTGCCAATGGGCCATTTTTCTGCGCAATCACGACGAGCTTACCTTGGAGATGGTCACCGACAAAGAACGCGACTATATGTACCGGATGTATGTCGAGGATCCGCTCGCGCGTTTGAACGTCGGTATCCGTCGCAGGCTGGCGCCGCTGATGGACAATGAGATCGATAAAATCAAGCTGATGAATAGTATGCTGCTGTCGATGCCCGGCTCGCCGATCATCTATTACGGCGATGAGATTGGTATGGGCGACAATTTCTTCCTGGGCGATCGTAACGGCGTTCGCACCCCCATGCAATGGAGCCCGGATCGCAACGCCGGTTTTTCCCGCGCCGATCCGCAGCGGCTGTATCTGCCGCCTATCATGGATCCGGAATATGGCTACGGAGCCGTCAATGTGGAGGCGCAGCTGCGCGAACGCGCTTCGCTGTTAAATTGGATGCAACGTGTGCTGGCGCTGCGCAAAAATCATCATGCATTCGGTCGCGGGGAACTGTTTTTTTTGCACCCCAAAAATCGCAAGATAC
>Ga0208789_1001425_pt1 | contig 13462 bp, 12 predicted proteins | sample Methanotroph_Enr_FD_187368 | JGI IMG/M metagenome (GOLD analysis project Ga0208789, IMG submission 187368) | Enriched soil microbial communities from Old Woman Creek wetland in Ohio, USA - Methanotroph_Enrichment_5 (SPAdes) (version 2) | ecosystem: Environmental > Terrestrial > Soil > Wetlands...
TCCGCGCGGCCGGTATCCGTGCGCCACTTCCGCTGGCACCAGGACCGTCCCTGCCTGGCCTTCCGGGACGTGCCAGACCGCACCGCCGCCGAGCCCCTCAAGGGCTGGGCCCTGTGGATGCCCGAATCCGCCGCGGAGCTGCCCGAGGGGGAGACCTTCCGCCACGACTGGATCGGCTGCGAGGTGTTCATCGGTGGACGCCTGGTCGGCGAGGTCCTGCGCCTCGATCCGACCCCCATGGGCTACGACATGGTCCTTCTGCGCGACCTGCGCCCCGGACGCACCGGCCAGCGGGAAGTCCCCTACATCAAGGCCTGGTGGACCCTGGACCTCCCCAACCGCCGCCTGGATCTGGATCCGCCCCCGGGGCTCCTGGATCTGGATCTGCCCTGAGCTAAAGCCAGAGGAGCGGAACCAGGCCCAGCAGGGCCAAGCCGCCCAGCAGGGCGAGGCTCCAGAGGCCCGTCCGGCCCTTGGCGAAGCCGTAGGCGTAGAAGCCCTTCACGAGGTTGTTGGCGGCGGCGCTGACGGCGATGCTGCAGGCCGCCAGATGGAGGGTGGTCGAGACTCCCGCGGCGTGGGTCATGCCCATGATGAAGGGCGTCACGTCCGTGAGGCCCATCAATCCCGCCACGGAGTACACCCCGTTCCGTCCCAGGTAGGTGATGGCCAGCTGGGTGACGATCAGCATCACGACGAACACGACGGCGAAGAAGAAGGCCGCCCGGAGTTCCAGCGGGTTGTGGGGATGGGCCGCCTCGGGCGTGTCCGTGGCCTCGGGATCGTGCATGCGGTACACGAACCAGCCGCCAAGGGCGGAGACCGCGGCCAGGATCAGGAACCACGGCGCCAGGACCAGGGCGAGGTCGCGGTTGAACATCCAGACCAGGGCCAGGATCTTGAGGTACATGGCCGCCGAGGCCACCACAATGCCGCCGGTGTACTCGTGGGGGCGCTGTCCTGCCGCGGCGCGCTTGGCCAGCACCACCGTGATGACGGTGCTGGAGTAGAAACCGCCCAGGATGGCCGAGAGGAAGATCCCGCCCCGGTCCTTGAAGGCCTTGAGCAGCACGTAGCTCGCGTAGGAGACGCCGCTGACCGCCACCACCACGAGCCAGGTCTTGAAGGGATTGATCCGGAAGGGACCCAGATCGCGGTTCGGCACCATCGGGAGGATCACGGCCGAGAGCAGGAGGAACTTCGTGAACGCGGCGACCTCCTCCGGCCGGATCCGCTGGGTGAGGCCCTCCAGGGCCTCCTTCAGCTCCAGCAGCAGGAGGCTCACCACCACCAGGGTGCAGGCGAACCACAGATGGCCCGTGTACACCAGGGCGCCCACCAGGTAGACCAGCAGGCCCGAGAGTTCGGTGGTGATGCCCGCCTCGGTGGTCTGCTGCAGCTTGTGGAGGTAGGACACCAGCATGAAGGCGCCCACCACCAGGAAGCCCAGGAGCATGCCAAAGAGGTTTCCGCCGGAGAGGAGGGACACCACGTAGCCCACCAGGCCCAGCAGCGGGAAGGTGCGCACGCCGCCGAAGACCCGCTTCCCGCCCCGCTTGAGCTCCTCCCGCTCCAGCCCGATCAGGAAGGAGAGGAAGAGCACCAGGCCCAGGTTCAGGGCCTCGGGCGGAATCGCGGACAGCAGCTGGTCGAGCACGCGGTACCTCGGGGCGGCGGGATGTCCCCCAGAGTGCCCCCGTTGGCCGCGATGCGGAAGGGGCTCCCCTCAGACCCCCGCGGCCTTCAGCGTGAGCACGAACTTCTGGATGCCGGCCAGGAGCATCTCGATGGCCATGGCGGTGAGCACGAGGCCCATGAGCCGCTCGAAGGCCAGGGTCACCTGCTCCCCCAGGAAATCCGCGATCTTCTCGGCGAAGCCGAGCACCACCGCGGAGACGGCCATGGCCACCGCCAGGGCGCCGATCCACTCCCAGACCCGGCCCGGCTCGCGGGAGACCAGGAGCAGCACGGTGGCGATGGCCGAGGGCCCGGCAATGAAGGGGATGGCCAGGGGCACCAGGAAGGGCTCGCCATGCACCCGGTGCCCGGAGGTGCCCTCCGGGTGCGGGAAGATCATCTTCAGGGCGATGAGGAAGAGGATCACGCCCCCGGCGATGCCCATGGAGGTGTCCGTGAGGTGCATGAGCGCCAGCACCCGGCGGCCGAAGAGCATGAAGAAGAGCAGGATGGCGGAGGCGAAGAGGACCTCCCGCACGATGATCCGCTGCCGCCGGGCGGGATCCACCTGGCGCAGCAGGCCGATGAACATGGGGATGTTGCCCAGGGGGTCCGTGACCAGGACCAGCAGGACGACGGCGGAGACGAAGGAGGAGGCTTCCATCGCCTAGGCCCGCCCCCGGACCTTCATCGCCCACCAGCGCAGCCCCACGAAGAGGAAGCGCCAGTCCCTGAAGAATTCCGGCGGCTTGCCCTCCGCCGCATGGCCGGCGAACTGGAGGATCCAGCCCGCCACGAAGACCCCGAGCGCCGCATTCCAAAGCCCGGGCACGACGAGGGAGAGGAGGAGCAGCAGGATCCCGAGGGTCACCGTGGGGATGCCCACGGTATGGCAGGCCCGGTTCACCGGATGCTGATGGCTCCGGGCGTACTCGGCGATCCAGTCCGCCATGGGCCGTCCGCCGAGCAGCATCGTCACCTCACCTCAGGTCCAGGTCGAAGGGCAGGCGGGCGTAGACGCCCTGGGGATCGTTCAGGGAGGAGAGCAGTTCCACCTGGCGCTTGAGGTCGCCCACCAGCACGTCCACCGGGCCGACCTTCGCCAGCTTCCGGGGCTTGCCCTGGAGGATGGAGCGGACCAGCTCCTTGAAGGCGTCCGGCTCCTCGTCGGGACCGGCCACGTAGTAGTCGTTCTCCACCTTGGCCTTCTTGGCGGCGTACTTCACAGCGGCATCAAGGCCGCCGATCTCGTCCACCAGCCCCAGCTTCAGGGCCTCCTGACCGGACCACACGCGGCCCTGGGCGATCTCCTGGACGGCCTCCTTCTTCATCTTCCGGCTGTCGGCCACCTTGGTGATGAACTGGTCGTAGATGTGGTCCACGATCCCCTGGATCCGCGCCAGCTCGAAGTCCGTCTTGGGGCGGGTGAGGGTCATGGGGTTGGCCAGCTTGGCCGTCTGGACGCTGTCCCAGGTGATGCCGTGGTCGTTGGCCAGCTGCTTCACGTTGGGGAGCATGCCGAACACACCGATGGAGCCGGTGATGGTGCCGGGCTCGGCGAAGATCCGGTCCCCGTAGGTGCTGATCCAGTAGCCGCCGGAGGCCGCCAGGTGGCCCATGGAGACCACGACCGGCTTCACCTTCCGGGTGAGGATCACTTCGCGCTGGATCAGTTCGGAGGCCGCCGCGCTGCCGCCGGGACTGTTCACGCGCAGCACCACCGCCTTGACCTTGTCGTCCAGGCGCAGGCGGCGGAGCTCGCGGCTGAGGCTGTCCCCGCCGATCTGGTTGGCCTTGCCTTCGCCGTCCACGATCTCGCCCTCGGCGACCAGCACGGCGATGCGGTTGTGGCCCCGCTTCTCGGCACCGGGGATCTCGGCGTAGGTGGCCAGGGCGATCTGGGGGAAGTCGCGGTCCTTGGGCTTGCGGCCCACCAGGGCCTTCAGCGCGTCCAGCACCTCGTCGTAGGGGGCGATCTTGTCCACGAGGCCCGCCTGTTTGGCCTCCTGCGCCTCGAGGACGCCCTTGTCGTCCGCCAGGGCCTGGAGGGCCTCGGGGGTGACCTTCCGGTCCTTCGCCACGCTGCCCTTCCAGTCGCCCCAGAGATCGTCCAGGAGCTTCTGCACCTGCTCGCGGTTGGGATCGCTCATCTTGTCGAGGATGAAGGGTTCCACGGCGCTCTTGTACTTGCCCACCCGGGTGACCTGCACCTCCACGCCGTACTTCTTGAAGGCCTCGCCGAAGAACATGGGCTCGCTGGCGAAGCCGTTGACCTCCACGCTGCCGAAGGGGTTCACATAGACCATGCTGGCGCCGGCGGCCAGGTAGTACTCGCGCTTGCCCCAACCCAGGTCGTAGGCGATGACGGGCTTCTTCGCCTTGAACCGCTGGATGGCCTCCCGCAGTTCCTTGAGCTGGGCCGGCCCGGCGGCCTGGAGGTTGCCTGTGAGGAACAGGCCGGCGATGCGGTCGTCGGAGGCGGCCCGGTCGATGGCGGCGATGGCGGCGGGCAGGGACTGGCTGCGCCCGCCTCCGCCGCTGAGGGCCTGGCTGATCGCCTCACCGGGCTCGGGATCGTGCTGCCCGTCCGTGAGGCTGGTGTCCATGTCGAAGACCAGCACCGCCTTGGATGGGACCGTGGGCTTGTTCGAGGCGCCGACGGCCGCCAGGATGCCGAAGAAGAGGAGGAAGGCCGCGCCCCCGGCCACGATCAGGGCCAGCAGGGCGGCGAAGAAGGTCTTGAAGAAGTCCTTCATGGAAGCTCCAGGGAGTGGCTCCAGGATCGCACGATCGGGGCGTCAGCGCCGGGGTCCCAGACGCTCCGCGAGGGACAGGAAGGCCTCCAGGGCCCGGACCGCCTGGGCCCGGGTGCGGGGATCCGACGGGGCGCCGTCGACCTCGAGCTGCTGGTCCGCATGGGGGACCGTGAGGACCTCGGGCAGGGCCAGGGCCCCCATGTTCGCCAGGGTGGCCCGCCAGGCCATCAACCCCCGGGCTCCGCCGAAGGCGCCGGGACTCGCGGCGCAGAGCAGCACCGGCAGGCCGGGCCAGGGGCTCGGCTTCAGAGTGCTCAGCCAGTCCACGGCATTCTTCAGGTGCCCCGGGATGCCGGCGTTGTACTCCGGGGAGACGAGGATGAGCCCCTGGACCCCCAGGAGGGCCTCCTGGAGGGCGAGGGCCTCCGCCGGGGCCGCCACTCCTTCGGCATAGAGGGGCAGGGCCAGCGCCCGGCCGGAGAAGGCGGCTGCCTCGTGGCCCCGCGCCGCCGCTTCCCGCGCCAGGTGCCGGAGGAGCCGGCCGTTCAGGGATTCCGGCCGCAGACTGCCGCCCATCAGTGCCAGTTTCATGGTGCCTCCGGTCCCGATCGGGGGGTGGAACAATCTTGACTTGATCGGTAAACTTTTAACATCTGAGGAGGAGATTGTGTCCAATTATCCCGAGCACATGGTGGCCCCGATGCGGCAGGAACTGGTCGAGCAGGGCTTCCTCCAACTCATGACACCGGTCCAGGTGGACGAGGCCCTCCAGCAGCCCGGCACCACCCTGCTGCTGGTCAACAGCGTGTGCGGGTGCGCGGCGGCCGGGGCCCGCCCGGGCGTCATCCAGGCCCTGCGCGGCCACGGCCTGACGTTCGACCACCTGGTGACGGTCTTCGCCGGCATGGAGAAGGAGGCCACCGCCCAGGCCCGGGAGTATTTCGAGGGTGCCATGCCCACCAGCCCCCAGGCCGCGATCCTCAAGGACGGCCAGCTCGTGCACCTCATGCAGCGTGCGGATTTCCTCGGGCACGATCCCGAGGAGATCGCCAGCCACCTGGCCGCCGTCTACCGGCAGACCCTCGCCAGCGCCTGACCCCGACCTGATCCTGGGACCCGCGGACTCGGGTTAGCCTGGAGCCATGCCCAAACCGCTCGCCCACTTCAAGGTCGTGGACCTCTCCTGCGTGCTCGCAGGGCCCTTCTCCACCCAGCTCCTGGCGGACCTGGGGGCGGAGGTTCAGAAGCTCGAGCCCGTGGCCGGCGATCCCACCCGGGGCTGGGGCCCGCCCTTCGAGCGCGGGGAGGCCGGGGAGAGCGCCTACTTCCGCTGCGCCAACCGGGGCAAGCGCAGCCGGGTGGTGGACCTGCACACGGAGGAGGGGAAGACCCTGCTCTTCGACCTCCTCAAGGACGCGGATGTGCTGGTGGAGAACTTCCGGCAGGACTCGGCCGACCGCCTGGGCCTCACCTGGAAGCGCCTCCACGCCCGCTTCCCCAAGCTCGTCATGGCCTCGGTGCGGGGCTTCGCCTCGGACGTCACCGCCTCCCGCCGGGCGGGCTACGACTTCATCATCCAGGCCGAGAGCGGCTGGATGGCCATCACCGGGGAGCCTGAGGGCCGGCCCATGAAGGTGGGCGTGGCCCTGGTGGACGTCCTCGCGGGTCTCTACTGCGCCAACGGCATCCAATCGGCCCTCCTGCACCGGGAGCGGACCGGCGAGGCCCTGCACATTGAGGTGCCCCTGATGGAGGCCGCCCTGGCGGGCCTCGTGAACGTGGCGGCCGGCGCCCTCATGACAGGCGAGGCCCCGAAACGGTACGGCAACGCCCACCCCCAGATCGTCCCCTACCAGTCCTTCCGCTGCCGCGATGGCGAGGTGGCCATCGGCGTGGGCAGCGACCGGCAGTTCGAAGTGCTGGCCCTCTGGCTGGGCCTGGACCTGGAGGCCCGACCCGAGTGGAAGCGGAATCGCGGCCGCGTGAAGGACCGCGAGGAGGTCGTGGACCTCATCGAGGCCCACACCCAGGCCAGCTCCGTGCACGAGGTGCTGGCCTTCTGCGAGGCCCACGCCATCCCCGCCAGCCGGGTGCGCAGCGTGGACGAAGTCCTCTTCCGCAAGGGCGGCGAACTGCACAACCTGCTGCAGCCCCTCTTCGAGGAGGAAACCGGCGCCATGGTGCCCACCCTGGCCACGCCGCTCCTCCTCAACGGCGAGCGGGCCTGCGCCGCCCTGCCCCCGCCCCGGTGGAAGCCGTGAGGCGCCCGCCCCGCCTGCTGCCCCTGGGCGCCCGCCAGCCGGAGCGCCGGGCCGAGGCCCGGCTGCGGCAGGCCTGGTCCTTCGTGGTGGGTCCGGCCCTGGCCGGGCGCACCCGGCTCCTGCGCGTGGAGCGGAATGTCCTCGTCATGGGCTGCTGGGAACTGGCCCGCATCGCCCCCCTGCGCGAGGCCACCGCCGCCGTCTGGCCTGAGATCCGGGAACGCATCCGCCGGTCGCTGGGCATCACCCTCATGGGCCTCCAGGTCGTCCCCTGCGATCCCCCCGACGCCGAGGCCGAACCCGCCCCCCGGGACCCCGATCCCCTCCGCGGCGCCCTCCACCTCCTGGAGGCCCGACACCGCGAGCGCGCCGCCCGGGGCCTGGAGCCCGAGTGAAGGCTGGACGTTCCTCCCCTGGTTCGGGTACAGTCGAACCTTCGTCGGGGCGTGGCTCAGCCTGGTAGAGCGCTCGGTTCGGGACCGAGAGGTCGGAGGTTCGAATCCTCTCGCCCCGACCAACAAAGCAGGGGGCGCCATGGCGTCCCCTGCTTTGTTGGTCGGAACAACCCGAGAGGGGTCGAACCTCCGAGTGGGACCGCGGAGGCAGCGCGGGGCGCTGCCGGGAGCGGGACCGGCGGCTGGCAAGGCCAGACGCAGTTCGAATCCGGGGCCCCGGTGGGTCCGCACCGAAGACGGGGAACGGCCCACCTCCGAGTGGGACCGCGGAGGCAGCGCGGGGCGCTGCCGGGAGCGGGACCGGCGGCTGGCAATGCCAGACGCGGTTCGAATCCGGGGCCCCGGTGGGTCCGCACCGAAGACGGGGAACGGCCCACCTCCGAGTGGGACCGCGGAGGCAGCGCGGGGCGCTGCCGGGAGCGGGACCGGCGGCTGGCAAGGCCAGACGCAGTTCGAATCCGGGGCCCCGGTGGGTCCACACCGTAGACGGGGAACGGCCCACCTCCGAGTGGGACCGCGGAGGCAGCGCGGGGCGCTGCCGGGAGCGGGACCGGCGGCTGGCAAAGCCAGACGCGGATCGAATCCCGACCGCCCCGCTCGGAATTCCGTTGCGTCCGGATCTCGATCCGATCGGAGCCCTAAACCATCCGTCCGGAGGTCCCGCCTGGGACCATCCCCCCTTCGAGGCTACAATCGAACGTTCCGCCCGCCGGGTGGGGAGCCCCTCGATGACCGACGCCTGCACCATCTTCACCACCTGCGGCAGTGAAGAAACCGCCCTGACGATCGCCGCGGCGCTGGTGGACCAGGCCTACGCGGCCTGCGTGAACATCCTGCCCGGCATCAAGAGCTACTACTACTTCAAGGGTGAGACCCACCTCGACGAGGAGGTCATGCTGGTCATCAAGACCACCCAGGATCTCTTCCCCCAGGTCTCGGAGATCATCACGGACCTGCACACCTACGAGGTGCCGGAGATCCTCATGTTCCCCGTGGCCGAGGGCGCCGACCCCTTCCTCGACTGGATCCGCCAGAGCGTCCGCCGCATGGCCTGAGGCCCGTCCCGACTGTCAGCCTGGAGCATTGCCATGGAACAGACCCTGTCCCTCGAGTTCCTCCGCGTGGTGGAGCAGGCCGCCATCGCCTGTTCGACCTCCGTCGGCCACGGCCGCCGGAAGTACAGCGACCAGCTGGCGGTGGAGGCCATGCGCCACGCCATGGAGACCGTCCGCATGGACGGCCAGATCGTCATCGGCGAGGGCGAGCGGGACGAGGCCCCCATGCTCTACATCGGCGAGAAGGTCGGCATGGGCGCCGACCTTGACGGGGACCACCCCGCCGTGGACATCGCCGTGGACCCCCTGGAGGGCACCAACCTCTGCGCGACGGGTGCCCCCAATGCCATCGCCGTGCTGGCGGCCACGGAGAAGGGCGGCCTGCTCCATGCCCCCGACCTCTATATGGAGAAGCTCATCGTGGGCCCCGCGGCCAAGGGCAAGGTGAGCCTCGACGCCCCCGTCCACGAGAACCTCCAGGCCATCGCCAAGTCCCTGGACCGTCAGGTGGGCGAGATCACCGTGACCGTCCTGGACCGCCCCCGCCACGAGCAGCTCATCGCGGACATCCGCAAGGCCGGCGCCCGCATCCAGCTCATCGGCGACGGCGACCTCAGCGCCGCCATCAGCGCCGCCGTGAGCGGCACCGGCATCCACGCGGTCATGGGCACGGGCGGCGCCCCCGAGGGCGTCCTCTCCGCCGCGGCCCTGAAGTGCCTGAACGGCGAGATCCAGGGCCGCCTGAAGGTGGACACCAACACCGCCAGCCGCGAGAAGGCCGAGGAGATGGGCGTGGATTTCGGGCGCATCTACTTCACCGAGGACCTCTGCCCCGGCAACCAGATCGTGTTCGCGGCCTGCGGCGTCACCTCGGGCAACCTCCTGCAGGGCGTCCGGCATTTCGGCCACGGCATCCGCACCCAGAGCCTCGTCCTCACCTACCGGGACCGGAAGGTGCACTTCATCGACACCGTCCACATGAAGGAAGGCGAAACGGTGACGGTGCGCTTCTAGCACCGTGCCCGAATCCCTCAGCACCCGCCTCATGCGCTGGGGCTTCAACTGGTGGCCCTGCTACCGGGGCACGGGCGCCCGGGTGACCTTCATCGCCTCGGACTGGCGGGAGGTCCGCGTCCGCCTGCCCCTCTCCTGGCGCACCCGCAATTATGTGGGCACGATCTTCGGCGGAAGCCTCTACGGAGCTGTGGATCCCTTCTACATGATCATGCTCATGAAGAACCTGGGCCCGGACTACGTGGTGTGGGACAAGGCCGCCACGGTGCGGTTCCGCCGTCCCGGCCGGGGCGCGCTCACGGCCACCTTCCGCCTGGACGAGGGCGAACTGGCCGAGATCCGCGACCTGCTCGCGAACCTGCCCAAGGTGGACCGGGCCTACACCGTGGAACTCACGGATCGCGCCGGGACCGTCCACACCCTCGTCGAGAAGGTGGTCCACATCGCCCACCGTCCCTCCTCCGAATCGGGAACGGCCCCGGGAGACTTCCCGGAGACTTCCTGATAGCCTTTATCCCTCATCTTACGAGGTCAAATACATGGCATCCGCCTTCCGCACCTCCCTCTGCCTCACCCTGGGCCTGACGGCCCTCGGTCTGGTGGCCCAGTCCGGCCCCCACGGCGTCAATCCCGCCAACCTCGACACCACGGTGAAGCCCTGCGACGACTTCTACCACTTCGCCAACGGCGGGTGGCTGAAGGCCCATCCGCTGCCCGCGGACAAGGCCATCTACGGCTCCTTCACCGAAGTGAGCGACCACAACCGCGAAATCCTCAAGCAGATCCTCGACGAGACCAGCGCCAAGCGGACGTGGCCCAAGGGCAGCGTCGAGCAGAAGGTGGGCGACTTCTTCGCCGCCGGCATGGACGCCGCCGCCATCGAGAAGCGCGGGACGGCGCCCCTGAAGCCCATCCTCGCCACCATCGACGGCCTGAAGGACTCCAGCCACCTGGCCGTGACCCTGGCGAAGCTCCACAGCGAGGGCCTGCCCGGCGGCTTCGGCTTCTTCGTCATGCAGGATGCCAAGAACAGCACCCGGTACATGGGCGCCCTGAACCAGGGCGGCCTCGGCCTGCCCGACCGCGACTACTACCTGAACGATGACGCCCGCACGAAGGACATCCGGGCGAAGTACGAGGCTCACGTCGCGAAGATGTTCGAGCTGGCCGGCGATCCCGCCGACCTGGCCAAGGTCCGGGCCCGCGTGGTGCTCGACCTGGAGACCCGCATGGCCAAGGCGGCCTGGTCCCGCGTGGAGCTGCGCAACCCGCAGAAGACCTACAACAAGCGCACCCTGGCCCAGCTGGAACAGGAAGCGCCGGGCTTCGACTGGGCGGCCTACTTCAAGACCCGCGGCGCGAAGATCGACGAGCTGAACGTCCGCCAGCCCTCGTACGCCGCGGCCTTCGCCAAGTTCGCCGCCGAGACGCCCGCGCCCCAGTGGCGCACCTACCTCCGCTGGCACGCCCTCCGCGCCACGGCGGACCTCCTGCCCAAGGCCTTCGAGGAGGAGGACTTCGCCTTCTACGGCAAGGTGCTGAACGGCACGCCGGAGCAGGAGGCCCGCTGGAAGCGCGTGGAGGCCATGGAGGACGGCACAATCGGCGAGGCCCTGGGCCAGCTCTATGTGAAGAAGGCCTTCCCCCCCGAATCCAAGAAGCGGATGCTCGAGCTCGTCGGCAACCTCCGGGCGGCCCTGCACGAGCGGATCCAGAAGCTGGACTGGATGGGCGAGGAGACCAAGCAGCAGGCCCTCAAGAAGCTGGACGCCTTCGGCGTGAAGATCGGCTACCCCGACAAGTGGAAGACCTACCCCTTCGACGTGAAGCGGGACGACTACTTCGGCAACGTCCGCCGGGCCTCGGCCTACCGGGTGAAGGACAACCTCGCGAAGCTGGGCAAGCCCATCGACCGCACCGAGTGGGGGATGACGCCGTCCACCGTCAACGCCTACTACAGCCCCACCATGAACGAGATCGTGTTCCCCGCCGGCATCCTGCAGCCGCCCTTCTTCGATCCCAAGGCGGATGATGCCGTGAACTACGGCGCCATCGGCTGGGTGATCGGCCACGAGATGACCCACGGCTTCGACGACCAGGGCAGCCAGTTCGACGCCGACGGCAACCTCAAGAACTGGTGGACGGACGCGGACCGCAAGGCCTACCAGGCCCGCACCGACCTCGTGGTGAAGCAGTACGACGCCTACGAGCCCCTCAAGGGCGAGCACGTGAACGGCCGGCTCACCCTGGGCGAGAACATCGCCGACCTGGGCGGCATGAAGATCGCCTACGCCGCCTTCAAGCGCAGCCTCCAGGGCAAGCCGGAGCCCGCGAAGATCGACGGCTTCACCGCCGAGCAGCGCTTCTTCCTGGGATCCGCCAGCATCTGGCGGAACCACATCCGCGATGCGGCGCTATCCGTGCGGCTGAAGACCGATCCCCACAGCCCCGGCGTCGAGCGCGTCATCGGCCCCATGAGTGACCTCCCCGAGTTCTTCCAGGCCTGGGGCTGCGCCAACGGCTGCGCCATGGTCCGCGACGAGAAGCTGCGCCCCGCCATCTGGTAGGGCCCGATCGAACCGACCCGCGACGAGCCCGGAGTCCCTCCCCCGGGCTCGTCCTTTCCCTTGGAAGCCCCATGAACCTCTCCAGAACCCTCCTGACCCTGGCCCTGGCGGCGGCGCCCCTGGTCGCCGCCGCCCCGGCCCCGAAGCCCATCCTCGGCGTGGACCGCGCCTACCTCGACCCCGCCGCCTCCCCCTGCAGGGATTTCTACGCCTACGCCGACGGCGCCTTCGACAAGGTGCCCATCCCCGGCGAGTACGCCTCGTACGGCGTGAATCAGGAGATCGACGAGCGCAATGAGGCCATCCTGAAGCGCATCCTCCAGACGTCCGCGCGGACGGGCGGGCCCAAGGGCACCGTCGCCCAGCGCGTGGGGGATTTCTATGCCTCCGGCATGGACGAGGCAGGGATCGAGAAGGCCGGTCTCCGCCCCCTGGCGCCTCTCTTCGCCGGCATCGCCGGCCTCAAGACCCCCGCGGAGCTTCCGGCCGAGATCGGCCGTCTCCAGCAACTCGGCATCCGCGCCGGCTTCGGCTTCGGCGTCCAGGTGGACGACAAGGACAGCTCCGCCATGATCGCCAGCTTCTGGCAGGGCGGCCTCGGGCTGCCCGAGCGCGACTACTACCTGCGCCCCGGCAAGGAGGCCGAGGCCATCCGCCTGGCCTACGTGGCCCACATGGGCCGGATCTTCGAGCTGGCCGGGGACGCCCCCGCCCAGGCCCGGGCCGAGGCCCAGGCCGTCATGGCCCTGGAGACGAAGCTGGCCCAGGCCTCGCGCACCCTGGTGGACCTGCGGGACCCCCAGGCCAACTACCACAAGGTGGCCCGGAAGGATCTGGCTGCCCTGGCGCCCGGCTTCGACTGGGCCGGGTACGCGGCGGTGGTGGGCCTGCCCGCCTCCCAGGCTGATGTCCTGGTGGGCCAGCCCGAGTTCTACAAGGCCCTGGGCACGTTCTTCGCCTCGGAGCCCCTGGCCACCTGGCGGACCTACCTCCGCTGGAACGTCCTGCGCGCGGCGGCGCCGTACCTTGGTTCCGCCTTCGTGAAGGAGAATTTCGCCTTCTACGGCAGGACCCTCTCCGGCACCACGGAGCTGAAGCCCCGCTGGAAGCGGGTGCTCTACGCCACCGACCGCGCCCTGGGCTTCGACGTGGGCCAGCTCTACGTGAAGGCCGCCTTCAGCCCCGAGGCCAAGGCCCGGGTGCTGCAGATGGTCGCGTTCCACAAGGAGGCCATGCGGGCCCGCATCCTCGCCGCCGACTGGATGGGCGAGGCCACGAAGCAGCAGGCCATCCGGAAGCTCGACGCCATCCGCGCCAAGGTGGGCTACCCCGACCGCTGGCGTGACTACCGCGGGCTCGAGGTCTCCCGCCGCCCCTACGTCCTGAACGTGCAGGCCGCTGCCGCCTTCGAATTCCGCCGCCAGATCGCCAAGCTCGGGAAGCCCGTGGATCGCGACGAGTGGCACATGACGCCCCAGACCAACAACGCCTACTACGATCCCAGCATGAACGAGATCGTGCTGCCGGCGGGCATCCTGCAGCCGCCCTTCTTCGACGAGAAGGCCGACGACGCCTCCAACTACGGCGCCCTGGCCTCCACCATCGGCCACGAGCTGACCCACGGCTTCGACGACCAGGGCCGCCAGTACGACTGGCAGGGCAACCTCAAGGACTGGT
>Ga0208789_1001426_pt1 | contig 13448 bp, 11 predicted proteins | sample Methanotroph_Enr_FD_187368 | JGI IMG/M metagenome (GOLD analysis project Ga0208789, IMG submission 187368) | Enriched soil microbial communities from Old Woman Creek wetland in Ohio, USA - Methanotroph_Enrichment_5 (SPAdes) (version 2) | ecosystem: Environmental > Terrestrial > Soil > Wetlands...
GGTGCAAGGGAGACGCGGGCCCAGCCGGCACTAATGGCACAAACGGAACCAACGGAACCAATGGCACCAACGGCACCAATGCGACCGTGACCGTCAACGCCGCTGCTCTGACGCCAGATCAGTGGTCCCAGCTTTCGCTAAAGGGCCAGGTCACCAGCGTGACCATGGGCGGGAAGCCCGTGGTGAATTTTACCGTCACCAACGACCTTGGGGTGCCGGTGTCGGGCCTGGGTTACTCCACCAAGGCCAGCACGGCCCTGGCCCCGAGCCTCTACAACATGGCCTTCACCATCGCAAAGCTGGTGCCCGGAGCCAACGGGAGCCCCAGCAAGTGGATGAATTACATCGTGACGACCATGCCGACGACCTCGACGGCTTCGGTTCCGACTCGTCCGACCACGGACAATACGGGCACCCTGGTGGATCACGGTGATGGCACCTACAGCTACACCTTCTACCGCGACATCACGCAGGCCCAAGGATTCCTGGATGCCTACACCTACACGGGGAACAATTCCCGTGACGACCTCGGGAATGTGTCCTACGAGGACAAGCTGACCCACCGCGTGGTGGTGCAGATCGGCGGGCGGTCCCCCATCAATTCCACTACTCCGATCAAGAAGCCCGCGAACATCATCTACGACTTCATTCCGTCCACGGGTCAGGCCGTCACGACCACGGATGCCCAGCGGCAGATCACGACGATCGATACCTGCAACAGTTGCCACTCCAAACTGACCTTCCATGGCGGTAGCCGGGTGGATACGCAATACTGCGTGATGTGCCATAACGATCAGCGCAAGTACGGGTACGCTGAGGCTTCGGTTACGGGCACGGCCTACGACCCGAATGAGTCACTGGGTGGGACCTCCACCGGTCAACGGAAGATCAACGGCTACGCCGTGGGCGATTTTCCTGTGATGATCCACAAGATCCACATGGGTGAAGAACTGGGCATGAGTGGTTACAACTACGCCACGGTCCTTTTCAACGAAGTCACCTATCCGCAGGATCAGCGCAATTGCACCAAGTGCCATACGGCCACCACGTCCTCCACACCTCAGGGTGATGCCTGGATGAAGAACCCCAGCCGGGTGGCCTGCGGGGCCTGCCACGACCGCATCGATTGGGCGAACGGCACCAACCACGCTGGCGGCGCCGCGCTCGATGACAGCAAGTGCGCGGGTTGCCATGGGGCCTCCGGCGTCCAGCTGGCCCACGTACCGCTGATTTCACCCGACACCGCTGGGTGGAAACCCGGTTCCCACACCAACGGCTCCTACATCGCGGCTTACGGCAGCAACCTGCCTCCCGGAGCCCACCGCGTGACCTGGGACCTCAAGTCCTTCACCGTCACCGCCACAGGAAACCCCCAGTTCATCTTCCGCTTCCTGGAAGATGGCGTCCGCAAGGACTTCACGCCTTACGCCGCCGGTCTCACCACCTTCTGGGACGGCTACATCGGGGGACCTTCCTTCTATGCGGTCTATGGCCTCGCCCAGGACGGCATCACCAACCCGGCTGACTGGACCAGCTCGGCCAGTACCTGGTTCCCCAATGTCTGGAATGGCACGGCCACGGCTGGCAAGGCTGCGACCCTGATCGGTCCAGATGCCGACGGCTACTACACCCTGACCATGACGGGAGCGACGGTTCCTGCCGGGGCGCGGATGGTGACCGGTGGCATCGGCTACACCTATGGTTCGGGCGGCTCCGCCAGCGCCCCCACGGTTCCTCTGTCCTATGGGGCCAGCAGCCTGCCCCTCACGCAGACGAACGTTCCGAATCTCCGGACCATCAGCTTCGCTTTCGATTCGACCACGCTGTTGGGCGGCCTCGCCGTCCCGGCGCCGAATGTCTACAAGCTGGCCACTGGCTGGACGTACAACGATGCCGCTGCGACGCCGAATGCCGGTCGCCGGGCCATCGTCACCAACCAGAAGTGCAACGACTGCCACGCGGTGCTGGGTGTGTTCACGGCCAAGGTCTACCATGCCGGCGAGCGCAACGACGCTCCGACCTGCACCTTCTGCCACAACGTCAACCGCGTGAACAGCGGCTGGGGCGTCAACATCAAGGACGCCGTCCATGCCATCCATGCCTCTGGCATGCGGGAAAACAAGTTCTCTTGGGAAGCCACCGCGGGTGACAAGTACTGGAACGTCACCAACCCGGCGATCCTGAACGATTGCGAAGCCTGCCACGTGCCCGGCTCGTACGACTTCAGCGCCAGCGCCAATGCGACAGCGCTTCCCAACCTGCTCTGGACGGTAGAAGCTACCGGGCAGACTAAGAATGTTGGAGACCCGGTTTCGACGACTGATCCCACTCCCATTGTGTATGTGGGCACCGTTGAGAATTTCACCGGAACGGCCTTTGATTCAACGCACCTGGCTATTTCTCCCTTCATCTCGGCGGGTGCCAACTACGGCTCTGCCGGGGCGAGCACCAACCTGGTGACCTCCCCAATCACGGCTGCATGTTCCAGCTGCCACGACAGCAAGATCGCCATTGCCCACTTCCAGGCCAACGGCGGCGCATTCTACGAGCAGCGGGGCACGGTTGTTCCGAGCGGGACTAACCCCAAGGTCGAACAGTGCCTGATCTGCCACGGCACCGGCAAGACCGCGGACATCAAGGCCATGCACATGAGCTTCTGATGGACTGACATCCGGGACGCGGTCCGCCGCGTCCCGGGTACGCACGACGCACCAGGGACGGCCCGGAGGCCTCGCCTCCGGGCCGTCCTCTTGTTGTTCCCGGTCATTCGCCCGGCATGGTTGAATGGGGCCGGTGGCGGGGAACCCCGGGCTCGGCCGGACTCTCCGCGGCACCGAGGAGTCCCCCCCATGACGAGAATCGCGCTGACGCTCACCTGCTTGCTGACCGCGGGCCTTGGCCTGCAGGCCCGGGGGGATGCGCCGGCGCCGACGCAGGCAAGCACCAGGGCCCCGGCCGCCAAGTCCAAGGCCGCCGCGGCCCGGAAGCAGTCCCGCATGAAGGCCAAGGCCGCCGCCGAGGCCAAGCGGCTGGACCTGAACACCGCCACCAAGGCCCAACTGGAGAAGCTGCCGGGGGTCACACCGGCCTACGCGGACCAGATCATCGCCCACCGCCCCTACCTCACCAACGAACACCTGGTCATCAACAAGGCCGTGCCCGAGAGCGTCTATTTCTCCATCCGGAACCTGGTCACCGCCCGTCCCCCCAAGGCCAAGGCCGCGCCGACGGCAAAGCCTGAGGGCAAGCCGGCCAAGTAGCCAGGCCGCGACGGGCATCACAACCTGCCGGATGGGGTCGGCTCCATGACAGGAATCCGATAGGGTGGGGAGTACCCCGGAGCCCCTGCTTGCCCTCCCTCCCACCCTTCGACTCCCGCCAAATCCAGTCCCTGCTCGATCTGGGGGCTGAGCCGGCGCTGGTCCGGGAACTTGTGGAGCTCCTGGAGGCGGATGTGCCGGCGCGTCTGGAGACCCTCCACAGGGCCCTGTCGGAGGACGACGCCCCTCGCGCCCTCGAGGAGGCCCACCATCTGAAGGGCTCCCTGGGGAACATGGGCCTGGTGCAGTTCGCGGACCTGGCCCGCCAGGTCGAGGAAGCTGCCCGGACGGCGAGGCTCTCCGAGGCCGCTCCCCTGGTGGCGGCCATGCCGGGAGCCTACCGGGAGGGGCTGGCGGCGCTGAAAGCGGCCTTTCCGGAGTGATCTACCAGGTCAACCGCTCGTCCTGACCCAGAAGGGCGATGCGGGGATCGCCCAGGGCCTGCAGCTGGGGCAGCATGGTGGCCTTGTCTCCGGGCGTGAGGTGGTAGATCCGCACCGGCACGGCGCGGCGCAGCTTCTTCAGCTCGGCGCCGAGCTTGGCGGGCGTGAGGTGCTTGGAGGCCTCCGCCAGCCAGGCCTGCTCGTTGGGGAAGCTGGCTTCGGTGATGACGAGACGGAGGTTCTCCGTGGCATTGGCCACTTCCCAGATGCGATCCGTCTCGGCGGTGTCGCTGGTGAAGACGAAGGCATCCTTGCCGTCGTCCACCTTGTACCCGACACAGGGGACCAGGTGGTTGACGCGAATGGGCGTGATGCGCAGGCCGCAGACCTCGTATGTGTGCTCGGGCTCGATTTCCGTGTAGCGGATGGTGGGATCGTTGGGGCTGGGGATCACGCTGAAATCGGGCCACAGCTCGTCGTTGAAGAGGTGGCGGCGCAGCACGTCGAGCGTCTCGGGCAGGGCGTGGATCTCCACCGGCTCCCGGGTGTGCCCGAAGATGTTCTTCGTGAAGAAGGGCAGCGTGCAGATGTGGTCCAGGTGCGAATGGCTGATGAAGACATGGCGGATCCGCACCTGCTCCGCCACCGTGAGGGCCGGCGTGATGGAGCCCGCATCGATGGCCACACAGCCGTTGATGAGCAGCCCCGTCAGGCGCTCCCCGTCGGCCTCGCCCCCGCTGCAGCCCAGAATCCTGAGTTCCATCGTCCCTCGGAAGTTGAGCCATCATAACGGAAGTGAAAAAAAGAGGCACCCGCACCGGGTGCCTCTTTTCCTGGGATGGGAGGGGATCAGAAGCGGATGCCGCCGTAGAGGCCGACCTGGAACTTGGGAGCAAGGTCCTCCTTGGTCAGCGGCAGCGCCGCCTCGATGCCGATGAAGGGCTTCACCAGGGGCGTGGGGAAGGCGTAACCGGCATTCACCCGGGCCCATGGGCGGCTGAAGGTATGTGAGCTGGTCAGTGTGTCTGTGTAGGTGCTCTTCTCGAAGCGATAATCCACGCCCGCTCCAATGGCCACGAGGGCCTTGAAGTTGAACATGACCCCCACGCCGGCGTACTCGTGGCCGACCTTCCAGGGGGTTGCGGCACCCGAGGACTCCACCTCCGTATCCGCCTTGGGCTGGTAGACGGCGGTCACCTGAAACAGGGCCGGGCCGAGATCGAGAAAGGAATACCCGATGCGCCCTGCGACCACCGTCTTGTCCTGGGGCTCGATCCCTGGAGGGGCGGTCTGCGCGGTGTAGCTCTGCTGGGAGACGTTCAGCCCCACCTCGAAGCTCTGCGCGGCCAGAGGGGCGACGAGGAGGAGGGGCAGGAGGATCTTCTTCATGGCGGCTCCAGGGGGGTGGGCTCAGACCATCCTAACCGGATCAGGGTCCATGCTTCACCTTGGACCCTCGTCCCGGGCCCCGGGTTGGGCCGACCTCAGAACCGGATGCCGCCGTAGATGCCCACCTGCACCTGGGGCGCCAGGGCCTCGGTCACATCGGTGAGGCTCCCGCCGTTGTCCTTCTTGGAGAGGGGCGCGGCCACCTCCAGCGTGAAGAAGGGGCTCACCACGGGGGTGGGGATGCTGAACCCCACATTCACCCGCGCCCAGGGCCGGCCGAGGGTGGTGTCGGTGCTGGGGCCCGAAGCGGGCCGCCAGGTCAGCTTCTCGGAGCGGTACTCCACGCCGGCGCCCACGTTCACCAGGAACTTCCAGTTCACCATGGCACCCGCGGCCCAGTACTGGTTGTCCAACTCGCCCATCTTGGCGCCGCCGGTCGTCAGATCGCCCGTGGTCTTGTTGTGCCAGGTGGCGTTCAGCTGCAGGGCCGCGACCTTCAGGTCCAGCACGTCGAACCCGCCGCGGAGGGCGAAGCCCGTGGGGCTCACCGCATCGTAGTCCGTGCGGGTGCCGCCGACGATGAGTGCCTGGGCCTTGCCGACCTGCTTGTCGGCGAGGATTCCGATCTCGCCGCCGGCGAGGAGGGGGAGGGTCGCCAACACGGGGATCAGGACCGTCCTACGTCGCATCACAAGCCTCCAGGGAACCAAGGGGATGTTGCATCATCGGTCGCCGGCGCAGGCGGGTCAACCTCCGGAGGATCTATTGCTACCCTCTACGTCTATGCGGGCCAACCTGCGCTTCCTGCTCCTGGATGATTTCGACCCCGATACCGGGGAGCTGGCGTTGCGCGTGGCCTTCCAGCCGGGTGCCGAGGCCGGGCCGGAACTGCTCAGGATCCGGCTGCACCTGGGGCGGGCCGGGAACCCCCTGGATCCCCTCTCCCGGGAGCTGCGGACCCATGTCCAGATGCCGGTGCCCCCCCTCTGGGAGCAGGGCCTCAAGACCATCATCCACGCCGTGGAGGAGGAACTGGCGGGGCCGGAGGGCCGCAATCCGCTCCGCTACCTCTGGGTGCGGACCCAGGTCCTCCATCCCTCGGATCCTGCCCGGTGCACCCCCAGCCATCCGGTGTCCCGCCAGGTGGAGATCCTGCGGGACTGGGCCCACCGCCTGGATCAGGAGGGCCAGCCCCTGCGGACGGCGGAATTCCTGGACCGGCTGCTCCTGCTCGCCCCGCGGGACCTGGCCAGCCTCGCCTATCTGGCCTCCTTCTTCCGGTCCCAGGGCATGGCCGAGGAGATGGCCTCCGTGGCCGAGCGGTGGCTCAAGGTGGACCCGGCCAGTGCCGAGGCCCGCCTCCGCATGGGCGAGGCCCTGCTGCGCCTGGGGCGGGCCCAGGAGGCGCGGGCGGCCTTCGAGGCCGTGCTGAAGGGGCAGCCCGTCCACCTGCTGGCGCACCTGGGCATGGCCCAGGCCCTGGGCCTGCTGGGCGGCAACCCCTTCCCCCACCTGGATGCGGCCCAGGAGCTGGATCCCGCGGCCACCGCCTCGGTGCTGCGGGAGACCTTCGACTACCGCCTGCTGACCGCCCCCGGCGGGGACCAGCTCTACCGGATGGAGGAACTTCCGGGCCTCCTGGGGGTGTCCGGCGCGGAGATCCAGGACTTCGTCCAGTTCCTGGGCCTCCCCCAGACCGGCCCGGGGGGCGCCGTGCGGGAATCCGAGCTGGCCCGGTGGGCCGGGGTCATGAACCGTTACGCCCTGCTGCCCGGGGGCCTGCACTGGTCCGCGCCCACGCCGAGACGGCTGCCGGAGCTGGCCTGACCGCCGGCTTCCCTGAGAAGATGGGGCTCCGAGGTCCCGCATGGCCGTGCTGCTCCAGACCGATCTGCCCTTTCCGATCTTCCGCCGGGGGAAGGTGCGGGACGTGTACGACCTGGGGGGCCAGCTGCTCATCGTGGCCACGGATCGCATCAGCGCCTTCGACTGCGTGATGCCCGAGGGCATCCCGGACAAGGGCCGCATCCTCACGGCCGTGGCCGCCTACTGGTTCGCGGCCACCGGGGATCTCGTCCCCAACCACTTCCGTGGCCAACCCGCCTGGCCCGCGGCCCTGGATCCCTACCGGGAGGCCCTGGAGGGCCGGGCGGTCATCGTGGAGAAGACGCGGCCCCTGCCCATCGAGTGCGTGGTGCGCGGCTACCTGGCGGGCAGCGGCTGGAAGGAGTACCAGGCCGGCGGCGCCGTCTGCGGCGTGCCCCTGCCACCCGGACTTCAGCTCGCGGACCGGCTGCCGGAGCCCATCTTCACGCCCGCCACCAAGGCGGAGTCGGGCCATGACGAGAACATCCCCTTCGAGCGCATGGCGGAGATCGTGGGCGCCGATCTGGCGGCGCGGCTGCGGGAGCTGAGCCTGGCCCTCTACCGCCGGGGCGCGGAACTGGCCGCCCAGCGCGGCATCCTCCTTGCGGACACCAAGTTCGAGTTCGGCCTGAGCGCGGGGGGCGAGCTGCTCCTCATCGACGAGGCCCTCACCCCCGACAGCAGCCGCTACTGGCTGGCGGATTCCTGGCGGCCCGGCGGGAATCCCCCCAGCCTGGACAAGCAGTTCCTGCGGGATTACCTGGAGACGCTGGACGGCTGGGACAAGCAGCCCCCCGCGCCCCACCTCCCGGCGGAGATCGTCCAGGGGATCCGCGCCCGCTACCTGGACCTGGCCGCCCGCTTCGGCGTCACGGTCTAAGCGAGGCCGGATCCCCGACGACCGCCCAGCGCATCCGGGCGGGATCGAGCCACCTGGCCAGGGCTGCGCCCAGGGCCGACGGCGTCGCCGCCGCCACGGCCTCGGGCCGGGCGGCCCGGCCCTCGGCTTCCCGGAGATCCCGGGCCAGCAGGGCCTCCGGATGCAGGGCGAGGACCCGCTGAGCCTCGGTCCACGCCGCCTTGGCCCGATCCAGATCCGCGCCGGTGCAGCCCCGCTTGACCCGAGCCGCCAGGCGGTCGCGCAGGCCCGCCAGGGCGGCGTCCGCGCCCGGGGCCGAGGCCCGGAGGGTGAACCGCAACGTCCCGTCGGCTGTCTCAGGGGCCAGCAGGTCGGCCTGGGTGGGATCCGTGCGGAGGAGCAGCGCGACCAGGTCGCGGAGGGCCGGATCCAGGTCCCCGGGTGGCGGAGCCGCGGCTTCCGCGCGGAGCGCCGCACCCGGATCGGCGATCCGCGCGGGAGCCCCCGGGGGGGGTGCGGCCGGGATCGGGGGATCGGGGGGGAGGGCCTCGCCGGTCCAGGTGCCCAGGGAGAGCAGGACCAGGGCCTTGGCCTGTTCCAGGCTCAGGTCCCCCTCCAGGACAAGGAGGGCCCGGTCCGGACGGAACACCCGGCGGAGAAAGGTTTCCAGGTCCGCGAAGGTGAGCTGGCCGAGGCTCTGCTCCGTGGCCGGAGGGAGTCCCGCCAGGCCCAGGGCCGCGCGGAGACGGGCCTCCGGAGCGGCCAGGGCCGCTTCCTGGTCCCGCCAGCAGGCCAGGCGTTCGGGTTCGAGGGCGGCTGGGTCCAGGACGGGGCGGAGGAGCCGGTCCGCCAGGAGACCCAGGGCCCGGTCCTGGTCCCGGCTCCGGGAGACCAGATCCCAGGTGAGGGCGTCGGCGGAGAGGCTGCGCTCGAGGCGGATCCCGCCATCGTCCAGGGCGCGGTCGAAGGCCGCGGCGCCGAGGTGGCCGGCCTCGCCGCGGTCCAGCATCCGGAGCGTGAGATCCGCCAGCCCCTCCCTGCCCGCCGGCAGATCCCCGGGACGCAGGGCCAGCCGCAGGCGGGCCCGGAAGAGGAGACGGCCCTGGTCCTCCCGGAGCACGACCCGGAGGCCATCGGGCAGGGTGAAGGTCCGGGTCGGAACCTGGGCGGAGAGGGGCGAGGGCCCGGCCAGGAGGAGGGCCGCCAGGGCCGCGGGTCCCGCGATCCTCATTTCGCCACCGCGGGGACCTGGGCCAGGAGCAGGGTCAGGGTGCGGCGGCGCTCCTCCAGGGGCAGCATGCGGAGCTGCCTGAGCCCCTCGGCCACCAGCCGTTCCCGTTGGCCCGGGTCCTGGATCCGGCGGGCGGCGAGGGTCCGCAGGGTCTGGGCCATCTCGGCCTCCAGGGGATCCTGTCCCTCCAGGAAGGCGGGTTCGATGAGGGCCGTGGTGCGGTGGGAGGGCTGAAGCCAGGTCTGGGCCGCCGCCTGGACGCTTTCGGGCGCCAGGGTCTGGAGCCGCTTGGCCTCGGAATAGAAGGCGTGCCAGTCGCCGGCTTCCGCCCAGGCCCGGCCGAGGGCCTGGGCCAGGCGGCCGGGGGCATCCTCAGCCAGGAGCTGCTCGGTGTCCAGCTCCGCCTGAGCCCGCTGCCACTCCTCGGGGGTGAGGGCCTCCTGCTCGAAGCGGAGCAGTTCCGAGTGGAGGGCGCCCTCCAGCTCGGCCAGGCTGTGCCCCTCCGCCGGCCAGAGTTCGATGGTCAGCAGGCCGGGCTCCCGGCCGCCGGGCTCGTCCATCCGGACCTCGACGCGCGTGGCCAGGCCCCGCTGCTGGACGAGCCGGACCGCCAGCCGGCCGGTCCGGCCCCCGTCGAGGATCTGGGCGGCCATCCTGATGGCCAGGTGGTCGGCGTGGTTCCGGGCCGGGATCCGCCAGCCGACCAGGAGGCGCGAGGCCCCGCCGAGGGTGGCCTGGATCCGCCGGTCGCCCAGGTCGGGGCGGATCTCGGGGAGGACCGGCTCCTCGGTGGCCTCCGGGGCGGGCAGGGCGCCCAGGGTGCGGGAGAGCGCGGGGAAGGCGGCCTCCAGGCCCACGCCGCCCACGAGGACGATGGTGAGGTGGTCCGGGGCGCAGGCCCGCCGGGCGTAGGCCCTCAGGTCGGACCAGCGGATGGCCTCGAGGCCCGGAAGGTGGTCCGCCAGGTTCCGTCCGTAGGGATGTCCGGGCAGGGCGGCGCCCCGGAGCAGGGCGCGGCCCTGGTCCTGGCCCGTCCGGAGCTCGGTGATCAGCGCGGTCCGGGCCTCGAAGAAGCGGCTCAGCTGCAGCCGCGCCAGACGGCGGGTCTCGGTGCGGCACCAGAGCTCGAAATCCGCCACGGGCAGTTCGGTGTCCGCCACGAGGGCATCGGCTCCGGCGGTGACGGACTGGCGGCCCCCCAGCCGCGCGTAGACGTCGGAGAGGGGTTCAGAGGACTGGAGGGCGGCGATCCGCAGGCGCAGCGCCTGGAGGCCGGCCTCGAGTCCCGCGATCTGGGAGGGCGCCCCCGGATCGGCCGACCGCCGGATGCGCTCCAGCCGGAGGGACTCGAGCAGACCTTCCTCCTGCTTCAGCAGGGGGTCCAGCGGCGAGGCCGCGTCCGCTTCCGGGACATCCTCCGGCCAGGTGTGGCCATAGAGGGCCCGGGCCAGCAGGTCCGTGGCGCCCACCAGGGTGGTCGGCTCCTCCGCCCGGCCGCCACGGAAGACCAGGGAGGCATGGAAGGCGGGCAGGCCCGGCCGCTCCACCACCAGCAGGCGGGCGCCGTTGGGCAGGCGCCGCTCCTGGACCTCGGCCGCACCGGGCGCCTGGGCCCGGAGGGGCGCCAGAACCAGAAGGGGGAGGGCGAGGAGCGGGGCGAGGAGGCGCATGGCCCCCCCAGGGTAGCCGTTTCCGGACGCGCTCAGCGGATGCGGATGGACCCGTTGGTGGTCTCGATGCGGATCTGCTGGGCCTTGCCGGGCACCTTCAGGTGGGCGCTGTGCTTCGAGATGTCGATGGACTGGGCGCCGGGGACGCTGATGTCCAGGGAGCCGTTCGAGTTCTCGGCGAGGATGTCCCCGGTGGCCTTGCCCAGATCCACTTCAATGCTGCCGTTGGTGGTCTCCAGGTGGATGCCCTCGCCCCAGCCGTCCAGGTTCCGCGCCCGGATCGCGCCGTTGGTGGTCTCCATGCGGATGCCGCCGGCGATGTCCGCCAGGAGGATGCGGCCGTTGGTGGTCCCGCCCTTGATCCGGGCGAAGAGCTGCGAGGCGTCGATGGTGCCGTTGGTGGTGTCGGTCTCCACCTCGCCTTTCACGTTCCGCACCACGATGCCGCCGTTGGTGGCTTCGCAGCGGGCGTAGCCCTCGAGGTTCTCGGCCTGGACATTGCCGTTGGTGGTCCGGAAGTACCCCAGCACCTTCCGCGGCACCTGCAGGACCATCTCGCAACGGGGGCTCACGTAGAACCCGAAGCTCCAGGAGGGCTGCTGGAAGACGGCCTCGATGTCGAGATCCGGGCCCTTGTGCTGGACCACCAGCTCCACCCGGCGCTTCCCGCTGTCGCGGATGGTGGCGGTGAGCTGCACCTGCTCCCGGTCCCAGCCCGTGACGTAGATGGCGCCGTTGCGGTTCTTCACCCAGAGCTTGGAGCCGTAGGCCAGGGGCTCGGTGCGGGTCTCCGTGCGGCCGTCCGTGGGCACGTCCACGCCGAAGGAGGGGGCCGGAGGCGCCGGCGGGGCCGGGGGAGGCGGCGGCGGGGGAGGTGCCTGGGCCAGCAGGGCACTGCCGACCAGCAACAGGGGCAACAGGCGACGGCGGGCGTTCATGGGCCACTCCGATGGGAAGAAAGATCCAGGGCGGGCCTGGGATGCCAAGTACACGCTGAAAGCGGGATGCCGTTTAGTTATACCCTGGAAGGTCCCTGGAGCCAGCCATGTCCGTCTACATCCTGTCCGCGACCCGCACCGCCGTCGGTTCTTTCGGAGGCGCCCTCAAGCCCCTCAACGCCGTCCAGCTGGGTGCCCTGGCGCTGACCGAGGCCATGGCCCGGGCCGGGGTGGCCCCGGACCAGATCGGGGACGTGGTCATGGGGAACGTCCTCCAGGCCGGCAGCGGGCAGAACGTGGCCCGCCTGGCGGCCCTGAAGGCGGGGCTGCCCCATGCGGTGCCCGCCCACACCCCGAACCAGGTCTGCGGCTCGGGCCTGAAGGCCGTGGCCCTGGGGGCGCAGTCCATCCAGATGGGGGATGCCGACCTGGTGCTGGCCGGCGGCACCGAGAGCATGTCCAACGCCCCCTACCTGCTGCCCAGCGCCCGCTGGGGCGCCCGCATGGGCCACGCCCAGCTCCTCGACAGCATGATCCAGGACGGCCTCTGGTGCGGCCACGGGGACACCCACATGGGCATCACCGCCGAGAACGTGGCCGCCAAGCACGGGCTCACCCGCGAGGCCCAGGATGCCTTCGCCCTCCAGAGCCAGGTGAAGGCCGCCGCGGCCCAGGCCGCCGGGGCCTTCGACCGGGAGGTGTTCACGGTGACCCTGGCCGGCAAGAAGGGCGACGTGGCCTTCCACCGCGACGAGTACATCAAGGCCGACGCCACCGCCGAGGGCCTGGCCAAGCTCAAGCCGGCCTTCAGGAAGGACGGCACCGTCACCGCCGGCAACGCCAGCGGCATCAACGACGGCGCCGCGGCCCTGGTGCTGGCCACCGAAGCTTCAGCCAAGGCGCACCAGCCCATCGCCCGCATCCTCGGCTTCGCCCAGGCGGGCGTGGATCCGGCCCTCATGGGCCTGGGCCCCGTCCCGGCCATCCAGAAGCTCCTGAAGAAGACCGGCGTGAAGATGGCCGACATCGACCTCTTCGAGCTGAACGAAGCCTTCGCCGCCCAGAGCCTGGGCGTGCTGGCGGAACTGCCGGAGCTCGACCCCGCGAAGGTGAACCTGCGCGGCGGCGCCATCGCCCTGGGCCACCCCATCGGCGCCAGCGGCACCCGCATCCTCGTCACCCTCCTGCACCTGCTCCAGGACCAGGACAAGAAGCTCGGCCTCGCCGCCCTCTGCGTCGGCGGCGGCCAGGGCGTGGCCATGCTGGTGGAACGGCTGTAGTCCACGGATTACACAGATTCACACAGCGAACTGCTTCTCGAAATCTGTGAAAATCTGTGCAATCTGTGGATAAAAGGATCCTTTCGTGATCACCCTCACCCACGTCGGCAAGCAGTACGACCGCATCCACACCGCCCTGGCGGACGTGAGCTTCGCCATCGAACCGGGCGAGTTCGTCTTCCTCACGGGGCCCAGCGGCGCGGGCAAGTCCACGCTGCTGAAGCTGCTCTTCCGGGAGCAGGTGCCGAGCAGCGGCGAGATCCAGATGGCGGGGCACCGCCTGGCGGCGATGCCGGAATCGGAGATCCCCCTGCTGCGCCGCAAGCTGGGCGTGGTGTTCCAGGACTTCAAGCTGATCCGCAGCCGCACCATCTTCGAGAACGTCTCCTTCGTCCTCAAGGTGCTGGGCGTCAGCGCCGCGGAGCAGAAGCAGCGCACCTTCCGGGCCCTGAAGATGGTGGGCCTCCAGCACAAGCTCAGCAGCTTCCCCCTGCAGCTCTCGGGCGGCGAGC
>Ga0208789_1001431_pt1 | contig 13380 bp, 7 predicted proteins | sample Methanotroph_Enr_FD_187368 | JGI IMG/M metagenome (GOLD analysis project Ga0208789, IMG submission 187368) | Enriched soil microbial communities from Old Woman Creek wetland in Ohio, USA - Methanotroph_Enrichment_5 (SPAdes) (version 2) | ecosystem: Environmental > Terrestrial > Soil > Wetlands...
TTAAAATTAAAACCAAACAGGACGGAAATCGAAAGCTTCAAAACCAATCTTTCAAAGCTTTTTGACAGAATAAACGAAAACGAATCAGAGGAATTTCATAAAAACCTTGTTGCAGATTTTCTAAAAGGCACCTATTATGGTGCAGATCATTTTATCAACACTAAAGGGCGCAATGATCTTGTTATACACATCGGAAAAGATGCTAAAACTAATGTCGGAGTTATTATTGAAGCAAAAAGCCCTTCCAACAAAACGGAAATGCTTAAAAAAAACAATATCAACCAAAAAGCATTTCACGAACTTATCCTTTATTACCTCCGTGAACGAATCACTGCAAAAAATATCGAAGTCAAACACCTGATCGCAACCAATATCTACGAATGGTATATTTTCGACGTTCGTGATTTTGACAAGCTTTTTGCCCAAAATAAGCAACTGGTAAAACAGTTTACCGATTTTGAAGAAAAACGCCTTGCCAGCACTGATACTTCATTTTTCTATAAAGAAATTGCAGAAAATTTCGTTTGCCAGATTGAGGCTGAAATCAGTTTCACGTATTTCGACATCCGTGACTATGAAAAGCCGCTGAAAAATCTTGACAAAAAAGACGACAATGTTCTTATTGCGCTCTATAAGCTTTTATCTCCCCAACATTTGCTGAAACAGGCATTTTTGAACGATAGCAACAGCCTGGATAAAACATTTTACAGCGAGCTTTTGCATATTATCGGGCTGGAAGAAACAAAAGACGGCAGCAAAAAACTAATCGGGCGCAAAGCAGCCAACAGAAACAACGGCTCTTTACTGGAAAATGCAATTATACAACTTGACACACTGGATAAAATCTCCAGGCTTTCAAACCAATCTCAATACGGCAGCAACACCAACGAAAAACTCTATAATGTTTCTCTCGAATTAGTAATTACATGGATTAACCGTATACTGTTCCTGAAATTACTAGAAGCTCAATTGGTAACCTACCATAAAGGCGATAAGAATTTTGAATTTTTGAATTTCGGAAAAATCAAGGACTTTGACGAACTCAACAGCCTGTTTTTCCGCGTGCTTGCCCGAAAACCTGATGAACGCAACGAGGATGTGGCAAAAGCCTTTGCCACTGTTCCCTATCTGAACAGTTCATTGTTCGAGCCAACAGAACTGGAACAACTGACTGTTTTCATCAATTGTTTGCGTACCGAATCTAAAATTCCCATCCTGTCAAATACTGTTTTGAAGGATGCCACAGGAAAAAAACGAAGCGGCGAACTTAATCCTTTAGAATATATTTTTGAATTTCTGAATGCTTATGACTTCAGCAGTGAAGGTTCTGAAGAAATACAGGAAGACAATAAAACCCTCATCAACGCTTCTGTGCTGGGGTTGATATTTGAAAAGATCAACGGGTACAAAGACGGTTCTTTCTTTACTCCCGGATTCATTACAATGTATATGTGCCGTGAAACCATCCGGCGGGCAATTTTACAAAAATTCAAAGAAGCAAAAAACTGGGAATGCAGCACTATTGACGAGCTATACAACCGCATAGATGATAAACCCGAAGCCAATAAAATTATCAACAGCCTGAAAATTTGTGATCCCGCCGTTGGTTCCGGTCATTTTTTGGTGTCTGCGCTCAACGAAATCATAGCTATAAAAAGCGAACTCAAAATCCTTGCTGATGCCAACGGAAAAATCCTTCGTGATTATTCAGTCGAGGTGGTTAATGATGAACTGATAGTAACCGATGAAGATGGTAAACCCTTTGCATACAACCCTGCCAATACCGAAAGCCGAAGGATTCAGGAAACCCTTTTCCGCGAGAAACAAACAATCATTGAAAACTGCCTTTTCGGTGTAGATATCAATCCTAATTCTGTAAAAATTTGTCGTTTGCGCCTGTGGATCGAATTATTGAAAAATGCTTACTACAAAGCTCCTGATTTTAAGGAACTGGAAACCCTGCCCAACATTGACATTAATATTAAATGTGGAAACTCCCTTATAAGCCGTTATGCTTTAGATTCCAACATTAAAGCTGCACTGAAAAAAAGCAAATGGACCGTTGACAGCTACCGCCTTGCCGTGATGACATACCGCAATGCACAAAGTAAAGACGAAAAGCGGGAAATGGAAAAACTGATTGGCCAGATAAAAAATGATTTTGAAACCGAGGTTGCTACTAATGATAAAAGGGTTATACGCCTGCGCAAACTTAAAGCCGACCTGCTGAATCTCACTACGCAAACCAGCCTGTTTGAAAAAAGTAAAGCCGAAAAAACCGCATGGAACAAACAGGTAAATTTATTGACTGCGGATGTTCAAAAGCTTGAAGCCGAGATTGAGCAGATAAAATCAAATAAGATTTATGAAAATGCCTTTGAATGGCGGTTTGAGTTTCCCGAAGTGCTGAATGATCAAGGGGATTTTGTAGGATTTGATTGTGTAATTGGTAATCCGCCATATATAAGACAGGAAGAAGTCAAAGAAATGAGTAGTGTCTTTGCAGAAAATTATAAAACATTCTCAGGGAAATCTGATATCTATGTTTTTTTCTACGAAAAAGGCATTAATTTACTTAATAACAAAGGGATTATAAATTTTATTACATCTGGGAAATTCTTTGAGGCAAGTTATGGAAAATCATTAATAAACTATTTATTAGATGAAACAGAAATCCAAACAATCATTAACTTTAATGATTTACAAGTATTCGAAGGTGTCAATGCATATCCATTAATATTCCTGGGCGTCAAAATTAGAAAAGAGGAATACTTTTTTCATTATTATGAATTACTGGAGTTGCCACAGGACACACTAAAAGAACAACTTAACAAGATTATCCCTCTAAATACTTCAAAAATTATTTTTATTAAAAATGATTATAATTTTATAGACGAAAAAACCGCGTCAATAATTAATAAAGCGAAAATTGATTCAATTACATTAAAAGAATTTTCAGGTTTACCAATTGTTGGAGTAAAAACAGGTTTAAACGAAGCCTTTATTACTGACATTGAATCAAACAAATATGTTAAACCATATGTTTTTGGGCGAGATATCAAAAAATACCAACCTGTAAATTCAACTACTAAAATTATATTCCCTTATAATGAGGATTATTCTATTGCCCAATTTGAAAACGAAAATAATATACTCTCAACATTAAATAAAAATAAAAACAAGTTATCACAAAGAGCAATTATTAAAGAAGGCTTGGAAAATTCAACAAAATGCTGGTATGAGTTTCAGCAAGTGAATAAAACTTTTAATTATAATGCTGAATATATTGTGTATCCTAATGTCTCCTTTGGTAACAATTTTACACTCTCTTCTGGTGCTATTATTGACATGACCGCATTTATTATTAAATCTAATAACAGATTTTTACTTGCAATACTGAATTCGCGGTTGATTGCCTTTTTCATGGATATATGGAGCATTAGTCGTAGGGGTGGATATCTGGAATATAAAGTTCAATATATAGAGAAAATTCCAATAAAAAATATTTCAATAAAAGAGCAACAACCATTTATTGATTTAGTAAATAAAGTCCTATCCTACAAACAACAAGGCATAGACACCACAACCATAGAAACTGAGATAGACCGGATGGTTTATGAGTTGTATGGGTTGACGGAGGAGGAGATAAAGATTGTGGAGGGGAAATGATGAATTTTACAATTAACTTTGTACATATAGAATAAGTATTTCATGGTAAAAGATAACGCAAAAACCATTTATGTCGTAGATTTTAATTCTATAAACGATCATATAGCTTGGATAAACAGTAACAGGTGTAAAAATCATAATTATAAGCAATACCCTGCAAAATTGCTGAAAGTGGATTTTCAAGCCAGTAAATTCCTAAAGCCTTACCATATTGCCCCATTGGCATGCCTGATTTATGAATACCAGCAAAAAGGGTTTTCAATAAAACTTATCAATATTCCTGAGGCTATTAAGAACTATTTTAATGCGTTTAATTTTTATCAATTATGCAGAGAAGAGGAGTATAACAATTTTCCTCCTCCGTCTGACCCGCAAATTTTACCTTTATGGCGGATAGACCAATCGGCGATTAGCATTTATCCAATGGAAGTTCAGAAATATTTTGAGAAACTTCATTTTGACAGTAAAAGCTTGTTTTCTCTAAGCAGTTCATTAGCGGAGCTGATGAATAATGTTTTCGATCATTCGGGATCAAAAATTCCCGGCTATACTTTTACTCAATATAATACACGAAATAATGAAATCATTACTTGTGTCTGTGATTTTGGAATTGGAATACCACGAAAAGTAAATAAGTATCTTTCGGAAAAAAAGCTTGAAAATATTGATAATATTTCAGCCCTGAAAAAAGCCCTTGAATATAGATTTTCGACATTATCTAAACCACATAACAGGGGTTATGGGTGGGATAATGTTTTTTCAATAGTTCAAGGTCTCAACAGTAAGATTCTTATCATCAGTAACAATGTGCTTTATAAAAACGATTTTAACAACCCTCCTTTAACTTCATTTCTTAACTATAATTTTCCGGGAACAATTATCGTTATTTATCTGAATTCACTTAATTTGCCACAAAAAGAAGAAGAAATAACAGACGAATTAGTCATTTTATGAGTATCTTTGCAGTAGAATTATGAATACATCAACAATAATAGTTAAAAATGTTGCTCCTGGCACACTTTCAAATGCTGACGGTGTTAGCTTGAAGATTGCAATTGAAAAAGCTCTTTCAGATGATAATATTGCGATATTATCATTTGCAGGTATCGATACTATTTCAACGTCCTTTTTAAATTCATCAATAGGTGAAATAGTTGACCAGTTTGGTATTCAAACCTTAAAAAACAGGATAAAAATTTCTCATTACACGCCTTCTCTTGCTGCGGTTATAAGCAAGTATGTCGGAGAACTCACTGCTTCGGTACACTGATAGATTATAGATTATAATCGTACTTTCCCCTGATATTTTATAATTCGTGTTTATTTTCCGTTTATATTTTTATTGATTTTTATTAAGAATCGACGTCATTCATTATTTTAATAGCGGAATTCCTATAACGATAATCTTGCAACATTTTATCAAATAAAACCATACAATTGTTTAATTCCTTTTTATAGTTTTTATTTGAATTACGCAACTCATTATACACCCCTATTACAATTTTAATAGGGTAGTCATTATAAGGATCACTTTTTATTATATTTGGTTTATCATATGAATCATACAAGGAAACTAAATCAAGACATTCCTGAGGATGATTCTTAATGCATTTTAATACATATTCAAAAAAATAATGTGGTGATTTTTTTGCAATTCTAGATTTTGAATACATTTTTAACAGCGGATAAACATCAAAAAAGTTATCAAGAGAAATGTGATGAAAAGTAATCGAATATGCGTGTATTACATCATCAGATGTTTCATTTAGGAACATTTTATATAACAAATGACATTTATTTCTCACCTCGGCATTAACGTCAAACATATTTGTAATTGCAATATTAATCACTGCGGATTTTGCTTTTGTGTTTTTAATTAAAATTGGTTTTAGTAAATTAAGACTTTCTTCCTTATTTTCTAACCAAGAAACTGCTAAAATTTCGGAAATACCTATTAAGGTCGTCTCATCATCAATATCACACGCACTTTGGAAAAATGGAATTAATTCAACAAAAAACTCTTTGGCAAAATACGAAATTGACCAAATAGCATTTTTATATACTCCAATTTCTTTTGTTTTGACAAGGTTTAGAAAAAGATTCAATGTTTTTTCCTTATTAATATTTAAAAGCAAAGCTAAGTGCAATGCGATACTAATTTTAACACCTATTATTTTTTCTTTTTCTATAATTTTACCTAGTGTGGAAAAAATTAAATCTGCAAAAACAGGACTATTCATTTCAATAATTCTGCATGTGGCCGCACCCCTGACAGAATTCAGACTTTGAGAGTCTGGGTCAGTATTCGTCTCTGGGTCTTTGTGGGTTAAGGCCAAATTACATAAAAAATTTGCTATATCAAAATCTATATTTTTGATAAAACAGTCTGACAGCCAAACCATATAAAGAGTATTTTCATCACTTAAGGGAAAGAAAATGACTTTTTTATATAGCTGTTTTATTTTATCTGCATCATATTTTGCTTCTTTCAGGCCTTCAAGACCTTTTAAAATATAATCATGAGGGACAATATTGTCATCAATAAGTTTTTCTATAAAAAGATAAAAATAATCAGGACGTTCAGAAACTTCTTTTTGAAATGCTCTTGAATGTTCCAACATTGAGCCCTTTATTGAGCCATTTTCCCAGAAAGTTTTATCAGTATTAAATTTAACAAAAGATTTTTCCCAGTCGGAACATTTCATTCTTTTATATGTTTTTTGAGATAGCGGTGGGGGAACCCCCATTGACCTAAATTTATTTGGTTCAGAATCACAAAAATTACGAGCAAAAGGTTTTCGATCTAATTCTTGAAATACTTTTTTTAATAAAGGTTGTGCATTTATTTCAGATATTGGAATTGATTTTAAATACAAATATTTAGTATACCCATAGGATTTTCTAAGAGCTTGTTGGTTCAATTTTTCATCAAAAAAGATTTCTGTTTCCCATTTAGCAGTAATAGCAAGCAAAATATTGTTTACAACATCCTTTTGTTCTTGTGAAAATATAGGATAAGCAACATAGAGCAGTTTTCTCATAAAAAAATGTACTTTCCCGCTATTTTCATTAAATCCGTTTTTCTTATTAAAAATTAAAATAAAATTAAAAATTTGATTTATCTGTTGATTTGGATTGGATATGAAACCATGAATTAAAACGCAAAGTAATGTTTGAGAATTACAATTTAAATGCTGTTGGACAAATTGTAAATATGTTGAATTCTGTTGTTTTGAAAGAGAATTAGTAATATCGATTAAAATTTGTAAAACCTTATCGTAGTATCCATGAAATATTGAACTCCTGTCATAATCGAAGAACCAATAAGTTAAATCAATATATAGAGATTTATCATCAATCTGCGTTGATGTTTTTTCAACTAACGATTTTATTATATCTAAACAAAAAACAAATGTTTTTACCGGATCAATTTTTATTAATTTCTCTAATAATTGAGTGTCTTCAAATTCAATATTTGGTTTGTCGTTAACTGATTTTACCAAATCCAGTTTTAAATTTATTACATATCGAAATTTGTCAAAAACCCAATCAATATTGAAACTAGCAGCATCTTCAATAATTTTGTAATATTGAAATCTGTCCTTTTCAACTTCGATTGAGAATTTTTCAAACAGATTAAATGCTATTGGATTATCCCAGATTTTTAAAAAATAAAGTAATCGAATTATAAATCTTGGCTTATTTTCAAAGTCTGGCAATTTTTCTATTAATTCAAGCGCAAAATTCCTGTCATACTCAAATTGATTTAGTACTATTTTAAAACAAATATTTTGCAACAGTTCTTTTCTTTCCTCAAAAGGGATATAGCTTATTTTAGATTTAAAAAAAGTTTCAATTTTTACTTTTTTTATCAGACTTGATCTAAAAATCCTATCGAGGCGGTTTTCTTTTACAATCAGAAATTTTTCAATATATTTTTCGTCAGCTAAAAATTTATACCATGCCGGGCTAAAGACAGATTCGAGAAAAATTATTTTAAATTTATTATTTGATAGAATTTTAGATTTCACAAACTTTTTTTCTTCTTCAATCAAATTATTCTCAAAACCAAGTGTATTAATCAACAAGAGTTTTATGTGGAACCGAAGTTTATTTGAAAAAATTATTTTACTTAACACTCGAATGTATTCATTTTTATCGGTTTCTTTTAGAAAGCTAATTATCATTTTTATTCTTGAGCGAATGAATAAACCTTGCTCTTTTTCTTGAATGTATGCTAAAATTGACTTTTTGCTATCTATAAACTGTTTAGCAAAAACATAATCAAAAAATGTTTGGTGAAAAAAATGAATTTCCGGTTCCTTTCCGGTTAATATGTTATTACTTTTCAAATATTGAAATTCTGAAGTAAATTTTTCAAATAAATTCGTGGTATTGATATTATCTCTAGACACTGAGTCTATGTTATCCGCAATTGCTTGAACTGCTTTTTTGCAGTTTAATGTTTTACCATTAGGGTTTTGTGGGTTGATAATTTTTTGCTTCCAAAATTCATTATATAAGTCTTGCAGTGTTTTTATTGAACCTAAATTCAAACTTGATTTATATATACTACAAAAAATATCAAGATTGAGGGGAACCCTTAATAATTCAATTAATTTTGCAGACACATTGTTGCTATTCAAACCCAATTTCTGAAAGATAGATTTAACTTGATCTATTTCAAGAAGTTTAACATTGATTATCTTTTGATTTTTATAAACATGTAAGTCAACATCATAGTTTAAATCATAAGTTCTCACGGATATTATTATTCTAACACCACTAATTTTTGACAAACTGTGAATCAGAAGATTATAAGTATCAAGAAATTCTCTATTAGCAGATAAAGATTGAGACAAAGCATCTAATTGGTCTATCAGAATAACAACTTGATCAAAATGATCTCTAACAGCAAGTATTGTTTTTTCAAACGATTCTCCTAAAGGAACTTTTTTTTCTAATTCAATAATAGATTTAGCATATGTTCTATCAGATTTTAATCCAATGACTGGAATTTTTTGTTTTTGTAAGTCTTTTAATAAATCTTTCAATATTACTGACTTTCCCATGCCAGCATTCCCCACTAACAATGCTATTGGTAATTTATCTTGTTCAATGGGTAAATCTATCCAATTTTTTAACTGTACTGTTTCGGAACGAATAATATGTGAATTAGAAACGCCATTAAAATCATCTCTATATTCAGCTAAAAAATATGATGCGTTTTCAAATTTTTTTATTATTTCAGCAATCGGGATTTTAGATTTATTTTCATACTCATATTTTCCTTCGACCTTCTGAGATAAATCTTTTAAATCAACTTTTAATTTTTCAATCTCTTTTTTTACATCTTCAAATCCGTTGATTATTTTTACATCAATATTTCTATTAATTTCCTCATCAGATTCCTTAATTATTTTTGAAAATATATCAATATTTAATATTCTTTGATTAATCTCTTTACTTTGCGATTTACGAATAATTTCTGATAATAATCTGTCAAAAATAATTTTAGGGATTTGTTTTAAATTTTCAATTTTTTTAATGACATCAGTGCATTCATTCTCGATTTTGATTATTGCTTGTTCTGGATTTATATTATCAAATTTCCATCTAATTGTTTTAATAAAATCTTTAGCTCTTTTTTGTATTTCTGTTTTTTCTTTTTTAAAATTTTGATTACATACCTCAATATGGGTTTTAAATGATTCAATTTCAATTAGCCTATTAGTCTCAAATTTAATATTTTTCGGATAAGACTTGTTTTCTAATTCGGATATTTTTTTTGCAAATGCAGCTATTTCTGAATTAAGTATGTTTTGAGCATGTTCAATTAAAATTTCTTCAACATTTTTTTTAATTTCCAGTAATATTTCATCGGATATAAAATTTTGATTATTATTCCATTTAGCCAGTAACTGTTCATTTTCCTTTATAGTGCTATTTGATTCAAAAACAAATTCAGGATTAGATGCCTCATGTTTTCTAAATAGATAGTAAAAATTAACAATAGCTTTTTTAATTTCAATTGAAGATAAAGAAAACGAGCTCTTATAACATTTAATTTGTTTAAATACCAAACTACTGACTTGATCTAATTTTATATCCTCCTCATTTTCACAAAATATTTTTATGTCTTTTTTATCTACATAACATTCTATCCAGATTTCTAAAGTTTTAAGATACTGGTAATAAAAGCCCCGATTAGTAGCAACAGCATCGGTATTTCTTTCAAAAAAAAATAGATAATTATCGCTCAAAATAAGTTACGTTAGATTTCTTAATTCCAAATATTTTTAATCGTTTTTTTTTAAGTCATTTTTGTAAAATTAATAATTCTATTCGAAAAAAGTTAGCGTAAGAAATCAATTTTTCTGAAATAGGGGGAGTGAAAGCTAAAGGTTTGCAGAATTGCGATGGGCGGGCTTTTTGGTACAAATGTTGATGCGGAGCACTGCACTTTCTGTAACCACAAAACTGTCTGCGGAGCACGAAACCCCACCTATTGCAAATGTGCTGTTATGCGTATGTGCTTCTTGTCCGTTCATTAGAATGTTATTCTTGCAATTTCGTCAAAAGTTGTCACCGCAATATGTCCTGATAACATTAGTTTTTGCTCACCGCCTTCTTGCTCACCAATTTGTCGTAATTGCTCTGCAAGTTTTTTTTCTTCTTCGGTCATTGTTGGTTTCCACATTTCTCGTAGTCCTTTACCTGTGTAGTAAACAACTTCATTTTCAGTAGTTCTGATTACACCATAGTTCACAGTCCGTCCGTCCTTTAATTGCATAGCACCAGCGTGATTAAAACGGAGCAATTCAATTCCTTGTATATTTCGTTTATTACTCATTTTCTGATCGTGTCAATTTTTGAATGAAATACAATAGCAGTAGACTTTACAACGGTGTCGGTCACGATTGTTATGTCAGATTCTGTTTTACTTTTAGGTCTTATATTTTGATTGTCGGTTGTTGTTTGTTTGTCTAAAGATTTACTGAATATGCTGTAGATATTGAAAAATACGTTAAGTAACAACGCTACAATTGCAATTCTTAATGCGTTTCTTGTTGTAAACCATTGTCTGTTTGCACGAACTTCTTCTCTGGCAATAAAACCGTCATTTATGAATTTATTGAGCTCAGGTGTTACAAATATTTCTCTAACAGAATATTCACAGAACATTTTAGAAATTCTTGGGTCTGGAAAATGATATGGAATTGTTGGTACATTAATAGCCGCTTGCCCAAACGTAAAAGGATTTGGTGGTAATTGATTTGCGTTTATAAATGTAAAAATATAGCCCTTGTCCTCAAACAACTTCAATAAGTTCACAGCTTGAATTACTATAGTTTGAATTTCCTGAAGTCTGTCAAAATTGAAACCTTGTCCTTCAAAAATAAAGTCAACACTATTTAATGTCGTGTTAACTTGAAAACTTACCCCGTTTATCCAAGGGTCAATTAAGCTATATAAATTCGGTCCGTGTCCGTCACGAATACGAGCTAAAAGTCTTTGTTCGTCTGTTGTAAATACTCTCATTTATTTCTATGTTGTTTGTCTTTTTAGCAATACCGCCATCTCCTTTCTATCTTCACTTTAGTAATAAACCATTACCCGTTTCTTGGGAGACAGCGGCACCAATATGCTACTTTTGTCTTCTTAATGGTTAACTTCATTAAGGGATTAAATTCCTCATTTCTAACTAAATTTATGGTAAACTATAACAGTTATTTTGTAGTATCGTTTCTTAAGTCCTCCATCGTAAAATAGCTTTTCTTTTGTTTTGTTTCTTCGAACAGTTTTTTAATTTCACGTTCTTTAATTTTCCTTACAACATCAATTTCTAATTCTTTATATTGGGGGGTTATTGCTTTTTCCCTTATAGCAAAATCATTTACCATTCTTTGGAAAAAATCCGGGTCTCGTTCAGAACTAAGCATTTCATCAAAACAAAAATCTGAGGTTAAAACAAAAAAAGTTGGGTTGTCTTTTTCTAAGATTTGATTCATTTTATCAACAGATTCATCTAGTAAAAAAGAAAAGAAATAATTATTATAGAATTCGTCAAATGCAATAAGTAATTCCCATACGCTGATTTTATCAAAAGTCCCGATTATTGCTTTAAAGGGAGCTCTATCGGAAGGATTAATTTTAGCAATTAGAGTATTTCCAAAACACATTCCTAAAATTACAACCAGCGTGTTTTTTAAAACGATATTTAGCTCTCTTGTTTTTTCAAGTAGCTCATTCCAAGTCACAATTTCATAAGAAGCTAATTGGATTCCATCTTCAGAACCATGTGTTTCAAAGTGTAAAATTGGAAATTTCTTATTTTTAGCGTCACCAATAATGATATCAAAAACATCGAAAAACTCTTTTTTTGTATTAATGTTAAATATTTTTCTTGACAAATTATGATTTTCAAATACCTTATACTTAATAATTTCATTAAATATTTTAGTTCCAGTTTTTTCTTCTCCATCCCGTAATGATTCGATTATTACTATTCCAAATTCTTTAATTTCGTCACTTTTCATTTTTTTTGTTCGATTTAAGTCAAGATTTTTTATCACGTGAATGTCACAACAAATATAATAATAACCCAACTTCTCAAACTTTTATCATCTATTTGGTTTTTAATAAAAATTTCCGGACAATACGGCACCGCTATTCTAGAATTCCGCCACGCACAGAATACATCATCCGTTTTATAGAACCAATCCTTTTACTGCATATTAGGCATTTATATAACTGAATGCCAAAATTATAGGCATTTAAAAACAAATTTATTTCACAAAATTATCGAACATATTTCGTTTATATGAAAAAAAATGTATTTTTGCGGCATTAACAAGAATTTAGTATATGAAAAAATCATTTTGTAATAGGCTGCCGATTTTATTAATTTTAATATTTAGCCTTACCCTTATTAATAATCCTGTGTATTCACAGTTTCAATCTGAAGAATATCATATTGATGTTACAAAACCTGTTGGGGTTATTCCCGGTGAAGCAGGAGTTTCTTCTTCCGGAACAGCAACCTATCAGATACCCATATTTTGCTCTCCGGGAACAAACGGAATGCAACCTTCGCTTTCAATTTCATATAATAGCCAGTCGGGCTATGGAACGTTAGGCTGGGGCTGGGATTTGTACGGAACGTCATCCATTACCAGAACACCAAAAACAATCATACAAGATGGGACACTGAAAAGTGTTGAAATGAGCTCAAGCGATGAGTATAGTCTTGAAGGAAACCGTTTATATGTTTCAGGTTTTGGGCAATATTTTACATCATATAATACCGAATATGCAAATTTTTGTTCAATCGCTTCCACTGGAACAAGCGGAAATGGTCCTTTAACTTTTACAGTAACCACAAATGATGGTTTAGTAAAAGAATATGGAAACTCAGCTGATTCACGCACTGTTATTTCGAATGCTGACAATCAAACTATTGGTATCTGGCGCTTAAACAAAGTAACGGACATCAACGGAAATTATATGATTTATAATTACAATGCTGTCTCCGGCCTGCTTTCAAGTATTACCTATACAGGAAATAGTACCGCTAATATCAATCCTTACAACCAAATAATCTTTACCTATGCGGCACGATCCGACAGTAACGTTAGCTATCCTGGGTATTCTGCAAAACTTGCTGATAAATGGCTGCTCACCGAGATAGATGTAAAAAATGAAGATTCA
>Ga0208789_1001433_pt1 | contig 13375 bp, 9 predicted proteins | sample Methanotroph_Enr_FD_187368 | JGI IMG/M metagenome (GOLD analysis project Ga0208789, IMG submission 187368) | Enriched soil microbial communities from Old Woman Creek wetland in Ohio, USA - Methanotroph_Enrichment_5 (SPAdes) (version 2) | ecosystem: Environmental > Terrestrial > Soil > Wetlands...
CGGTACATGTATTCATAGTAGATAAACTCCGGATCGAAATTCTTAATCCAATCGCCGTTGGCTAATCTGCCCCGCATCAGGCCGGTTGACGGGTCGAACATGTTTTTGTAATTGCCGGTGCGTTTCATCAACATGTTGTAATTGCCGGTGTCGCCCAACTCTTTGGCCAGCAAGGCTACTGCATAATCATCGTAAGCATATTCGAGTGTTTTGGTTACCCCCGCGGCAGCCACGGTTTCAAGTTTAGGATTTGAAAGATCGGGTTCCGATATGTAACCTTTTTCAATGTATTCCATGATGCGGGGCCTGCTTTTGTTTTCCATCGTAGCATTTCGTAAAAGCAGGTTATAGGCGCTTTTCACATCAAATCCCCTGATTCCGCGGAGGTAGGTTCCGGCAATAAATGGAGCAGCGTGGTCACCATGGAAGAAGGTCGGCATAAAACCGGTTTTTTCACCTTTGTCGATTAGTGACCTGATAACATCTTCGGTAACTTTTGGCGATAACATGCCCAACAGAACCAGCTTGTTGCGGTAATCGTCCCACAACGAAGGCTCGGTATAATAACGGAACCCTTTATTCACAACATTGCCTTTCTGGTCAGTGAAATCGCCGTTAAAGTCGCTGCGCAAAGCTGGCCAGAGGAACGAGCGGTACAGCGTAGAGTAGAATAATCCCTTTTGCCTTTCGGTACCGCCCGACACTGTAATTTTGGACAGCAAAGTTTCCCATGTTTTTGTGGCTTCGTCTCGTACCTGCTGAAAGCTTTTCCCGATCATTTCCTTTTCCAGGTTTTCTTTTGCGTTGGCAATGCTCACAAACGAGAACCCGATTTGTAATTCCAGCGGTTTAGGCGAATCAGCAAAATCGACTACCGAGATTTCGTGTTTTTCACTCTTTTGCAAGTCGATGCTTTTTATCGTATGATTGGAGACAGCGTAGAAGTACATCTTTTCTCCTGTCTGCTGAAAACCTTTAAATACATTTTTACCCTCCAGGTTGATTTCCCGGCTTCTGACCCTTTCATTCGAGGAAGACAGGTCGGCAATCAGTTTCTGGCTCTGGCCGGGTCTAAAGGTGTATTTGTGGAAGGCGCAGCGTAGCGTAGAGGTCAACTCGGCATTGATGCCGTAACGTTCAAGATAAACCTGGTAATATCCCGGATGAGCCGACTCATTTTTGTGGCTGTACGCCGAGCAATAGTCATCGGGTGATACCGTGCCGGTAACAGGTAGCAACGGGATGTGGCACAAGTTCCAGTGCCCTTTGCTGGTATGGGCAAATCCAAAGATTACAGAATCTTCGTACTGATATCCCGAGCCACTGTGAAATTTGGTAACAGGAGTGAGCTGTACCATCGCGTTAGGTAGCGAAGAACCCGGAAAGACTTCGGCACCCCAGGTGCGGTGAGTAGGTTTATATCCTATGTCGATGCTGTCCCAAAGGGTGGCTGTTCCCAGAAGCGGGTTGACATAGTCAAAAACCTTCTTTTGAGCATTGCAAAAAAAAGACGAAATTAACAGTAATGACAATAAGAGAAAATTCTTCATAACCAAATAGTATAGGGTGTAAAGTCCATCACTCGTTTCAATAAGAGACTTTAGTAATAAATGTTTATCCTCATTAAATGCTTTTCTCCAAAGTAAATTCTCCTGAGAGGATTATTAACCATTTATCAGTTTTTAATTTCTCTTATTTTGATATTACGAAAAGAACTCCGTGGCCCTTCATCCTGCAATAATAGATGTCCGTCCTGAAACTCCCCCCATCCTTTTATATTCGCATATTTGCTCCTGGCTAAAAGCTGATAGTATCTTTCACTGTTTTTTTCAATTTCAACAGATTTTATCCCGTTTAGCCAATGTTCAATATGATTTCCATTAACAATAATCAAAGCTTTATTCCACTTTCCCTTAGGCTGCATCTTAACATTTTCTGGTGCACGAACTAAATCATATAAAGAACCACAAGTCCTGTTATAATCAGGTTTATCATAAGGCCAATTTTCATTATCTAAAATTGCGAACTCTAATCCAAGTCCATGACCCGGAGATGATTTAACTGACTCATTGACAAAATATTTAATTCCACTATTCGCTTTATCCGTAATTTTGAATTCACATGTTAATTCAAAACTTCCAAACTTCTTCAATGTGATAATATCACCCCCTTTCAGGGAGTCCGGCATTTCATTTCCAAGACAAATAAGTTCTCCATTTTCAATAATCCAACCATGAGCAGGAAAATTGTTTTTATAAATACCTCTCCAACCGTCAAAAGATTTTCCATCCCAAAGAAGTGTCCAACCATCTTTGATTTCTTTAGTTGATAATGTGTTGGGTAGGTTGGAAGAAGAGTTCTGTTTTGGGGAAAAGCATGAGATTAATACAAAGCTAATACAAACTGAGGTTAACAATAAATAAGTTCTAAATTTAATCATCATCGGGGTATTAATGAAAAGAAAAAATAAATATTAAAATTAAAAACAGAGGCATGAAAAGTTTGAATTTCTCATACCTCTAATTTTGGAAAATTGATTATTTTACTCAGACAATTAAGTCACTTTAAAAAACTTAAATTTTTGGCTCCCATCCTTTTTCGTATTCCCGGCTCCATAATTTTTGGGCTTCGGAGTCTCCTATAATATGTCCATTTTTAGGATCAATTTTAAGATCACGACCCACACGTGATGAAATATTCCCCAGCTGCATACCTACTATGCTCTTGTGGCCTATTTCAACATCACAATTGGGTTTGCGATTATTCCTTATAGCATCAAGGAAGTCTGCCATATGAAGGCTATCCATTCCTAAACTCGGGCTGGCAGTATTACGTCCTTCTACAGTACCTTCTACTATAAGCGATTTCACTTCGTTTATCAATTTACCATCATTGTCATATACCTTATAGCTATCGCCACCGGTATCCAGGCTTCCTTTTTCGCCATAGAAAATAATGCCACGCTCCGCACCTTCAATGGCTCTTCCGTTACAGCTTCTGTTTTCCCACATCAAAGAGACCCGGCCAGGAAAATCCATAGTTATTATTTGAGTATCAGGTGTTTGCCAATCGTCTTTATAATGGTATCTGCCTCCTACCGAAGTAACACGGGTTGGAAAGTCTACTCCAAGACCCCACCGGGCAACGTCAACTTCATGCGTTCCGTTGTTCAACGCTTCGCCTGTACCCCAATTCCAAAACCAATGCCAATTATAGTGAATCAAACCATCCTGGTAAGCGGTACGTGGGGCAGGACCTTGCCATAAGTCGTAATCGAGCCACGTAGGAACAGTCCCTGGTTTCAGAAAGGTTGGTTTGCGTGTATTGGTGTACCAGGTTTTTGCCAGGTAAACACGACCAATAATACCCTTGTGCAATTGTTCGATACCTTGAGTTAGTACCGGCGCTGAACGACGTTGTGCACCCATCTGTACTACACGATCATATTTTCGTGCGGCGGCAACAGCCATTTCGCCTTCCTTCGGGTTATGAGATAATGGTTTTTCAACATACACATGTTTTCCGGCCTGGCAACCCATAATGGTGAGTGGTGCATGCCAATGATCGGGAGTTGCAATGTATATTGCATCAATTGATTTGTCTTCCAATACTTTGCGACAATCACCTTCTGACTTTGGGATAGTTGTCTGGCCAGCCTTGGCTACAGAACTGATCGCCTTTGGCATTGCTCTTGAGTCAACATCGCAAACACATGACACCTCGGTGTTTTTCTGTTTGGCGATAGTACCCACCATGCTGTTTCCGCGGCCGTTTAATCCAATCGCTGCAACATGAATCCTGTCATTCGCTCCAATAATATTTTTGTAACTCTTTGCACTAAAGCCAAAAGCAGTTCCGCCAATGGCGAGGCCGGCTGAAGTGGCAGCTACTTTCTTAATAAAATCACGTCTGTCATCCATAATATTTGTTTATAATGATTTGATTTTAATATTTCTAAAAGATACTACACCACCATGTTCCTGTAACAGGATATGACCTTTTTCGACCATTCCGAAAGCAGGCACTGTTTTGTTGAATTTACTAAGTGCAACAGCATCGGTATAGGTCTTGTCTCCACGTGTAAATTCAAGGATTTTCACACCATTTAACCAATGTTCAACTTTTTTCCCCTTGGATACAATGCGTATCGTATTCCATTCACCCGGGGCATTTACCTTCTTCTTAGCTGCATTAACAGGTAATACATCATAAAAAGATCCGCAAAGGTGATTTTCCTGCTTATTATCCTCAGCTAATTTATCGTCAATGATCTGGTACTCCATTCCCAGGTTTCCCCCCGTAGCATATTTGGTATAAAGATATTTTATTCCGCTGTTACAACCGGGTTCGATATTAAAATCTGCCGAAAAATCAAAATCCGAATACTCGCCTTCAGTAATAATATCGCCTCCTTTACCATCTTTGACCGTAGAAATACAACCATTTTTTATCTCCCAGCCTGCCGGAACAGGTTTGCCTGCTGGCGTTATCCAGCCCTTGGTGCTAATTCCGTCAAATAAAAGCGTCCAGCCTTGTTTGATTTCTTTCTGGCTTAGTTTAGGAGATTGGGCAGAGATTATATTTATGCCGCAAAAAACACAGAAGAACAAAAATAATATTTGCTTTTTCATTATGATTTGATTTTAAATGATATAAAAAAACCGGAGACAAACAAATAAGTGATCAGCCTCCGGGATAACTATTTATAACTGTGTATATCCTTTGTTTTGGATAATTTTGCCAGGATTTGACTGCATGACGGTCATCGGAATTGGGTAGGTCTGCATGTTGTCGCTCCATACAAAAGGACCATATCCATCAGCTGCTTGTTCAGCAACCATTACGTCTTTGGCACGCCCTGTTCTGACCAGGTCGAACCAGCGGTGATTTTCAAAAGCCAATTCTGTACGCCGCTCTTTTTCGATTGCCAGCAATAAGGCCTGATCCGTGGAGAAATCGCTAAGTTTATAGTCTTTCAAAAGATCAGCGGGTTTTTGAATAGCCGGATCGCCGGGAGTGTTGCGTGCCCTTTGACGAATCTGGTTTATATAAGATAAAGCAACTGTTTTATCCCCATTTGTACGCACCAATGATTCAGCATATAACAGGTAAATATCTGCCAGCCGGAGTTCAATCCAATTGTTACCATTATCGGAACCACTGGTTGCAACATCATAGTATTTGCAAACATATTTGTCATTTTCCCAGGCCCCGGTTTTTGCGTTTTTCCAACCATCGCGCATCGAAACAAATTTTCTGGGATCACCCGTCTCATAGGCTTTCGACATATCATCGGTAGGGGCGTTAACGCCTCCTTTATCACCAACAAGTACAACTTCTTTATCAGAAAAACGTGGTGCAAAATTATTATTCCAGGGGCTTCCGGTAGCTCCGTTCGGACTTCCCTTTTTATATTGAATTTCGAATAAAGATTCTTTGCTGTTCTTTTTAGTCACGTCAAACAGATCCTTATAGCTCGACACTAAGGAATATTTGGAATCACTAATTACTTCCAGCAATTTTTGACTGGCAAGATTATAATATTCGGTGCCTTTATTGAGTGGAAGTCCGGCCATCGTTATATAAACTTTACCTAACAATCCCTTTGCACCGCCTTTTGTAGCGCGGCCTTTATCTGTTGAGCCATAGGTGTCGGGCAAATATTGCTCGGCAAATTTCAGATCGTCAACAATCAAATCATAAATTTCCTGAAGTGAGGCACGTTCCATTGCGTAAGCTTCTGACTGAGAAATTTCTTTATCAACCTTTATTACACCCAATAATTGACCATTTATCGCATTTCCGCCAAAAACCCTGTTCAACCAGAAATACATCAAAGCCCTGATGAATTTTGCTTCAGCAACGTATTGATTTCGTAATTCTTCATTGGTAAAAGTAGCCGTCTCAGCTCGTCCAATAACGATGTTGCAACGCATAATAACGTTGTAACAGTTGTCCCAGGCACTTGTTGGATAGCTGTTTTCAGGTAACAACGGGGATGCATAATCATCAACTCCTTTTTCATTGGCAGGATTCCCAGCTAACCATGAATAAGTAGTATTGTCAGACCGGATTTCTCCGATATTAACAAAAGTACTATTATAGACAGAACGTAAGTTCCCGTAAGCCGATAAAACTGCCTGGTTCAAATCTGTTTGCGTTTTGTAAAATCCCAAAGAATTGAGGCTTGAAGGTGGATTTAAGTCGATAAAGTTCTGGCTGCAGGATACCAGGAATATCATTCCTGTTAGAAATATGAATATTTTTTTCATCTATATAAAATTTAAAATACAGAATTCATGTTGTTTACTAAATCTTGACATTTTATTATTTTCCATATAATCAATCACTTAAGCGTATGAATTAATTACGATAAATGATATTCTGAAAATAATCAGAATGTTACATTAACTCCAAAAATCACAGATCTGGCTGCCGGATATCCAATGTAGTCTCCTCCTTTTGCTAATCCATCACCCTGGCTGCTTGTGTCCGGATCGTATCCAGGATACTTGGTAAAAGTAAAAAGGTTCTGTCCTGTCAAATATAAGCGCAACCCTTTCATTTTAAGGTTTTGGATTTTTTTTGCATCAAAATCATAAGCAAGAGAAACATTTCGCAATCGCAGATAAGAAGCATTAGTTACCCATGCTGATGATGGATCTCTTTGCCAGCCTGAAGGAGTACGTGTAGGCCTGAAATGGATACCATCGCCAGGATTTTCCGGAGATTTCCAACGGTCAAGTTGCTCTATCATAGCGTTGCGGTCGCCATGATAGATGCCAACCATGCGTTTAAAGAAACTAAACAGTTGTGTGCCGTAAACGCCGGTAAACTGAATTCCAAGGGTGAAATTTTTGTAGGCAAAATTGTTATTGAATCCTGCAGTGAAGGTAGGATTGTTATCGCCAATAATGTCTTTATCGTTCTGGTCCATCTTTCCATCTTTATTTACATCCAGGTAACGCCCGTCGCCAACTTTATCAATTGCAAGATGAGGATATTTATCCAGTTCCGCCTGGTTCATGAATACTCCCTGATAAACATAGCCATAGAAACTGGCAATCGGGTAACCCGGCTTTGTGATAAATGAATTATTTGCATTTGGAGCACTTCCAAAAATTGGACGTCCATCAGGGCCGACTTCCAGTACTTCGTTTTTATTGAACGAAATGTTAAAATCGCTCGACCACTTAAATTTCCTGACTAAATTTTTGGTCGACAATTGGAATTCCATACCGCGGTTCTGGACCTTTCCCACGTTCTGCATCTGATTGGAATAGCCAGTTATGCTTGGAACCGGTACATTAAGTAATAATTCGAGGGATCGACTATCATAAAAATCGGCTTCCAGGTGAATCCTGTTCTCAAACAATCCCAGGTCAAAGCCAAAATTAGCCTGTTGCGTTTTTTCCCATCCAAGATTGTTATTTGACATCGTGCTTGGGTTCACTGTATTCTGCAAAGCATCGCCAGTGGGATAGAATCCAGTGCCCAACAACCCGATTGACGAATAATTTCCAATACGGTTATTCCCTACAATCCCATAGCTGGCCCGAATCTTTAAGTCATTAATGGTTTTAATATTCTTCATAAAATTCTCCTGGCTGACACGCCAGCCAACTGAGGCAGAAGGGAAGGAACCCCACTTGTTATTTTGTCCAAAACGGGAAGAACCGTCGCTACGGAAAGTTGCCGTAAACAAGTATCGGTTGTTATAGGTATAATTAACACGTGACAAATAAGAAATCATCGAATATTCCGATTCATCGCTTGTTAGTTGATACATTGTTCCGGCGTTCAGCGTATAAATATTATCATTCGGGAATCCCCGCGCTTCTCCATAAGAATGGTCATAGGAATGTTTTTGAGTTGTGTATCCAACCATTGCTGTCAAATTGTGTTTTTCGGCAAAAGTTTTCTGATAGGTAGCGGTTTGTTCGATCACCCAATCAAGATCAGTCCAGCCTTCGTTAGTGCCTTGCGCGGGCCTGGGCGCTTTCGATCCGTCAAGGTCAACATTGGAAGGTTGATATCGCTTTTGCTTGTTTTCCTGTACACCTCCATTTACGCTTACTTTATATTTCAAATTGTCGATAATTTCCCATTCTGCAAATAAAATTCCCATCCAGCCATTTCTCCGGCGGAAATTATAAATTTGCTCGGCAATACCAATAGGATTGGCTACATCTCCCACAAGGATTTCAGGATTTCTTACCATAGAACCATAAGAACCGTCATCATTTTTTGAGGGATAAATCGGAGGTAAATTCAACGCATACATAATCGGTGCATCTTTACCATTGGCTTGTTCGTTACTATTGGACAAATAGGCATTCATATTCATTCCTATCTGAACACGATCGAGGATTTGTGAGGTTACATTAGTTCTAAAATTAAACCGATCGTAATCCGTATTGATGGAGATTCCATCCTGCTGCATATAACTTCCTGAAAATGTGTATTGTGTCTTTTCAGTTCCACCGCTTATTGAAAGTTCATATTGCTGCATTTTTGCATTTCTGAAAAGTTGATCCTGCCAATTGTTGTCAGGCATTTGCGCAACAGAAGCCGGGTCTAAAAAATTGTACAGTGAACCTGATGTTCCATCCGGAATTAAATACTGCGTATTCGCGCTGGGATATAATTTCCGACGGCTGTTGGGATCGCTTGTTGTATGGGGCGTTTTATTGGGATCGGCAGAAATGATTGACGCATCTAACCACGCCTGGTTTCTTCCATCGTTAAACCAATCCACGTACTGGTCACGGTTCATCATTTCAACTGTTTTCTCCCGTTGCTGAACACCAGCAAACATATTGAAATTAATAGATGGAGCCCCTGACTTTCCTTTTTTTGTAGTGATGATAACCACACCACTAGCTCCCCTTGATCCATAAATGGCGGTAGAAGAAGCATCTTTCAACACCTGCATACTTTCGATGTCAGATGGATTTAACAATCTAAAGGCACCACCTTCCATTGGGTAGCCATCAACAACATAAAGAGGTTCATTGGATTGGGTGATTGAACCGGTACCTCTTACCCTGACAGATAATCCTTCGCCTCCTGGTGCGCCATTGATCTGCTGAATTTGAACCCCTGCAACCTGTCCAATGAGGGCTTCACCAAAAGATGTAACGGCTCTTTCTTTCAGATTAGCGGATGATACAGTAGCAACTGAACCGGTTAAATCGGTTTTCTTTTGGGTTCCATACCCAATTGCTATAACTTCCTCAAGTCCAATGGTTTCTTCAGCTAGCGCCACATTAATTTTTGTCTGGGTTCCAACTTTCACCTCCTGGATCTTCATTCCAACAAACGAAAACTGTAAAATAGCGTTCTCAGGGATATTAGCTAATGAATAGTTTCCGTTATTATCAGTTATTACCCCCGTGGTAGTCCCTTTTACCACTACCGAAACACCGGGGAGTGATATTCCGCTTCCATCTGTAACTTTACCTGATACACGTTTTTGTTGCTGACTGCTGATATTGTTAGTACTCTCCTCCTTCGGTACAATCATAATCAGTTTATCCTTAATCGTGTATGTTAGGTTTTCGGATTTCAAAATTTGGTTCAAAACATCAATAATCAGTGCATCCTTAAATTCGCCGCTTATTTCATTCGAATTTTTGATCAAATCATTTTTATAGAAAATCGAGAATTCGGAGTTGGCTTCAATCTTACTGAACGCGTTTTCAAGCTTTTCATTTTCAAACTTCAAATTCAGTCGTGTTTCCTGCGAGTACGATTTAGCTGAAACCTGAAAAAGTGCAATAAAAAACAACACGGTTGTTAGTTTCATAACTTTAATCATTTTTCTAAGCGCCGGAGATCTGCGATGCCTTTGCTTAGGATCGTTTTTTTTCATATTTTTACTTCGATTTTAATGAATATTAATTTCTGTTTAATGACGTCAGATGAGTTCCAGCTCAGCTGGCGTCCTTTTTTAGCAAAGTGCTTAAACTATGTATTTGGTTTTAGATTATCCGTTTATATTTAATCCTCTAAAAGTTAATGTTCTTTTTAATATTTCCTCCTTTCTTTTTTTAATGAATTAGTAAATTTATTGTTCTTATTATTTATGTTTTACAGAGATTTTGATTTGTCGCAAATCAGTTTTTTTGTAGGATATTGGGGTATACACCTTTATGGCATCCAGTACCTGCCATATAGTCTCCTCATTTTTAAAGGTTCCCGTGAAATTGATCTCCTTGCCGGTACTATTATCAAGGGTAATATCTACATCATACCAGTTTTCGAGCCGTTTCATTAGTTCTGACAAAGGAATATTCTGAAAATTAAATTTGTTCTCGACCCAACCAGAAGCCTGGACAGGATTAACTTCTACAATCTTAACTTTATGATCCTTCAAAATCAGCGCTTGTCCGGGTTTCAAAAACTGTTCGGTACCGTCAATGTGAACATTGACCTTTCCGCTTAACAACGTGATCTCCTTGCGCCCAAACTCATTATAAGCCATTACATTAAAGGTCGTGCCTAAAACTTCCACGTCACATTCATCGGTTTTTACCACAAATGGCGCCTTTTCATTTCGCACTACTTTAAAGAATGCTTCTCCTTTTAACTCAACCTGTCGATGATTTAACGAAAAGGAATTATACACCAATCTTGAATTAGCATTGAGCCATACTTCCGAACCATCGGGCAATTTTACAAGTGACTTTTCACCACGGGGAGTTTCAAAAACAAGCTGTTCCGATAAGGTTTTGTTTTTAGAAGTCAGATAAGTAACAGTGCTTCCTAAAACAAGCCCGAAAATAAGAATTGCAGCAACAGACGCCACCCGAACCCAAAGTCTACGGGCAACCGGTAGTTGCACTGAAATGGTTTTCTGTTTATTGATATGGTAATTAAGGCGATTCATATTCCGGTATCCCAACTCATCCAATTCAGGCTGCTCCTCCCAATCGCGCTTTGCCTTCTCAAAGTATTCGCGGTTTGTTTTATCCATAAGGGAACCGGTTAACAGTTCATATTCACTGTCAACTAGTTGCCCGCGAAAATACCGGGATATGATTTCTATTAATTCCTTGTTGTCCATTAATGTTAGTTAGCCTTTGAATACATAACTGAAAAGGGGTAGGGTTACCCATCATCGTAATTGAATTATTTTATAAGTTGCTTAATGCCAATAAAATAAGGACAACTGGAAGTTCTTCGGTAAAATTTTTGTGAAAGGATTGTAGCGCACGACTGAGATGCCGTTCAACATTCTTGATATTAATATCCAGTTTCTCGGCAATTTCTTTATTCTTTAGCCCATCAATCCTGCTCAAAATAAATACTTCCCGGCAACGATCGGGTAAACTCTGAATAGTTTTTTCAATTTTAGTATTAAGTTCCTGTTCTATAAGAATATAAGGTTCGTTACCAGTAAAATCGATACGATATAACTCTTCGTATTTCGATGAAATTTGGATTGCTTGGAACTGGTTATTTATAACTTTCAGGTGTTTGATATAATCGATACATCGGTTCCGAACCAGTCGGAAAAGATATGCTTCTAAATTGATGCTTTCAATTTTGGATTCATTTTCCCAAACTTTTACAAACACTTCCTGTACAATGTCCTGCGAGATCATATCATCTTTTACCACCCTCTTCGCAAAATCGTTTAATCGTGCAAAATAAATGGAAAATAATAGTTCAAAAGCCTTTTGATCTCCAGTTTTGACCTGATCAAAAAGGTTATTGGCTTTTCGTCTGTTTATATCTTCAATTTTCTCCGGCAAACTTTGAATATTTTATTGGATCATTCTTTCAGGTCTAAAAGTAAAAATAAAATTTAAATTAGTTTACTTACTGAGTAAGATCCATGCATTGAAATATAATGGCATAAAGTATTGAAGCCATCTAATGTCTGCGATCTGGCAAAATATTACCGGATTTATTTTAATAGTTGATTAAAAATTCTGAATTGAGTGGTGAAATTTTCATTAATTAAATAGAGTCTGATCCTTCAATATCTGGCACCAATTAAAATCCGAAGCTTTTCTCTTTGAGATATTAACATTAGAAAAAGATAATTCTCCCGGTTAAGAAATATCTTCTGCCTGTTATTTCCTTGGATATATATGTGATACAAATGACCAGAATCGAATTGCATAAAGTGGGTTATTTGTTTTATGAACCATTCCGAGCGCGACTTTGAGTCGCACCCGGAATTAAGACATATATATTCCGAGTCCGACTTGAAGTCGGGCCCGGAATTAACATAGGGCCCGGAATTATTCAGGCGCGATGTAATACCTAAAAAAAACCGCAAGTCGCTTTAGTTGTTTTGCTTTAAACCTCTCCCACATAGACTTATTGGTTTTGTTCCTCGTAATAATTTCTAAACAATTTAAAATTTAATTTCGGTTTCCGGAAAAATTATTCCGGTTTTTTGACATTAACCGAAACACTGACAGTACCCTCCCCTCCCATAAGGAAGACAGAATATTTTTTTGTTTCAGCCATAATTGATCCGCCCTTGTCGCCTGATTTTATTACAGTTGTTTCAAATCCTTTTTCTTTTAGTTGGGCTTCATACTTTTCAAGGAAGCCATTTTGTACCTCTTTAAAAGCAATAACCCATGTATTAACGCCATCAACGTTACTGGTTGTAATACCTTCTATCTTCCCAAGTTTAAATTCAGGGACATCGCCAGGTATTTCATTGGGCCAGGTATTGGCTTTCCCATCAACCACCATGCGGTTTCCTCCCGATTCAATCTCTACTTTTTCTTTGTTGATGTCCACTTTGGCATCTTTACCTGTGGCATTTTCAATTGCATTTTCCATCACCTTCTCGCTGGCTTTTTTTGATCCACGCTGGCACGAAAAGATTATAAGGCACGAAACAATGGCAACGGCAAACAATAAAGCTGACTTGAGTTTTTTGCTGATTTTCATAACTATTAGTTTAAAGGTATGAGTTTAGAATCCGATTTATGATTCTATACTAAGATCAAACAAAAAAGTTTCACTTTCATTCCCTTTAAATAATCACTGGTACTGGATATAACTTGGCAACGGTTTTAATTTCATCAGCTCGTCTGGCGTTAACATATGCTTTGGTTCTTTCCTCAGATCGTTAATGTAAAATAGTTTAAACCCTGTAAACTGAACCGGTTCCTTGTTGATAAAGTAACGATAAGTTCCCTTTTTAAGCTCAGGCTCCCCCCATCCATCCATATTCATGACAAATTGTACTTCGGGATGTAATTTAATACTTCGTGAATTTGTCACCATATTTTGGGTAAAACGGTGAACGATGAAAATTTTGGGGGGAAGATGATTTTCCCTTACCAGTTTAGCCAAATAATCCGAGCAGTAATTGATATCTGCCGCATCAAAAGTGCCAACA
>Ga0208789_1001434_pt1 | contig 13359 bp, 9 predicted proteins | sample Methanotroph_Enr_FD_187368 | JGI IMG/M metagenome (GOLD analysis project Ga0208789, IMG submission 187368) | Enriched soil microbial communities from Old Woman Creek wetland in Ohio, USA - Methanotroph_Enrichment_5 (SPAdes) (version 2) | ecosystem: Environmental > Terrestrial > Soil > Wetlands...
TTGCACAATTTATAATCAATCCAGTGTATTTTGAATTTAAAAAAAATGTTAAATGCTGGCAGCATTAAAAAGTAAATGGTCATTGATGCGATATTTCATGTAATTTTGAGTTTTATTCTAATTAACGAACATTATGAAACGGACTCCATTTCCCCTGATAATTTCCATCCTTCTTCTTTTTACTTTAAATGCATCGGCTCAACTTAAGCAAAAACCGGTTGATCCGAAGGAAACTACGATGAAGTTTAATACACTGATGCAATTAATCAACTATTATTATGTAGAAGATGTTGATCAGCCTAAGTTAACTGAGGATGCCATAATTTCAGTACTCAAGGATCTTGACCCTCACTCCGTTTACATTTCGAAAGAGGATATTGAAAAAGCCAATGAACCATTGGTCGGTAACTTTGATGGAGTTGGGATTCAGTTTCAGATGTATAAAGATACCATCCTGGTAATTTCTCCTGTTCCGGGCGGTCCTTCCGAAAAGTTGGGTATCCTGGCTGGTGATAAAATAATTAAAATTAATCATGAAGCTGCTTTTGGATCAAAGATTAATAACCAGTATGTGCTCGACCACCTGCGCGGTCCCAAAGGAAGTAAAGTTGATGTTTCGATTTTACGCAAAGGACGTAAAGACTTAATTGACTATACAATAACACGCGACAAGATTCCGCTCAATAGTATCGATGCTTCGTACATGATTACTGATGACATCGGTTATATCAAGTTATCACGTTTTGCAGCCACCTCCGCCGACGAATTTATAGATGCTGTCAATCAATTAAAAAAGGAGGGAATGAAAAACCTCGTTTTTGACCTCAGGGGAAATTCAGGCGGCTACCTGAATATAGCGTTTGATCTTGCCGATCAGTTTCTTTCAGCAGGAAAACTAGTGGTTTATACCAAAGGACTTCACAGCCCCAGGCAGGATTTTATTGCAACCTCCCGCGGAACTTTCGAAACAGGTAAATTGGTTGTACTTATTGATGAGGGTTCAGCTTCGGCTTCCGAAATCGTTTCAGGAGCTGTACAAGACTGGGATCGCGGACTTATTATGGGAAGGCGTTCATTTGGTAAAGGCCTGGTTCAACGTCCTTATATGTTGCCCGATAGTTCGATGGTCCGGATTACAACTGCACGTTATTATACGCCATCGGGGCGGTGTATCCAGAAATCGTATGCAGAAGGTGAAGATGTTTACAGGGCCGAAGTTTACAACCGGTACAAACATGGCGAGTTTATTCATGCCGATAGCATTAAGTTCCCTGATTCACTAAGGTATTTTACACAGAATAAACGTACTGTTTTTGGTGGCGGAGGAATTATGCCCGACTATTTTATCCCTCTCGATACATTATTTATTTCGGAGTATTATACCGACATTTTACGTAAAGGGATATTAAATGACTTTACAATTCAGTATATCGATAGGCAGCGGAAGGACCTTCTGAAAGCATATCCTGATAGTAAGGCATTTAAACAAGGATTTACGGATGATCAGAAACTGCTCGATGAATTTGTAGCTTATGCTGAAACTAATGGCGTTCCACGTAATGATAAAGACCTGGCAATATCAGGACGGCAGATTAAAATATATCTTAAAGGTTTGATTGCACGAAATCTTTATAATACCAATGCTTTCTATGAAATGATAAGTGATACCGACGACGACCTGAATAAAGCGGTTGAAGTAATTAAAAACGATGTTTTATTTCGTAAAATCTCACAAGGGAAATAACACGCCAGTTGTTTTCCTGAAAGCTGAAATTAGACCCGCCTGGGTGTAATTTCAGCTTTTTTATGCATACCCAAAGTGTTGTCTTCATTTACAAGTCTGATTGTTGATATTGTTAAAAATTAAGCCCCTGCTTTCGGAAAAGCTACAACTTAAAAGCTATCTTCGCAACCGCAAAAATCAGGTTTCTACTATGTCAATCCAAACAATTAAAGTTTACCTCGCTGCAGTTTTATCCATGCTATTCTGGGGTTTATCGTTTGTTTGGTTTAAAATCGTTGTTACTTGTTACAACCCGATTACGATTATTTTCCTGAGACTCATCATTTCAGGATCGCTGATGATTATTTTTATGCTCCTCACCCGATCATGGCAAACAATCAGGCGCAAGCATCTGAAATACTTCCTGTTACTATCATTTTCACAACCTTTTTGTTATTTCCTGGGCGAGAGTTTCGGACTTACCATGGTATCATCAACCGTTGCTTCAGTAGTTATCGCCACTATTCCTTTGTTCAGCCCGATTGCTGCTTATTTTATGGTTAAGGAAAAAGTCAACATTTATATAATTGCTGGTATAATAGTTTCATTTGCTGGCATTTTGCTGATGCTTTTAAATCCTGATTTATCCCTCAATGCTTCACCCAAAGGGGTCATGCTTTTATTTGTTGCCGTATTCGCCGCATTGGCCTATTCAATAATCATTCGTAAAATTTCGCATGAGTACAATCCGGTAACTATCATTACCCATCAAAATTTAATCGGGGCAATTTATTTTCTACCCCTTTTTCTTATTTTTGATTTGAGGCATTTTTTAACCGTAAAACCAACACCGGAAATCATGCTGGCTATGCTTCAACTGGCTGTTTTTGCATCTACACTGGCTTATGTCTTTTACATCCTTGCAATCAAAGGAATGGGGATGATCAGAGCCAACGTTTTTACAAACCTGATACCTGTATTTACAGGACTGTTTTCGTTTTTAATTCTAAATGAAAGATTTACCGCAATAAAAATAGCAGGAATGATTTTGGTAATGTTTGGAGTCCTGGTATCACAATCTCATAGAATAGGACGGCTTTTACTTAAAAGTAAATGAAAGATAATCTTAAGAAGAATTTGCTATTTTAAATTTGATAAAAGATTAATAACCAGATATATATCGACAACCATTTTAACAAAGTAAAATTAACATTATGAAAGTACTCGTTTTAGGTGCCGGCTTAGTTGGAGCACCCATGGCTCTTGACCTTGCCTTGAATGGCGAATTTGAAGTAACATCTGCCGACAGAAGCGCTGAAGCCTTGGAAAGACTTAATAATGTGCCGGGTATAACTACTGTACAAGCCGATCTCGATAATGTTGACGTGCTAAAATTGTTGGTTTTAAAGCACGACCTGGTAATCAGCGCTGTTCCTGGTTTTATGGGATACCGTACCCTGGAAAGAGTGATTGAATGCAGAAAAAATGTGGTAGATATTGCATTTTTCCCTGAAGACATGTTCCTGCTCGATGCTAAGGCAAAAGAAATGAATGTTACAGCTATTTGCGATATAGGTGTGGCACCTGGAATGAGTAATGTGCTTATCGCTTATGGCTCATCGATGCTCGATACTCTTGAAAAAGGAATTACGTATGTTGGTGGTTTACCTGTTGTACGAACCTGGCCATTTGAGTATAAAGCAGTTTTTTCACCCATTGATGTAATTGAGGAATACACCCGTCCGGCCCGTTATATTGATGGTGGCAGGTTAGTAGTTCGCGAAGCACTTTCTGATCCTGAATTAATTGATTTTCCAAATATCGGAACTCTTGAAGCCTTTAACAGCGATGGATTACGCACCCTGGCTACAACCGTTAAAGGGGATTACCTGATTGAGAAAACCCTCAGGTATAAAGGACATATCGAAAAGATGGCTGTACTTCGCGATACCGGTTTTTTCGATAAAAAACCTATTCTGATCAACGGCGCTATGATCAGCCCATTGGAGTTCACTTCACGCCTTCTCTTTCCTAAATGGAAGTTACAACCTGGGGAAGAAGACCTGACAGTGATGCGTGTAATTACCGAAGGCTTGAAAGATGGTAAACGACTTCGCTATACCTGGGATTTATATGACAGACTTGATACGGCAACCGGAGTTCATTCCATGGCACGCACTACGGGATATACAGCAACAATGGTTGCCAGGCTTTTATCAAAAGGGTTGTATAACCGGAAAGGTGTTTCTGCTCCGGAGTATCTTGGTAAAGATGCTGCTATTGTTAGTTTCTTACTGGAAGGGCTTAAAGATAGGGGAGTGATTTACAAAGAAACGCTGGAAGTGATTGAATCCTGATCCGGTAAACTGAAGAACTATTTGTTAGTATTTGAAGTCCATGATATTCTTTGTTTCTTATAGAGTACCCTCCCCCGTCCTCCCTAAAAAATAGGGAGGGAGTTAGATTGTACCAACTTAACAGATTGCAATACTGCCGGTTAAAATTTGCCTCCCCTAAATTTAGGGGATGTGTGGTAAAGCAGAATCTATAACTTCTTTCAAATATTGGGCTGTATAGCTTTCTTTATTTTTAATAAGTTGCTCAGGAGTGCCTTCGGCAATAATGTACCCGCCACGTTCGCCTCCTTCAGGCCCCAGGTCGATAATATAGTCAGCAACTTTGATTACTTCCAGGTTATGCTCAATTACGAGTACTGAATTGCCGCGCTCCACCAGTTTATTCAGCACATGAAGGAGAATGTTTACATCCTCAAAATGAAGTCCTGTTGTTGGTTCATCTAAAATATAGAGTGTGCGGCCTGTATCGCGTTTCGAAAGTTCGGTGGCCAGTTTCACACGCTGGGCCTCACCGCCGGATAAGGTGGTCGATCGCTGTCCCAAAGTAATATATCCCAGTCCGACCTGGTTCAAAGTGCTGATTTTTTGCAGGATAGATGGAATGTTTTCGAAAAACTCAACGGCATGTTCAATAGTCATATCCAGCACATCGGTTATGGATTTGCCTTTAAAACGCACTTCGAGTGTTTCCCGGTTGTAGCGTTTTCCTTCACATACTTCGCATGGGACATGCACATCGGGCAGGAAATTCATTTCAATAACCCTTATACCGGCACCCTGGCATGTTTCGCAGCGACCTCCTTTTACATTGAATGAAAAGCGGCCGGGTTTATAGCCCCTGATTTTTGATTCAGGAAGTGATGAAAATAATTTGCGGATTTCATCAAATACGCCTGTATAAGTTGCAGGATTTGAACGTGGAGTCCGTCCAATAGGCGACTGGTCGATTTCAATAACTTTGTCAATCAGTTTTAGTCCATCAATGCTAAGGTAGGGCAAAGGTTTCTTCTCCGAACGGTAAAAATACTTACTCAGTATCGGGTAAAGTGTTTCGTTGATCAGGCTCGATTTCCCGCTTCCGGAAACGCCGGTAATGCAGGTGAAAACTCCCAGGGGAAGTTTTAAATCAACATTTTTTAGGTTATTGCCTGTGGCGCCGGTGAGTGTAAGATACCCATTTTCAAGTTTCCTCCGTTTGAGTGGCAATGCAATTTTTTTCTTGCCTGAAAGATATTGACAGGTGATACTATGGCAATCAAGCAAAGCTTCAGGTGAACCTTCACCAACAATATGTCCGCCATGTGTACCGGCACCAGGCCCCATGTCAATAACATGATCAGCTGCCAGGATCATATCCTTGTCGTGCTCAACAACTATTACTGAGTTACCTGTATCACGAAGGTTTTTTAACGAATTAATCAACCGGTGATTATCACGTTGGTGAAGTCCGATACTTGGTTCATCCAAAATGTAAAGAACTCCAACCAGTTGTGATCCAATCTGCGTAGCCAGGCGGATGCGTTGCGATTCGCCTCCCGAAAGGCTGCCTGAAGTGCGGTTGAGAGATAAATAGTCGAGGCCGACATTTAGCAGGAACGACAGCCGGCTTTGGATTTCACGGATAATTTCGTGAGCAATCTGCTTTTGCCTTTCTTCCAGGGTTTCTTCCAGGTTTCCGAACCATTCCGACAGGTTTATCAAATCCATCCGTGACAGTTCGGCTATATTTTTATTATTTATTTTATAAAATAAAGATTCTTTCTTTAGCCTGGTACCATTGCATTCAGGACATTCAACCGTATTCATAAACCCTTCGGCCCATCGTTTTAATCCTTCAGGATTACCAGCTTCGTTCTGGTTCAGTATATGCTGGACTATTCCTTCGAAATTGAGCGAATACGAAGAAGTTACACCCAGGTATTCGTTTTTTACTTTGATAACTTCCTCTGAACCATACAAAATGGTTTCGATAGCTGCATCCGGAATATCGGATAGGGGAGTGTCGAGCGTAAAATGATATTTGTGAGCAATAGCTTCCAGTTGTCTGAAAATCCAGGTTGGTTTGTATTCGCCAACAGGGGCAATGCCTCCTTTCCTGATGCTTTTGGAAGTATCGGGAATAACTTTTACCAGGTCAATCTCCGAAATATATCCTAATCCTTTACAGCGTGGGCAATATCCATAAGGTGAATTATACGAAAAACTGTTTGGCTCAGGTTCGTCATAAGCTATCCCGGTTTCAGGATCCATTAGCAAGCGGCTGTAAAATCGTGCATCTTTTGAAGTGATATCCATCGTCATCAAAGCACCCTTGCCTTGCCGCAATGCCGTTTGGATGGAAGCTGCAAGACGTGTCATTGATTTTTCGTTCACTTTTATGGTATCAATAACAGCCTCAATATCATGGATTTTATACCGGTCAAGCTGCATTCCGAATGAGATTTCACTTATCTCTCCGTCAACCCGGACTTTAAGAAAGCCTTGTTTCCGAATCTGTTCGAAAAGTTCGCGATAGTGCCCCTTACGGCCACGAACCAGGGGCGCCAGGATATAAATAGTTTGTTCAGCGTATGTTGTAAGTATAAGTTCAATGATCTGATTATCGGTGTAACGAACCATTTTCTGGCCCGAAACAAACGAAAAAGCTTCGCCGGCCCTTGCATAGAGCAGACGGAGGAAATCATATATTTCAGTAATGGTTCCTACTGTTGAGCGTGGATTGCGGTTGGTGGTTTTCTGTTCAATGGAGATTACGGGACTTAATCCGGTAATTTTGTCAACATCGGGCCGTTCGATGTCGCCCATAAACTGGCGTGCATAAGCCGAAAATGTTTCCATATATCGGCGCTGGCCTTCGGCATAGATTGTATCGAACGCAAGAGATGATTTACCGCTGCCGCTCAGGCCGGTTATAACAACTAACTTGTCGCGCGGAATTACTACATCAATATTCTTCAGGTTATGCACACGTGCACCCAGAACCTCAAGAAATTCCTGATGTGTGGTTTCCGGCTCGTCAACCTGTATTTGAGTAATGCTGTCCTGATTCATCTGTAGTAAAAAAATACGGCCATTTTATTTGATGTAATGCCTAATGGGACAGCGAACCGGCAGTGATGGTGTCGTTAAAAATCTGTTCTGCATTATCAATTTCATCCAGCAACTTATCAAAATCCTCAAAGCCTTTCTGAGGGATGGTTAGAACATATTTTTTCTTTCCGGGATTTGTTAGCTTATCGGATCGCAACCAGGGGTTAAAGTCCTTAAGTAAACGGTAATTGATATTCAATGACTTGGCAAAAAGCGGAAGGTTATTAATCCCTGAATCGATGGTAATGTTATATGTCGGAATGGGCGGATACAAATCTTTTTTACGGACATAGTATCCATATTCGGTAGGGTGTTCGTACAACAATTTTAATGCAATAATCCTGTAAACATACCGCATGGTTTCGTCAGGCAGATATAAGTCGTAATATGTATTGGCATTTTGCCTTTCCAGTTCTTTTTCAATGCGGCTTTCACCAACATTATACGCTGCCGCGGCGAGTGTCCAGTTCCCAAATTTATTGTATGAATTACGCAGTAATTTGCAGGCAGCCTCCGTTGCTTTCTCAATATGATATCGTTCATCAACCTGATCAGTGATTTCGAGACCGTAATGCTTGGCAGTTCCGGGAATAAACTGCCAGAATCCGGCAGCGCCGGCTTGTGACTGAACGTTGGACAAACCACTTTCGATAAGAGCCAGGTACTTGAAATCTTCAGGTATGCCGTTCTTTTTCAGAATCGGTATAATAATGTGAAAATACCGGTTCGACTTTTTAAGCATCAGTAAGGTTGATGAATGCCAGTAAGTGTTCACCATTAATTCACGGTCGAGGCTTTCGCGTACATAATACAGTCCTAACGGAGCTTCTTCTCCGGCAAACTCAGCTTTATCAGGGAGTACAAGCGAAAAAATCTTATTGCTTTGCTGAAAAGCTTTTTGGTATTCAATATCTAAAGTTGACTTTTCGGGTTTGCGTGAATAATAAAAACCTTCGAAAGCGGCAAAAGCAATAAGGGCAAAAATAAATATGATTCTTTTACTCATTTATAACAGTTTAAGTTAACCGTCGGCTATTTTAACCGGCGGTGTTCGATTTTTGTCAGAATAAAATGGCATCCTTTAAAAGTGGCGCCAAGTTATCTTTTTCCGACAACAATGGTTGGGTAATTCCCCAATCGATATTCAGTTCAGGGTCGTTCCACCTGATACTCGCTTCGGATGCTTTGTTGTATAAGCCCGAGCATTTATACGTAAAAATTGTATCGTCCTCGAGTGTGACAAAACCATGGGCAAAGCCTTTTGGAATCCAACATATCCATTTGTTTTCACCGGTGAGTTTCATCGAAACCCATTTGCCGAACGTTGGTGAGTTTCGTCTGATATCAACCGCGATATCCAAAACTGCTCCGCGTATGACCCGAACCAGTTTGCCTTGTGCAAAGGGCTCGAGTTGGTAATGCAGGCCTCTCAGCACATCTTTCTGCGAACGGGATTCATTATCCTGAACAAAAGGCTCCGTTATACCAAAAGATGCGTATTTTTCAACATGAAACGATTCGAAAAAGTACCCACGGTCATCGCCGAATACATCTGGTTTTATAATTATTACTTTGGGAATGGCTGTTGAAATAATTTCCATTTATTCGGGGTTAGGGGTTTGGGGTTAGGATTTGGGGTTCAAAGTTCAATGTTCACAGTTCAAGGTTAACAAGTTCAACTGTTCCAATGTTCTATTTTTCAATCCGACGTTCGAATTATAAATGAATCACTTCCCCGTAAGCAGCAGCTACGGCCTCCATAATAGCTTCACTCATAGTTGGATGCGGATGAATGGATTTGATAATTTCATGCCCTGTGGTTTCCAGTTTACGTGCAACAACAACTTCGGCTATCAATTCAGTAACGTTATCACCAATAAAATGAGCACCAAGCCATTCACCATATTTTGCATCAAATATTACTTTAATAAAACCTTCTTTCGAACCGGCAGCACTTGCTTTACCTGAGGCTGAAAAAGGAAATTTACCAACTTTTATTTCATATCCTGCTTCCCTGGCTGCTTTCTCAGTCATTCCGACCGAAGCAATTTCAGGTGAAGTATAAGTACATCCGGGAATGTTATTGTAATCGATGGCTTCAACATGCATTCCTGCAATTTTTTCGACACAGGTAATTCCTTCGTGCGATGCAACATGAGCCAGGGCTGGTCCGCTTACAATATCGCCAATGGCATAGTATCCATCTATATTGGTACGATAAAATTCATCCACAAGCACTTTGCCTTTTTCGAATTTAATACCGGTTTCCTCAAGTCCGATGCCTTCGAGGTTTGTAGCAATGCCGACAGCTGAAAGTACAATGTCGCACTCAACAACTTCAATAGCTTTGGGTGTTTTAATGCTAACCTTGCAGATATCACCTGTAATTTCAACTGATTCAACGGATGAGGAAGTCATGATCTTCATCCCTGCTTTTTTGAAGCTGCGTTCCAGTTGTTTCGAAACTTCTTCGTCTTCCACCGGGACAACATTAGGGAGAAATTCGACCAGGGTAACCTGAACGCCGATGCTGTTATAAAAATAAGCGAATTCAGAACCGATGGCACCTGATCCTACAACCACCATGCTTTTAGGTATTACAGGTAATGTCATTGCTTCACGGTAACCTATTATTTTTTTACCATCTTGCTTCAGGTTGGGCAATTCACGCGAACGGGCTCCGGTGGCTATAATAATATGCGAGGCTGTAAATTCAGTAATTTTACCTTCAGCATCAGTAACATCCACTTTTTTGCCGGGTTTAAGCTTTCCGAATCCTTGTATGTGGTCTATTTTATTCTTTTTAAGGAGGAACTGTATGCCTTTGCTCATGCCATCGGCTACCAAACGACTCCGGGTTACCATTGCTGCAAGATCAGCGGTGGCAGTACCTTCGAGCGTTACACCATAATCGGCTGCATGTTTCATGTAATTATAAACCTGGGCACTTTTAAGCAAGGCTTTGGTAGGGATGCACCCCCAATTAAGGCAAATGCCTCCAAGTTCCGATTTTTCAATAACTGCTGTATTCAATCCAAGCTGTGCTGCCCTGATAGCCGCTACATAACCACCTGGACCGCTGCCAATTACTATAACATCATAATTCATAAACATTGAATTTTAAAATGAGCGACAAAATTACCATTTTTTAACGTGATTTTGCACGTATTCTTTTGAATATGTCTTTCAAAACAAAGTAATTGCTTCAATTGTTTCCGGTATTTTGTTAAAATATACTAATGCACCATGGCCCCGGAGGATTGGAATTAAAACAAACAGCCTGCAAGAAGCAGGCCGTCAGCATAATAATTTGAAGCGGTCTTCTTATTTTTTTTCAGGCTCTGTTCCCATTGGCTCTTCAGATGGCATTTGAGGCATTTGTTCTTTAGGCTGTTCCACGATGGTATAACCTTCAGGTACTTTGAACTTTTCGGCAGGGATACTTACGCCAAATTCAATTTTGTCAGCAATAATCTCCATGGGGCCCATCGAAATTTTGATTGGTATATTTTTATAATGTACCCCGGTAATCCGGTTTTCAAGGTTTGTACTGTCGGGTGCAATGGAATACTTAGTTCCTTCGACGCCTGCAACAGTTTCTTTGCCTTCATCTTTATAGCTGAGCTTTGTTTTCAGCTTATCACTGTATTTTGATACATTTATTTGTTCGAGCAATTCAGGAGTAAGTGTGGATTTGTAAACATTTTTCGTGGCCCGGTCCTGTCCGCCTGTTTTGTTTTCAAGTTCATAATGATACATAGTAAAACCGTCCCTTATATCAATGGTGTGCTGGCGCATTTCCATGCCGCTCATATTGCCTTCAACCATGGTTTCACGCATTTCCTTTTTCCCGTAATCATCAAAATATAGTGTCTGGGTAACTTTAACACCCATCATATCCATAGTTTTGAAAGTAACAATACCACTTTTCTCACCATAAGGCTGATCAGCTTCGCCACCTTTGTTGCCAAAACCACCTGATTTACAAGACATTAACATGGTAAGGCCAATAAGCTGTACCAGGAATCCGATTTTTCTCATTTTATTAATAATTTGTTAGTTATTTTTTTGCAAAAGTACTGAAAATTATTAACTCCATAAGCATTTCATTAAATTGCAGGTAATGAGGTTTTAATAAAAAGTTCAGGATTAAATATGCGTGTTACAATTTATTTTTTGAAAAATACTTTAAAACTAATAACTTGATTAATTAATAAACTTCAAAAAAGACAAAAGATAAAAGGATAAAGACAAAAGGATCAAAACAGTATGAAGGCAATCATAAAAATCATCTTTACAAAATAAATTATGAAAATGGTTTGCAACTGCCTGACTTTTATCTTTTTACTTTTATCTTTTATCTTCTGCACGAATATTACAGGATAAATCAGCACAACTTGATTCAGATTTTGTTTCTAACAAATATTCAACTGTACTTATCCAATCGGTAATTGTCGCGAAAAGCCTTCCTCCAGCGATATAAAGGTTTCGGTAAATGAAATTTCAGGAATGGATTGAATCTGTTCAACAATTACCTGCTTCAGGTGCTCATTGTTACGCGTTATAATTTTAACCAACAATGAGTATTTCCCTGAAATATGATGGCATTCAACTATTTCAGGGATTTTCTGGATTTTATTAAAGACTTCATTGTGAGTGCTTGTGGAAGTGAGGTTTACCTGTATCCCGATAAAGGCACAGGTAAGATAACCCATACTCTTATGATTGAATATCAGTTGCGATCCGGAGATTATACCGGCTTCCTTCATTTTGCGAATACGCTGATGAACAGCAGTATGAGTAACTTTACAATGCCTGGCTACTTCAACATACGACATTCGTGCATCTGTCATTAATTGTTCCACAATCCTGCGGTCGAGTGCATCAAGATGAAAGTTTATTTGCATGGTTTCTTCTGTAATAATTAAGAATGAAAGTATAGAGTTATAAAAAGTTTCAAAGTTAAAATATTATTGCAATATTGCTTTCATAATGTTATAAATAGTACCGGATAATGAAACATGTGGTAGTTTTGCATTCATAAAATCAGTTCCGGGTTCCAGGTTCCGGGTTCCGAAGACCGGCTATTGGCTCAACCATTTGTATTCAGGCACCTGGAACAAGGCACCTGGCACAACAATTTAAAACAGAATATAGGAAATTGTAAAAATAAATCTAAGAATTAATACAAATAGTAACATCACAAAAAAAAACAGTACTATGAAACACGATCCATCACGCGCGATTTTCGAGATGAAACAGTTCGGCGAATACGGCGATGTAAATCCATCTATCACCGATTCAGCTACATACACTTTTCTGCAAGCTAAAACCATGACAGATACTTTTCATGGTGAGGCAGAAGGTTGCTTTCTTTACTCGAGGCATTGGAACCCAAGCAATAAATACCTGGCCGATGCATTAGCTGCAATGGAAGGGACCGAAGAAGGCTGGGTGACAGCATCAGGAATGGGCGCAATTACTTCGGCTATTTTACAGGTATGCAACTCCGGCGACCACATTGTTTCGAGCGTTACCACTTATGGGGGAACGTATGCCTTTATGAATAATTACCTGCCAAAATTTAATATCACGACTACCTTCGTGGATATTACCGACCTGGATGCAGTTCGAAAAGCAATTACCCCGAGGACAAAGATTATTTATACCGAAGCGATGACAAATCCATTGCTTCAGATATCGGATATACCGGCTTTGGCGGTTATTGCCAACGAACACAATATCAAGCTGATGGTTGATAACACCTTCACACCAATGATAATACAGCCGGCAGCACTTGGGGCACATATCGTGCTCTACAGTATGACCAAATTTATCAATGGTAAAAATGATTGTGTTGCGGGCGCCATCTGTAGCACCAAAGACTTTATTGGATCATTGATCGATGTAAACTCAGGAACTGCAATGCTTTTGGGTCCTGTGCTTGATCCGCTGCGTTCATCGAGCATTTTGAAGAATATTCATACGCTTCATATCCGTATGCAGCAACACAGTAAAAATGCCATGTACCTGGCTTTAAAAATGAAAGATGCCGGGTTAAATATCAACTATCCCGGCCTGCCTGAACATAAAGGTCATGAACTGATGAAAAGCCAGATGAATCCTGATTTCGGTTTTGGCGGAATGCTGTCAATCGATATGGTTACCAGCGAAAAAGCTTCGCGGTTT
>Ga0208789_1001435_pt1 | contig 13356 bp, 12 predicted proteins | sample Methanotroph_Enr_FD_187368 | JGI IMG/M metagenome (GOLD analysis project Ga0208789, IMG submission 187368) | Enriched soil microbial communities from Old Woman Creek wetland in Ohio, USA - Methanotroph_Enrichment_5 (SPAdes) (version 2) | ecosystem: Environmental > Terrestrial > Soil > Wetlands...
AAACTCAATAGTTGTTTAGGAATAGTTGGAATAAACCAAAAAACTTCGTATAACACAACACTATGTGCAATCAAAATTATGCACAAGGCTTCAAATAATTTTGGCTGCACATAGTGTCGATACGTTAGGTACAATTTTAAAAAAAAGGACACCCGTATTTATTTCAAAACAACTTAAAATAAAAATATGACAGTAACCGAATTTCTAAAAAAAACAGATGTTGATATTACGACCAACAAATCACCTTTAGGCAATCATTTAAAAGCAAACTTATCGAGAGCAAACTATAAAATTGACTTTAATAAGGATATAAATGCATTAACAGATGACGATTTATATCAAATTGGGGTAAGTATCATTCTTTCACAGAATAAAGAAAAAGCATACTCTCCGAATCAAATCGTTGAAATAATGAAAAAAATGATTCAAGAAGAAACAGACATTAAATAAACAGAATAATAATCTAATCAAAGAAGCCTAACAACTTCACTAAAGCAATATGGGAGATTTTAATTTTCTTGAGTTTAGAAATAACCTACAAAAGGACTTCTTAGATGCTCAATCGTTGGTTAATGAGATAGAAAACGTTCAGTTACAAGAAATGTATAATCACGATGATGTAAACTCAATGTATTATACTGACACAGATTTCAACAAAGAAAGGCTTGTAGAGGTACTTGATTTAATCAGATTAAAGATTGAATTTGCATACGAGTTTATTGGTTTGAACACCATTGCAGAAAAATTAAAGAACCAACTATTGAAATATGAAGGAAAATTTGAAAATTTAGAGTTTATACCATACATAGATGTATTTTATTCTCCAGTTCTATTTATCCTTAAAAATCATTTAAAAGCGATAACCTCACAACTTAAAGAAGAAAAAGAATTTGATAATACTAGCTCAATTATGCTTTTAGAACAAATTTTGAGAGGTACACCGAAAATGCTTTATGACAGAGAAATTGAACCAACAAATGAAGCCGAAGTTAGAAATGAAGTTTATAAGATACTAATTCACGTTTTCCCTGATACTGTTAGAGAGATTCCGATCTCAAAAATTTCAAAGACATATAAACCAGACATTGGGGTAAAAAAATTAAAAAGTGCAATTGAATACAAGTTTATCAATTCTTTGCAAGAAGCAAAAACTGCAATTGGAGGTGTTTTTGAAGATGTTAATGGGTATGCAGGTTCTGAAGATTGGACAACTTTTTATGCAGTATTCTACATGACAGATAATTTCATGACTCAAGACCAAATAGAAGCGGAGTTTAAGTTATCAAGAGTCTCGCATAAGTGGAAACCTTTAGTTGTTTTTGGCAAAGGTGAAAGAAAACAAAAGAAAAAAAAGACTAACTCAAAGCCATTAGCTGACAAAATCGAATAAAAAAACTGTACCTAACACACGCCTATGTTCATTGGCTGGCTGACGTGCATTTCGCGGTCTTTGCTCCCGCATTCACTTTGTCGTTCCACGACAGCGAATGCTCCCGCAAACCGCCAATGCCCATAGCCTCGGTCGTTAGGGGCAAGTGCAGAAAAAAAAAGAAAAGACAGACAACATTCAAAATAAACTAAATGAAAAAACAGATATTATTTGTATTTCTTCTAATAACTTTCAGTCTGATTGGACAAGAAACTAAGTTTACAAAACAGGAATTGAAAGTGGACTTAGATTCGCTCGTTTCATATATCGAACAAGTACATATAAACCCATACACTTGTATTTCGAAGGAGAAGTTTTACAGAAATATTGAACTATGCAAAAAAAATCTGTCTGACTCCACTTCAATTATAAAATACTACACACTCATATCACCCATTGTTAGTAGTCTGAATGATGGCCACACTTCAGTAGCTTATCCATCTACAGAATTGGGAAAACTAAATCCATTTCTCTTTCCTTTCAATCCGAAAATATCAAATGACGGAAAACTACTCAGCACTGACTATCAGACAGAACTTCCACTAAATGCCGAGATAGTTAGTATAAATGGTATTTCCTCAAAGCAAATTGTAGACAAGTTGATAGGTTCTATAAGTGGCGAATCAAAAAGTTTTAGATTGTCGTGTTTGGAAATATCGTTTGTTGAACGGTTTGGCGCATTCTATGGGTTTCAATCAAGTTACATAATCATATACAAATCAGGAAAAGACAAGTTTACTACAACAATATCCGGCATCAAACTAACCGACCTGATTGCATACATTAAGAAAAAAAGAATAAGTGCCAAGAACAACAATAGTTCAAAACCATACGACTATAAAACGCTAAACAATGGAAAAACTGGAATCATAGATTTCAAACATTTTGAAGATTTGGATCTGTTTACTCATTTCCTTGACACAGTATTCACTCAAATAAAACAGGATAAAACTGAGAATCTAATTATTGATCTACGCAACAATGATGGAGGATACTCTGCACTTGGCGACGAATTGTTCCAATATATTTCCAGAGTCCCGTTTGCCCAATCCTATAAAACAATTACAAAATACAGTAAGATAAGATATCAGTTTTATAAAGATATTAGAAATACGGGATTTATGAAGAATTGGACTGATAGTGCCTATAATTGTTTTGTTGCGCCAAAATTCGGAATAATAGACATTGTACACGATAAACTAGAAGCATTAAGAGAAAATCCGTTGCGATTTAAAGGCAAGGTTTACCTTCTCACAAGCAGTAGAACGTTTTCTTCAGCATCTGATTTTGCTTGCTGTTTTCAACATTACGATTTGGGCAAAATTGTTGGTGAAGAAACAGGTGGTTATGTTGTATCTTTCGGCGATGCAATTAGTACCACTTTACCAGTCACGAAATTGCCATTATTTATATCTCATAGAAAGTTCTACCGAGGTGGAGCTACTGATAAGGAAAGACATGGTGTACTTCCCGACTATAAAGTTGATACTGATAACGCCCTTGATTTTGCATTGAAATTAATCGACAAAGCACCTAGCCCCTAACACACGCCTATGTTCATTGGCTGGCTGACGTGCATTCCGGCGGTTTTGCTCCCGCATTCACTTTGTCGTTCCACGACAGCGAATGCTCCCGCAAACCGCCAAATGCCCATAGCCTCGGTCGTTAGCAGCAAGGCAAAAAAACAAAAGAAAACCGAGTTTTGAGTTTGACAAATTAGTGCGAAAAGGAAAAATATGAAATCAATGAAACCGAAAATTCTATTGGCAGTATTAATTCTGCTGACAACGACAGGACAATTTTTATTCGCACAAACTAAGGGTGTTGTGGTTGACAAAGTTTCTCGACAACCAATTTCTTATGTAAGTATTTATGCGAAAATTGGCGACAAAGTATTTGGTACAGTGACAAATGATAAAGGAGAGTTTTCTGTTGACTTTTCTTTTCAAACGCTTTTCTTTTCACATATAAATTACGAGAAAACTGAAATTACAAAATCAGACTTGAGAGACTCAATATATCTAATTCCCACGACTACTTTGCTAACTGAAGTTGTTATCAGCAGTAGTCAACCTAAATGGATTAATTCAGTTTTAAAGAAAATAGTCGAACAGAAGAGTAAAAACTATCAAACAACTGAGAAAGCTTTTTCATATAAATATGAAACTTATACATTGAATGATTCGAATGGTTATGCCTTTAAAAGTAATGGAAATTTACTAATACCACAACTAAAAAGGAATGCTCAATATAAGATTGATGCACAGAAGAATATTATAAAATACAAAGACAGAACAGCAGGGACAGATTTCTCTAATTTAAGAAGAATGTTGTATGATGATTTTTTATTAAACCTAGACAACAACTTCATAAAAGACAACAACTTTAGTCTGAACGGCTCATTTTTAGACAAGAATAAGAACATAGTTCAATTAAATTTTTCGTCAAAAAAATACAGTGACTATGCCGGTTATTTGGTTCTCGACACCTTGAATAAAGTAATTTTAGAAGCCGAAAGAAGTTCAGGAACTGATTTTAATATCAAAACCCAGACTTCGGGAATGCTTCGGAATCTCATTTCATCAAGAACAGGATTTAAATATAATACGTGGGTGACAAAGAGTATTACTAAGTACGTTAAAGTTGGTCAATCTTACTACATGTCAGACTGTAAGTATAAGTTTTATATGAAAACTTCAACCAAAAATAAAAAAGTAGACTCAAGTTACTTTACTTCAATTGAATCGCAATTAAGTTTCGACAATAAAACACAAAACTCAACGAAAGAATTTAAGATAATACCTAAACCATATTATCTGGTTGTATTTTACACAAAACAAATGAAAGAAGCAGAAGAGTCACTAAACAAAGTACCGGTGAGTTTTGAGAAATTCTGACAAATAGAACACAACCAAAGCCCAGCTGCTAACACACGCCTATGTTCATTGGCTGGCTGACGTGAATTCCGGCAGTTTTGCTCCCGCATTCACCTTGTCGTTCCACGACAGCGAACGCTCCCGCAAACCGCCAATGCCCATAGCCTCGGTCGTTATGGGCAAGTTTAGAAAAAAAAGACATAGTATTTACAAACAAACACAATAATATAAAATGAAGAATTTTTATTCAGTCTCACTAATTATCATAGTCTCATGCCTTGTTTGTGTTGGGTGCAAAAACGATAATTCTCCTGTTCTAACAGGACTAAAGCCTATCTATTTTATTTTACAGGATTCATTAGGAAGAACTATAGATACAACATTCATACAATATGATGGAAGAAAAATAGTTTTGTGCTATAACCATTTTAATAGAGTAAGTTACAAATATTCAGGCAATACTATGATTGAGACTTCATATTTAAATGGATGGAATCAAGGATATAGAGTTCATACATTTAATGGAAGTAATCAATTGATTAAAACAGAACAATATGGACCTACTGATACTGTGGATAAATTTATACTGGTATCAACATTAACAATAACTTATATGTCTCAAGAAAGTTACAAACGTGATTATACAGATTATTTTGCAACCATAAACGGTAGTATTGAAACAACTACCGCTTCAGTTAAAAGAACCTACGATTCACAAGGAAATGAACTCTCTAACACAACTAAAACAGAATATAGCACATACATAGAAACAAAAACTTACGATAATAAAAATGGAATTTTCAAAGGAGTTGATTTAACTCATTTCAATTCGACTTGGGGTATGCTTAATAGTTTTAATGATTATTCAAATAACAACATATTGACACGTGTTCATACTGACTCAAACAACCCAACTGATAGTTTATCGTATACTTACAATTTTACGTATAATGCATTAAATTATCCTAGTTCAGAAACCGATATTTCAGATGCTGAAAAGTATAAGACATTGTTTGTATATGAATAAAAAAACCTAGCCCATAACACACGCCTATGTTCACCTGCTGGCTGACGTGTAATTTTGGGGTTTTGCGCCCGCATTCACCTTGTCGTTTCACGACAGCGAATACGCCCGCAAATCGCAGGTGCCCATAGCCTCGGTCGTTATGGGCAAGTGTAGAAAATTAAGAACTGACTTTTCGATAAGTTTTTCGACTTCAGAATCGTCTGAATCTCTACGAAAAACAAAGAAACCGCTTCGCGGGAAAAAGACAAGAAAAGAGTACGCTTCGCGTGGAAAGTGGTATGCCGGAGCAAATATGCATAGAATGGGAGAGGAGTGAAGTTTAGAGCATTTCCGACCGTTCAGCTCGTTGAATAAAGCTAGTTTGTACGCTTCGCGTGGAAAGTGGTATGCCGAGGCGAATATGCATAGAATGAGTTTGACTAGCTGACATTTTTAGAATTTACGACTGTTTTACTCGTTAGAGAAAGCTGGATTGAACGCTTCGCGTGGAAAAAGATAAGACTCAACTTTGTATCTCGACATTTTTTAGATAAGTAAAAAATTAAGAAAATATCTGTATCTTTGCTTCGGGTATTTTTAGGCTAAAAGTAGAGTGGCGGACTTCGCTAACAAAAAGAGAAAGATACGCTTCGCGTGAAACGAACAAGGAGTTTTGCTCGTTGGCTTAGCGACATTTGGTTTTCTAACAGGCAGAAAAACAGATTTATACAACCATACACCGTGCCCATAACACACGCCTATGTTCACCTGCTGGCTGACGTGTAATTGGGAGGTTTTGCGCCCGCATTCACTTTGTCGTTCCACGACAGCGAATACGCCCGCAAACCGCAGGTGCCCATAGCCTCGGTCGTTAGCGGTCAGTGTAAAAAAATGAAAAAGACCGACATGTTGGCTGAAAGAACTTTGATTGATTAGTCGTTTTGTGACTTTTTTGTGTGAATCTACAGTGACAAAATTCACTGACTTATAGATTTCAATTTCTCGCAAATTTTCTGAGATAAGAAATCATTTTTTTAGGTTCTCGACTGTGACGTGCAGCGACTGAATTTTATTGGTTTGGTGTCTTATTTACTGAAACCTAACTTTTCGACTAGAAAAGAAAAAACACATTAAAAGAGCTTATTCATACAGATAGAAATTAAAAATAGAGACATATCATATAACGACAACGAAATGAGTAAAACAACTTCAATCATTATTTTAGGACTTTTATTGAGTTCCTGCACGACTTATTACATTCCTTTAGAGAGTTTTAAACAGCAGTTTACGAAAACTGACTCAACAAAATTGGTAAACTTGTCGATTCAAGGTCCACTTAATGAACAATATAATTATCTTGCGAATCCAGTTTCGGAAATTGAGTGTTTCGACAAAAATGGCAAAACATTTATTTTAAAAAACAGTCCTTCAATTGAAATTCGATTCACTTACGGTCATAGAAATAAACGAACAGTTTTTTATTGTGACAGAATTTCTGTAAACCGACACTCTGTTACAGGGGTAGAATCAAGGTTTATGGACTTTATTAAAAAGACAATTCCATTAGATAGTATAACTAAAATTGAAATCCAAGACGGTCGAAAAGGATTTAGATGAAAACCAAACACCGAACCGCTAACACACGCCTATGTTCACCTGCTGGCTGACGTGTATTCCGGCAGTTTTGCGCCCGCATTCACTTTGTCGCAGAGCGACAGCGAATACGCCCGCAAAACGCAGGTGCCCATAGCCTCGGTCGTTATGCGGCATAGTAGAAAATAAAAAAACAAACAAAAAACAAAAAATGGAAACAAAAAAATGTCCTTTTTGCGAAGAAGAAATCAAATCAACTGCGATTAAATGTGAGCATTGTGGTAAACTTTTAAATGAGGTAAATAAAACCAATGAAGAAATACCTCTTTTTGAAGAAAACAAGAAGACGACAAAAAAACAAGAATGGTATAATAAGAAATGGTTAATAATTATTTTATGCATTTTCGTTTTACCACTAGGACTTTATGCATTTTGGAAGCATTCGAAGACAACAAATTATTTAAAAGTCGTATATTCATTTCTTATTGTAATTTTTGCTCCTATGCTGTTTTGGTTGATATTTTTTGTTTTAGCTGATCTTTTTAATATGTTATTTTCTTAAAACTGCACGCTTTCGGGCTGAAATCGGTTTCCGTAGGTTGAAAAGAAAACTTGACGAAAAAGACTTCTGTCTTAGCAGACTTTGCTCGTTAGCTGGCTGACAGTGCATTTCGACAGCGACAAAAAAGAGAAAAAAGAATGAAATCGGTTTTCGAGGCGAAGTGAAACTATTTGAATTCTATCGGTTTGACAACTTTTCGACTGAAATTTGTGGCTGTTTTCGTATTTCGACTTAAAGGAAAAGAAAACAACTTTGAGTTTTGACAGACTTTGCTCGTTTTTCGGGCAGAAAGTGCATTTCGACAACGAACGAAAAAACATTGCTTTGCGAGAAAAATTACATTTAATCAGCCGACATAAAACGAAACAGGAAACCAAACTACGACCGCATAACACACGCCTATGGGCACAGGCTGGCTGACGTGCATTCCGGCGGTTTTGCTCCCGCATTCACCTTGTCGTTTCACGACAGCGAATGCTCCCGCAAACCGCCAAATGCCCATAGCCTCGGTCGTTAGCGGTCAGGCTAAAAAAAAGAAAAACATTGATATGGAAGGACAAATTAGAAGCAAATATAACTTTTTCATAATTGGATTATTGTTGACTGTGATAGTTGGAATTTTTGGACTTTTCGGAACATTGTCAATATTCAAAGTAATAGAAGACTTAGAATATGGAGTTCCATTTACAAAAACTTTATTCATAGTTCCATTAATCTTTTTTCCCTTTATTTTCTATACAGTTTACTATCTATTGACTAGTTTTCCTGTAGTAACAATCGACAGTATTGGAATAAAGTTGACAACCGTATTTAACTCGAAATCATATTACTGGTCAGACATAGAAGAAATTGAATTAACTGGAAAACAACCGCATAAATTTCTATTTATTTCTATGCCAACCGAAGCTACGACAATAAAGTTTAAAGACGGAATTGTATTTTATTTATGGGTTGACTATTATCGAAATAAGTCAGAACTGAGAGTTATACTAGACAGAGCAAATAAACTCTTAAAACAAAAAACAAAGACAATGATTTCTCTGGATTTCGATATCGAAAGAAAAAAAATCACTGAAACTGACATTCAAGAAATTGATGGTGAAGAATTCAACGGGAATCACATTTTGACGTTTAACGGTTTACTTTTATATGGCTGGTTAGCATTTATAGCTTTTTTTGCTGTAAAACTAACTGACGTTTCATTTGACAGCTTTATACCAATTATTGTTCTAACTTTTGTTGCATTAACTGTTCCTGCTATATCTATCTTTCAAATGAATTATTTTGTCATATCAGACGAATTATTGGTTGTAAAAAATACTATTTGGTTTTGGAGAAAAGAAATATATTATCTGAAAGACATTAGTGAGGTTGTTATCGAAACTCCTCATAAACGAGAAACTTCATTGAGAGTTATTACAACAGACTTTCGTGACAAGTTGTATTCAGCAGGTAGCCTAAGAAAGAAAACTTGGAAACGACTTATTGAGAGATTTGAGACAGCTAAAATAAAAGTAAGAAACGAGGAAATTTTCTTCTAACAACAAAGCCCGAACCGCTAACACACGCCTATTGGCATTGGCTGGCTGACGTGCATTCCGGCGGTTTTGCTCCCGCATTCACTTCGTCGTTTCACGACAGCGAATGCTCCCGCAAACCGCCAAATGCCCATAGCCTCGGTCGTTATGGGTTATAGCAGAAAAAAAGACAGTTCTGCATTTTAGGATAAAATCTTTGACGAACTGTCCGCTTTCGTGCCTCGACTTGACGAACCTGTAACGACAGAATTTGCTGACTTTCGGACTTTTGCTTGGCAGACAATTCCTCGCAGATTTTCATGAAAAGAAAAGACAAGAAAACGACTTGAGATTCCAACTAAAAACGAAAACGAATGAAAATTACGAGAGTTTATCGGTTTGTTCGGCTGAAATTAGAAAAAGGGAAATGATAGTTATATTTCAACTAGAAAGAAAAAAATCGCAACTCGAATAAAATATAATTTCAAAAAGAACGTGAAAAAGAAAATACTGCTCTATACGACAACAACATACTGGTTGATTCAAGCTATTTTAATGGTTACGTTTAATGGTTTTGGATTAGTTCCCCTTATCGGGTCCATTACTTTATTTGTTATATGTATTTTTAGACTATTTGTACAAAATAGAAAATATAATGTTCTGTTTTCTGTTATAGTCACTTTATATTCTTTTGCTTTTATAGGTGCGACTTTGCTTTTGTATATATTTTTCGACCAATCTCATAACTTGTCATTTGCAGCTTTAATCGGAATAGCAATAATTAATATGATTTTATCAATATCATTATTGAATAACGCACTGAAAACACAAGAACAAAATAATAAGAGTTGAGAACTTTAGGCCGTCAGACTCCCAAGATAAAAATGGAAAACTTCACTTGACTTTGTGACTGACGAACCTTTTCGAGTTTAGACAACTTTATAACTGACTGATAAGTGAAATGAACTTAATTTCAGCATTTTCAATATTTAAAAGTAAAAAATGAAAATAAAACGAATAGCTCCAATTTCTTTATCGACTTTAGTAGGAATAGGATTGACTTATATACTTAACTTTTTCGTTCTTGAAAATATAATTATTCCAGACCCTTGTTATTATCATTCGCATGACACAAATATAGTATTTGACATATTTTACGAAATGCCAGATTGGAACGGAGACCACCCTTTCCCAACAATTTTCAATTTTATATTTACACTGACAATTGGGGCATTATTGGGGCTGACACTTGCAATTTACATATTGAGAATACGAGACAAAAAGAAAAAAAAACGATTTGACTTTGTGACTGACGAACATTTTCGTGCTTTGAAAACTTTTCGCAAACTGACATGAAAGTGAAACGAACAAACTTTTAGCATTTAAACAACTGAAACTAGACACGACAGGAAAGCACTAAGCTACAAACCCATAACACACGCCTATGGGCACAGGCTGGCTGACGTGCATTCCGGCAGTTTTGCTCCCGCATTCACTTTGTCGTTTCACGACAGCGAATGCTCCCGCAAACCGCCAAATGCCCATAGCCTCGGTCGTTAGGGGCAAGTGCAAAAAAAATAAAACCGTAATTTTACGACAATTATCCATAACGAATAAATATGAAAAAAAGATTATATTTCGACAAAACGTTTAACATTGGATTTAAAATGTATATTGAAATTCACGATGGAAAAATAAGAGAATATTACGGTGCTGACTTTGTCCCAGCGATATTACATGGTGGTTATGTTAGACCAGAATTACATAAAACAAACTCAGACTTCACTATTGAAAAAGTTTCAAAATATGACAAAAATGAATTAAAGATAGATGCTAATTACAAAATTAATAGCGACTATTTGTTTAAGAATACTTTAAAACCAACATACATAAAATTAAATCAAATTGACAAATTTAGAATTGATTACTCTAAAAAAGAATCATTTTTACAAACCGCAGAAATAAAAAAAATGATTATCGTTTCTGCTTTTGTTTCAATTTTTGTGACTATTCCTACCTCTTTGATAACAAATTTATTATCAAATCAGAAAAAAGAAGAACGTACAAACGACAATAAAAGTGTTGTTAAAACAGACAGCACAACCGTTACTAAAGCGAATATAAAATAGAATAAAATATAATTTTGTTTTTTCATTTTGATTACGTTTTAAATTATAACTTGACTAGAAATTAAAAAATAAAACGACCGAAGAAAGCACCTAGCCCCTAACACACGCCTATGTTCATTGGCTGGCTGACGTGCATTCCGGCGGTTTTGCTCCCGCATTCACTTTGTCGCTGTGCGACAGTGAAGCTCCCGCAAACCGCCAAATGCCCATAGCCTCGGTCGTTAGCAGTAATTGTAAAAAAATAGCTTGCGGAATTTTATTTACAGAATAAACTTTTTTTCGCGACTGAAATTCACATAAAAATAATGAGAATAACACAAAAAAACAAGAATTTACCAAGAGTTAACATATTAGTAAAAAAACTGTCATTAATATTGATAGCATTTCTATTTTTATCAGTTAGTACATGGAGTCAGATAAATTTTAAGAGTTTGACCAAGAGTATCCCAAACTATTCAAACTTCATTTTCCAGTGCGTACAAATTGGTGATGTTACAAACGATGGTTTAAATGATATATTAGTAGGCTCGACAACAGATACGGGCAGTTCAACAGGAGCGAATATTCACCTTTTTGTACAAAAAAAAGATGGTTCAATGTCAGAACCAATTAAAATGAAATACTCCAAAAGTAATATACAGTTATATGAAATTGAAATTACTGACATGAATAATGACAAGCTTAACGACATTGTTCTTACATTTGGATATACTGTTGGTATCTATTATCAATTACCTACCGGAGGTTTCAGTCCGATAAGAATTATCACTGAAAGTATTGTAGGGTGGGATGGTACTGGAATCGGAGACTTAAATAATGATGGATTAAAAGACATAGTGGGCTATGATAGTATAGGTAAATGTAAAATTTACTACCAAAATCAATCCGGAGATTTTATCCTCACGACTTTCCAATTTAAAATTGAAAATTGTCAAAAAATACAAGTTGCTGATTTAAATGGTGATAATTTAATAGATGTTGCCAAAATAGCAACATGTACTATAGAAATTCATTATCAAATAAAAGGAACTGGAATTTCTAAAGATTCTGTCTTTATAATCGATGCTTGTAAAAACCTTAGTTTCTTTACTAATATGGCTATTGATGACGTAAATAATGATGGAAGAAATGATATTGTTGCTAATTATGGGGGCAACTCAGGTTATTTTAATATATATAATCAAGATACAAATGGTAGAATTGACACTACAAACGTGGAAACGGTAGCTACCTACGATAATGCTACGCCAGTATGTATTGCTGATTTAAATTGTGATGGAGATAATGAAATTATATATGGGCATAATGGTTGGGGCAATGTTTCCGTATTTGATAAACATGCTCATCAAAAATATAACAATTACACACTCTACCCTTCAGTATACTATTATCGTATGTTTAGCATGGCAGTTGGTGATTTAAATAATGACAATAAAAAAGATATAGTTGCAGTTGGCGATTATGCAAAAGTAAATATATTATATAATAATTCGAAGCCTTACACCTTTGACAGCTACGAAAATAGGGTAGCTAATTTAATAATTAAACGTGATACAACTGATACTATAGTGAATACTTACTATACAACAACAATACAATCAAATTTATATTATGACAATATTAATTACTATAAGAATGAGGTTGTAAAAGTGTACAATAACGAACACTATTCGGCTGATTCATTATTAATCAGACATGGTATGTTATGTTCTACTTCCTACACTGATACTGTAATTACTGCGTTTTCATACTTTAAAAGTAATTTTATAATACAAGACACTATCAAAACGGTTGTGAATCCATATTTCATCGAGCCGACTGATAAAAATATTAAATATAAAATATATCCAAATCCTGTAAAAGACCATATAATTATAGAATCGAATGATATAAAACCGATAACTCAAATTCAGCTTTATGGATTGACCGGTATTATATATTCTAAACCAAATTTATGGCTATATATTGATGAAATAGATTTCAAACAAATTCCAAAAGGTATTTACATTCTAAAAGTAAAAACAGAATCAGATGAAATTATTCGGAAAATAATAAAGGATTAAGCTTTTATAAAAAATAGATGAGTAAATAACGTGAATCTGACAAACAACTACTGCTAACACACGCCTATGTTCATTGGCTGGCTGACGTGCATTCCGGCGGTTTTGCTCCCGCATTCACTTTGTCGTTTCACGACAGCGAATGCTCCCGCAAACCGCCAAATGCCCATAGCCTCGGTCGTTA
>Ga0208789_1001436_pt1 | contig 13353 bp, 11 predicted proteins | sample Methanotroph_Enr_FD_187368 | JGI IMG/M metagenome (GOLD analysis project Ga0208789, IMG submission 187368) | Enriched soil microbial communities from Old Woman Creek wetland in Ohio, USA - Methanotroph_Enrichment_5 (SPAdes) (version 2) | ecosystem: Environmental > Terrestrial > Soil > Wetlands...
TAATACCTATGACGCTCTAGTGCACACACTACGCCGCCATGGAATATCAAACGGCTTTTTAGATATGTATAAGTGCCTGGCGAGAAGCTTGTTTGTGCTTTTAATGCAGTGCAAGTTATTGATTTCTTAATAGACAAGAACCAACTAACTTTATGAGAACCACTTAAAGATGCGCGTAGCGCATGGGAACGAGGTAGATACTTTTACAGTTTTTTGAGCTTGGGAACTGGCGATAAACTAGGTTATGTTTATATCTGAACATTTCGATGTTGATCTGTTAAAGCCAGTTCTTTTTCTTGAAAAACCTGAGCAGAAATACCGATACGCCGATAAACACCCCCCATAATGCCGGGTAGCCCCAACGCCATTTCAGTTCCGGCATGTATTCGAAATTCATGCCGTAGACACCGGCGATAAAGGTTAACGGGATAAAAATGGACGCAAACACGGTCAGTATTTTCATGGTTTCGTTCATTTTGTTGCTGACGCTAGATAAATAAATATCCAGCATGCCGGCGATCAAGTCCCGGTAGGATTCCATCGCTTCAGTCACACGGATGACGTGGTCGTAAATATCACCGAAGTAGCGTTTGGTTTTGTCATTGAGCAGCGGCGATTCGCTGCGTTGAATGGATGCCAGCAATTCCCGCATCGGCGATACGCTTCGGCGTAAAAAAATCAATTCACGCTTGATTTTCTGGATGGTGTTCAGGGTTTGCGCCGATGGATCGGACAGCAATTCATCTTCAACGCTTTCAATCAGTTCATCGAAGGTATCTTGCAGCGTAAAATACTCATCGACTATGGTATCCATGATGATATAGGTCAGGTAGTCGGTGCCAAGACTCCGCAGATGACTTTTATCGTTGTTAAGCCGGGTGAAGATCGGCTCGAATATCGCATCGGGCTTTTCCTTGAAGGTGAAGACAAATTTATCCAACAGCAATAAACTGACCTGTTCATATTGCACATTAAATTCATCGGCGGCTAAGGAAATCGCTTTGATGACAATATACAGATAATCGTCGAATTCCTCGAATTTCGGGCGTTGATGGGTGTTGAGAATATCTTCGAGTACCAGCGCATGAATATCAAAATGTTGCCCAATGGCATCGATAATGGAAACGTCTTTCAGTCCGTCGATAATTACCCAGGTGACGGTATCGGTGGTCTGGTAGGGGAGCAGTTCTTCTATGGTTTTGATGGTGCGCTGGGTCAACGCTGTTTTGTTGAAGTCGATGACGGTGATTTTATGTTCGTGTTCATGTACTTCCCCGACATGCACCAGCGAGCCGGGCGGCAAGCCGGATTTTTCGGAAGCGTAACTCAGTGATTCAGACATGGTTGATCCTTTTTGATAAATATTTTTGTCCGGTTAGCATATTCAAGCATAATGGCGCACATTTTACGTGCTCCAGCTGTTATTTGGACAAAGTATAACTTTATGACGAAGGCTTTACACAGATGATACATAAACCGATGCTGGGTTGGCGCGAATGGGTGGCTCTGCCGGAACTTAAGTTGGCGAAGATAAAGGCAAAAATCGATACCGGGGCGAGGTCGTCGGCGTTACATGCGTTCGCAATCGAACCTTATCGAAAAGGCGGGCAGCGCTGGGTGATGTTTGCGATTCATCCGTTGCAAAAAAACTGCGATGTGGCGATTGAGTGCCATGCACAGGTTAAAGACCGGCGGATGGTTACAGATTCCGGCGGGCATAAGCAGCGCCGTTATGTGATAGAAACCCAGTTGGTGCTGGGGCAGTCGGTAATAAGCGCTGAAATGACGCTGACCAATCGCGACACGATGTGTTTCCGTATGCTGCTCGGGCGGACTGCGATGGATGCGCGGTTTATTATCGATCCGGGCGCATCGTATTTACAGGGCCGGCCCGATGCGGATGAATACCAACGATTGTCGGTACCGGAAAAGCGTATAGCTTCGAGCAATTTAATAGTCGAAAGTCAATTTGATTAACATGAGTAAGAAAATAAAAACTGCGTTTGTCTGTGATCAGTGCGGCGCCGATTATCCGCGCTGGGGCGGGCAATGCACCAGTTGCGGCGAATGGAATACTATCAAGGAAGTCAGGCTGGGCGGGACGGAGCGCAATAACCGCAAGGCAGGTTATGCCGGGACCCGGTCTGAGGTCAAGTTATTGTCGGACGTTAACCTGTCTCAAGCGGAGCGGATTTTTAGCGGCATTTCCGAATTCGATCGAGTTTTAGGCGGAGGCATAGTCTGCGGCAGTGTGGTGTTGATCGGTGGCGCGCCGGGAGCGGGCAAGAGTACGCTGTTGCTGCAAGCCATTGCCAATATTGCTGCGCGTGGGGTGAGCGTGCTTTATGTGTCAGGCGAGGAGTCGCTGCAACAGATCGCCGAACGGGCGCACCGGCTTAAGCTCCCGGCGGACAAAATCATGATGCTGGCAGAAACGTCGGTGCAAAGCATCTGCGATGTGTTGGACGAGGTTAGGCCGCAAATTCTGGTGATCGACTCGATTCAGGTGATGCATACCCAGGATACGGAATCGGCGCCGGGGTCGGTTTCTCAAGTCAGGGAATCGGCCAGTTATCTGACCCAGTATGCCAAAAAGCATGGCGTGTCGATTTTTATGGTCGGCCATGTGACCAAGGATCAATCGCTGGCAGGACCGATGACTTTGAGCCATATTGTCGATACCCAAGTGATGCTGGGCTCTACCGATGACGCGCGGTTCAGGGTGTTAAGGGCGGACAAGAACCGTTTCGGCAGCGTCGGCGAATTGGGTTTTTTCGCAATGGACAGCACGGGGCTTAAAGAGGTTAAAAACCCCTCGGCGATGTTTTTAAACAGGCCGGACAAACCCTCGTCAGGCAGCGTGGTCACTGTGCTGTGGGAAGGGACTCGTCCGCTGCTGGTGGAAATTCAAGCGTTGGTGACAGAATGCCAGTATGGTAATCCTCGTAGGCTGGCGGTGGGCTTCGATCAAAACCGTCTGGCAATGCTGCTGGCTGTATTATCCCGGCATGGCGGCATTTTTACCGCCAATGATGAAATCTATGCCAATGTGGTTGGCGGCATTAAGGTGACCGAAACCAGCTCCGATTTAGCCATTGTGGTGGGCGTTGTGTCCAGTTTGAGGGATAAGGTGATTCCGCATGACGCGTTCTTCTTCGGGGAAATTGGCTTGAGCGGCGAAATCAGGCCGGTCGCCAACGGTCATGCCCGGCTTAATGATGCGGCAAAACACGGTTTCAAAAAGGCGGTCATACCGAAGGCTAATGTGCCTAAAAAATCGATTGAGGGGTTGGAGATTTTTGGGGTTTCTACGCTTTCCGAAGCGTTAGGGATTCTTTCGGAGATGTGAGGACGAGGTACAAGGTACAAGGCGTATCCTTTAACCTTGTACCTTTAACCTGATTCGTCACTCACTCAACGCCAACAAATCCCTTTCCAGCAAGGCGCTGCTGCCGAGGTTGAGCTCAACCAGGCGGCGTAGTTCGGAAATGCTGTCTATATCGATGTGCTCGCATTTAAAGCCTACCTTGCCGCCTACGGCATGCATGGCGGTCAGTTCCATTTTTATTTGGGCTTCTTCGGATAACTGCAAGGTGAGGGTGCAGAGTTTTTCCGGGTCTTCTTCCCAAGGGAGCTCGAAACGTAATAAACAGCCTTTTAAGGACAGGTCAGTAATTTCGCAGTTCCAGGTTTTCCCTTCGCAGCTTAAGATGGCTTCTTCTGCAAAATGAATACGGTGAAAATGGCGGTTATCGTTGTTTTCTATTGGATGCATGGATTTAATTCAAAAAGAATTGCAGGGATGTGTTGTTGACGACCAGCACATCATTTGTATTTAATTTTAACGATTTGTCGTCCAAGGGCTCATTGTTTACGGTTATCGTGCCGCTATTTTCCAATATGGAAACGAAATAGCCGTCTTTTCTCTTTGATATCGCAATAACGCCGTCGCCGTCATGGCCGAGTCGTGTCATGGCGTTTTTTAGCGGCAGGATTTTACCGATATTGTTGCCGTTCATGATTTGCAGATTGGCGGCAGGGCTAGTTAATTGGCTGCCAATTTCCTGATTAAGTGATTTTACGTCGTTAACAAGGCTATCATCTGGTGCGGCGGGAAACTCTACAGATTCTGCGGTGTTGAAAAGAATGGCATGCTTGCCCATTGAGATCATATCGTTGTTGTTGAGAGTGCACGCTTTGGTTGCTTCACCGTTAACGACCAGCGGGAATTGATCATTGAGTTGTTTGATAGCGCAGGCATTATCGCGAATAATGATAGCGGCATGAACCGGAGCGACTGTCAGATTGTCAATGGTTAAATCGTTGGTTTCGTCGCGTCCGATATGTACAACACCGTTTTCAAACAGGCCTGAATGGATTGCTTTATCTCTAAAAAAAACAGTGAGTTTTGCCATTGTTGTGGTGACGCATCTTTAAATGAGCTTTGATTATAGACGCTATCATTTCAGATGTTCAAGAAATTCCATTTTTGGGCGATGACTTATCCGCTATTGCGACACAGGTTTATTTTCTGGGTAAAAATTTGACCAGTTTAACGCTGTTTTCATCTCGTTTTATGATTTCCAGCGGGTATTCGTGCAGTTTGATACTGGTTCCGGTTTCGGGTATGGTTTCCATAAACTCAATGATAAGCCCGTTGAGCGTCTTCGGCCCTTCGGTAGGCAGCGACCATTGCATGACGCGGTTTAATTCCCTGATGGTAATGTTGGCGTCAACCAGATAGCTGCCGTCGCTTTGCTCTCTTACAGCGACATCGTCGGTGATCAATTCCCCTACGATTTCCTGAAGCAAATCGTCCAAGGTAACCAGTCCCTGTACATCGCCATATTCATCAACTACAAGGCCTATGCGAATTTTTTCATGCTTAAAACGATGCATTTGGTTGTGCACCGGGGTGCTCTCAGGAATAAACGAAGGCTTATCCAGGCAGTTGATGATGGTCTGCTTGTCGAAATCTTCCTGATTAATCAGCACGAGTATTTTTCTTAAATGGATAAAACCGATAATTCTGTCGATGCTGGTTTTGTAGACTGGCAATCGGGTGTGCGGGCTGGTTTTTATTTGGGTAATGATGTCTTCAATCGACAAGTCAAGGTCGATGCCGACAATTTCATTGCGTGGCGTCATGATGTCTTCAACGGTCGCCGACTCAAGCTCGAGTATGCCCATTAACATTTTTTGGTAACGTGTCGGCATTAGACTTTCTGCGTCGCTAATAATGCTTTTTAATTCGTCTTTATTTAGAGCATCATGGTGACTTTTTTTGACATCGACGTTGACTGCCCGGAGTAACAGGTTAACGAATAAATTGATAAACCAAACAACCGGATAAAGAAGTTTTAATAAGGGGGTGTAAATCCAGGCGGCAGGGAAAGCGAGTGGTTCCGGTTTTATTGCGGCAAGCGTCTTGGGTGTCACTTCCGAACAAATAAGCATTACGATAGTTAAAATTCCGGTGGAGATAGCTATGACGGATTCATCATCGGTATAGAGCTTGATTGCAATGACGGTTGCAAGCGATGCGGCGAAATTATTAATAAAAATATTACCCAGCAGCATCAGGCTGAGCAAGTGCGCAGGTTTTTGCAATAGTTTTTGGGCTTTTATCGCGCCGGGGTGTTTTAGCTTAGCAAGATGTCTTAAACGATACCGGTTTAACGACATTAAAGCCGTTTCCGATCCGGCAAAAAAAGCGGAAAGAATAAGCATAACGGCAAGTATGCCAAACAGCATACTAAGGGGCATATCGTTCAAAGAAAGTGTACTCTGCGGTTGTGGAAACAGCTCTAGTGTCTATGATGAGAAATTTTTGTCAAGCACGGATGTCAATTGCGGGTTGATTTATATGTGTAAATAACATTAGAAAGGTGTTAGAACAGTATGAAATAAAAAAGAATTTTGACATAACGATGATTCGATGCTTAACTTTGTCGAACAGTTTAAGAGCAGCTTAATAATAAAAAGAGATTATTTTGAGGGTCCTGTTGGGTGATGAGCTACAGTTGTTGTTGCGGAAAATGTAGGGCTGAATCCAAAGGCCTCCAAATATAAGTTTAAGTGATGAGTGTAAAAAATATGGCGTTGCCGCGTATTTTGTTAATTGACGACAATAAAACAAGAGTCCAACAGCTGGAGGCGGTTTTTCAGTTTATGGGATGCAGTGTAGAAAGCGTAGGTTCAGCCGATTATGTGTCTTGTTTTGGCGAAACTGATCAATTTTGTGGGATTTTTGTCGGTGATGGGATTGAAAGACAAGCGACTGTAGTCAGTGATATTGTGGAACGGGCAGACAAGATTCCGGTCAGCTTGTTAATCAATAAGAAGGCTGCGCTCCAGGTTTCAACCGTAATCACCAATAGCGTGTCTCAAGTGGTGGAATGGCCGACCACATACCCTGTTTTGAAGCCGATACTCGATAAGCTGCCGACCGGCACGCAAACGACTTTTAAGGTGCGTGAAGGCTCTGACCGTCGTTCGTATTCAGTTGATCGGCTAAAAGGCAAGAGCCAGGCTATTGTCGATATTCGTAAGTTGATTGATCAGGTTGCAGAATCGGATGCGACGGTTTTAATTCTTGGCGAGTCGGGAACCGGAAAAGAAGTGGTTGCCCGAGCCTTGCATGACGCCTCCTTCCGCAAAGATAAACCTTTTGTGCCGATCAATTGCGGTGCGATTCCGGGCGAATTGTTGGAAAGCGAGCTGTTTGGTCACGAGAAAGGAGCGTTTACTGGAGCTTTAACCACCCGGCAAGGCCGTTTTGAAATGGCCGAAGGCGGGACTCTTTTTCTGGATGAAATCGGCGATATGCCCATGGCGATGCAGGTCAAGTTGTTGCGGGTATTGCAGGAACGCACCTTTGAACGCGTGGGCAGTAACAAAACCATCCATTGCGATGTACGAGTTATTGCAGCAACGCATCGCTATCTTGAAAATGAGATTAAAGAAAATCGGTTTCGGGAAGATTTGTTTTATCGCTTGAATGTATTTCCGATTGAAATACCGGCCTTAAAAGACAGGGCTGAAGACATCCCCTTGTTGGTGAATGATCTTATCGCCCGTATGGAGGCGTCCAACCGCGGTTCAGTGCGACTGAGCAATGCGGCATTGGCTGTGCTGATGCAGCATGAATGGCCGGGCAACGTCAGGGAATTGGCAAATTTGATTGAAAGATTGGCTATCATTAATCCCAAAGGCCTCGTTGAGGCGGCCGATTTGCCGGAAAAGTTTCAACAATATAAGGTTTCAGAGCAAATTGTTGATAATGTCGAGGCGATTAACGCAGAAGAGGATGATGAATCGTCCGAGCAAATTGAAGTTATCAGTGCTTTTGAAGGGTCGTCCGGCGCTTTAGCGCAATTGCCGACGCAAGGCATAGATTTGAAGGAATATTTGAATGTGTTAGAGGTGGATTTGATCCGTCAAGCCTTAAACGAATGTAGTGGGGTGGTGGCTCATGCGGCCAAGCGTTTGAATATGCGGCGCACGACCCTGGTTGAAAAACTGCGAAAGTATGATATGCAGCGCTAAGTATGGTAAGTCAATTTCTTGTCGTTAATTTTTAAGTTATTGAAAGTATTTGAATTAATATATGGTCTGATTTTTGCTTGTTTGTAATTATTGAATAAGTTTAAGTTTTAAAAAACCAAGGCGATCAGACATGAATATTCAAAACATTCAGAAAAATCAGAAAACCGAGCAGCTCACTGATGCGTTCCGTATTTTTAATGAGCTATCCCAGAATTTATCTGTTTCTTATCAAGGATTGGAGGAGCAGGTTGCCAAGTTGCATGGTGAACTTGCTTTTGCCCATAGCGAGCGGCTTAAGACTCTTGAGGAAAAAGAAAAGCTCGCAAGTCGCTTGGAAAAAATATTAGCGGCGCTTCCGGCCGGCGTCATTGTGCTGGATGTGGACGGCAAGGTTTTGGATTGCAATGCGGTCGCGACAGCTTTTTTAGGCGAACCGCTGATTGGCATGGATTGGTTGGGCGTGGTCGCTCGCAGCCTGATTCCCGTTGTTGGCAACCCGCATGAGCGTCGATTGCGCAATGGCAAACGGGTGAACATGACAGTCAGTAGAGATGTGGCATGCAGCGACCCTAGCGACTCAGGACAAATTATTTTGCTGTCGGATGTCAGTGAAATGCGCAACCTGCAGGATATGCTGAATCAGCAAAAGCAGTTGTCGGCCATGGGGGAAATGGTGGCGAGCATGGCGCATCAGGTCAGAACGCCCCTGGCGACAGCAATACTTTATGCATCGCAAATGAGCAGTCCGGTACTGGACAATGAAAAACGGCAGCGGTTTTCTCAAAAAATTCTTGAACGTCTGCAATATTTGGAACGGCAGGTTAATGACATGTTGATTTTTGCCAAAGACGGACGCCTGGCGATGGAAACTTTTTCATTGGCTGAGTTATTGGATCATCTCAGGGAAGCGGTCAAAGACTATACCGGCAGCGGCGGGATTGATTTGCAAATCATTAATGAAGTGCAGAACGACGCTATGCTGGGCAATGAAAACGCCCTGCGTGGTGCGCTGCTTAATTTGTTGAACAACGCTGTTGATGCGGTAGGGCAGGTTGGATGTATACGGATTTTTGTGGTTCAGCTTGACGATTTTAAGCTGCGGATCGTTATTAAGGATGACGGCCCCGGCATTAATCAAGAACTACAGCAGCGGATTTTTGAACCATTTTTCACCACCAAGCCGCAAGGAACCGGCTTGGGCTTGGCAGTCGTCGATAGCGTAGTGAAGGCTCATGGCGGTCATGTCCATGTCGAGTCCGAACTAGGGGAGGGCGCTGTTTTTTCGATAGTCCTGCCCTGTATCAATCAGGCGTTTAGCTTGTTGCCGGGCGGTTTTTCACATAAGGCTGTCCTGCCTGATGCCCTTCGGGTAAATGCAAATCTGTTCCAGACAGATTTGTCCGGCAAAAATCACCACCAAAGCTACACTCAAAGGGAGCAGAGCCATGAAACAGTATGATGTGTTGGTAGTTGAGGATGATCTGTCGCTATGTGAAGCGCTTTGCGACACCCTTGAGATTGGCGGTTATCGGGTGGTTTCCGCTCGCAACGGCACTGAAGCGTTAATCAAACTGGAGCATGGCGAGTTCAAGTTGGTCGTCAGCGATGTGCAGATGCCGGTTATGGACGGCTTCCAGTTGTTGAAGAATATGCAGCATAAATATTCCAAAACACCGGTGCTGCTGATGACTGCTTTCGGAACTATCCCTAAGGCGGTTGAGGCCATGCAGGCCGGCGCATCGGATTATCTGATCAAGCCATTCGATGCCGAGGCGCTGGTCAATAAGGTGGCTGATTATGTGGTAGCCAATCCGGTTGCGGCCAATGCAGAGGATAATCAGCGCGTCGTGCAAGACGACAGCATGAAAAAACTTTATGCGCTGACGGCAAAAGTCGCCAAAACCGATGTTACCGTATTGTTGCAGGGCGAAAGCGGAACCGGTAAAGAGGTTATTGCCCAATATATTCATCAGAACTCAACGTATTACCAAGGCCCTTTTGTTGCGGTGAATTGCGCGGCTATTCCTGAAAACATGCTGGAAGCCATGTTGTTCGGTTATGAAAAAGGCGCCTATACCGGAGCCGTTCAGTCCATGCCTGGAAAATTCGAACAAGCTCAGGGCGGTACCTTGCTGTTGGATGAAATCGCCGAAATGGATTTAAGCTTGCAGGCAAAATTATTGCGGGTATTGCAGGAAAAGGAAGTTGAGCGTCTGGGCAGTCATAAAAAAATCAAACTCAATGTCAGAATTTTGGCGGCCACTAATCAGAAGTTAAAAGAACAGGTAGAGCAGGGGCTGTTTCGTGAGGATTTGTATTATCGTCTCAGCGTATTTCCTATTAGTATTCCGCCGTTACGCAATAGGGCGGGCGATATTTTGCCGTTGGCGCAGGAGTTGGTGCAGCGCCATAGCCAAGAAGGCAAAAAATTGCCTGAATTTGACAATCATGCGGCTGAAAAAATGCTGGCTTACAGTTGGCCGGGCAATGTCAGGGAACTGGATAATGTGGTGCAGCGAGCGCTTATTTTGTGTGCCGGCGATAAAATTACGGTTGATGATTTGGTGCTTGAGGACGCGGGATCGATGATGGCGATAACGCCTTCGGACAACGTGATGTACGAGGCGAATCCCGTTGATATTAAGGATGAAAGGCTGGAGATTGGCGGTTTGGGCGAAGGGGTTCGCTCTGCCGAAGAAAGCATTATTTTGCAAACCTTGCAGATGGAAAACGGCAGTCGCAAGATAACAGCCGAAAAACTGGGTATTAGTCCCAGAACACTTCGCTATAAGATGGCGAGGATGAAAGATTCGGGTGTAATTATTTCATGTTAACATGTGGCATTAAAAATGCTTTAAACTCTGTACTATATGAAAATGTAAGAGGAGAACCCCATGAGTGAGATGAATGTAAATCAAGTTTTGGCTCAGATGCGGGCGATGTCACTTGAGGCCGGCAGCGGTAAGGTGCAGGAAACCGGTAGCGGCGGCGCTGATTTTGCGGCAATGTTAAAGCAGACCATTGGCACTGTTAACGAGACCCAGCAAACTGCCGGAAAAATGACGGAGGCTTTTGAGTCGGGCGATACTAATGTCAGTCTGGCAGAGGTTATGGTGGCTTCGCAGAAAGCGAGTGTTTCATTTCAGGCAATGTTGCAGGTCAGAAATAAATTAGTTGAAGCCTATAAAGATGTCATGAATATGCCAATGTAGATAAGGCAACTGTAACTAAAAATGAGCGAACAGAGCGGTAATAGTTTAATAGAGGCGAATCGCCAGCAGGATCCCGCGGGCCAGGGGCATCTTGAAGGGGAGGCGTCTCATATTTTTGCGACCAAGGTCGATGCGCATCCTGCCATTAAAGGCTTGGCCGGACTGACCATAGGGCGTCAGATTGGGTTAATGCTGGGGCTGGCGCTGAGTGTCGCTATTGGCGTCGCCATTGTTCTATGGTCGCAGGAGCCTACTTACGGGCGCTTGTATTCCGAAATCGGCGAAAGCGATGTGGCTGAAATCCTTGAAATTCTCAACAAGGAGAACATTAAGTATAAAGTCGAAACCGGTTCCGGAGCGATTATGGTGCCGATGGCTGATGTGAGTGCAATCAAGCTCAAATTAGCGGCTCAAGGCTTGCCCAAAAGTAATAGTATGGGCTACGAGTTGCTGGATAAGGATCAGGGCTTTGGCTCCAGCAAAAGTGTCGAAACGGTGCGCTTCCAGCGAGCTTTGGAAGGCGAGATTGCCCGCACTATCATGTCCATCCAGAATGTAAAAACGGCCAGGGTATTGTTAGCCCTCCCGGTTCAATCGGTATTTGTGCGGGAACGTAAAAAGCCCAGCGCTTCAGTCATCGTCAATTTATACCAAGGCAGGTCGCTGGATAAGGGCCAAGTCGAATCAATTATTCATTTGGTCGCGTCCAGCGTACCGCAACTGGACGCTGAGCAAGTCACGGTCGTCGATCAAAAAGGCCAGCTGTTAAACAGCAATGACTCATCGGTAGCGGGCAATTTAACCTCCAAGCAATTCGAATATAAGAAAAACATTGAAGAGCACCTGATGGGGCGGATTCAAAACATTTTATCGCCATTGGTCGGTGGCGACGGAATGCGCGTACAAATTTCAGCGGATGTGGATTTTACTGAGACCGACAGAACCCAGGAGATGTTCAATCCTGATTTGCCGGCGTTAAGAAGCGAACAAACATCGGAAGAACAGAGCTCTTTGCCCGCCACGCAAGGCGTCCCCGGTGCATTATCAAATCAGCCCACTCCCGCGGGTACGGCTCCTCAAACAACGCCGGCGGCAGCCGCTGCGGCAGCTTCGGCGGCTTCGGCCGCAGCTCCCCAGGAAGCGGCGGCCACAACTTCGAATGCACCTTTACCCGGTTCGAAGGCGAAAAATGCAACCCGGAATTACGAATTGGATAAAACCATTACCCATACCCGATTGGCGACGGGGGCGTTGCGCCGTTTGTCCGTGGCTGTGGTTGTTGACGACCGGCATGTGGCTCAAGGCGATGGCAAAGTTACAGCGCAGCCGTATTCCCAGGAAGATATCAATCGTTTTAGTGATTTGGTCAAGCAGGCGGTCGGTTTTGACAGTAGCCGGGGGGATCAGGTTACGGTCACTAATGTGGCTTTCAAGATAGATGAGCTTGTCGAGGCATTGCCGTCCGTACCTGTTTGGGAGCAGGGCTGGTTTTTTGATCTTATGAAACAAATTGCCGCCGTGTTGGCCGTATTATTCCTGTTTTTCGGGGTGTTGCGGCCTACCATGCGCAGCCTTGTCGGGCGGGATCTAGAAGAGAAAAAAGCCGATGCTTTGGCGGAGGCGCAGGAACAGGCTGCTGCTATGGGAGGGACTGTTCGCTTCAATGAGCACGGCGTGCCTATTGCCGTTCCGGCCGGCCAGAAAACAATAGATTTTGCGATGCCTCCTGAAATGCAGGATTTGCTGCTTTTGGACGTGCCGCAGAGTTACGAGCATCGCCTGGAGTATGTAAAAAGATTGGTCGATGATGATTCGAAAGTAGTCGCGTCAGTTATTAAATCATGGGTTCGAAAAGATGGCTAGTAAACCAGCACCAGCAAAAGAGTTAACCCAAGTCGATCGTGCCGCTGTATTGTTGCTGGCATTGGGCATGGATAGGGCGGCGCTTGTTCTAAAGCATATGTCACCCAGGGAAGTACAGACGCTGGGTATCACTATGGCAAGCGTGGGGGAAATTTCCATCGAGATGATGGATCAAGTCGTTGAGGAGTTTATTGTTGCGGTCAAGAACCAGACTGCTTTGGGCATGGATACCGATGAGTATATCCGCACGGTGTTAATTAGCGCTTTAGGCGCAGATAAAGCGAACAACATCCTTGACCGGATTTTGCAGGGCGGCAACACCAAAGGCATTGAACAGCTGAAGTGGATGGATACCCGGTCGATTGCAGACATGATTCGATTGGAGCATCCGCAGATTGTCGCGACAATTATGTCTTTGATGGAAAGCGAGCAGGCGGCAGATGTGATGATGTTCCTGCCCGAAAGCATGCGTTCCGATTTGATGATGAGAATTGCCACGATGAAAGGCATACAGCCATCGGCGCTGCGAGAGCTGGATCAAATCATGGAAAAACAGTTAACCGGTTCTGACAATGTTAAATCAACCAATATCGGCGGTGTCGATGCGGTGGCTAATATTTTGAACTTCCTGGATGGCGGCGCGGCCGACTTGGTTATGTCGGGTATTGCCGAACACAGGTCTGAATTGGCTCAGGAAATTCAGGAGAAGATGTTCACCTTTGAAGATCTT
>Ga0208789_1001437_pt1 | contig 13341 bp, 13 predicted proteins | sample Methanotroph_Enr_FD_187368 | JGI IMG/M metagenome (GOLD analysis project Ga0208789, IMG submission 187368) | Enriched soil microbial communities from Old Woman Creek wetland in Ohio, USA - Methanotroph_Enrichment_5 (SPAdes) (version 2) | ecosystem: Environmental > Terrestrial > Soil > Wetlands...
GTTCACAAACAGACTTATTTTTTAATTTTTTAACGCACACTCACCAGAGTCCTGAACTCGCAGAGGAAATTATTCCCCAAGATGTTTTTGTGCAAAAAGACTGTTTGGGATTTATAGAGGAAATGTATATAAAGATTTCAAATGTTTCAACGAACACGCAAACCCGCATTTGCTATAGCGTTTGTTAGCGGTAGTGTTTATTTTCATTCTGTTTTTTGTCTGGATTGTCTAAATTAATATTTGTTTCTTTAGAGTTTTCTTCGAAAATACCAAGCTTAAAATGCTTGTCAAGCAGCAAAGCTGGAAACCAAATTGGCGCAAAGATGATTGTTGCGGCAATTCTTCCATCCTTCATATAGCGTAACAACCCAAATAATATTTCCTTTGGTCTAGTTATAAGAGTATAAACAAGGATTAATACAAGGATTATTAAAATCCCTTTTACTAAGTACAATATTATGTCATAAATGTCCATGTTACTATTTTATTTGTTGCAATTCAATAGTCTGTTCCTTTAGTCCACAAATAAACTTAATTCGGTTTATTCCCCAATGATTTGAATTAATTATATGCTCGTTCTTGAATTCAAATTTATCTTTCTCGCTATTTACTTTGGTGCTTTCTTTGTCTTTGATAACAGGCGTGATTTCTATCACTCTGTCATAATTTAAAGTCGTGTCAAGATTTATTCGTTCCGAAATATGAACTTCCTTAATAAAATATCCTTTGTTTTCAAGGTGTCCAATTACTTTGTACGATATTAGAGATTTACTGTTAAATAGGTTTAGTCTGCTTTCTACAATGTCAATTTTCAAACTGTCAACTTTAAGAGCTTTCTGGTCTGTCCACCAGCCGATATTATAAGTTACTGGAATTTCAATTACAGGTTTTCTCGGCTCAGTTGATAAAATATCTTTACGTCCAAAGTCAGTCGAGGATAAATAATAGCCAGTAACAAACAAGATTATTGTCAAAAGTGTAACTCCTGAAACTATGAATATTCTCTTCATTTATATTGTCAATTGTCTGGTTTTCTTAACATTACCGCTAACGGTTACGTATATGAAACGATTGGCATTTCGAAGCACTTTCCTGTCAAGATACAATTACTTTTGATAAGGGCTGAAATGCTCGATAACTCACAGACTGCCAAATGTTTTATATACGATGTTAGCGGTTCGTTGTTTATTGTCCCTGTATTGCTGTTTCTCTAATTTCAACGCTTGTGTTTTGTCCGTTTAATATTGGGCATTTCTTTGCAATTTTTGTTGCTGCTTCAAGATTGTCACAAAGTATTATAATATAGCCAGCAATTGAATTATTGTCCGCAATATGTGGAGTTTCAATTACTACATTATTTGATTTTAATACTCGTCCTTGTCGTGAAAAATGACTTCCACCGTCAGCAAGTTGGTCGTTTTCGGCAATTTCATTTATCCATTCCATCCATTGCTGCATATAACTTTCCATTTGCTCATTAGTTGGTTGAGCTTCTTGATTGGTTATATCCATTCTGAAAATTAATACAAATTCTTTCATACTGTTATTGATTTTTAATTGATTAAAATTTTCGGTTAAGCCAAAATGTTAAAACAATTCCCATGAAAAGCATTTTCATCAGCCAATCTCCTGCATGAACTGCTCCTAGTTGCCATTGCATATTATCCCAAAGGACAGCACCTGCCATTCCCACAGCATGAAATGCAAGCCAAAGCAGAAGCATCAACTTCGTAGTGTCTTTCCAATCCCTAAGATTTAAACGCACAATCAATTTTGCCAAAACAAAAGAAGCAATGAGTTCTCTTAATGGTGCAAAAGCCATTGTCCATTGCGGTATTTCCGGATTGGGGGCATTGCGGTATTGTTCCCAGATTTTTCCGAACAGTAGTGGGCTATACCAAAATATGCTTAGAAAAAATGCTGCAACTCCCGTTGCAATTACTACCCAATAATTCATTTTTAATTTTGTTTCTGTCATGTTTGTTTTTTTTAATGCAAAAATACACCATCAAAAAATCATGAACATTGACATAGGTCAAAATCGTTTTATTTAGATTTAAGTCTACTAAGTGTTTCTTCTCTAATGTCAAGATATGAAGCTAATATCCTGTTAGAAAGCCTTTGAGTTAATATAGGATTTTCTTTTAAAAGCATGTCATAACGTTGTTTAGCAGTTAGCGTTACCAACTGTTCAATTTTTTTATTTTGAAATGTATAAGCCATTTCTAAAATACGCTGATAAAAGTTTTTCCAACTGTCTATTTCTTTGTTAATACGGTAAAAATCGGTATAACTGATGGTCAAAAGTTCGGTGTCTTCAAGAGCATCAATAAATTCAAAGGATGGTTTTTGAGAAATAAAGCTTGTTAAGGCTGTTCCAATATGGTTGTCAAGCATTACATATCTTGTTTTTTCGTGACCGTATTTGTCAATGAAAAAAGTCCGAATACCGCCCTTGTGAATAAAGTAAAATTCTTTGCAAATATTTCCCTCGTGTAACAGAATACAGTTTTTTGTAACTGATTTTGGCTTGAAACAATCTGATATTTTTTCAAGTTCGTGTTCGTCAAAGTCAGCGAACATTCTAAGCACTATTTTTAATTTGTCTGTCATTTATATTGTCTGCACGATGTTGGCGGTTCGTTGTTTTGTTGTCTCTAATGTCATAACATTTCGACAATTTGTTTGACCAAATCCAATGCGGATTACGTTACAATTTTCTGACAACATTCGATTAAGTCTTTTTCAAAATTTTCGTTGTATTTATTCTGAATAATAAAGTCAATATTATCCGCTTTTTCTGTAAATATTGTCAAAGCAGTTTCACTTAATAATGTAAACTTTTCTTCGTTTTTGTCATACTTTGATATCATACGTTCTTTCATTTTTTTTATACGTAGCTCCTTTTCTGAAGTTATTATAGCTCGATAATCTGCTTTTTTCCAAGTTTTATAACTAGGTAAAGCCACATACTCAACAAGAATGAAATCTTTGTCTTGATTTTTATGTTCTTTGATTGCTTTTTCAATTTCATTTTCAATGAATGGTTTAAAAGCATTAAACATTCGTATGTATTTTTCAATTTTTATAGCAGTCGAAGCACCCACACTTACACTCATAAAACTTCTAAAAGGTTGTTTACTATCAAGCGGTACATTATAAATATCCTCAAACTCTTTAGTATTATTTAATAACGCATCTTTTAAATATAAGTCGCCACGAACACTTACAGAATTAGGTAAGTTTTGTGCCATAATATCAATTGCCGTTGTTTTTCCGCTACCGCAATTTCCTGCAATACAAATTAATTTCATACTAACTAAATATTCTCATATTTTTTATGTGCCTTTTCGGTTACATTAATTGATGTTAGCGGTATGTTGTTTCATTTTTTTCCTCTTTCGTTCTATGAGTTGCTGAATATTTTAGCCATCTTTTTTATACACTGTTCTAAGCCAAGTTTTGCTTGTCCATACATCTGTCCAAAGTCTGCAAACTCCTTAAAAGTTATTTCTGTTCTATCTGGTCCAATATTTTTTAATGTAACAATAGTTTCTGTATCCTTTGGAAAGTCCGCAGGCATACCTAATTTGGTTGGGTCAACAATATTTCCATTCTCGTCTGATAAGTTTTGAATATATTCAATTCTCTCATTAGAAATAATTTTTCTGTAAGTCCAAATATTATAAAAATCTTGTCCACCAAATTCTTTTGGAGCTCTCATACATACAAGTGATGTCCTTCCTTCCATAAAATCAATTTTTGCACTCGGACAAGTAAAGTTATCAGGTCCCCACCAAAGCTTGACAAGTTCAGGGTCAGTAAAAGTTTCCCAAACTAATTCAATTGGTGCATCAAAAACTTGTGTAATAATTATTTCTTTTTTCATTTTGTTTGTCTGCTTAAAGTTTATAAAAAAACAGTTCTCACAATTACCGCTAACGGTCCGCGCATATGGCTTTGTGGCGGGTTTTGTAAACGTTTTTTTCGATATTAAGCACTAAGTTAGTTAAAAGATTATAGTTTCAAAAACACATGAAAGCCCCGCCATAAGCTATATGCGCTGTTGTGTGCTGTGCTTTTCATTTCGATTAGTCAACCTGTTAGTTGAATTGTTTTCTTGCTTCTTGGTCTATCCACTCTTTCATGCTGTTCCATTCGGATAAGGTCATTTTATTTAATCGCGGAATAATATTTTTAATGTCTGAAATTAAGTTTGGTAAGTTTTGCTCATATTGATTTTCTGTCCGACTATCGAACGAAGCAGTTTGTTTTATTTTAAAATACTTAAATGCCCAATGCAAACTAAAACTGTCGTTGTCATAAATGCTTTCGTCATATTTGTCTGCTACGTTAATGGTCACTCCAAATCCATGTCCAAGTCTGTCATAAATTTTTAAGCAAAACTTGTCATTATACAAATTATCAAGAGCACCTTTGTCTAATTTGATTTTGACTTGTCTGTATTTGAAATTGTTTTCTTGAAGCCAATTCAACAAGTTGGAATTGATATATTCTTGAACAGATTTCATAGGCCTTAGGTGGTTAGTCAGCATAGCACACAACGGCGGCAATATGAAAAGTTGGGGATTACGGAGCGATTCATTATCAAGCTACACGGCACTTGATGCGAGCCACAACCCTTTGATAACCTATTTAACCCCAATTTTTTATATTGCATGTTATGCCTTCGCCCTTTTTTGTTTATACCATTCTTCATTTATTATACAATTGTCGCTATTTGGTTCAGGGTCGGCTTTTTCTATTTTTACACTTAATGGCATTGGGACACAATTACCAAATATTAATGCTTCACCTGGAGTTGATTGCTTAATTCTTGTTATATAGTCTGCTGAAAAATAAGGAAGAACCGAATAAATATAGTTCATATCCACTTCATTTTGGATTCTATGAATAATGTAGTTTCCACATTGTGATAATACTGTTTGTGATAGCTCAGACGGTCTTTGCGAAGAAACAATCAAATACATACTAAATTTTCGCCCCTCTCTAGCAATCTTTTCAAAAATGTTTTCTTTTAATAGGTATTCGGTATCCTTTTTTATGTATCTGTGAGCTTCGTCCAAAATTATATGAACTGGATTTTTCCTTCTTAATTCACCCATTTTTCGTTTTCTATTATCAAAGATTAAACGATTTATAACGCTAGTCAGTAACTCTAGAATATCCTTATTGACTTCACTTGAATCTAAAACTATTAATTGGTTTGTATTAGAATTTTCAGAAATACCAAATACGGATTCAAGATAATCTTCTTCTGACACAAAGATTTTGTCTTCATCCTTCATAAATGAACAGTCAGAATTTCTCAAGAAATAATCTAATCTACTCATCATTGTTGATGTGTTTTCACCAATTCTTGAATTCCCTTTAGCACTCTCTTCAAGTAAAACCAATTCAGAGGCAATAGCTAAAAATTTATAATCGTAATAATTACCGTGTTTAAGCTTCAATTCTTGAACATTATATGCTAACTCATAGTCTATATTTTCACTTAATTGATTTATTACATCAAGTAATTTTGAATCTTTAACTCCATAGCTTAAAACACAATGTTTGAGAATCAAATCAATGTCGGAAATAAACTCTTCGAGTTCTTCTGTTTTGTCAAATTTACCGCTTGATATTACTTCCCGTATTTTTCGAACTGCACTAGCTGCCGAAGTAACATTAGCTGTGTCACTATCAACCCTACTAAAAATAAAATTCAGTATGTTGTATAGTTTAAATCTAAAGTAGTTTATAAACTTTTTTCTATCTCTTTTGCTACCCGTTTTTATTTTATAAAACTTATAACATTCTTGTAAAACCTTATCCCAAAATGGTTTTTGAGTTCTGTCTGTCGCCATTAAAAATGCAGACCACTCATCAAGATTCATTAAATAGTATGGTAAAGTAAATTGTGTAAATCCTTCATTAATGTTGGGTTTGTAAAATACTGTGGTTATGCCCCTTTGGTTTTCTTGTTCGAATGCTTTTTTGTATTCACCATTAACATCAAATACAACCACTTTCATTCCTAAACCTGAATTGTTTGTTTTTCTTATAATTTCTTGGACAATATGTGAAATTGTATTGGATTTTCCACTTCCACTATTGCCAATTACAGCAGTATGAATATTAAAGAGCTTATTAATATTAATTCTAACCGAATAATTAATTAAACTCTTACTCGTGCCAATTCTAATGTCGTTGTGTATTTCAGGATTAGTATTTCGTTCATCTTTGGTTTCTAGAATGTCGTGAATATCATTTTCAGTTACAATTAAAACATCTGAATAAATTGAAGGGAAAATTCCAACTCCCATTGTAAAGGTTCTATTCTTTCTTAATGTCCCAATTGGCTTAATTATTAGTTCACGAGAACTGTCTAAATTGAAATTTGTGTATGGTTTTGATTCATTGCTGTTGTCAAGTACAGAAACAACTTCGCAAATGATTGTATCTCCTGTAGAATTTTCTACTTTGAGGTAACTTCCTATGTTTCCGAAATAATATATTTTTCCTTCAATGCTAACAGTGGATGTTTTGGTTGAGTGAAATAGTTTGACCCTAAACTTGTCAAACTCGACAGAAATTATTTTACCAATTTTCATTATTTACTGTCTTTTATGTTCTCAATAAATCTTGATAAAATATCCGTGGTTGATTTGTATTGATTTACATCAGGAATGAAATTATCGGTTATAAAATCAAAGTAATTTATCTTTTTCCCAAGGTGAGTACCCCAAATCTTAAAAACTCTACTGTCGTCTATCTTTGATAGTTTTATTTTTTCATTCAATTCTTTAAAAATAACGATATTTATTGATGAGTTGGTTGCTAAAGCCTGATGAATAATATTATTCACGTGTGAATCATTGAAACCATATCCAACTATGAATAAAACGCTATGAGGTTCGAGTAGTTTCTTTTGAAACTCTCTGAACAATTCAGTATAAGGACTTCCTAAACTCTTATCTTGTTTTGTTGGGGTCGGATATATTAAAATATTATTTTCTTCTTTGTAAACAATCTCATTTTTAGAAACAATTTCACTTACATCGAAGAAAGAATTTTTGTTAGATTTATCTTCTATCCAATTAATTGAACCGTGAAGTTTGTATAAATAAACCATATTTTCAACTGGTTCATATTTATCTATACTTGTGTCCATTCTTTTAGAAAAGGAGTAGTTAAAAAATGCAGGATTAAAGAACTTGTTTAGACCGCCTATGAATCCATTGATGTAGTTAACATTAATGCTATCTAGGGCAGTTTCACTAAATAAGTCATTATTAGTTGTGAAAATATTTATTCTTGATAGGTCTTTATTTCTAAGTGAAACTTTTTGATAGAACTTTTTATATATATCAAGTATTACGGGATATGCTTCAATATCAACATTTATCTCATTGAATATAGTTTTCTCAATTTCTGCTATAAGTTTCTTGCAATTGCTTAATTCTTCGACCTTTGGTGTTGTTAGGTTTTCAAGAAATATTCTTTGAGAATACAAAATTCCAAGCAATTCTTCAAAGTCTGTTTCTCCTTTTAGCTTTATATTCTCAAAAAGAACGATTTGTTCTTTGTCTAGCTTTGCAACATTTTCTTTAACCTTTGCAAACAATTCTTTCATAATAGGAATTGCACCATTACTTGTACCAGAACCAAACAAGAAATAAATGTTTTTCATATTGAAAAGTTCCGAAATCTTTGACTTAATGAAATCAATTTTCTTCTCATCTTCGTCATAATCCGCAAGTAGGTCTGTTGAACCTTGTTTGAAATTTATTATATCTGTCATATTATAATTTTGTTCGTTTATCGTCGGTAGTGTCGTCTTTTAGGGTGAGGCATAACGGCCGACAATATGACAAGTGCGGGACTAGATTGCACTGCATTTTCAAGCCAGCACAAATATATATAAAGATTGCAAATGTTTCAACGAACACGCATACCCGCATTTGTTATATTGTTTGTTGTAGCACGTATTTAATCTTGATCGTCAGGTACAATTTTCGCTTAGGATAGTTTGGTTAAGGTCTTCCTCGTTCGTGAAAACGGTAAGTGCTTTCGCGTTCTGTTCGGTTAAGGTCTTCCTCGTCAGTAAGAACGGTAAGTGTTTTCGCTGTCTTCTGAAGTCTGGTTTGCCTGGTTAAGGTCTTCCTCGTCTGGAAAAACGGTAAGTGTTTTCGCGTTCTCGTTTGGGATGAACTGTTTGCATGGTTAAGGTCTTCCTCGTCAGTAAAAGCGGTAAGTGTTTTCGACTTGTTGAGCTAATTTAGACTTACCGAATTCCAAGAACGAATGTCAGTTTCAAGATTGCTGTGCTCTTTGCAAATATGTGCTACAACGTTTGACAATATGGCCAGTAAGGGATTTCGCGCTTTTTTTCTATCAAGGTACACGAAAAGTTAAAGCGGGCTACAAACCTTCGCAAACCACTGAAACCCTTATTGGCTATATTGTGTGTTGGGCGCTGCTGTTTGTTTATTTTTAATCTCGTCTTTTAAAAGTCTAATTATTTTTAATCCTACAAAATCTTCTTTTTTGGGATACTCATTCCTATAATAGCAATCCCAATAACTAATCACCCTACTTTCAGTTTTTTCAGCAAAGTCAGGATTATCAATAATCAATTTTGTTAATTTATGGATATTATTTTTGTCAAGATTATTTAATATTATCTTATCAAGCTCTAGTACATATTCTCCAATCAGCTGAAAAATAAAAGGTGATGTCCATTCCTTATCAGATTTAAGAATGTCAATCAGACACTTTTCTCGTATAAATCCGTCATGATGTCGCGTCAAAATGCAATTTAAAATATCTTTTTGTATTTGATTTAGTCCTTTTGTATCAATTAATCGTTTTGAATCATAATATACACGATAAGGGATAGTCAATTTTTCCTTACTAAGACATACCTGAAATGAACCGGAACTGTCCAAATCATATTTTAAATCAACAGTGTTAATCAATGATGTAATATCTGTTCTCAGTCCAGTTGGGAAAGCTTGGTACAATATGTCAAAATTTATTTTCATATTCTCGTGATATCTCGGTTGTTGTGTGTTTTTACAGTTGCGCCCAACTAGCATATAGCAACAAATATATACCACTTTTAAACAAGTTGTACCTCTCACTTGAAAGTATTATTCCTCACTTCGTTCATCCTGCATGTCTTGCATACTGTCCAACGGGCTGATTATCTTTTTTGCCGCCGCTGGTGTAATATGGGTATAAACCATCGTGGTTTTAATATTGCTGTGACCCAGCAATTGCTGTATATACCTTATATCAGTGCCATTTTCGAGCAAATGTGTCGCAAAACTATGCCTCAGCGTATGTACACTGGCTTTTTTCTGCAAACCCACTTTCTCAACCACATTGTGCATTACTGTCTGCACTGTGCCTGTACTTAGTGCTTCGCCACGGTATTGACCCGGGAAAACCCATTCATCCGAAGGAAACAAATTATGGTAATCTTCCAGGTACGCCACAATTGAGTATGGCAGCATCACCACCCTGTCCTTGTTTCCCTTGCTTTGCCTTACAAATATCTTATGCTCATCAAACGAAATATCAACCCATCGTAACCCAACAATTTCGCTCCTTCGCAAACCTGCGCCATAGCCCATCAGCAGCAATAATTTATGCTTCGGGTTAGTTACGTGACTCAAAATACTTGAACACTCATTCCTCGTAAGCACAACCGGAAGTTTCGTTTCCGTGCGGGGGCGGGGCAGCTTAATATCAAACCCGTCGCGATGAAGCACCGTACGAAAATAAAACTTCAGTGCATTGATTACCATGTTTACACTCGATGGCGAGAGACCCTGCTCCACTTTGGAGGCCAGGTGACGTACAATCTGCTTTTCGGTAAGTGTGTCGGGACTCTGGTATTCGTGAAAACGTAAAAACAGGTGGAACGCGCTTACATAATTACGGATCGAATTGGCACTGTAATTCATAGCATACAAATAATCGAGCATCGCAAGCGTATAAGTATGCATACTAACAGGCACCTGCTTTAAAAGGGCTTCCCTCAATCCGCGAAGCTGAGTGGCCTTTTTATTCATTGCGTTGCTCTTACGCAGGTATTTGTCCGGCAAGTTGTTCTTAACAGGTATATTAAGCTTGTTGGCAAGTTCCTTCAGATTTTCGAAAACCGACGGCGTTGCGTTAAGCACATAGGCTTCGCTCGAATTGCTGTATCTGCTGCCTTCCCAGCGTTTTACCTGTTCAATCAGGAAAGGAATCTTAGGGCATCGCAATATCATCCAACGCTTGTCGGCAGCATACACATCCAGTTCTATTACAGTGTTTTGGTTAACAATAATCCGCGAAGCATCGTAGTAATCTTCCGGAAACAGAATTCCTGCGTCCAGCAATGCTTCAACCTTAATTTTTGTATTTACATGCCTGAAAACAAAGTATGCTTTATGGCTTTTATTCCAGAAAACACCTTTAATATCCATCAGTTTCTGCGCGAGTCCTTCCCGGTATGGAACTTCCAGTATCCAATATTTACCCAGGCTGCCTTTGAAAACAATTTTACTGCTGTTTTCAGGGTTTTCGCCCTTATGTTCAACCGGCAAAGCAGGCTGAAATTCGCTGAGTGTATCAGCTATGTGAACAGTTTCTTGCCGTATTCGGGCAGGTTCAGTTGCAGCGGGATTGTTTTCGTCCTTAATAATTTCTACATCATCAAAGGTACGCAATAACAGGTCGTAATTGTCCTTGTTATACAAAATATACCAGCATTTATTAGTCTGGCTCCATCGTGCGCCAATGTCCCTGGCTTTTTGTTTCAGGTTCTCATCAAACCCAAATAATAATCCAATCCGGAAATCACCCCTGTGATAAAACTTTCTGATCTGTATCATGACATTTACATCAATAGTACAAACAAACGAAAACTGGAATTAAATTATTCGCAAACAAACATATTGTTAAAACAAAGATATGGAAATTTCGCTCAATTTCTTAATTAAGGATTAGACTATGCCAAATGCGGTAATAAATTGTTGCTCAACTGTCAGCCAGCACTATGTTCCCGGAACTCAGCACTAAATAGGAGTGACTAAAGTTTAGAGTGACTAAAGTACTTAGAGTGCCTTAAGTTGTACGTGCCTAAAAAAAATGGAGTTATCATACAAAAACATACTTTATTACTGAATCCTCTGTGCACTCAGCACTATGCACTCAGCACTAGAAAAGAGTGATTGAAGTTGTACGTGCGTTCAGAGCAAATTTTTAAACCTGCTCTCCATTACGGCCGAAATCCTATTGAAAACATCCTCAAATGCACCCTGGCCGTTTATCTTTATTACACCATGCAACTGATTGTATTTTTCAATAACAGGTACTGTTTTGGTTTCGTGTTCCTGCAGGCGTTTCACAATTTTTGCTGTGCTGTTGTCGTAGGGCATACAGTCCCTGGTCTTACTCCGTTCGTCGAGCCGGCTTATAAGTTCCAGGGTAGGTACTTCGATCTCAATAATTTTTGAAATGGAAGACCCGTATTTTTTCAGCATTCCATCCAGGATATACGATTGCACCAGGGTTCGCGGAAACCCTTTGAAAATAAACCCTTTGATACCTTTCGAATTAGCCAGCTTTTTCTCGATAAGTTGTACCACAATTTCATCGGGCACCAGCTGACCATTCTCATACAAATCAGTAATTTTCCGGCCGGTTTCGGTATTGGCAGCAATTTCCTGTTCAAGCATGGCACCGGTGGCCACATACTCGAGCCCAAATTCCCTGGCCAGTGCTTTGCCTTGTGAGCCTCTTCCCGATCCGGGGTAGCCGAAAAGAACGATATTGAAAAGACTTTTACTTAGTTCGTGATTGATGATTTTTGTGATCGAAAGTTTCACGTTTTCAATGCTTTCGGAGCCGTCAATTTCAACATAGATGCCCTTGTCGCGGTAAAACTGAAGAACAGGCAGTGTTTTCTCGGTATATTCCTTTAGCCTGTTGCGGATTACTTTCTCGTTGTCGTCGCTGCGTCCGGAGGTTTTACCTCTGTTCAGCAGCCTTGTAACCGATTCTTCTTCGGGCACGGCAAGACTTATAAGGCAGGTAAGCGATGTATTCAGTTTTATCATGAGCCCTTCCAGAATATAGGCCTGAATGTAGGTACGGGGGAAGCCGTCGAATAAAAAGCCATTGCAATCCGGATTGTCGGTGATGGTTTTCTCGATAATCTGAACAATAATTTCGTCCGAAACCAATCCCCCCGAAGCAATGCTGCTCTGGGCCTCCATACCGAGTCGGGTTTTTGCTGAAATCTCTTTCCGCAACAGATCACCGGTTGAAATATAAAACAGGTTATACTTACTGATCAGGAATTCGGACTGTGTACCTTTTCCCGCTCCCGGCGGACCGAATAATGCGATGTTTAACATAGAAACCGGTTTATAAGAATCCGAAAACTGAAGAACTTATTGGTATTCGTGCGTGTTTTTGGTATAAATGGCAGTAGTGATTTCGTATACAAACGTACTAAATGTATTGGCTGATAAAGCAAAAAATTTAAGGTGGGATTCTGACTGAATTTGAACAGTCGGGCTATGAGGGCAACTATATTTACTGATCACTTTCAAAAGTTGGGAATTAATAATAGATTACCGTATTCAAGAGTCATATATTTTAGTTGTATTCACTTATTCACAAAGTGTTTTCCTTTTCTTTGTGTCTTTTGTGACATAGCTTTTACTGAGATGTAACACAAAGTTACACGGAGAAGACACAAAGGTTCACAAAGGGTTTTCCTTTTCTTTGTGCCTTTTGTGACATAGCTTTTACTGAGATGTAACACAAAGTTACACGGAGAAGACACAAAGTTTCACAAAGGGTTTTCCTTTTCTTTGTGCCTTTTGTGACATAGCTTTTACTGAGCTGTTACACAAAGATACTCGGAGAAGACACAAAGTTTCACAAAGGGTTTTCCTTTTCTTTGTGCCTTTTGTGCCTCCTTTGTGCTTTTTGTGGTATAACTTGTTACATACACAAAGTTACACGGAGAAGACACAAAGGTTCAGAAAGGGTTTTCCTTTTCTTTGTGCCTTTTGTGCCTCCTTTGTGCCCTTTGTGGTATAGCTTGTTACACAAAGTTACACTGAGAAGACACAAAGTTTCACAAAGGGTTTATCCATTTCTTCGTTGGTATGAATATGCTAACTTTTTTGATTCAAAATCTTGGTGTAATGGACATTTGTGGTGTTTTTAAATAGACGTTTAGTTCAAGTGGACATTTGTGGTGGTGTTTATTTTTTGCATTGTGAACAAATAAAAGAACAACATTTTATTTTTGTTTTATCAAGCTAA
>Ga0208789_1001438_pt1 | contig 13341 bp, 8 predicted proteins | sample Methanotroph_Enr_FD_187368 | JGI IMG/M metagenome (GOLD analysis project Ga0208789, IMG submission 187368) | Enriched soil microbial communities from Old Woman Creek wetland in Ohio, USA - Methanotroph_Enrichment_5 (SPAdes) (version 2) | ecosystem: Environmental > Terrestrial > Soil > Wetlands...
TCGATTGGCCGGCCTCAATATGCACGATGACGATGGAAAAAAATCGGTGCTCGGGGGTGGCTCCATCGTTGGCATTGGTGTGGTGGCGGGCAAGCGCTGCCTGATTTCTGCCAGTGACAGCGCGGTTAAAGGCGGCACGGTGGCACCGATGGGCTTGCGCAAGGCCTTGCGTGCGCAGGAGATCGCGCGCGAGAACAAGTTGCCCGTGATCTATCTGGTCGAAAGCGGTGGCGCGAACCTGATGTACCAGAGCGAGATTTTTATTGAGGGCGGGCGCAGCTTTGCCAACCAGGCGCGCATGTCGGCGCAAGGTCTGCCGCAAATAGCCGTCGTTCACGGCTCTTCCACCGCAGGGGGCGCGTACCTGCCCGGCTTGTCGGACTATGTGATTCTGGTGCGCGGGCGCTCCAATATCTTCCTGGCGGGCCCGCCGCTGGTGAAGGCCGCCATTGGCGAGGATTGCACCGAAGATGAGTTGGGCGGCGCCGAGACCCATGCGCAGGTGACGGGCCTGGGTGAGTATCTGTGTGAGGACGATGCCCATGCCATTGGCATGGCGCGTGAAGTGCTGGACAAGTTGAAGTGGGATCTGGCGCCAGTTGAGCCAAGTTGGGTCGAACCCCTGTACGACGAGCAGGACTTGATGGGGCTGGTGCCTGCCGATGAGCGCGAACCCTACGATGTGCGCGAGGTGATTGCGCGGCTGGTAGATGGCTCCGATTTTCTGGAGTTCAAGGCCGAGTACGCCAGCGAGATGATGTGCGGCCACGCCCGTGTGCAGGGTCGGCTGGTCGGCGTTCTGGGCAACAACGGGCCGATTCAGCCCAGTGGCTCTACCAAGGCCGGGCAATTTATCCAGCTGTGTGATCAAACCGGCACGCCACTGATTTTTCTGCAAAACACGACCGGCTACATGGTGGGCTCGGTGGCCGAGCGCAATGGCGCGATCAAGCATGGTTCCAAGATGATTCAGGCGGTCGCGAATGCGCGGGTGCCCAAGTTCACGGTGGTGTTGGGCGGCTCCTACGGGGCGGGCAACTATGGCATGTGCGGTCGGGGCTTTGATCCGAATTTCATTTTTTCCTGGCCCACGGCCCGCACCGCCGTGATGGGCGGCGCACAGGCGGCCAAGGTGATGGATATCGTCAATCGCGCCAAGATGGAACGCACCGGCATGGTCGCCAACGAAGAAGCCCTGAAGGCCATGTCAGACGGCCTGCGGCTGCGGCTGGACAAGGAGTCTGCGGCGTTGTTTGGCACGGCACGGCTGTGGGACGACGGCATCATCGATCCGCGCGATACGCGCCGGCTGCTTGGGCTTTGTCTGGCCTTGGCTCAAGAGGCGCAGAGCCGCCAGTTGCACGGCAATACCTTTGGCGTGGCGCGCTTTTAAAACTTTCCCCTTTTCATTTCAAATTCGTCAATCAACTGAGAGGTTTTCATGAAATTTACCCCTGAACACGAACAGATTGCCGACACGGTGCGCAAGTTTGTTGCCAAAGAAATCAACCCGCATCTGCCACAGTGGGAAGCGGCTGGCCAGTTCCCGGCGCATGAATTGTTCAAGAAGATGGGCGACCTGGGACTGCTGGGCATCAAGTACCCAGCGGAATACGGCGGCATGGGGCTGGACTTCAGCTACTCCATGGTCATGGCCGAAGCGCTCGGTGAGTGCAATGCGGGCGGGGTGCCGATGGCGATTGGCGTGCAAACCGATATGTGTACGCCGGCCTTGGCGCGCTTTGGCTCCGACGCGCTCAAACGCGAGTTCCTGGCCCCCAGCATCGCCGGGGACATGGTGGGTTGTATTGGCGTGAGCGAAGTTGGGGGTGGCTCGGATGTGGCGGCGCTCAAGACCACGGCCAAAAAAGACGGTGATGATTACCTCATCAACGGCTCCAAGATGTGGATCACCAACGGCATGCAGGCGGACTGGTGCTGCCTGCTGGCCAACACCTCGGAGGGCTCGGTGCACAAGAACAAGTCGCTGATCATGGTGCGCCTGGACAGCCCCGGCGTCACGCGGCAAAAGATCCGCAAGATCGGCATGGATTCAAGCGACACGGCGCAATTGTTTTTTGACAATGTGCGCGTGCCGCAACGCAACCTGATCGGGCAGGAGGGCATGGGTTTCATGTTCCAGATGTTGCAGTTCCAGGAGGAGCGGCTGTATGGGGCCGCCGGCTGCCTGCGCTCGCTGGACCGTTTGATCGATCAAACCATTGACTACACGCGTCAACGCCAGACCTTCGGCAAGTCGATTCTGCACAACCAGGTGGTGCACTTCCGGTTGGCCGAGCTGCGCACCGAAGTGGAGGCCTTGCGCGCCTTGACTTACCGCGCGGTCGAGTCCTATATCTCGGGCAAGGATGTGACCCGGCTGGCTTCCATGGCCAAGCTCAAGGCCGGTCGCCTGAGCCGCGAGGTGGCCGACAGTTGCATGCAGTACTGGGGTGGCATGGGCTACACCTGGGACAACCCGATTGCGCAGGCTTACCGTGACAGTCGTTTGATCTCGATTGGCGGCGGTGCCGATGAGATCATGCTGGGCATCATCTGCAAGTTAGAGGGAACCCTGCCGGGCAAGGGGCAATGACAAGTGCTATGAATTTTGAAGCTATAAAGGTCCAGAAGACGGGGGCTACGGCTCAAATAATCTTGAATCGCCCGGCATTGCGCAATGCCATGTCGCTGCAGATGGTGGCCGAGTTGCGCGACGCACTGGCCGCCCTGGAGGCCGATGGCAGCGTGCGTGTGCTGGTGTTGCGTGGGGCGGGCGGGCATTTTTGCGCCGGCGCTGATTTGCAGGACATGGCAGTCGCGCGCATGCGGGCGATGCAGAACCCGCCCGAGCCCGGTCAAGCTGGCGTGGCACTGGACGCCGTGGCGCAGGCCAATGCCCAGTTCGGCGAACTGTGTGTGGCCTACGCCAACACGCCTTTGGCGCTGGTGGCGGTGCTGGAAGGCAGTGTCATGGGCGGTGGCCTGGGCCTGGCCTGCGTGGCGGATGTGGCACTGGCTTGTGAATCGGCTGCATTTCGTCTGCCCGAGACGGCCCTGGGCCTGGTGCCTGCCCAGATTGCACCCTTCCTGGTCGAGCGTCTGGGCTATTCGCAGGCCAAGCGGCTCGCGGTGACGGGCGGGCGTCTGAATGCGGCCAAGGCGTTGGCGATTGGCTTGGTGCATGCCGTCCATGCACCAGAGCAGATTGACGCCGCACTGGCAGCCGTCCTGATGGATATTCAAGCCTGCGCCCCAGGAGCCGTCGCCGCCACCAAGGCGCTGATGGCGAAAGCACGCTTGAGCGAGCCTGCCAACCTGGTGCAAGACGCGGCCCTCATTTTTTCCCGCGCCGCACAAGGCCCCGAGGGGCTGGAAGGCACCACCGCCTTTCTGCAAAAGCGCAAACCAAGTTGGGCTAGTCAATGAGATTTTCAAAAATTCTGATCGCCAATCGGGGTGAAATTGCATGTCGTGTCATGCGAACGGCGCGCACGCTGGGTTACAGAACCGTCGCCGTTTACAGCGATGCTGATAGAGACGCGCCGCATGTTCGCCTGGCCGATGAAGCCGTGCATATCGGTGGCTCAGCGGCAACTGACTCCTACCTGCGGGTGGATGCCTTGCTGGACGCCGCGCGCAAGACCGGTGCCGACGCGATTCACCCCGGTTACGGATTCCTGAGCGAAAACGCGGGCTTTGCCCAGGCCTGCCTGGACGCTGGACTCGTTTTCATTGGGCCGCCTCCGAGTGCCATTGAGGCGATGGGTGACAAGGCGCTGGCCAAGCGTCGCATGATGGCCGCCGGTGTGCCCTGCGCGCCAGGTTATCTGGGCGAAGAGCAGGACGACACGCGGCTGACTGAGGAAGCGTTGAAACTCGGTTTCCCGCTGCTGGTCAAGGCGGTGGCGGGTGGTGGTGGTCGTGGCATGCGCCTGGTGCGTGAGGCTGGCGAAATGACACAGGCCATTGTGGCTGCCCGGCGTGAGGCGCAAAACGCCTTTGGCGATGGCACTTTGATGCTGGAACGCTTGATCGACAACGGTCGGCATATTGAAATTCAGGTGTTTGCCGATGCGCACGGCCATGCCGTGTATCTGGGCGAGCGCGACTGCACAGCCCAGCGCAGAAGGCAGAAAGTGATCGAGGAAGCGCCGTCGCCCGTCGTCAATGCGGCGCTGCGCGAGTCCATGGGCAAGGATGCGGTCGCGGCGGCTCTGGCCGTGGGTTATCGGGGGGCGGGCACGGTGGAGTTCATCGTGGATGCAGACCTCAAGCACTATTTCCTGGAAATGAACACCCGTTTGCAGGTCGAGCACCCGGTGACCGAGCTGGTGACGGGTTTTGATCTGGTGGAGTGGCAACTGCTGGTGGCAGCCGGTCAGCCCCTGCCGGCAACCCAGGCCGACATCCAACTGACGGGCCATGCAATGGAGGCGCGCTTGTATGTGGAAGACCCGTATGCCGGCTTTGCGCCGCAAACTGGAACGGTGCGCTGGTGGCGTCCCCAGCAAGCCCTGTTGGCCGGGGTGCGCATTGACGACGGCATTGAAGAGGGCAGTGAAATTTCTCCCTATTACGACGCCATGGTGGCCAAGGTCATTGTGCATGGGCGTGACCGCAATGAGGCGATCCGCCGCTTGCGCGCCGCCCTGGAGGACGCGCCCCTGCTCGGGCTGCGCAACAACGGTCGGTTCTTGTCTGATCTGGTGAACCATCCGGCATTTCGTGCTGCGACGATGACCACCACCCTGATTGACCAGTGGCAAGAGGCGGGCGAGGCGCTGTTGCAGCGCCCGCTACCAAACAACGAAGCCTGGTGCGTTGTGGCGGCGGCGTTGGCCATGCAAAACGGTGCCAACTGGCGTGCCGACAGTGTGGCGGCCTTTGACATGCCTTTGCGCTGCGATGAACTCACGCGAACGCTTCGGGTTCACCCGGACCGGTCGGGGCAGGTGACGGTCACTTTGGGGAGCCAAAAGCATCTGGTGCGGATCATCGACTTCAAAGATGGCAAGCTGCGTTTCGAGATCGATGGCGTGACGCGAACCGCGGTGGCGGTCAAGCATCAGCAGGAATTGCACATCGCGTTGGGAGGCGCCTCTTTTGTCTTCCATGAGGTGTCGCCATTTCCCAGCAAAGACGCTGCGCAGGACGCCACTCGCGCGCTATCCCCTGTGGCAGGCAAGGTCACGCAAATTCAGTTTGCGGTGGGCGAGGGGGTCCAGCAAGGGCAGGCCCTGGTCTGCGTTGAGGCGATGAAGATGGAAATGTGGCTGACAGCGCAGGCCGCCGGCACGGTGGTGGCCTTGCACGTCAAAGTCGGCGAGCAAGTCGAATCGGGTGCCTTGCTGATCGAAATTGAACTTGAAGACGAAAAGAAAACATGATGGACAAAGCGATTCTGACTTGCGCCCTGACCGGGGTGCTGACCAACCCCAAGCAACATCCGGTGCCGGTGACCCCGGCCCAGATGGCCGCCGAGGCGCGTGACGCCTTCAATGCGGGTGCTTCGATCATGCATGTCCACGTGCGCAGCCAGGAAGAGGGCATGGGCCACATGCCGTCCTGGGAGCCTGATGTCGCCGAGACCGTGGTCAATGCCATCCGCGCGGCCTGCCCTGGTGTCATCATCAACCTGACGACCGGTGTTGTCGGCAAGGATATCTCCGGGCCCTTGGCCTGCATCCGGCGCGTCAAGCCTGAAATTGCGGCCTGCAATGCCGGCAGTTTGAATTACCTCAAGATCAAGGACGATGGTCAGTGGGCCTGGCCCCCGATGGTGTTTGACAACCCGGTGGCCAAGATCCAGCAGTTTCTGGATGTCATGGAAGAGTGCCATGTGCACCCCGAATTCGAATGTTTTGACGTTGGCATCGTGCGCTCGGTCGGTATGTATTTGAAGGCCGGCATGCTCAAGCCCGCGATGGGACGTGCGGAATACAACCTGGTGATGGGTGTGGCGTCGGGCATGCCGTGTGATGCAGACCTGCTCGCACTCATCCCCCGCTGGATGGCACCGAACAGCGTCTGGCAGAGCACGCTGATTGGTCGCAGCGAGATCTGGCCGGTACATCAGAAAACCGCCGACATGGGTGGCATGCTGCGCACCGGACTGGAAGACACGTTTTACTTAGCCAATGGGGAACGGGCCAGCGGCAATGGCGAGCTGATCACGGCGCTGGCCGCATGCGCCCGCAACGCCGGTCGCTCTGTGGCCAGCCCGGCAGAAGCGAGGCTCCTGCTCGGACTGGCGCATTGACGGCAACCATGAAGATCACTCGCAAAGTGGTGCTGGACCGCGTGGTCGACGAGATGTATGCCGGCTGATTGCGTCGGGTATAGTCCGCCTGCGGCTGCCCGTAGCTCAGTTGGATAGAGCAACAGCCTTCTAAGCTGTGGGTCGGGGGTTCAATCCCCTCCGGGCAGACCATCATAAAAAAGTGCGGCAGTCTACGGACTTCGTCACTCAGCACACCACTCCCAGATCACCAGGCCATGGAACTGCCAGCCGAGCACCGTAAACAGACTGGTGCCGCTGGCTGTTGGGGCGTCTTCTTTGCCGGGCCCCCAAGCACCGGCCAAATGACCCGCATCCCGTTCTTTTACTTTCTGCAGGAATAATAGTAATATATTATTTCTGCTGAAATCTAAAACAGGAGCGACCCTCATGCCTGCCCTCGATCAACAAGTCATCAAAAAACCAGAAGCCGCAGCCGTTCTCAGCAAGGCGGTTGCTCGCGCCGCTGAGCGTCTGGACGTTTCCAAATCCTTGCTGGCCAAGGTGCTGGGCGTGAGCCCGCCCACGATCACCCGTCTCTACAGTGGCAACTACCTGCTTGACCCCAAGCGCAAAGAGTGGGACTTTGCGCTGCTCTTTGTGCGCGTGTTCCGCTCGCTCGACTCCATCGTCGGTGACGAGTCCACTGCGCGCAAATGGCTCACCAGTGACAACCGGGGGCTCAATGCCAAGCCCATCGAACTCATTCGCAACACTGAAGGATTGGTCCGTGTCGTTCAATACCTGGACGCCAGCCGCGCTCTCGTCTGAGGCGCGCCCTTGGGCGGGGGCCGTGTGGCGCATGGTGGAGGCACAGCACATTGCCTCCACCATGAAGATTGTTGACAACCACGACGAGCAAGACCTGCTGGAGTCCCTGCTGGAAGGCAGCAAACCCGCCCCACCCGCCGGCGCCCTGAAGCTCGACTACCTGTTGGCCACCCCGTTTCGCTACAGCCCCTTGCGCGGTGGCTCCCGTTTCAGGGCGATAACCGACCCCGGCGTGTTTTATGGCGCAGAGTCGGTGCGTACCGCCAGCGCGGAGCTGGGCTACTGGCGCTGGAGGTTTCTCAAAGACGCTGTCGCTTTGGAAAAGCTGGAGCCGGTCGCGCACACCGCTTTCCGTGCCGATGTGAAAACCCAGGTGGTCGATCTGCGCCAGGCACCGTTCAGTGCAGATGCGCCCTATTGGCTGCATCCCACCGACTACACCGCCACCCAGGCCATTGCCCAGGTGGCACGCAAGGCCAATCTTGGCGGAATTCAATACCAGTCGGTGCGCGACCCCAACCCTGCCTGGTGTCTCGCACTTCTCACGCCGCAAGCCTTTGCCAAGCTCAAACCGCATCCCCTGATGCAAATCTGGTGGCTCGCCGTGCACCAGGATTCAGTCACGTGGCGGCGAGACAGGGAGTCGATGATATTTGCCGCCGATGGCTGGTGACGGCACAGGCTTCTTGTAGCGTCCAGCTGTCCCGTGGACAGAGAGTTTTATCTTTTAAACAGGGTTAACCCTTATTAGTAATAGGTTGCACCTAAATTAAACTAGGTGCAACCCATTTTTATTAAAAGGTGCAACCATGGCCACAGTCACGCTCGGAATCAAGGTCGATGAAACCCTGCGATCACGCATCAAGGACGCAGCCGCGTTGCAGGGCCGAACCTCCCACTGGCTGATCAAACAGGCGGTCTTGCAGTATGTGGAGGGCATCGAGCGCGGCCATCGACCGCAAGTTGCAACCGCAGGTGCAACCGGCACGGTCGAAGCAGTCGAGGTTGACGACGCTGACGACTTGGCGCTGCCAGCCAGTCCCGCACTCTCCGCGCCGCAGCCCTTTCTTGACTGGGCACAAAACGTGTTGCCTCAGACCGAGATGCGTGCCGCCATCACGGCCGCCTGGCACCGGCCTGAGCCTGAATGCCTGCCGATGCTGGTGCAACTGGCCCATGTGACCGACCCGGTACAGCGTGTGGCAATTAAAGAAGTCGGCACCCGCCTGGTGGAAGGCCTGCGCAGCAACAAGGACAGCGGCGGCGTGGAAGCGCTGGTGCAGGAGTTTTCGCTCTCCAGCCAGGAAGGCGTGGCGCTGATGTGCATGGCCGAGGCGCTGTTGCGCATCCCCGACAACGCCACCCGCGACGCGCTGATTCGCGACAAGATCAGCCACGGCGACTGGCATTCGCATCTGGGCAACTCGCCCTCGATGTTCGTCAACGCCGCCGTCTGGGGCCTGATGCTGACCGGCAAGCTCACCGCCACCGCCAGCGAGAAGAGCATGGCGAGCGCGCTCACGCGAATGATCGGCAAGGGTGGTGAGCCACTGATCCGCCAGGGCGTGCACCGGGCCATGAAGTTGATGGGGGAGCAATTTGTCACCGGGCAGACCATCTCCGAGGCGCTGGCCAACAGCCGCGCGCTGGAGAAAAAGGGCTTTCGCTACTCCTACGACATGCTGGGCGAGGCCGCCACCACCGAGCTTGACGCCGAGCGCTACGTGGCCTCCTACGAGCAGTCGATCCGGGCCATCGGCATGGCGTCGAACGGTCGCGGTATCTTTGAAGGTCCGGGCATCTCGGTCAAGCTGTCGGCGCTGCACACGCGCTACAGCCGCGCCCAGCGCGACCGCGTCATGGGCGAGTTGCTGCCGCGCCTGACCAAACTGGCCTTGCTGGCACGCCAGTACGACATTGGCATCAACATCGATGCCGAAGAGTCCGACCGTCTGGAGCTCTCATTGGACCTGCTGGAGAGCCTGTGTTTCGACCCCAAGCTCAAAGGCTGGAACGGCATCGGCTTCGTGGTGCAGGCCTACCTCAAGCGTTGCCCCTATGTGATCGACCATGTGATCGACCTGGCACGGCGCAGTGGCCGCCGCTTGATGATCCGCCTGGTGAAAGGCGCCTACTGGGACGCCGAGATCAAACGCGCCCAGCTTGACGGTCTGGATGGCTACCCGGTCTATACGCGCAAGGTGCATACCGACGTTTCTTACCTGGCCTGCGCGCGCAAGTTGCTGGCCGCACCGGAGGCTGTTTACCCCCAGTTCGCCACCCACAACGCGCAAACCGTGGCCTCGATCTACCAGATGGCCGGCAACAACTACTACGCGGGCCAGTACGAATTCCAGTGTCTGCACGGCATGGGCGAGCCGCTCTATGAACAGGTGACAGGCACAGTCGCTGACGGAAAGTTGGGGCGCCCGTGCCGCATTTACGCGCCGGTCGGCACGCACGAGACGCTGCTGGCCTACCTGGTTCGGCGTTTGCTTGAGAACGGCTCCAACTCCTCGTTTGTCAACCGCATCGGCGACCCCAAGGTGCGCGTGGAAGACCTGGTGGCCGACCCGGTGCTGGAGGCGCAGGCGATAGAAGTTGAGGCGGGCCAGCTCGGCGCGCCGCACCCGAAGATTGCGCTGCCGCGCCAGCTGTTTGCGGCCTTGGGCGCGCAGTCGCGCCTGAACTCCTCGGGCTTGAACCTGGCCAACGAACAACAGCTGGCTTCGCTCGCCGCAGGTTTGCTGCGCAGCACACAAGGCACCTACGCGGCCGCTGCAACGGTCGCTGAGGGGGCGAACGTGAACCCGCAGACGGCAGTCGCTGATGGTTGGCAAGCGGTGTGTAACCCGGCCGACACGCGCGACCAGGTCGGTTGGGTGCGCCCGGCGACAGTGGCGGAGGTGGAAATGGCCGTCAACCGCGCGGCCCGCGCCACGCAGATCTGGCAGGTCACACCGCCGCAGGAACGCGCTGCCTGCCTGAAGCGCGCGGCTGACCTGCTGGAGCAGCGCACGCAAAGCATCCTGGGCTTGATCGTGCGCGAGGCGGGCAAGTCGCTGCCCAACGCCATTTCAGAAATCCGCGAGGCGGTGGACTTTCTGCGCTATTACGCGGCGCAGGTGGAAGCCACTTTTGACAACCAGACGCAGCGGCCCTTGGGCGTGGTGCTGTGCATCAGCCCGTGGAATTTCCCGCTGGCGATTTTCGCCGGTCAAGTCGCTGCAGCGCTGGCCAGCGGCAACTGTGTGCTGGCCAAGCCGGCGGAGCAGACGCCGCTGGTGGCCGACCTGATGGTGAAAATTCTGCACGAAGCCGGCGTGCCGGTCGATGCGGTGCAACTGGTTCCCGGCACCGGTGAAGTCGTGGGCGCCGCGCTGGTGGCGAACCCGCAGGTGGCGGGCGTCATGTTTACCGGCTCGACCGAGGTGGCGCGCCTGATCGCGCAGACCTTGTCGCAGCGCCTGAGCCGGCAGGGCCGCTGCATCCCGCTGATTGCCGAGACCGGCGGCCAGAATGCCATGGTGGTCGATTCATCGGCACTGGCCGAGCAGGTGGTGGGCGATGTGCTGTCGTCGGCCTTCGACTCGGCCGGCCAGCGCTGCTCGGCGCTTCGTTTGTTGTGTATTCAGGAAGACGTGGCCGAGCGCGTGATCGGCATGATCAAGGATGCCATGCGCGAGTGGGTCATGGGCAACCCGGACCGCATGCACACCGACGTGGGTCCGGTGATCGACGAGGAGGCAAGGGCGCAGATTGAGCAGCACATTGAGCGTATGCGCTCAGACGGTCAGCCGGTCACGCGCATGGCACGCGATGAGAGCGCTGGTCAGGGGTATTTTGTGATGCCCACCCTGATTGAAATCGACCGCATCGAGCGCCTGCAGCGGGAAGTGTTCGGCCCGGTGCTGCATGTGTTGCGCTACCGGCGCGACGACCTCGGCGCCGTGCTGGACGCCATCAATGCCACCGGTTACGGCCTGACCTTTGGTGTGCACAGCCGCATCGATGAAACCATCGCCCAGGTCACCCAGAAGGTGCAGGCTGGCAATATTTACGTCAACCGCAATGTGATCGGGGCCGTGGTCGGTGTGCAACCGTTTGGCGGCATGGGCTTGTCAGGCACGGGGCCCAAAGCCGGTGGACCGCTCTATGTGTACCGGCTGCTGCAGGAGGATGATGCGCAGAGCAACCCGGGGCTGACCGCGCTGGCAGTCTCGCCCGCCAGTCGCGCACTTGTGCCTGGCAGCGCCGAGCGGCCGCTGGCCGCGCATCCCGCGCTGCAGGCTTTGCAGCGTCTGATGGCGAGCTTGCAAGGGCCAGCGCTGGCGGCAGCGCAAGGTGCATTGGGCAGCTTTGACGCCGCTCAAGGCACAGCCGCGTGCGAAGCCTACCGGGCCTGCAGTGTGCTCGGCCAGGCCTTCATGCTGCCGGGACCCACGGGGGAGTCGAACCGCTACCAACTGCTGCCGCGTGGCGCGGTCTGGGCCGTGCCGCAAACGGCGCTTGGGCTTTTGCACCAGGTGGCAGCGGCGCTGGCCAGCGGCAACCCATGCTGGATCGAAACACCCGCCAGCGACAGTGCTGTGGCGCGCATGCTCAACATGCTGCCGCCCGAGGTGCTGCGCTTCGTGCAGCAGCGCAGCGCCGATCAATTGCGCGGCGAGCTGCATTTGAGCGTCATGTTGTTTGAGGGCGATGGCGACGCACTGCAAGCCTTGTCGCCCCGTGTGGCGCAGCAGGCCGGCGCTATCGTGCGCATTGAAAGCCTGTCACCGGCGCAGTTGGCGGCCGGCGCGTGCTACGACCTGAGCGCACTGATGCATGAGCAAAGCATCAGCACCAACACCGCGGCCGCGGGCGGCAATGCGCAGCTCATGACGATGGACTGACCCCTACACGTTCCTGGGTGCCGGACAGGCGCCGTTTCTTGATTCACAACAACCCATAACGAGGAGAGATCGATGAAATTTAAGACGCCGCCATGAGGTGGGGATTGACCGCAGCGCAGATCAAAACCCAACACCAAACCCTTCACTTTCAGGAAACAAACATGAAACTCAAAACCACATTCATTCCCCTTTTTGGCGCTCTGGCCGTTGCCTTTGCAAGCCATGCTTATGCGCAGGAACAAAAAGTCGTCATTGGCCTGACCGGCCCCTTGTCAGGCGCCAACGCCTTTGCCGGCAAAGACAATGAAAACGGCGTGCGCCTGGCCATTGAGGACCTCAACAGCAAGAAAATCACAGTCGGCGGCAAGACGTTGAAATTTGAACTGCAATCCGAAGACGACCAATGCGACCCTAGAGCCGGCGTCATGGTGGCGCAAAAGCTGGTCGATAGCAGTGTCAAATTTGTGATGGGCCCGTATTGCTCCGGCGTTGCGGTTCCGGCGTCGCGCCTCTACAGCCAGGGCGGCGCCATGCTGTCAACCGTGGGCACCAACCCCAAAGTCACCCAAGGCGGCTACAAGAACCTGTTTCGCATCATTGCCAGCGACAACCAGATTGGCGCCAGCATGGCGGCCTATGCGGCCAAGGTGTTGAAGGTCAAATCGGTTGCCGTGATCGACGACCGCACCGCTTTTGGCCAGGGCGTGGCCGAAGAATTCACCAAAGAAGCCAAAAATCTGGGGCTCAGTGTGGTGGGCCAGGAATTCACGACCGACAAGGCGACGGACTTCACCGCCATCTTGACCAGCTTGAAGGCCAAGAAGCCGGAAGCCATTTTCTTCGGCGGCTATGCACCGCAAGCCGGGCCGCTGGCGCGTCAATTGCAGCAACTGGCGATCAAGACCAAGTTGTTGGGCGGCGACACGCTGTGCAGCCCCGAAATGGGAAAACTGGGTGGTGAAGCGGTCAACGATGTCGTGTTTTGTGCCCAAGGGGGTTCGATTCTGGACAAGGCCGCCAATGGTCCCGCTTTCAAGGCGAAGTTCAAGAAGCGCTTTGGCCTGGACCCCGATGTTTATGCCGCGCCTTTTTATGATCAGACCATGTTCATTGGCGAGTCCATGCAGAAGGCCAACTCCATCGACCCGAACAAAGTCGGCGCAGAAATCTACAAGTCGAATTACAAGGGAATTGCTGGTAACTATGCTTATGACGACAAAGGCAATATGAAGCAGGCGCCGATCACGGTCTATACCTTCAAGAATGCCGTGCCGGTTCCCCTGGCGAGTTATTGAAGTGCAGGGCGGGCGGCGAAAAAAGTTGTAAACGATTATTTCAAATGGCAACGCCAGTGCGGATGTTGCCCCGCCTGCCCCGACAATGCCCGAAGCCCTT